>Ga0181584_10002650_pt1 | contig 13699 bp, 13 predicted proteins | sample 071ome_30_FD_132462 | JGI IMG/M metagenome (GOLD analysis project Ga0181584, IMG submission 132462) | Coastal salt marsh microbial communities from the Groves Creek Marsh, Skidaway Island, Georgia - 071406AT metaG (megahit assembly) | ecosystem: Environmental > Aquatic > Marine > Intertidal... | reverse complement strand
GGGGGGGGGGGTGGGGGGGGGGGGGGGGGGGGGGGGGGGGGGGGGGGGGGGGGGGGGGGGGGGGGGGGAGCAGGCGTATGCCGGGAGAAGGGGCGACGGCCGACCGACCGAGTGGCACGCCCGCCATCCTGTCGGTGCAGGGCCGCCCGCACAGCGTGCAAGTCTCATACCTGAAGGAACCATGTCAGGAATACGTGCGTGCGGCTTTGGAAGCCGTCGAGGACATCCGGCGCTCGGACGTGCCGGGGGACATCCTCGTGTTCCTAACGAGCCAGGAGGAATGCGAGCGGGCGGTTGATTGGATCAAGACGCAAGATCAACACGAAGATGCTGATCGAGACGGTCGTCGCACTGGGCGTGATCGGCGTGATCGGCGAGACCAACGTGAACAACGCGAGCATCGTCACCAACGGTTGCACGCGGTGGCCCTGTACGCCGGCCTGCCGACGAAGCACCAATTGGCCGTGTTCGAGGCGCCGCCGCGCGGTCAGCGCAAGGTTGTCTTCGCGACCAACATCGCCGAGACGTCCCTGACCATCGACGGCATTGTCCACGTCGTGGACTGCATGTTTGCCCGGCAGCGGGCCTTTGATCCCATCGCGGGACTCGAGACTTCGTGCGTGGCACCCGTCAGCAAAGCGAGCGCTACACAGCGTTCGGGTCGGGCGGGACGCGTGCGTCCCGGCTTTGCGTTCAGACTGTGCACCAAGGCGGCGTACGACGCGCTCGGGGACGCTGACGTGCCCGAGATCCAACGGAGCGACCTGACGCAGACCGTCCTCAGACTGAAGGGTCTCGGTATCGATAACCTCTTGCAGTTCGCATGGATGGCACCCCCGCCGTCCGAAATGCTCGTGCGGTCTCTTGAGTCGCTCTACGCACTCGGGGCCCTGGGCGACGACGCGCGGCTCACCGACAGCGTGGGGCGCTACATGACGGAGTTCGTCGAGATCGATCCTCGTCTCGCCAGGTGCGTGTTGGCGGCCTGGAACCTCAACTGCGTGTACGAGGTGGTGACCATCGCGTCCATGCTGCACGTGCGGCACGTCTGGTCGCCCGGCGGCAAGAAGAGTCGGGAAGCCAGGTCGCAGTTTGCCGTCAAGGAGGGTGACCTCGTCACCTATCTCAACGTATGGCGAGGGTGGGAGCAGAACAGGCGGAGTCCCAAGTGGGCGTACAAAAATTACATCTGGCACAAGAGCCTGTGTCGGGCGCAGGAGATTCGGAATGAGATGCTCCAGACGGTCGCCCGCCTCAAGCGGCAGAGCCCACCGGACGACCCCGTCTTCTCCGGCTGCTCTCTGGACTGCCTGCGGGACAACGTGCTGCTGCGGAAGGACCTCGCGTCCGCGGAGGTGGAGGAGCGGATCGCCAACGCCCGCCGCGCGCTGGCAGCCGGCCTCTTCCTCGACGCCGCCGAGCTCGAAACGTCGCGCACCACCACGCAGGGACAGCCCATCTATCGGCTGCTGCGCGAACGAGGAGATGGGACCGGCGGCGACGGCGACATCACCATCCACCGGGACTCTGTGGTCTTTTCGGACGACGCAGACCGACCGACGGCGCAGCAACCGGCGACGATATGCTTTTACGACGCCCAGCAGACTGAAACGGGCATCGAGACGCGCCTCGTTCACCCGGTCGAGGCTTCTTGGCTGGCGGACAGCGGCTACTTCCACTTTGGCCGGCGCGAGCGGTTCTAGAGATTCTGCATCCTTCTGGACTGTGTCAGCCGATCGCGTTGACGCTCGTGTCTCGAGAAACGAACCCCCAGAGTACGTACTGGAGGGGCACCGTGGCCAGATGCCACAGTGCGTGCGCGTCGACCGCGTGCCAGACCGGGGGAAAGTCCAGGATCTCGAACAGCACGGCCGCGTTGACGCCGACGACAAACGCCCACAGGTACCGTCGGCCCGGGTGCGATCGGCCCTCGGCCGAGAAGAGCAACCAGCCAATCCATAGCATGCTCTGTGCTACACCCGCCGCGACGCATAGGCAGACGTGGTAGCCGTAGTCGAATTTGAAAAAGTGCATGTAATACATGTGCCGGCCGTAGGCGGCGACCAGCGCGCACAGTGCTACCAGGCGCGCGGGGACGTTGGAAACGCCGGAAACTCTCAAACAGCTCAAATAGACGTCGAACACCATGACGGCTCCCGCCGAAAAGTAGTCGAGTCGCTCCGTCACACGGAGGTCCCTCCCGTGAAACACCGCAGACCACGTCCAGGCGTTGACGGCCAGGACAAAGTGCACAAGCCACAAGCGCGCGTTTCTCCCCCTGTTTAGCTGCTTTGCGGCTTTTCTATCCCTCTTTGACAGAGAATGCGACCGTACGATCCGAACCAGGCGCACCAGGCAATGCCCATTGGCGACCAGGTTGGCGAGGGACAGCACCACCGACGCCGGCTCTTGCATCGGCCCGAGCCGCACGAAGGGCCACTTTCCGAAATACTTTTCCGGGCGATGAGACGACAATTGATCGGCTCGTTCACCTTCGATCGCCCACATGCAGCGGTACTGGCACTCGCTCTCGCAGTCCCACGAGAACGGCACCCGCGCTTCCGGTGCGGAAGCACCGTCCTCGTGGCACCGGGGAACGACGACGACGGCGGCGGCGGCGGCGGCGTCTGACTCGCCCCGTTCGACCTCCCTGCACCGACGGACGCACGACCGGAACTGGACGGACTCGTCTCCCCGGCTGGCCAGCGAGCCTCCGAGGAGGAAGACGAAGACGAGGACGAGGGAGGTGCGGTTTGTGGCGAGCGATCGGAGCGCCGCCATCGCGGTGGTGGGGGTGACGTGACTCACTGACACCGCTTGCGATTCGTTGTTTGGGTGCTCGAGGTCGGGGTCTGGGCTGGGTGCATTCAGAACGAGTCAGTTTCCCGGGCTAATTTGGAATTCGAGAAAGTTCATCTGAAATGGCGAGCAGACGGTTATTCGGTAGTACGAGCACGACGAGTCTCAGGTCGCTCGTTCACGATATAGAGCACGGCGCAACGGGATCGAGCCACGAGTTCGGAGCCAGCATGCTGCTTCTGAGACGAGCGTCGTCCTCCTCGGCCGCCGCCGCCTCGTCGATCGAGTTTTCCAAGAAGAGGAATGCCTTTCGGAAGATCTTGTCCGAGCAGAGAAAGGCGTGGTCCCTGGAAGTGCGCGAGCAGCGCGAGGCGTCGGCCCGCGAGGAGGCGCACGCCCGGCAGGAGCGGGAACGGCGCCAGCAGATGCACCTGGAGAAGCTTGACTCGGACAAGCGGCGGGATCGCGAGGAGAGCGTGGCGAAGACCGAGCGGCAGCGGGAGGAGCAGAGGGCGGTCAAGAATGCTAGACGGGAGGAGAATGTTCGGCGGGAGGGCGCTCGCCAGGCCGTCCTGGCGTCGTTGCGGGACGAGAAGAGGCGTCAGATGTTGGAGCATAGTAAGCACTGGGTCGGTGACGAGGAAGCGTTGGATGCGGCGATCGACCGGGCTGTGGACGGCGTCGAGTCGCTCTTTGTGTCGGCCAAGGTTCAGACACCAGTGGTGGGCGATCGGCGGCGATAACGAAGAGTAAGTTTATACGCGTATAAAAATGAGTCATTTGTTGTCGGTTGGAATTAAGTAAGCGCGCCTTGCGAGGGTTCTCCTTGTCCTCGCCCTTCGTGTCCCCAAGGTGGTGGGCGATCGGCGGCGGCGGCCGTGAACGGTTTGATCGGAAGCCCTCACACCTTGCTCTGCTTCTTCGTGCTTTTCTTCTTGCCCTTCTTCGCACCCTTCTTCTTGCCCTTCTTCGCATCCTTCTTCTTGTCCTTCTTGGACGACGACGGCGACGACGTCTTCTTCTTCTGGCTTTTTTCCAGGACGACGTTCAACTCGGGCGCGTCGCCAGCCTCGACGGTCACAACCTTCTCGACTGTCTTGTAACCGCGCTTTTCCACGACCGCGGTATATTTGCCGGGAGCCAGGGGACGGACGAAGTATCCACCGTCCCGCGTCGCGAACGGATGGTCGATGCCCTTGATCGACACGGTCGCGCCCTCGATGCCGGCGCCGTTGGAGTCTGTCACCCTGCCATGAAGCACGTCGAGCGCTGTCGCACGGATAAACTCGAGGATCGACTGCTTGTTCTGCTGGTAGATTCTGGGCAGCTCGGAGGCGGACGGCGTCTTGGGCTCGCTGATCTCGAGCGTCAGCTCCATGGTCTGCTCCTGGAGGTAGTTCCAGTCCTGCATACCACCGTAGATGACATACCACGCCGCGCCGTTGGTGATCCCGTTCGTAAATCCGCGCTGCCGCTTGGTCGACAGCACCGGGTGGTTATCCGCGTAGACACGGGCGAGGTACACGAACGTGCGATCGTCCGCGCTCGCGCTGTAGTGCCTCTGGCCGTTGGGCGTTCCGTCTAGCGGATAGTTGACCACCAGATCGCCCTCGTGGAAGACAAGACTCCCCGCGAACGGATACTTGTGCGTCAACTCCATGATGGCCTGCGTTTCGGGCTCTCGTCCCTCTGGGCACATGCACATCCCGCTCTTGAACTGGTCGGGGAAGCTCCTGTTCAGGTCAATCCCGTTGGCGTTGTACCTCGTCCTCGCCTTGTAGCCGTCCGGATTCATCACCGGCACCACCCACAGGTGCACCCCTTGGACGACCCGCCGTGCCTCGGGGTCCGTCTCGTAGTTGGCACACAGCCACTCTGCGACCCCCAGCGACGTCGAGAGCCCCGAGGTCTCGTCTCCATGGATCGTCGCCACCAACTTCACGTGCGGCTTCCCGTCTTTCACCCCGTCCTCCACCGTATTGGATATCTCTAACGCCTCAATTGGCACCCCCTCTACGCTCGTCCCGATCCGCACCACGCGACTGATTTCCCCGCACCGCCGCTCGTAGTCCCGCAGATGCAAGTACACGCCCTCGTTCGTCAAATACGACGACGTCACCCGCTCCAACGGAGACATCTGACGCGAATCGGCGCGGCGCCCCGGCAGATCAAAGCCGAACGAGCGTCGCTGTTCGGCTCCGTCCTCGTCCTTGTCCTCGCCCTCGTCCAGGGACAGCGCGTCGAACCGCGCGGCCGTGGCCGCCCGAGACGCCGCAGTCACCGTCGGCAACAACGCCCGCTCTTCCTCATCGGCGTCTCCTCCTGACGATCGCGGTGGTGGTGGTATGGTACGTAGCGAGTGAGGTGAGTGGTGGTGCGAGCACTACGTGCGATTCGTCCCTTGGAGCCGATGACGTTACCAACCAACGTACCGTGTTCGTGGGGAGATGCCCCGCGGTGAATGGCATTTTGATGAAGCTCCCTGGCTACAGTGAAACTCAGCAGGCACAGCAGTGCCACGCAGAGCGCGTAGAGCCTTGCCGGATTCATCCTTTCTGGCCGGAAGAAAATTGGGAATTGCGGGAGCCAATTGCCACGATATGCCCTCGACGCTGTCTGTCTACGGATGAACTCGCCTATTCTAAACGTGTATGCGACGAGGGAAGAGATACGTCGCGCGTTTGCAGGCGAATTCGTACGGGTCGTGGCAAAAATCGACCGTCCAATGAGAGGACGTTCGACGGTCCGACTCCTCCAGTAATCCCCGAGGGTTTTACAGTGGAAGAAGACGGATGCGAAAGGTGTCTCCTTTCGTCTTTCGTTGTGAGAGACGCGTGGACTGGAGGCCGGAAGAGGAGGAAGGAGCTGATGGAATGGAGGGGCACCGCAGGCCGCGGGCCGCGGCCTGACTCGGCCAATCTCAGTGAGATCTTTCTGTTCATCCAGGAGGCGGGTGGTTCTGGTACGCACGCGTTGGGCCGTGAGCAGTGCGGGGTCGTAGATCGTAAAAGACCTCGAGATGATCTGCGGGCGTGACTGCACACGACGTCAACGCACCACCGGGACACTGGGACAGTGAGTCGGGGCGGCGAGGAGCGAGCGCACGTCGGTCAGTCGGTTTAGGTCAACCAACGCAGCGCGGCGGCATCACAGCGGCATCGCGTCAACGACGACCGCCGTCGGACGACAGACAGACAGATGTACAAGGCCGCATGTGGCCTTGTACAGGAAGTCCTGTACTCGTCCCCCCTTCCAAGGTCAACGAGCTCCTCCGCCTTCGCGGAATACGATAGATAGATAAGAATGACACGTATAGCCTCTCTTGATTCCTTGGTTGCCAGGATAGACCGCCAGGAGAAGGATGCGCGGCGGATTCCCGGCCGCGGAGATTTGACAACATCCGTCCAATCTTTCCAGTCCTGCGAGATTGAGGACGTGACTGACGTTGTTGGCCGGGTGAATGATGAAGGGGGTAGGGATACAGTGTCTACGCCTGGCGTCACGGAGGAGCTCCGGCGGCATGTGGCCGAGCTGCGTGCCAAAGTCAACGATGGCGTGATCGCGGCCGAGAACGACGACGACGAAGACGTCGGCGGTGCTCTGTCTTCCCGTGCGGGCAGGCAGCGCCTGGAGAACGAGCGGGTGGAGTATTCGGATGGGTCTGTGTACGAGGGTGAGGTGGTGGTGCTGGGAAGTGGCAAGGTGGTGAGGCACGGCCAGGGGACGTACCGAGACGCGTCGCAAAATGCGACGTATACGGGGCAGTTTCGGGACGACGTGGTCGAGGGACGAGCCAAGGCGGTGATGGGGGATGGGAGTGAGTATGAGGGGGCTTGGGTGGGTGGTAATCCGGAGGGGCAGGGGCGGGCGAGGTATCCGAACGGTGGGACGTATGACGGGGGCTTTGTGGCCGGGGGAAGGAGCGGGTGGGGGGTGATGCGGTTTGAGGGCGGGGAGGCGTACCAGGGGGAGTGGCTGGGGGACAAGATTCACGGTCGGGGGCGTTGGACGCACGTGGATGGGTCGTACTATCAGGGGACGTTCGAGGGCGGGTCGAGGGTGCGGGGGAAGCTCATGTCGAAGGACGGGAAGGAGACGTATTACGACGGGGCGTGGCGCGGGATGGTGCGGGACGGCCAGGGGCGCGGGAAGGTGTATGTTTGCTGCGAGGGTGGCGACGACGGGGACGGCGGCAAGGGTGGCGACGTACGAGTGCTGGTCGGGACGTACGAGGGGGCCTGGCGGGATGACGTGCAGGACGGGGAGGGGGAGATGCGATACGTGGACGGGAGCGTGTATGTCGGTTCCTTTGCCGGGGGCAAGCGGCACGGGCAGGGGACGATCCGGTTCGGCGGGGCCGGGAAGGACGCGTCCGACGTATATGCCGGCGAGTGGCGGGACGACGCGATGCACGGCAAGGGCTACATGGAACGCGACGGGGACAAGTACGTGGGTTTGTTCGAGAAGGGTCGTCCTCACGGGCATGGCACCATGCGTTTCGCGTGCGGAGATGCGTACGAGGGCCGGTTCGAGGACGGGCGGCCGCACGGCGAGGGGGCGATGCGGTACGTCGACGGGTCGGTGTACAGGGGCGAGTTCGTCAAGGGCCGGAGGCACGGACAGGGCAAGTGCAAGTTCGAGGACGGGACAACCTTCAAGGGGGCTTGGGACGACGACGGGTGGGTGCAGACGGAGGCTGACCCGGGGAGGTCGAGGGTGGCCGGTGCGGGCATCGTGCGCGCCCAGGCCGGCGTGGTCGCAAGATTCATGATCCAGGGGATCGATGTCATCGGCAACAAACGACTGAACGGCGGGGACGACTTTCAGGTACGTGCGTAGAGATGGGGTGAACACGGGGGAGCTGAGCGACCGGGTGAGCGGGCGGGAGGTGACACCCACGCCAGAACCGTCGCTCGCCCCACGGAAACACCCGACCCCGTTCATCCCGCTCCGACGAAGAAGAAACCGAGAAGGAGGAGGAGGACGAGGGTGACAACAACGGAGTAGACACTCACGCCTTTCTGACAATGACGTCCTCTTGCAGGTCGTGCTTGTCCGCCACGACGGTGACGACCCGGCCGATGCCGTCTCCACCGACACGAGGGATCTGGAAGACGGTACCTACGAGGCGACGTATGTGACGAATACAGCGGGCATCTACGAGTTAAGCGTGCTGTGCCGGGGCGCCCACGTGGCCGACTCGCCGTATCCCGTGCGAGTGCTCCCCGGTCCGGCCGAGTTTGCCAAGACGCTGGTAACGGGCGTCGAGACCAGGTTGACCGTAGGAAAGGCGACGACGTTCGAGATCCACGCCTGTGATCGGTTCGGGAACAGGTACGACTGTTTGGGGGGTGAACACCAACGGGGAGGGGTGGGGTGAACAACGGGGGGACTGACTCACTGACTCGCTCGCTCGATGACACCGTCACCAGGTGCACGTCTGGCTTTGACCTCTCCTCCTCCTCCTCCTCCTCCGACACATCTTCTGGCCCCGTTCCACGCCTCGAGGTGCAGTTGGACGGCGCCGAGGACGGCCCGCACCACCTCGAGGTGGTGCAAGCCGGCGATGGCCGCATAATGGTGCGTCTGGTGATCGAGCGTGCTGGCAGGCACACGCTCAGCGTGAGGGTGGGCGGACGGCCCGCGCCGGGGACGCCCTTTTCGATCGAGTGCAGGGAAGGAGACGGCGACGAGGGAGATGATTCTAGCGGCGTCGATAGCAACGCGCGTCTGGTTCGAAGCAAGTGGGACGCGTTTGTGCTCGCGGACGACGATTGGGACGGGGAAGACGCTGGCGACGGCGGAGCGACTGGCTCGGACTCGGGCGACCGGGAGGGTGGCGGCACGGGCGCGACGCCGATCGTTGAAAACCTGGAGGATCTGTGGCTGGTGAGCAAGTTGCAGCAGGAACGCAAGGCGAAGGAGGCACGCGAAAAGCAGGCGCGGGTGGAGGCGATGAAGCGCGGGCTGGAGGCGCGCTTCGGGCCGGCGACAGAGCTGAGTCCCGAGGAGGCGGAACAGATTCGGAAGCAGTTGGCGATCGACGAAGAGACGAGAGTGCGGGCGGAAATAGGCGAGAAGGTCTGTGAGGGGGCGGGGAAGAGGGAAGAGGTGAGGAAGAAGAAGGAGAGCATGTCGCGGGCGGCGAAGACGCTCGACGACTTGTAGGAGAGAGGGAGGGGGAAGGAGAAGGAGAAGGAGAAGGAGAAGGGCGCTCGACTCGTACTCGTACTACTCTTGTCGCGGTATCAAACAGCTGCCCCACCACCCATTATATATATAGTGTGTATGTACATATAAATCGTAACAATACCTTATTTGATCTTGGCATACGGGAGGCAGCCCTTGATGTTATCCTTCATGCTGTCACTCGCCACCTGCTTCATCGTCAGCTTGTTGCGCCTCTTGCTCGACTTCTTCTCCTGGAAATGGTTCTTTCCGGCATGACGCACGGTCACCTTACCCGATCCTGTCACGTTGAAACGCTTGACGGCGGCCTTCCGCGTCTTCAGCTTTCCCCCACGGCGACCGTCGGCGGCCTGGACGGTCGTGTCGATCGTGGCCGGGGCCACCGTCATCGGGGTCATGCGGATCGCGTTCGCATTGAACGACGACGCACGGGACGAGACGTTGACGCGCTGCAGTGGTCAAGACGACGTATGTCAGAGTGAGTGAGCGGGCGGGTGGAACGAAGCCGGCCGGGGCATTCCAGGGACCGACGCATCCGAAGCCGTCGTCCGACTCGTTCGCCGTCGTTCGCCGTCCGTGTCGCTCATTGGCCTTAAACGATCGAAAGCGCCACACGGACGCCCAATGCACAGAACGAGGGCCGAGCGACGGCGAGAGGCGCCCGTGGGAGAGGATCCGTCTGACCGCCCTGGATGTCCGCGTTTCTCGCGTTTCTCCCGTTTCTCCCCTTCTCGCGCTCTGGACGCCACGAATTTGGCATCATGCAGAGGTGGGAGGGGCGATGGCCGGCAATGCGGGCGAACGGGGCCAGGGACGGCGGGAGGCCATGTGACACACGAAGAGACGAGTGCGTAAACGTACCAACGTGGCGCTTCTGGCCAATGTGGGAGCGGTGATGAACGCCATGTCGATGATTAAATGTGATGGATGGAGGAGGGGAGGTGGGAGGACGTGAGGGGGTGGGGTGGGGTGCCGATGCGGATTCATTCATAGGGGAGGCCGCGCCGACCGACCGAGTTTCTTCTTCTCCGACCTTCGAGTGATTCAGTGAGTGATCACTCATGAGTGATTCAGTAGAAAGTGATTCAGTACCCTTCAGAGGGCTCGGAGCCAGTGGGCCTCGGTGTTCAGGATCCACCCGCCGCCCAGGGCGCGATCACCGCACGTCGTCACGTCGTCGAACAGACAATGGAAGTACTTGAGCGTCTCCGCGGTCCAGAAGCTCTCCATCTTGTCTAGTTTGACTGGGTTGGCGTCCTTGACGCTCAAGATGCCGCAGTATCCGCCGGCCGGACCGCAGTCGCCGCAGTGTCGGCGGAACGCTCTGAAGATGTCCCACCCCTCGTCCCGGAACTTTTGCTTCTTGGTCACGGCCCACATCAAAAACAGGCTCTCGACCGTCTCCGGGCGGAGGATGTTGTGTGCGTCGACGTCGGGCACGTCGAAGATCCCGTACTCTCCCCGTTCTGCCACGTTGATGATCGACAGCTCTGCGGCCTGGCAAGCGAACGCGTAGCGCGAGTGAGAGGGTCGGGGCGCGCGAAGGACGAGCGCGTGACGGTCGAGATCATATTACCCACCAGGCCCGTGGGCGTGTGCTTGTAGAAGCCGACGCACGTATCGAGCAGCTCTTCGGCCATGTGCAGTTCGTCGGCGTCGTTCGCCCCGTGCCAGTAGCCCAGCGCCAGCATTCCCGGCAGAAAGCACACGAGATGGTCCATCTTGGTCGACTTTACGCCGCCACGCATCTCGGCGACGTACAGCGCGCCACGTTCCCCCTCGGTCCTCGACACCAGGTCGGTCTTGATCGCGTCCACCTGCGTGAGTGGGGAGGGGTGAGGGGTGAGGGGTGAGGGGTGAGGGGTGACGGGTGAGGTGATGAATGGGGAGGGAGGGGTGGACGGGAGCGCAGCGATGTCGCTGCGCTCCATGCTCACCCCACCCATCCACCCATCTCAGACACCCTCGGGAGCGACTCATTCACCGTGTTCACACCATCGACGATCAACAATCTACGTACCGCACGTCTGTATCGTCGCTTCATTGCGTCGTCCTTTTTGCCCGTCATGATCCAGTACTTGAGCAGGTACTCGTAGTACGAGTCGGCCCGCGCGCCCAGCATCAGGTAGTCGTCGGACAGCATCTCGCCCGTGTGGGGGCTCCTGGCGAACGATCAAAGCGCGTGGCGCGAGTGAGAGAGTGAGAGAGTGAGAGATTCGGGGCGTGCAGACGCGGGGCGGTCGAGGCACCAATACCCACCAGTACTGCGGCAGGATCCCGTGAGGCAGCGCGTCGTAGACTCCCCGTGCCGCAGCCTCGTACCTGCCGTCTCCCGTCAGGTTTGTCAGCGTCGCAAACTCGAGGGCCAGCGTCGTCATCTCGGACAGCGACGACACGGGCGCCGACCGCGACGTGTCGCCCGTCAGCAGGTCGACGTCCGAGTGTGGCAGCGCCGTCTGCGAGTTGTCAAACGCGCTCATCAGTCTCGACCCGACGTCCACCGCCAGTTCGAGCAGCGACGACGCTGTCTCCCGCACCCGGGCGTTGGAGGACGACAGCGCCTCGTAGTAGCCGGACAGGGAGCCTCCGACGACCCGGATGGTCGTCTCGAACAGGTTGCAGTTGCCTCCAGTCCGCGAGAACGCGCGTGTCCGAACGATCTCGTGGGCCTGGAGGTACCTGAGAACGAGCGGGAGTGGGACGGTGAGGGGTGACGAACGGGTGGGGTGGACGGGTCGCTTCGCTCCCCGGGATCTTCGATACCTACTCTTCGTCGAGCCCCATCATCAGGAGCGTGTCGAGCGAATCGATCGCGGTCAGGGCCAGTGACAACCACTCCTGGCCGGCACAGGACAGGGGCAGGACCTCGTCGTACGGCGCGGCGCAGCTTGTATACGCGTTCCAAGAGGCCCTGGAGAACAAGCGAAGCGCATAGCGCGAGTGAGAGAGTCAGGGCGCGCGGGCGCACGTCGGTGGAGCTCGATACCCACCGCATGGCGCCCTTGATCTTTCGCAGCTTTGCGCGGTCGGCCGACGTCGGCGACTGCGACGGTGACGCTGCCCACCACAGGACCGCGGCGACGATCGCGACCACGATCGAGGGGATGGAGAGCCCGTGGGCGTGCCGCCGTTCGGTTTTGACTCCGGATCGCTCGGAACGACTGGCCGTTCCAGCCGTGGAGAAGAACGTCCCCGCGTTCTCGGCGGCCATTCGCGGTATATACGTTACTATCTACTGGATAATAGTAATGGTGCCATGATCGTCGCGCGTCGCAGTCGTGTTTTGTTCTCCCGTCGCGAGTTGGCTCGGCGATGGTTCTTCTCGGAGGGGGGAGCAGGTCGGGAGGGGGGAGCAGGTCAGGGGGAAGCGCTGTGGGCGAGGCGACACTCGAGACGAGGTTTGTCGCCAGGCGACGCCCCCCGTCTCGCACGACGACAGACCGGCGAAGGAGGTCAGCAGGAGGAGGGAGGGCTGGGGGCCGCGCTCGTCCAGCGCTTGGCACAGGTACGTACGTGGCGCTGTGGGCGGCGATAGGTGACCAGGCGACGATGCCCCACCGCAACCGACCCCATGCCTCTCACCACGACCCCCATCCCAACGACAGACCGGCGAGGGCCTCAGGGACGGAGAGATTGTCGAATGGTTCGTTCGGCCCGGCGATGCGGTCAAGCAGTACGACCTGCTGTGCCGCGTCCAGTCCGACAAGGCCACCGTCGACGTGACCAGCGCCTTTGACGGCACCGTCCGATCGCTCTCGGGAGACGTGGGGGACGTCGTGGCCGTGGGGGAGCCCCTCTGCGAGTTTACCTCGTTCGCATCCACTTCAGAGTCGTCTGGGTTGCCATCGCCCTCGCCCTCGTCCTCGCCCTCCGCAGGAGAGAGAGAGGGGCGGGAGGGAGGGGATCGAACGGCGGCCGCGTTTGTCGAGCCCCTGGGCGCTTCCTCCTCCGCCCAGAGACACAAGCTGTCGTCGTACAGGCGTTCCATGATGCACGCAATGCAGGTACGTCGATTGAATGATCATCATCATCATCACCACTGATCCGCGTTCACCACCAACGACAACGCCGACACCAACGACCGTGCAGTCTTCCGCGTCGACCATCCCGCATTGCCACGCGTTCGACGTCGTCCGCGTGGCCAAGATGTCGACGCCGATCGCAGTCAAGGCGCTCGCGGGCGCCGTCGCGCGCGTCCCCATGATGCACGCCGTTCTCGCGCCCGACGACGAGTCGTACACGGTCCCGGAAGCCGTGCACGTCGGCGTCGCCATCAGCACGCCGAGCGGCCTGGCTGTCCCGTGCGTGCGGGACGCCCAGGACAAGAGCGTCGAGGACATCGCGGCCGACATTTCGCGGCTGCGCCGCCGCGCCGCCGACCTGCGGCTCTCGAGGGAGGACGTCGAGGGCGCGACCGTCACGCTGAGCAACATCGGGTCGATCGGATTGGTGTCGGGGATCGGGGTGGTGCGGGTCGGGCAGACGGCGCTCGTGACGGTGGGCAAGGCGGTGGACGGGGAGGTGCGGGTGACGGCGTCGGCGGACCATCGGCTCGTGGACGGGGCGGTGTTGGGGGCGTTCTTGGCGGCCTTCAGGGAAGAGTTGGGTGGGATGGGTGACGGGCGGGATTGCGGGATGGCGGGATGGCGGGATGGCGGGATGGGGGAGCGGTGAGGGTGGACGGGTGGACGGGTGGACGGGTGGACGGGTG
>Ga0181584_10002637_pt1 | contig 13729 bp, 12 predicted proteins | sample 071ome_30_FD_132462 | JGI IMG/M metagenome (GOLD analysis project Ga0181584, IMG submission 132462) | Coastal salt marsh microbial communities from the Groves Creek Marsh, Skidaway Island, Georgia - 071406AT metaG (megahit assembly) | ecosystem: Environmental > Aquatic > Marine > Intertidal... | reverse complement strand
ACCTTCTTTTTTTTAATTCACTTTTATTTCTTTAATTGCTGTCTCGTAAGCCCAATCTAACCATGGAAGTAATTTTTTAATATCATCGCTTTCTACGGTAGGACCACCCCAAATTCTTAATCCTGGTGGCGCTGATCTATAACTTCCAACATCATAAGCAACGTTTTCAGATTCTAATAAATTAGTTATCTTTTTTTCTAGCTCATTTTTTATTTCTAAAGGTAATTTTAGAACTATAGGGTCAACGAGTTTTAAACAAATTGAGGTGCTAGATAAGTTCTTTTCATCATCACATAAGAAAGAAGCCCAGTGTGAATTAGAAACCCATTCTTTTATGATATCTAAATTGCCTTTTGATCTTTTTATTAGTTCAGCTAAACCACCAATCTCTTTACTCCAAATTAGAGTATCTAAATAATCTTCAACACAAAGCAAAGAAGGAGTGTTAATTGTAGCTCCAACAAATATCTCAGTATTCACTTTACCATTTTTTTTAAGTTGAAATAATTTGGGTAATGGCCATATTGGATTATAGGAATTAAGTCTTCCCACTGCCTTAGGAGATAGCACTAACATACCATGACCCGCTTCGCCTCCTAGACATTTTTGCCACGAAAAAGTGCCAACATCTATTTTTTTCCAATCAATATTCATTGCAAATGCTGCTGATGTAGCATCACAAATTGTTATCCCATTTCGTTGTGAATTTAACCAATTTAAATTTGGCATGCACACACCAGCTGTAGTACCATTCCAATTAAACACTATATCACCGTCATATTCTCTATTAGGCAAGTCAGGTAATTTTCCATACTCAGCTTTTAAAATATCAATATTTTTTAATTTAAGTTGTGTATTTATATCATTAGCCCAGTCTTGGCCAAAACTATCCCAAGCTAATATGTTAACATGTAATGGTCCCAAAAGATTCCACATTGCCATTTCAATAGCACCTGTATCAGACCCAGGTACTATCCCAACTAGGTAATCCTCTGGAATTTCTAATATATTTTTAGTAAGTTCAATTGCTTTGCGTAATTTATTTTTAGCAAGTGGGTGACGATGTGATCTGCCAAGGCAACTATCTTTTAATACATCTAAAGACCAATTAGGTCTTTTTGCACATGGACCTGAAGAGAATTCAGGGCGAATTGGCTTGACTATTGGTCTGGTCATATTAACCTCATAAAATGTTGATGCTTGTTGGGAAGCAACTGCCCACCACCTAAATAACAATTTTTTTATTGTTGTCAACATGGAAAGGCCAATTAATAAATAAATGATTAAATTATATGACTTATGTGGCAAAAATAATTTACGGTTTAGTCCACCTTGTTGGAATGTTAAACTTTGCCTTATACATAAAAATTTAAATTTTGAAACAGTTCCAGTTAGGTTTTCAGAAAAAGAAAAAATTTCATTTTCTGGTCAAAAACTTGTTCCTATTTTAGAACATGATAAAGGATTTGTATGTGAATCGTGGAAAATTATTAATTGGTTAGATGACAATTACCCAGATAAAAAACTTTTTAAAAATGAGAATTCTAAAAATTTTTCATATTTTTTATATCTTTGGACTGCAAGACAGCTTTTACCAGTTTTGTTTAAAATAATAGCACATGAAATACCTAATGTTCTCGAAGGTGAAGATGTAAATTATTACATTAAAACTAGGGAGGAAAGGATAAAGGGCCCAATCACTAAATTTAAAACTAATATTTCTGAATTAATTGATGAATTTCGGAAACTAGTTAGCCCTATTAGAAAAATAATTGAAAAAAATGGCTATATTGCAGGCCAAAAACCTGGAATAGAAGATTATTTATTTTATGGTAACTTTAAATGGGTATACTCTTGTAGCTCCTGTAATTTATTAGAAACTGATGATGCAATTTACAATTGGTTTAAAGCTTTATCTGAAATAGCTGATAAAACTAAGTAATTTTATGGCAATGATTAATAGGGCCATTCCCGTTACCAAATTTAGGGGCAGTTTTAATAGCGTTATTAACATAAGAGTGCGCAGCTTCAAATGCCATCTCGATTGACATAGATTTAGCTAAAAATGCAGACAGTGCTGAAGCCATTGTACAACCTGTACCATGAGTATCATTAGTTATGATTTTTTTTGTTTCTATTGCATGCATGTTTTTATCATCCATTAATAAATCCGTTAAAACCATAGATTGCATGTGACCTCCCTTTAAAATAACTTTACTTGCTCCCAAGTCTAGCAGAGCTCTAGCAGCCTTTTCCATATCTGATATATTTTCAATTTTAAGACCTGTTAAGATTTCCGCCTCAGGTATATTAGGAGTCAAAATAGGTTTTGAGTTTTCAATAAAATTTTTAAGAGCATCTATTGCGTTTTCTTTTAATAATCTATGACCACCCTTTGCAACCATAACAGGATCTAAAACAATATTTATATCTTCATTAGCTATAATATTTTTATGAATAAGGATTTTACAAACAGCATTGATTAAATCAGCACTATGTAACATGCCAATTTTAACCGCGTTAACTTTAATATCAGACAAACAACAATCAATTTGTTTTATTACAAAATCAACAGGTATCTCAAAAATACTGTAAACCCCCTTTGTATTTTGTTCTGTAAGAGCAGTTATTGACGTCATGCCATAAACCCCTAAACTAGTAAGTGTTTTTAAATCAGCTTGAATGCCTGCTCCACCACTAGGGTCAGAACCAGCAACTACTAAAACAGATTTCAATAAATCACTCATTCTTGCCAAGTTTGTTCTCATTAATTAAAAAACTACAAATTTCATCTGATACTTCTTCATTTTTTTTTATATCTGGTGATTCAACCATAACTCTTATTAAATCTTCAGTACCCGATGGTCTTATTAACACGCGACTATCTTTACCTAAAAAATTTTGTTTGTCATTGATAAACCTTTGAACTTCATTTTTTAGAAGTATATTTTTATTTATATTTTTTATATTTTTTAACAACTGAGGTACTAATTTAAAGGGTCTTAATAGTTCTGATGCTTTTAAACCTGACTTTTTGAGTAAAAATAGAATTTTTAATGCAGTTAATAAACCATCACCCGTTTTTGCAAAATCTGTAAGTAGGATATGACCTGAAGGTTCTCCACCAAGTCTACTTTTAGTTTCAAACATTTTTGATATTATGTAACGATCACCAACATTGGTTCTAAAAAAAGGAATATCTTTATCTATTAAATAATTTTCTAAACCAATATTTGACATTATTGTACCCACAACAGGTTTTCCATACAACTCATTATGTTTTAACATTTGATTAGCTAAAAAACCTATAATCAGATCCCCTTCTATAATGTTTCCTTTTTCATCAGAAAAAATTACCCTATCAGCGTCACCATCAAAAGCTATGCCTAAATCTGCACCTTGTAATTTGGTCTCTTTAGCCATTCTTTCAGGAAACATTGCGCCACATTGGAAATTAATATTTTTCCCATTTGGTTCTGCACCAATAATGTTAGCCTCTGCTCCTAGTTCAAATAAAACTTCTGGACCTACTTTATATGATGCACCATTTGCACAGTCTAACACCACTTTTAATCCACTTAAATCTTCATGTTTTGGAAGTATTTGTTTAACAAACTCAGAGTACCTTCCATTAGCATCTTCCATTCTTCTTGCTCTTCCTAAGTCTGCTGATTTTGCTAAAGTAGGAGTTGTTTCCATTTTTAATTGAATTTCGTTTTCCACATCATCATTCAATTTAAACCCGTCAGATCCAAAAAGTTTTAATCCATTATCCTCGTAAGGGTTATGAGAAGCTGAGATCATTACCCCTAAGTCACATCTAAGAGCTCTAGTTAAATGCGCAATAGCAGGTGTTGGCATAGGACCTGTTGTAATTGCATCTAAACCAACAGAAGTAAAACCTGAAACTAATGCAGGTTCAAGCATATATCCTGACAAGCGTGTGTCTTTACCTATCAAAACACGTGGTTTTTTTGTGCCAGCTTTACCAAAGAAATAATTACCCGCAGCCATAGCTAATTTAACAGCCATTTGTGCGGTAATCTTATCTTTATTAACCGTGCCTCTTATGCCATCTGTTCCAAATAATCTTTGCTTAGTATCAAAATCATTATTCACAATTAATTACCTTCTAATTTAAAGAAAACTGACATGTTAATGCCTGTTTGGTTTCAAAAACATCGTGTGTTCTGATTATTTGAATACCATTATTAAAAGCATGCATAGCAAATGCAATTGAACCACTCAACCTTTTACTGGGGTTAATAGATTTTTTGTAAACATCACGAAATTTAAAGTCTTCAATAGTAAGCTGTCCTATTAGTGCTTTTCTGCTAACACCAATTAGTATTGGGACACCTAAACTATGAAAAATACTTAAATTTTTTAGAATATCTAAATTATGAAATTTATTTTTTCCAAACCCTATACCTGGGTCGATTACTAAGTTAGAAATATCTATGCCTAATTGTAATAATTCAAAAATTTTTTTTTCAAAAAAATTATAAATGTCGATTGGTGAAAAAGAATATTTAGGATTGTCTTGCATATTTTCAGGATTATTTTGCATATGCATTATAATTACTGGTAATTTTTTTGATATTATAAAATTAGCTTTTTCGATACTATCTAAACTAGAAATATCATTAATTATATCAACACCAATTTTTTGACCCAATTTCATGGTACTCAGATTTCTTGTATCTAAGGATATAATTGTTTTAACATTTTCTTGTTTAAGTCGAAGTAATGTCTGTAAAATTCTTTGTTGTTCTTCATTTTCTGAAATCTTATCAGCTCCAGGCCTAGAAGACTCACCTCCAATATCAATAATTGTTGCACCATTTTTTAACATTTCTTTACATTTTCTTAGAACTATGTCTGGATTAGAGTTTCTACTATTTTTATAAAAACTGTCAGGTGTAAGATTTGAGACTCCCATTATATGAGGGAGTGACATATCAATATTTGCAAAAGAAGGTCTTTTTTTAACAATATTTTCAATACTCATTTCTGCTTTTCGTAAAGCTTCTTTACTATCAGTTCTTGCTAATTTAATAAAATCTGAAACAGACATTAAAACTTCAATAAAAGTATCTTTCTTTTTTTGAATTACACGAAGGTTATCAAAATACCTCCAACCACCTGCAATTTTAAGACCCTCATAAACTTCGTATTGGTGCTTAGGAATTGGTATGATATAAGTTTCAATTTCTTCAGAGCAAGGAGGGGCAAACAAATATTTACTTTGTTTTACCATCTTCCTTGATTAATTCTAAGAGTTATCTATTTCATTAGTAACAATCGTCTGCTTTGCACTTGTAGAAGGAATGCCGGCTCTTCTTTTAGGCTTTTTTGCTTTTGGTGAATTATCATTATCATCACTCTTTTTAATAGAAATTTTTAACCCTTTACACAAGTCGTTTATTTGTTTTCCATCTAAAGTCTCATACTCTAGCAAGGCTTCTGCAACTCTTTTGAGCTGTTTAGAGTATTTTTTAAGCATTTTTTGAGCATCAACATAAACTGAGTCAGCTATTCTTCTAATTTCTTGATCAACGATAGATGCGGTATCATCAGAAAGATTTTTTTGTTGGGAAACAGATCTTCCAAGAAAAACTTCTTGCTCATTAGCCTCATATGCTAAGAAACCGAGTTTTTCAGATAGACCCCATTCTGTTACCATTCTTCTAGCAGTGTCTGTTACCATTCTAATATCAGAACTAGCTCCAGTTGTAACTTTGTCTTTACCAAATATCATCTCTTCAGCTATACGTCCACCACACGCAACCCTTAGATCTGCAAACAACTTGTCTTTAGCCATAGATACCCTATCACCTTCAGGCAATCTCATTACCATCCCAAGAGCTCTTCCTCTTGGAATTATTGTTGCCTTATGAATAGGATCACTAGCAGGTGAATAGGCAGCTACCACAGCATGTCCAGCTTCATGATAAGCTGTAAGCTTTCGCTCTTCTTCTGTCATTACCATAGACCTTCTCTCAGAGCCCATCATAACTTTATCTTTAGCTTCTTCAAATTCAACCATACTCACGTTACTTCTTCCTTTTCTGGCTGATAATAACGCTGCTTCGTTGACTAAGTTAGCAAGGTCAGCTCCAGAGAAACCAGGTGTACCTCTAGCCAAGGTTTTCGTAACCACGTCAGAAGAAAGTGGTACTTTTTTCATATGGACTTTTAATATTTTCTCACGCCCAATCATATCAGGGTTCGGAACAACAACTTGTCTGTCAAATCTACCTGGTCTCAGCAATGCTGGGTCTAAAACATCAGGTCTATTAGTGGCAGCTACCAAAATAACACCTTCATTTGTTTCAAAACCATCCATTTCAACAAGAAGTTGATTAAGTGTCTGTTCTCTTTCATCATTACCTCCACCAAGACCGGCTCCTCTATGCCTTCCCATGGCATCAATTTCATCAATAAATATTATACAAGGAGAATTTTTCTTTCCTTGTTCAAACATATCTCTTACTCTTGAAGCGCCAACACCAACAAACATTTCAACAAAATCAGACCCAGATATTGTAAAAAAGGGAACACCAGCTTCTCCAGCCACTGCCTTAGCTAACAAAGTTTTACCAGTTCCTGGAGGACCCACTAGCAAGACTCCTTTTGGAATTTTTCCACCAAGTTTTTGGAACCTACTTGGATCTTTTAAAAACTCTACAACTTCTTCTAGCTCTGATTTAGCCTCGTCAATACCAGCAACATCTCGGAAAGTTACCTTATCTCTATGTTCAGTAAGGAGTTTAGCTTTTGACTTTCCAAAGCCCATAGCTCCTTTTGCACCACCCTGCATTTGTTTCATAAAGAAAATCCAAACACCAATAAAGAGCAACATCGGAAACCATGAAATAAGAACAGATAAGATTCCAGGCATACCACTTTCAGCTGGTTCTGCTGTTACTTTAATTCCTTTCTCTGATAATTTATTTGCTAATTCATCTTCTTTTGGAATAAATGAATAAAATGGAACGCCACTATTAGATGAACCAAAAATTTTATCTCCCTGGATACTTACTTCCCTGACTTCACCAGAATTTACTCTTGCTAAAAAATCAGAATAAGCTATCGCATTGTTTGATGATTTAGACGAATTGCCTTGAAAGACATTAAAAATAGCAATTAACACCAAAGATATAATTACCCAAACAGCTATGTTTTTTCCAAAATTATTCATCATATTCCTTTTTATTTTTTTTAATTATATCAGTACTCTATTAATAAGGTAAAGCCCAAAAGAATTGCTTTTTATACTTTCATTAGAATTGTTTTTTTGATTTATAATATTTAAATGGGGTTTGACTAGTTTACCTTCAAGAGTTTGGAGACAAGGAATTGTTTTATTAATTAAATTTTTAAACTCATAAAAAGGGCTATTAGGAGGAATATTATTATAATTTATTTTTTCTGAGCAAATTAATTTTCCTGGCACATTGCTAATAAGAATGAAACGACCATCAAAAATATATTTTTTATTTACTTTTATATCTAAGTTATAGTTGAGATGTCTTTTTTCTCTTATAAAAAAAATATGATCTTTATTATACAAAACACAAACATTTCCTAGAGTTCGTTTTTTAAAATCATTTTTTAATAATGCTCTAGTTAACTCGTATACTTGTTTACGTTTTGGAGAATATTTTTTTCCACCTACAGTCTGAATTATTTTTGAAAAAAATTTAATACAATATAGATCAGATTGTTTGAAAAGCGTGAGTGCACTTTTATAATTAACTCTAGCCACTCCACATTTATCTAACAAAACATTTTGCTCTAACCAATTTTCAAATAATAAGTTAGTCTTTGTAACTAATTTATTACATATGATGCTGAATTTATTTAGATCTGTTGATACGTTTTCCCATTTATTCCTCTTTATTTGAATTAACTTTTGCCTTACTCTGACCCTTTCGTATTTTAAAAATGAATTTGATGGGTCTTCAAAAAACTTAATATTATTCTTTTGTGCGTATCTAACAATTTCTTCTTTAGAGAAAGTTAAAAGTGGTCTTAATATAAAAATTCCATTCCAAAAAGTGATTGTTTTCATTCCTAAAAGACCATCAAGACCAGAGTTTTTGTTAAAACGCATATACAGAGTTTCTGCTTGATCATTCAAATGATGAGCTAAAAGTAAATTGGCAGAGAGATCAGAACAACTTTCAAATAATAGATCACGTCTATTTTCTCTTGCCCAGCTCTGTATGTTTCCACTAGGTTTTTGTTTTTCAATTTTTTTTATAATTGTTCTGAAGCCTATTCCTTCCGAAATACTTTTTACGTTTTCTGCTTCAGTACTGGATTCAACCCTTAAATTATGATCAATTATTATCGGGAAAATATTTATTTTCATAAATTTGTTCTGGTCTAAAAATCTTTTAATCAAGTAAAGTAGAACCATTGAGTCTACGCCACCAGAAAGGCCAATAACGAAATTTTTTGATAATTTATTTACTGGATGGATTAAAAGTTTAAGTAATTCTGAATTGAAGATGTCAATCATTCATTATTACATTTATTTTCATTCTTTAGAATATTAATTCTTGTAATAAATTTTTCAGAAGGATTAATCATAAACTCCAGTGACTGCTTTAATATATCGCAAAGTTGGTTTTGGGGAGCAAAATTTGCAGCAGATTCCGCAATTAATAGTGTTGTTTCTTGAAACCTTGAGTCATTTGGAAATACGCTATTAAATTCAGCCAAAGCTATAGCTGCTTCCTCAAACTTAGCTTGTGCAAAATAAGCTCTTCCTAACCAATATTGAGCGTCAGCAACTTTTTCACTATCCTTATGTATTATTAAAAATTCTTTGAATGCTTTTTCAGCATTAATAAAATCAAGAGCAACAGCATAATCTAATGCAATATTAAAATTTTCTTCAGGCGAGGATTTTGTTAATAATTTATCTTTCTTAGTATCGCCTTCAGTTCTAAGTTTGTCTTCCGTATTATTCTCTAAATTTGAAGAACTTGGCTCTTTTATAAACCCTAAAACGCCCTCAGTTTTATTTTCAAGGTTTTTAGTCGTAATATTATTATTTTTATCATCAACAAAACTAGGTTTTTGTACAATATCTTTACCACCTTGTTTTAAGGTCACATTATTAATAGATGTAAGTTCTAAATGTCTTTCTATACGCTTAAGGGCAAAGTCTAAATCGTAAGAAAGGTTTGTAATATTTTTTAAATTGTTCTCTAGTAAATTCAACTTTTGGTTAATAGTATTTATTTTATTTTCTAAATCCTTTGGAACTTTAACCATACTTTTTGAGTTTGAAAGGCTTTCAAAAGAACCAATTAAATTTTTAACATTATTTTCTATGCGAGCAATTTTTTCTTGTTGAATAGTAACTATTTCTTTTAAACCATCCATGCTTTGTGAAAACGCTGGAGAAATTAAAAAAGGATTAAATATTAAGAATAAAAATTGGATTAACTTAAACATGCATGACTCTTAGCTTAATGGCTAAAATACAAAATAAAAAATGAACTGTAGAGATAAAATTCTATATTTTATTCAATAATAGTAACGGCACGTCTATTTTTAGACCAAGCCATACTATTAGATCCCACAACAGCAGGCTTTTCTTTACCATAAGAAATAACCTTTATTCTGTCAGGATCTATACCTTGAATTACAAGATAATCTCTAACGGCAGTTGCTCTTTGCTCACCTAATGCTAGGTTATACTCACGAGTTCCTCTTTCATCACAGTGACCTTCAATTATAAAATTCAAATCACTATTAACTCTTAGAAATCTTGACTGAGAATCTAATAATATTTTTGCACTTGAATCTAATTCGGCTGTATCATAATCACACAAAGCTCTGTCACCAACCGCAATCAATTTATCAGCAGCTGTTTGTTTTGCTTGAGCAAATAAACTCTGTTTTTTATCAACTGAACTTGAACTTGAACCTGAAGTTGATCCTGAACTTGAGGCAGATCCACTACTGGAGGATGTTGCAGCTGAACCACTAACAACCTTTTGTGATGCTGTTTCACATGCTGAGAGCAAAGCTAAGGTTCCTAACATGGCAAATATTTTTTTAGTCATTACAAACTCCTTAAATGAATCTTCCTAATTCTTATCGGTTGCACAATATATTAATTAATTCCTAAATTCAACCTATTTTAGTCCTCTAATTATTTAGTTGGGTAACAGGGGTGACCAAGCGGGGTCTGAGCCATCACTTGGAGTAATTATCCTTGTCTCCCTAAAACCTGTTATATCTATTTTATACAGATTCACATTTGTACTCTTCCCATCATCTATAGGTTTGTCTTGTTTAAAATACATTAATACTCTGCCATTAGGTGCCCATGTTGGTCCCTCAACCAAGTATCCTTGAGCTAACAATCTTTCACCTGAACCGTCTGGAGCCATGACTCCAATATAAAATTTATTCTTATGCATTTTTGTAAATGCGATTAACTCCCCCTTAGGTGCCCACACTGGAGTAGCATATCTTCCATTTCCAAAAGAAATTCTTTTAATGTTTTTACCATTTGAGTCCATTATATAAATTTGTTGCGATCCACCACGGTCAGAATTAAAAATTATTTGCTTACCATCTGGAGAATAACTTGGAGAGGTGTCAATAGCAGAACTATTAGTTAATCTTTTAACTTCCTGATTATTTAAATTCATAGTGTAAATGTCTGTTATACCCTTTTGAGCTAAACTCATAATTATTTTATCACCTGCAGGTGAGAATCTAGGGGCAAATGTCATGCCTGGGAAGGAACCTAAAAGCTCTTGTTGGCCAGTTTCTAAATTAAAAATATATACTCTTGGTTCATTTTTAAAGTAAGCTAAATAAGTAATTTCTTGACTTGTTGGAGAAAATCGTGGGGTTAATACTAAAAAACTCCCATCAGTTAAGTATTGATGATTTTCTCCATCTTGATCCATTATCGCAAGTCTTTTTAAACGCTTATTTTGAGGACCAGATTCCGAAACATATACAATTCTTGTATCAAAATAACCACTGTCACCAGACAATCTTTCAAAAATTTCATCCGAAATAATATGAGCAACTCTACGCCAAGCTTTTGAGGCCACAGTAAGTCTTAAACCAATTAAGTCCGTTTCAGCTACCACATCCCATAATCTAAATTCTACTTCTATTTCATCATTATTTATATTTTTTACTGAACCGGTAACTAGTGCTTTAATCCCCAAGGGTGACCAATCCAAAAAATTTGGCCTTACGGATGGGCTAGTTGGTGGAGCAATAAAAGCTGCACTTTCTATAGCTTTAAATTGTCCAGAACCTACCAAGTTATTTGATATAACCTCTGAAATTTGACGACCTATTTGATTTGATTTACCCTCTTTACCAGTAAAATCTGCGATAGCTACTGGCAGAGGTTCTATTTGGCCAGAATTAATTTTAATCTTTATATCATCAGCAAAAGCTTTAGAAATCATAAGACAAAAAGTTATTATAAATAACCTTGAGCAAATATGATGCAAACTTTTATTCAAAACGAAACCTCAAAGAAAAAACTTATTTCTTAATATTTATCTTTAATTACTTTTATTAGGCAGGATTATGGCAACATATCAAAAAAATTCAATTAATAACTGTTAATTCTAGATGTATCAAAGTCGAATACAATATTTCTAAACAATTTTTCTTTACCCTTTGGCAATGGTAAGGGTGAACTATCAAGAACGGCCCTTCTAGCTGCATCTGCTGTTGCCCTATAAAATTTATCTTTAAGGTATTTAGATTTTTCAATAATATTTACACTTTTTACAGTACCATCAAGGTCAGTGATTATTTTTAATGGTATCATTTTGTTAACTTCGAGTGCTGCATAAGACATATTAAAAAATTTACTGACATGACTTCTAATTCTGTCAATATCAGTTTGACTATAACTTAATGATGTTTCTTTAACCCGTCTATTTGAGTTACCAGCCAACTTTTTAATTGTTTTTAAAATATCTTCTTTCTTAGATTTTTCTTTTTTCACTTCATCATTCTTAATTTTTGCTTCTGCCAGAGTATTAAGAAGGCCTTTTGCTAAATTTTCTTTTTGCTTATTTTTAATTTTTTCTGGTTTGACAATGGCTTTAGGCGTAATTTGATTTTTAATTCTTTTTGGTTTAGCAACAACTTTAGGAACATCTTTTTTTTTGTTAATATTTAGCTTTGGCTTTTTTTTAATAATCTCTGCTATTTCTTTTAAATCTTTTTGCTTTTTTAATTCATTATTTTTTTTATCTATAATTTCTCTACTAGGTACGGGCGGAGGCGGAGGGACTGACTTTTTAATTTTCTTTTCTTTTACTTCCACTTTTTTATCATTAATCTCTTTTTTTTCTTTTACAGATCCTAATTTTAAAGATGTTTGAGAACTAATTGGGGTATCTTCAACTATATCAATTGGTTGTTCAATAGGTTCTCTGATTTTCAAACTAGGCATGCCAAAATAAGCAATGATAATTATAGAAACATGTAATCCTATAGAAATAAAAGTTGAACTCACCATAATTTCACTAATCTTCTAACTTTGCTACTAGCGCGACCTTCTTAAAACCAGAGCTTTTAATTCTTGCAATAGTCTCTAAAACTATGCCATACGGAACGCTCTTATCTCCACGAACATAAATTCTAAGGTTTTTATTACCCGATGATATTGCCTTTAACCTGGGTAACAATTGAGTAACTTCAATTACCCTTTCCTGAATATATAATTCCCCATTTTGTTTAATGCTAATTATAATTGGATCTCCTTTTGAATTGAGTTGTGCTGCTTTTGTTTTTGGCAAATCAACGGACACACCTACAGTCAAAAGTGGCGCTGTAATCATAAACACAATCAGTAAAACAAGCATCACATCTACAAATGGGGTGACATTAATCTGACTAATGGCTTTATTCTTTTTACGCGAATTTCTTACAAGAAATTTTTGGTTATACATTAAATTTTCTTTCCAATTCTATAGTTTTTTTGGAAGTAAATTCAAAAATAAAATATTCTAAATTATTTGAAATTTTTTCTAAATCATTGGAGTATTTATTATAAGCGGCAACTGCCGGTATAGCAGCTAGTAAACCAAGAGCTGTTGCAAATAGTGCTTCAGCAATACCTGGAGCGACTACTGCTAAACTTGTATTATTTGTTATAGCAATAGATTGAAAAGCATTTACAATCCCCCATACAGTTCCTAGTAATCCTATAAATGGTGCAACAGAACCAATGGATGCTAAAAAACTCATACCTTGTTCTAATTTTTCTATTTCTCTGTTAACTATAATTTGTAAAGTTAATTGAACTCTTTCAACCAGTTCACTTAAATGGTTTTTGCCTACAGAATGAGAAGAGGTTGTATGAATTTTGTTAAATTCTAACATGGCTTTAATGAAGACGTTAACTTGGGCATTCTTCTCATTTTGAGAATTATTATTGTAAAAATCTAGCAAAGTATCATCATCAACTTCGTTACTATCATAATATTCTTGAAATAATTTTGATATTTTCTTCTCTCTTCTAAACAATCTTGATTTATTTATAATGATTGTCCAACACCAAATAGAAGACAACAAAAGTAATAACATGATTATTTGAACAAAAAAATCAGCCTCATAAATTAGCCCCAAAAGCGAAAGATCTGTTTGTTCAGAAACTGTTTCAACTTCAACATTTGGGGTTTTAATTTCTTCATCCATTTTCAAGCCCTTT
>Ga0181584_10002621_pt1 | contig 13765 bp, 9 predicted proteins | sample 071ome_30_FD_132462 | JGI IMG/M metagenome (GOLD analysis project Ga0181584, IMG submission 132462) | Coastal salt marsh microbial communities from the Groves Creek Marsh, Skidaway Island, Georgia - 071406AT metaG (megahit assembly) | ecosystem: Environmental > Aquatic > Marine > Intertidal zone... | reverse complement strand
GTCTCGTCCCCGGTCGTCCCGGTCCCCGTCGTCCCGTCCCCGGTCGTCCCGTCCCCGGTCGTCACTGCGCCGCCGCCGATCGTCGTCGCCGCCGTGCCTGTCCCGGCCCCGGTCGTCGTTGAGGCCCCGGCTCCCGCTCCGGAGATGGTCTCCGTCACCGTGGCCCCGGCCCCGGCACCGCCGCTCGTCAGTGGCGCCAAGACGGCGTCAGCGCTCGCCGCCGCCGCCGCTGCCCTCGTCGGTTTCTTTGCATAAGTGGAGTCCTTCTACTATTCTGGTCATCAGTTCGTATTGATGGATACGTTGCAACAAGTAAAGCTTTGAGCTCAAAAGATCAGTGAGCTACGTGATCAAGTACTCCTAGTTTTTCTTCGCGAGCTTCTTCAACAACTTGGGCATTCGGCTCGTCGTCCCCCTTCCCTTCTCGTTCATCATCGACGCGTCTACCTTGCTCGCCGGCCGCACTATGTAATCGAGCTCGGCGGCCTGCGGGATCACCGCCGATCGCTTCTCAGGGTTGCCCGTCGGCTCCTCGCCCCTCGGCGCCTCCCTTCTCCTCGCCTTCGCCATCAGCTCCGTCTCGCGCATCTGTTGTGACTCGTTCAACGCGCTGCCCTCGCCAAGAATCGGCCGACTCCACGACTCGACCAGGCCCCTTGCGACCCGTTTGTTCTCGTTTGTCTCCTCCGGGAGCTTGGTCAGCAGCATCACCAGCTTGCCCACCCCGCTCTTCTTCAGCCAATCCCGCTGCTCCTCGTCATACGTATTGATCTTCAAGTCGACCAGCATCTGCAACACCCCGCCCCGCACTTTCGAGTTGGGCATCGACCCGTCGGGCATGGGCTCGAGCCACCCCTTGAGCACGCCCAAGACCCCCCCGCGCAGCAAATGATCGTGCAATCTCTGTATCGAAAACGCATCCTGCGCCTTCTTCAGCATACGCAGCTTGTGCAAAGCCGGCTGCTTCTGGTCAAACGCCTCCCTGTCGGCGTCGAGGGCCGCCTCCATCTGCGCCATGAGATTTTCCGCCTGGCGGGACAGCTCTGCTTGATTTTCCCCAATAGAGTCGCGACGTCCCTTATCGAACAGCCTCGAGAGGTCGTCTGCATCCTCTGCCTCCTCTGCCTCGTCCGCCATCGCCTGCAGCTGGAGATTGCCGTCGTCTGCAAAGTCCACCCGCTGATCTTCGGCGACGCCCTCGTCGTTGATGAAGTCCTTGTCTTCCTCGCGGATCTCCAAATCCCCCTCGCCGTCGGAATCCTGCTCCGCTTTCTCCCTCTGCTGGCTCGGCGGGGCGCCTTCCGCCGGGGGAGACGGCCAGGACGGTGACTGGGCCGCGTCTGGGTCGGGCAGCCGCCTCTCATCGTTGTCGTTGTGTTTGTCGTCGTTTGCAGCGGCCTCGACCTCGATATCGTCTTCCAGCGGGTCGCGAGCCCGCTTTCGCGTCTCCCCGGCCTGCTCGGCCCCTGCCGCTTCTTCTGCCCTCTTCTTCTCTATGAGCGCCTGCAGCACGCCCGTTTTCGTCGCCGTATCAGACATCGTCTCTGACCTCTGTCGTGTCTGTCTGTGGTTCTCTCTCTCTTTCTCAGAGTCTGACGCGAAGTTCCCCTTCAAGGTTTTGAAGGGGAAAAAGAATTGACGTTCGGGGGGGACTGTCGTCGCCATTTCCGCCCTTGCCCGGCCACTCACAGACAGACGACGATGGGGAAGGCAGCCGGTGTCGACAACACGTCCAGGAAGACGTGGGTGCGTTGATTTCGGGGTGGGAATCGAACGACCGGGGCCCTGCATTGGTCGTCTCTCGTCTCCGACGCTCACTCCACGCGCACTCGACGACACGCCCATACACCAGGATCGCGCTGAGTTCCATGCGAAAGCCGAACAGCGAAAAGCAAAGGAGAACGAGGACTCGAAGCTCGATGCGCGGGCCCGCAAGCGCCGGGAGCGAGACCCGCTCCACCAGGGCATCATCGTTGCCCGGGGCCAGATCAAGGCGCGCAACCGGGAAATTGATCTCGCGGCAAACCTCGGTCGGACCAGGATGGAGGCCGGCAGAGAGGCCGGATTCTACTGCGAGGTCTGCGATTGCACGCTGAAGGACTCGCTGGCGTGGCTGGACCATCTGAACGGGGTCTATCACAATCGGGCACTGGGTTTGGATGTTGCGGACATCGAGCGTAGTACGGTGGACCAGGTGAAGAAGCGGTTGGAGCGGGCGAAGAAGCGGAAAAAGGGCGAGATACTGGCAGAGGAAGACGGCGGGGACGCTCCGTTGCTGCTGATGGACGGCAAGGCTGGCGATTCGAGTGACGACGGGAATGGGAGTGACGATGATGATGACAGTGACGGTGACGGTAATGGGAGCGGGAGCGAGGGGGAGAGCGAGGACGAGGACGAGGGTGCGGGCGGAAGTGGAGAGGACGACGAGGCGGCGGCGATGCAAAAGATGATGGGTTTCGGCTCGTTCGGGGCCTGAGTCGCGAAGATGTTCATTTCTTTATGTCACTTCAGACCAGGTTCTGGTCGTGAAATGCTTGATGGTACCACCGTGGTGTCCCTTGGGACAGAGAGGACTCTCTTTTTATGCCGGGTGTACACCCACATGGGCGCACATGTACGTGTGGGCGCCCGATTTGTCCAAGAACTTGACCCGCGTTTTGTGCCTTCGCACGCAAGAACGAATATTTGGCTCTTGGAATCCCCGATGACGCCACAGACCATCCATTCGCGGCACCTCCTGCGGGCTGTGTTGTCCGCGATCTGGGTCGGAATTGCATTTGCTGGCGTGTTTGTGGATCCGAACGTGACGCCGCTCACCGACGCCACCCTGGAGGCCACGTTGAAGAACCACACACACAGTTTGGTCGTCTTCTACGCCCCGTGGTGCGGATACTGCCAGCAGCTGAGCCCGAAGTGGAGCGAGGTGGCTTCCGAGCTGAAGGACTCTCCGGTCCTCGTGGCTGCCTTGGACGCGGAGGAGAACCAGGATGCCGCCGAGGAGTACGAGATCGAAGGGCTGCCGACCATCAAGTTGATCACGTCCAGCGGGGGCGACGCGCCCTCGCTCAAGGCGCGTGACTTCAACGGGGAGCCCGAGGCCAAGTCCATTCTGCGTTGGGTGGAAAAGGTGACCTCGGCGACGCCCGCCCCGGAGGTCAAGACGACCGAGGATCTGGAACGTGTCCGCGAGCAGGAGACGTCCATCATCGGGGTCTTTGATAAGCTCGAGGGCGAGGCCTATGACGCCTTTGTCGAGCAGACCCTCGCCTCGCAGGACGATTTGGCTTGGTACACGACGACTGATCTCGATCTGGCGGGGGTGGACAGCGCTCCGACCCTGGTCTTCTCCCGTAACTTCCCGGGTACCCCGCTGGAAGTCGTCAGGAGGCCGTTTGCCCGCGCCACCGGGCGTGGCGAGCCGGACGAAGAGATTTTCGACTTTGTCGAGGCGCACAAGCACCCCGATTACTACGTCTACGGTCCGTCTGAGACCTCTCGGATGATGGAGAAACTCGAGTACGTCGAGAGGGAACATCACATCCACGTGATCGTCCCGCCCCGCCTGCTGGAGGACAAGGACTTCTTGAAGCGGGCGCGGGAGGCGGGTAGGGCGGTCCGGGACCGCGCGCAACTGATTCTGTCGGTGTTTTCGGACGATTCAGAGATCAAGGGCTCGTTCAAGATGCAGAAGCTGGACGACGAGGTGCAGGTGTTTGTCGCGCACACAGAGTCGATTAAGAAGTACGGGCCCAAGAGCCCCATCAAGCCCGAGGCGTTCGACGTCGACATGCTGACGGATCTGATGAAGTCCATCGAGGCGGGAGATGATACGTTCCGCACGTGGGCGTCTGCGCCCGCGCCGAAGGAGGATACCGACAAGCACGGGGTCAAGACGGCCGTGCGGAGCACGCTCGAGGAGATTGTCGGGGACAAGAAGAAGGACGTTTTCGTCATGGCGTATGTCCCTGAAGGTGACGATGATGATGCCGGTGAGGACGATGAGGGAGATTACTTCCTTCAGATCATGCGGGGGCTGGCTGACGCACTCAAGGGCGTCCCGTCGGTCCAGATCGTCCGGTTCGACGCCTACGCCAATGAGCACGCGCTTTTGCAGTTTCCGTTCGAGGAAATGCCGGTGTTCACGCTGTTTCCGGCGACCGATGGGAAGGAGAAGATGCCTGTGCCTTTGGAGGATGCAGAGGCGGGCTTCTCGATCAAGGCGCTGGCCGAGTTCGTCCACAGGCACGCCGGAGTCAAGTTCGAGCTGCCGGCCGACTTGCCGGATGACATGGGTGACGAGGAACTTGGGGAGGACATCAGCCTGGCCGACCTGGGGCTGGACGTTGATGAGGTCTTTGGGGGAGAAGACAACAAGGATGCGGTGGATGCGCACGAAGAGCTCTAAGGGCGACCGTTGCATGTTTGCGCACGGGACAGGTAGTCGTTGAAGCATAAGAATAAGAACTAGAATGAAAAATAAGTGATCGAATTCGTTCCTTTTGGGGGTGACCGGGTCGAGACGCTCGTCGAGACGCTAGTCGTCTATAGACTCCCACTCGACGTCGATCGTGCTCCCCTGGTTTCTCACATTGGAGCCCGAACTTGCGTTGGACTTTTCGTTGGGTCTAGGTGGCGTGTATGCGTTGTTGGACATGTCTCCAAAGCCCCCGTTCGATCCCATCCCACCCATCCCGTTCGGTCCCATGCCACCGTTCGGGTTCACCAGCGTCGTGAACAGGTTCGCCGCCGCGCCGATCGCAAGTAAGAAAAACGCAAACCGCAGGACTGCTGGGACGGCGAAGACGGCGAACACCACGCCAATTATGGCCAGCGCAGACTGTACCGTGCTGATGCCGAGCTTGCGATCGACTTTGCCGAGGTAGCCACTCGTCAGCGCGACGCCGAGCGTGGCTCCCACGCCGACCAAAAGTGCTATGGGCAGCGGTATGGCGGCAAGCGGATAGAGGAACCCGAATGCCAGCAGCCCGACCAGGACGGGGACCGACTCCTCGACCAGTCGCACCAACTCTGGGTCGATATCAAGCGAGTCAAAGTCGAACGAGCCGTTGTCGTTGAAGTTCGGTGGTCGGCCCGCCCGTGCAACGAGCCGACTCCTGCGGTCGACTCTTGCCCGGTGGCCTGTCTCGTCTAGAACCTTCGAACGCATCGGCCTCACGCTCCTCCTCAAACGCGCCCCGAGGCCGCACGCCCGGGCGCCCACGGCCCTGTAGGCGAGCAACTGCATGTGTGTTCCCTAACAATAACACGAAACAATTGAGACACAACGAAAGGAACAACGAAACTGGATGATCACCGCGATCGCGACGACTCGGACCTCCTTCGAAGTCTCGCGTCAAAACGCTCTAGCTCCTCCCGGTCGAACCGATCGTCGTCGTCCAGGGAGTCGATGACCTCGCCGATCATCTTGTCGTCGAGGCGGGCGAAGGCCACCGACGACAGCGTGCTGACCAGGGCAAACACCGCCCCGAGGGCGAGGGCCGGGAACAAAAGGAACGAGCCGACGCCGGCGGCCAGGGCGCCGATGACCATGAACGAAACGAGAGGGACGAACAGCCACCCGAGGGAAAGGAAAATGAATGATGACGCCAGAATGACGCCCAGCGCTGACGCGGCCACGACGAACAGTCCGCTCAGACCGAACGTCACGAGCGCCAAGAGCGAGCCGCCCGCGACAATCAGTGGAATATAGGCGTCGATGTCGACGCCGAACGCATACTTTGTCACGACCTTGACGTATTTGAACGACTTCTTGGCCGTCGCCTGGTCGAACTGAAACCGTTCTGTCGACGACTCCCGGTCCCGCCGTGACCGAGGCGGCACGAGCACCTTGTTGCTGTCGTCTTTTCGGGTTCGGACCGGGACCGGGACAGGGACCGCAACGGGGAGGAGTATCGCTCTGTTGTTGGGGCGCTGTCGTGACAGCGCCGTCCTCGGTGCGTTCGTGATCATCGGGATTCTGACTGGGGCTCGGTTCTCCTCTCTCGCTCTTGTCGTCCACCGTGGGCGCTAGCTTCCGTCTGTGCCCGGACTGACAGTGAGAGGATTCCTCTCTGCCTGATTCACGGGTTCAAAAAGAAAACAGGCCACGTTGCACCTTGCAAGCCTTACATACCGCACCTATTCGACGTGTTCGTGCCTTGAAGAGGGCGAAGTCGGGCCACCGCCACCACCCTCTGCGTATCCACCGAGCGGGTACTCCTCGTGCATCTCTTGATTCCACGCCTCCTCGCTCTCCTGCGCCTTCCGCCGGTGGTAGAGCTCCTCGCCCAGCGCGAGATCCTCGTCGAGCTCGCTGACGTCCGAATAGTCGTTGGCATCGACATCAACGCCATCGGAAGACTTTTCCCAGTCGCCTTGGAGACGGGCGTACAGCTCCTCCGGGTCGCGGACCCGGGGCAAGAGCCGCCGGTGGTGGACGGCCGCGTAGACGAGGAAGGCCATGACGAAGAGGAGCGCGATCGACAGGTACAAACTTCCCCAGATCACCGGCGGGTCCTTGACGAGGTAATCCATGGGCGGAGATGGGGGCCTGGGTGGCGGAAAGGGAGGCGGGTTGGGCGGCGCCGGGGGCGGCATCTTGACGCGCTTGGGTGGCAGAGGGCCGGGAGGGGGATACGAGGCGCGCTTGAACCCTGGGGGAGGCGACGGGGGATACGGCGCCGCGGGAGGGGGCGCATAGAACCACTCGATGTTGGTCTGCGGTGGGAAGAACTTGGCGACCGCCTCAGGAGGCCACTGATTCAGGTAGACCTTGGAGCCAACGGGGGTCGTCAGGAACACATCGGGTCCCCACTTTTTGGCCTTGTTCGACGTGAAGTTGGACGTCAGGATGAACGCCGTCGACCCTGGACCCATTGCGATGGCACCGCCGCTGCTGGCTTGGTTCAGGTAGAAACTGGTGTCGTCGAATTCGACGGTCGACCCCACCATGTAGACGGCGCCGCCCTTGCTGTCGGCCCAGTTGAGCGAAAACGAGCACTTCTTGAACACGACGTTCATCGAGCCCTTGATAAATACCGCACCACCGTTTTCAGCAAAGTTGCTGTTCATATCGACGGTGTCAAAGATGGCGCGCTGCGGTGCGCTGATCTGCACGGCGCCGCCGTCGCCCATCGTGGCCGCGTTGATGATGCGGAGGTTGTACGCCTCGAAGATGCTGCCGGTGCGGATGTCAAACAGCGGAAACCGCGCTCCGGCCATGTCTATAATGCACGTCCGCCCATAGCCCTCGCACTGGCTGTACACGCGCACCTCGGAGATGATGGGCGGCGGCGGGCTCGTGGCCCACCGTCCCGTGTCCTTCTGGAACTGGAGGTGACTCCCAATGGTGATCGTGGTGTCCCCTCTGTCTAGAGCAAACCACAGTTGATCTTCCGTGTAGATCCAGTTGGACGCGTTCGGAGGGGAAGGCGGCGCGGGCGGGGGCGGCGATGGGGGATTCGGGGCCGCCGGGGGCGGCGAGACTGCCGCGTCCGGGTAAAAGAGCGGAGGCATCATCGAGAGCGGCTGGATGTTGGCCGGCGACGTGTAGATGTCCACTTTGTCGGGAGGATACGGGTTCCAGTACGACACGGTGGCGGCCCACGACTCGAAGTAGACGTCGTTGCCGAAGATCTCGGCCGAGTTTCCCGAGAAGATGCACTGGTCGAAGAACATGGACTCCGCCGAGCCTCCGACCCCGATCGCGCCCCCGTTCATCGCCCCGTTGTCCGTCCACGCGACCCTCGTGAACGCTCCCGCGCCCGTCATCAGCACGGCGCCGCCCGTGCCAGAGCCAGACCCGTCTGTCGCAGCAAAGTTCTTCTTGAACGTGCAATCCGTCAGCACCGGGAAGGCGCCTTCGACAAACGAGCATGCCCCGCCGCTTCCGCCGCTATTTGACACGAAGTCGACGTTGGTCAAGGTGAAGGACATGGCTCCCGTGTTGGCTATGGCACCGCCGCCTGACTTGGGCGCGGCGCCGTTGATCAGGATCATGTTGTCCATCTTCACCTCCATCCCGGCCTGGAATCCCGAGTTATCGAAGAAGAATATCTGTCCCTGTCCCTGTGCGTTGATCATGCACTTGCCATCGTACGGTTCGGGACACGAGGCAAAGATCGTGACAGAGGCCTTGACGCTCGGGAGCAGAGACTCGCCCGGCCCCGCGTACTGCCCGCTGAGAATGATGTGCGACCTTAGGTTGATGAAACGCTCCTTGTTTTTGAACGCGAGCGCGAGCTCCTCCTCGCTGTTCACGTCGACCACGCGCGCGCCGGCGGGGAACGGCCCGGTCTGCTGGAGCGACCTCAGGCTGGCCATCCTGTGCAGCAGGTCGTCCTGCAGGGCCTCGATCTCCTCGACGCTGAAACTACCGTCTTCCCTCTCGTTCGCCTGCGTGCGTGGGGAGGGCGTGTCGAAGCGTGCTTGCGTGAGCGTGGGCGAGCGACGGGGCGAGACGGCCCGGCACAAACGCGTACCAGTCCCGTGTTCAAATGCGGTGCTATCCGGCCCGACACGCACGCGAGCGCGCATATCAGCGACACAAGAGCCCAACTTCGGGCCATAAGCACGGTGTGTAGACGCATCCGATGCGTAATTTCTGCGAGAAAGACCGGCCTCGGAGATTTGATTCGCGAGCAGTTGACAGCTCGCCGGGGTCCTTTGCGCGTTTACTGGCCCGTGCTCGCGGCCATGAGGGTTCTGTTGACCGTCACTGGTCGGATAGTGGCTGATGCGCTCACAACTCGATGGTTTGAAGAATTGAAGACAAATTCGCAGATCTTGATTCCAGACAGTCAGCTGTCGAGTCGGGAGCAGATCTCGACGACCAGGTATGCCAAGTATTTGCCGTCGAACAGGAAGTCTCCGTGGCTGTGCTTGTCGTTGTAGAGGACGTCCACGTGGTCTACGCCCTTGAACTGCTTGGCGACGAGCGCGGCCGGGACGAGCGGGTCCTGTCCGGAGAGCACGAGGAGGTGCTTCCGGGTTGTGGTCGTCGAGGTGGGAAAATCGTGGGCAAAGACGTTGACGTCCATCCCGTTGAGGTGACGACAGAAGGTGTCGGCGATGGTCAGGTCCCTGGAGAACAGCAGCTGGACAAAGTCCATGAAGCGCTTCCTGCTCGCTAGCGGATTGCCCTGATAGCTACCTGGCGAACGAACGAGCGAACGAGCGAGCGAACGTAGCGCGAGTGAGAGAGTCGGGGCGTGCGAGCGCCCGTGGGACGAGGTACACGTACGGTAGACAAAATTGTGCGTCAACTTTGGGTAGCACGTCATGCAGCACACGGGATCAATGAGGCAAACTCTGTCCACGGCCTCGGGTCGCAGCTGGAGCAGCTTGGACACGACAAACGTTCCATAGCTATGCGACAGGAAGAATCCCCGCTGGTAGCCGGTTGCCTGCATCTGGTCCGCGATATCATTGGCCAGGGTCTCGAGGCTCACGGAGCGGTGGTCCAGACTGAACCGCATGCTCACGTGCCGCATCTCCACCACGATGCACGGCCGGTCGGTTTTTGCCAGCACCTTCCTGAGAAAATGCACGTAGGGAAGCGCGCCAAACCCCACGCCGTGGATGAATACGAGAGGTTCTTTGGTCTCGTCCTTTCCTTTGCGGATGAACATGGACATGTTTTGTCGACTGCCGCGGGAACCGGCGGGCAGGCGTCGGAACCCGAAACACCGCAGCACGACCAGGTTGGCCAGCCCGATCAGCTCCATGAACAAATAGATGATTATCGGTTTGTGGAACGTTCGGATCGGCTCGAGGGTGTGGCCCATGAACTTGGCATCTGCGTTGTACCCAGGGGCGAACTCGTTCACCTGGAACGTTCGGGCGACGCGGTCCATGAACTCGGAGATCTCACGTCGCTCCTCGTCCGTCAAAGCGTCTAGCCTCTTGCTGTAGAACCCGTAGGCGATGAATTCGACCATGTTGTCGCGCTTGATGTCGGCGGCCTTGACCGTGTGCATGAACCATCCCTCGAGGAACTCCTCGAGGTCGAGGGTGTCTGCGAGTCCCAGGAACTCGTCCATCGCCCGCCGCATCCGGCTCGCGTCGGCCGGAACATTGGGGGACGAACATATTTTTAGGTACCGGTAGCACTCCAACAGATAGAAGAGGACCTCGACGAAGAAGTAGGCCAGGAGCTCGACGCCGGCGACATAGACGTCGTCGAGCACGGCAAAGGCCACGGCGGTCAGCAGGACGAGCATCCCGACACCGCTCATGACGGCCTGCGGGTCCCTCCGCATGTCCAGGAAGCTCACCATCGTGTCGTGTCGGTCGTCTCGGACGTTTCGGGGTGTTCCGTTAGCGTCCCAGATTCATCAACGCAACCTGTCGCTCACACCACAGGGGCGCTGTGCGGTCGATAAAGCAAGGGTATTAATGCGCGTTTGATTTATATATATAAGCAAACGAGTATGAGTACGAGTACGAGCGGAATTTTCGTGTTGCCTCGCGACTTCCGAGGGAGGGCCCCCCCACCCCTCATCACGAAGCCAGGTGCGAGGCCGCATTCGCAAATGACAGCCGCCACATGTACGCCCGGCTCAGCACGGTCTCGACGTCCCGCTCCGTCCAAGCCTGCGTGGGCGCCCGCTGCAGGAACATGATGAGCCCTTCGAGGTCCATCTTGACCAGTTCCGGGGCCCAGCTCAGGAGGAACGAGCTCAGCACGTACACCAAGAAGTCCTTCAACTTGCTGCCCTCCGACACGTACGTGTCCCAGAGCCGGATCCCGAGGTCAAAGCTCAGCTCCCGTAGCAGCAGGCAGTTGCACCAGCGGAACGCAAACTGCATGTATTCGCAGTGTTCTTTGGCGAGGTGGTCCGCCACGTGCTTCCCCACGCGACCCACCAGCTCGCCCACCCGGAACAGCGTCTTTTGGATCCCCGGCTGCGCGTACGTGTAGTGATCCTGGATCCCGTCCAGCACCTTGCACAGGCACCAATACGCGTCCGCCTCTACTCGTAGCAGCATGGCGTCGTGGAGTTCGACGTCGTCGAGTTTGTCCAGTTCGTTCAGTTGCCGCACGACGTCGGCAGCGTCGACATTCGCCTCGGCGTCGTCACCATCGCTCGCGTTTGTGCTTTCCGCCCCCGTCCCCGTCACTCGTTTCCTCCCGTCCACCAGTTCCCCGTAAAAGAAGACCGCCAGGAACGGCGTCGCCACGTCGTTAATGCCCTGCACGTAGCCGCTGGCCGGATGCCGCATTCCCCAGATGAACAGGATGCGCTCCAGCGACCTCTGGATCTGCTCCTGGTGAAAGAAAGGCACGTCCGGCGCCGTCCTCGGCACGTCCACAGCCACCTGACGCAGCTCGGATACCATCTGATTGCTGCTCGCGTTGGCGTTTGCCAACCGCGTCTCTTCGAGGATCGGGTTGTAGTACTCGTCGACCAGGTTCTTGTATTCGCTCCGTTTCCGACCCAACACGCCTTCCCGTAGGTCCCGATTGGGCGGGACGTAGCCCAGCAGCAGCTTCCAGCACAGCGGCCGTAGCCGGGCCGGGATCCCCGACCAGCCCAGCTCGCGGAGGGCCTCGAGGTTGGCGATGGGCTCGTCGAGGAGCTTCAGAAACTTTTCCGTGCGCGGAGCAGACCCGGACCGGAACTTGGAGAGCGGCTTTGACGACGACTGCGAAGGGGCGGCGGGCGCCGCGGCTCCCGAGGGGGCCTCTGCCTTGCCTCGAGCGTCGTCGTCGTACGATACCGACGCCATGAGCGAGGCGTCCTCGTCCCCGTGCGCGTGCGTGTGTGGGGAGCGGTCCCGGTCGGAATTCAAACGCCTGGTCGGCTTCTCCGTGCGCTTGGACACGGCACGACCGGGGAGACCCATCTGTCCTCTGTCCAGCCGGTACACAGAGCTGATAGCTGTTCCTCCTCGTCACGAATCAGATCAGCGACAATGTCTCAACACGAAAATTTCTCTAGCAGACAGGATCAGACATCGCCGAAACCGGCCATACCCGATCGTCGCTTCGACACGCACATTGTCATTCTATTCTGTCAGTATGCAGCTCGCGACGACGTCCGTGAAGGCAACGCCGGCTGTAGGCGCGTGTCGCCCGTCGATGATTGCTTCGTCAAAATCCGCGGGCATTCTCGCGCCCTCCCTCAGGCTTTCGCCCTTCCGCTCGCACCATTCGAAGGGTACGTCCGTGATGGCGACAAAGTCGGCTGCAGGCGCGTGTCGCCCGTCGATGATCGATGAGCCTCGTCGGAACGCCCTGGGGCATCCGCCCGGAACGGCGCGCACCGTCTCGCTCGCTCACGCGCTCACGCGCTCGTTCGCTCGTTCGCTCGTTCGCCAGGTACGACGGTCTCCGCGCAGCCGAAGGCGGCGAGCGGCGCCCCCGCCCCGAAGCCGGCTGCGAAGATCACCTCGGAGGATGCGAGGGCGCTCTACCGGGACATGTTCTTGGGCAGGGAGTTCGAGGAGATGTGCGCCCAGATGTACTACCGCGGGAAGATGTTCGGATTCGTCCATCTGTACTCTGGTCAGGAGGCTGTGTCGACTGGGGTGATCAAGGCGTGCCTGAAGAAGCACGACTTTGTGTCGTCCACGTACCGTGACCACGTGCACGCCATCTCCAAGGGCGTGTCGTCGCGCAAGGTCATGGCGGAGCTGTTCGGGAAGAAGACTGGTGTCTGCAGGGGGCAGGGAGGCTCGATGCACATGTTCGACAAGGAGTTTGGGCTCCTGGGAGGGTACGCGTTCATCGGAGAGGGCATCCCGGTCGGCGTGGGCGCGGCCTTCACCTCTGCCTACAGGAGGCGGGTGCTCGGCGAGGAGGACCACGATGCGGTCGCGGTGAACTTCTTCGGCGACGGAACGTGCAATGTGGGACAGTTCTACGAGTCGCTCAACATGGCGAGCCTCTACAAGCTGCCGGTGATCTTTGTCGTCGAGAACAACAAGTGGGCCATCGGAATGAGCCACGCCAGGGCGACGGCCACGTCGTCCGTCGCGGACAATGAGCCGTGGATCTACAAGAAGGGAGACGCGTTTGGAATGCCGGGCGTGCACGTCGACGGCATGGACGTGCTGGCGGTGAGGGAGGTCGCGATGGAGGCGGTGGCGCGCGCGCGCCGCGGCGACGGACCGACGCTGATCGAGTGTGAGACGTATAGGTTCCGTGGACACTCGCTGGCCGATCCCGATGAGCTTAGGGACCCGAAGGAGAAGGAGGCCTACGCGAAGAGGGACCCGATCCCGAGGATGAAGGACTACATGATCAAGAACGGGCTTGCGACGGAGGCGGAGATCAAGGAGATTGAGAAGGACGTCATTGCGGAGGTCGAGGATGCGGTCGAGTTTGCCGAAGATAGCCCCAAGCCGGACATGAGCCAGCTGCTCGAGAACGTCTTTGCCGACCCCAAGGGATTCGGCATCGGGCCGGACGGGCAGTACAGGTACATGCAGCCGGGATTCACGAGCGGAACCGCCGCTGTCTCCTAAAGTCTAGGTGTTTCAGTTCAGTCTGTGATTTGATTCAACACTCGCCAGGATCTGCCTGCAGCAGGCTCGTCGCGAGTGAGGAGACCTGCTCATTTCGGGCTCCACCACACGAAATCATTGGATTGGACCCGGTCAATCGAGTCCTACTCTCTCTCTACGACAGAGATAGGCGACGACGCACGGAGTGAGCGAGCTGCAGCACGACCACGACGTTCACTTGCATGACTTTACCTTGCATGCCGAAGAAAAGCTAGACAAGCGCACGATGGGGGGATCTTCGGACAAGTCGAGTAAG
>Ga0181584_10002595_pt1 | contig 13822 bp, 19 predicted proteins | sample 071ome_30_FD_132462 | JGI IMG/M metagenome (GOLD analysis project Ga0181584, IMG submission 132462) | Coastal salt marsh microbial communities from the Groves Creek Marsh, Skidaway Island, Georgia - 071406AT metaG (megahit assembly) | ecosystem: Environmental > Aquatic > Marine > Intertidal... | reverse complement strand
TGGAGTGAACCAACTTAAGATAGGTTTCATTTCTTGCCAACCATGTGGTGCTTTACCTTGATTAAGCACACTAGTTTTGCCTCCACCTGCCATAACTCCTATGTTAGGTTGTGTCATTACATGTTCAGCACGAACTTTCTGTACGATGTCTGTTAGATCACCAGGATAATGTATCTTGTATATTAAAGGTGCCCAAGGGGTAGCATCAAGCAACTGGTCATGCATTGTTTGCTCCTGGCATATAATCATGTGCGTATGGCTCAACACTTCCTGCCGCTTCAAGACTGTTAGGATCTAACTGTTCTCTTACCTTAAAGTTTCCACTAAAGGTAGTACGTCTTTTGTGTGACTTGTTAGGGTTAGTAAAGTGATAAGTCCAACTAGGAAAGATTACAATAGTTCCTGACTTTACTTTAGGAATATAACACTTTGTATTAAAGTGTTTGAATACTCTATCTATTCCTGTTGCTGTTACTCTATTAAACTCTGTATTCTCTAGCACAAGTTCTCCACCTGTTTCTACATCATCAGGATATTCAAAAAAGTAAGAACAAGCAAACATTCTATCAGGGCATGAGTGATCGTGTATCTCTTGAAAGCCACCGTGATGATATATGTTGCCCCAACATTCAATAAGTTCAAATGTATAAGGTTTGGTAGGTCCTAGTGCTTCAAAGTATTCTGTGAAATTAGGTTGTATTGCGTCCCACCATACCTTCCAAGGCATCTTATCATTTAGTTCGTGTCCGCAACTGCTAGAACATCTTGACAGCGTCCAAGTATCTCTAAAGTATTCTTTCTCTTTAATAATGTATGGCATAAAGGCTTCGACTACTTTGTCGTGATCCTTTACTTCACCTACATAAAAATGTGTAGGCCATGCTGGAATTGTACTCATGAATTTTCCTTTACATGGTATACACAATTTAGAATCATTCGTTTATCGTATTCTATAGGACAACTACTTGCATGATATCTTGTGCTATGAAATATCACAAGCCTTCCTCTGCGTGGCGAAACTTGCGATATGTTAAACATGTCACCTGTGTAATCACCATAAAACTTGTTAAAGAAATATGTATCACCATCACTTTCATTTACATAATAGATAGCACTGATCCACGGTTGGTCCTGTCCGCCTTCTAGATGTTTGTCGCAGTGCGGAGTATGATACATTCCACGTTTAAATTTTGGATTAGCATGTAGATAATTTGCTTTTATTCTATCTACAAGTTCAATTTCCATTTCTAAATTTTGTTTAAGACTGTCTGTAATGATATTGGCTACCCAATCATATGTAGAAAACACTCCACCACGCATGTCTTGTATAGGGTGTACAAATTGACTAGTTTCGTAAATGTTTAAGTGACTGCTGTTTTCTAATTCTCCTGCTGTATGATAATTGTATGACCATTGGAAGTTTGCTTCAGTTAATGCATCTTCAATCTTCTTTTGATCATTCTCGTGAACACAATTATCCCATACCATAAAGGGCGGATCACTTCTTTTACTGTTGTCAATTGCTTCAAATTCCATTTACTACTCCTTGTACACTGTACTATTTAAGTAGTCATACATTGTCTGACAGTGTTTTACGGCTTGTGCCCACGTATCTTTGTTATTATCTAAACGTCTTATAATCTCATCTAGTTGTTTTTGAGTAAGTTTGCTTGATTTAGGTTCTATACCTTCTGTAATTTTATCTACTGGATTGTAACCCATGCCACTTGCAATAGGTGGAAAGCCAAACCCTACTAAATTTTTAGCAACTAATCTATCAAACGCATAACTCTTACCGCCAACTGTTATTGACTGATGTTCTGTTAGCATTTCTGGATCATACTCTCGATTATAACAGTCATTCCAATATGGAGTATCAGTCCTTTGTGTCATAGCATAGTGCATAGAAACAAAGTTAGCAAAATCTTTGAACATCTTTTTACATACTGCATTGTATCCATCGATGTCAAATCTACTTGCTATACCTTTATGATCTTGACTACGTAGCAGTGTTCTTGTTAGTTCAACTAGAAACTTATGAACTGTATACAAACCGTTTGACTCAAGTGGTTCAATAAATCCTGCACTCAAACCAATAGCAACACAATTTTTTACCCACAGTCTGTTGTGCAATCCTACACGCATCTTCAGATCCTTAAACTCTAATGCTTCTACATCAACATCACGTGAACTCAAATACATTTTAAATTCATTTAGTGCCTGTTCAGGTGTTGCGTGGTCATCACTGTAAACATAACCAGTTCCAATCCTACTCCACAAAGGAATATTCCATACCCAACCATTGCCTAGTGCTGTGCAATTAGTATAAGGCGCCATTTGCTGTTGCTTGTCAGTGTATGGTATTCTAGTTGCCCATGCTCTGTTGTTAGGGAGCATGTGCCTATAACTATTAAAAGGCTCGTGTAGTGTTTTATCTAACAGTAAACTTTTAAAGCCAGTACAGTCAATATAAAGATCACCTGTTAAGAAAATACTATCATCAAGTTGTAGTCCTATTATTCCTTTTCGATCATCATGTCTTATGCTTTGAACATCTGAAAGAACGTGCTCTACTCCTGCAGGCAAACATACATTTTCTTTTAACCAATTACCAAACTTAACAGCATCAAAATGATAAGCACTGTCGATGCCATATGTGTATCCGGGTAACCTGTTATCAGTGTTCTTATCAAACTTGTTTTCGTTTACTAGAGCCATTACACTGTGGTAACTTTCTGCATAGTTACTGTTAGGTGTTTCAGGCTTATGCATTTTTTTGTAGTGCCAGTCGTTAGTACCATACACACTGTTGTCTAAGTAAGGTCTTGTGAATGGATAATGAAATCCTCCATCGCCTTTTTTATAAAAGTTTTCAAAGCGAATACTTAATTTGTATGTTGCATCAGTGGCTTTCATAAAGTCTTGTTCGTTGATACCAACAAGGTTTATCCACTCATGTATTCCTGCTATTGTGCTTTCACCTACGCCACTGATAGGTATATTAGGACTTTCAATTAGTGTAACGTGAAACTGTGGAAACACTTTACATAATGTTGCCGCGGTCATCCATCCGGCACTACCTCCACCTACAATTATAATTTTCTTTTTAAGCATTGTTTTTATATATAGTCCTCTCTAAATAGTCATGTAGAGAATAACAATTCTTAACTTTGTCTTTCCACATCTCTTTTCTTTGATCTAGATAATTCACAATACTATCTATTTCTTCTTGTGACAGTTGATCAATATCTAATTTTTCTGTAATTCTATCAATTGGATGCCAATTTAATCCTGCGGCAATACAGTGTGGTCCGCCTGTAGGTTGAAACTCGTTTGCACTCATTCTATCCATAGCAAGATACCGCATGCCTGAACTAATTGTTATGTGGGGATTTAGTAATTCCCAATCATAGTCTTTATTGATTAAGTCTTGCCAATACTTTGTATCATTACGTGCTGAAAGAGCATAGTGTAATATAACAAAGTGTGTAAACTCTGTAAACATTTTTGTACATCTTAGATTAAATGTTCCTTTATCAAACTCTGTTGCAAGTACATCTGAATGTTCTTCACGTTGTAGGATACGCATTAGTTCGATCAAGTATTCGTGAACAGCAAACAATCCGTTAGACTCTAGTGGTTCAATAAAGCCTGCACTCAATCCAATTGCTACTACATTCTTGACCCACATCTTTTCGTGCAAGCCTGTACGCATTTTAATGTCTTTGTATTTTAATGACTCAGGATCATAACCTAGTTCTTTAAGATGTTCTTTAACTTCTATTAGTGCTTCTTCGGGTGTTGCATGTTTATCACTGTAAACATAACCTTTACCTATTCTACTCCATAGAGGTGTGTCCCATACCCAACCATTGCCCAATGCTGTGCAGGTTGTATAAGGACGCATTTGTGTTTGTCTATCTAGATAAGGAACTTGCACTGCCCATGCTCTGTTGTTAGGTAAATGTTCTTCATATGAATGAAACGGAACATCAAACTCACTGAGCAATCTGCTTTTAAATCCTGTGCAATCTACAAATAAATCTGCTTCAACTAAATCATCATTTTCTAACACTAATAATTTAATACCATTGCCATCTTTTACAATGTTTTTTACTTCCTGTTGAACGTGTTTAACACCGTTAGGAATACATTTGTTGTCACGTAACCATATACCAAACTTTACCGCATCAAAATGATAGGCTGTGTTCTTACCGTATCTGTAACTAGGTAATTTTAAATCTGTATTTTTATCAAATTTGTTTTCATTTATCAATGCCATTACACTAAAGAAACTATCTGCGTAATCGCTTTGATGTACATTATCTTTGTAAATGTTTTTTATGTGCCAATCGTTCAAACCAAAACGTGTTCCATTTAGATCAGGATCACTAAAAGGATAATGGAAACCGCCGTCACCTTTTTTATAAAAGTTTTCAAACTTGATGCTTAGTTTATATGTTGCATCTGTATCTCGCATGAAGTCTTTATCTTCAATGCCTACTAAACGCATCCATGTGTTAATAGATTGCAAGGTACTTTCGCCTACACCACTGATAGGTATATTCGGAGACTCAATAAGAGTTATATCCCATGACGGAAAACATTTAATAAAAGTAGTGGCAGTCATCCAACCAGCGGAGCCGCCACCTACTATAACAATTTTTTTACGCACTACTCTGCTCCAAGAAAGAAGTACTTAATTTTCTTCCAATTATTAGCAGTCTGTTCTTTGCCTTTTGCCCATTGATCTGCTTGGTACTCTTTGCTTTCTTCTACAAAGTTGTTTATAGCATCTGGTCTAGTTGCTACCCAATTCTGAATAGTATTTGCTTTAGACTTCAACTCTAAACTAAAAGGCTTCTTTTCTGGCAATACATCATTTGCTTTGGTTGGCATTGTTGTTACTAATAAAACAAAACCTACTGTAATTGCTAGAACAATCGCTGTTATAACTTTTTTACTCATCATTTTTACCTCCTTCCAATTTCTCATACGGTGTACGGTCTCTTGCAATTAAAAGACAATCGGTTTGTATCTGTGAAATCAGATTGTCAATTTCAGTTACATTTCCTTTTGGTTCTCCGTATTTTAATTTTCTAAGCCTATCTGCATCTTTTTTTAGGCCATCAATTTTATCACATAGTTGACTAATCTTGTGTAGCATTATCCTTCTCCTGCTGACTTTCAAGTTCCATTATACGGAACAGTACCATAAAAAATATTACTGTCACTATCATACCTAGAAAAAATAATCCTAGCATTAGATTTTCTCCCCGACTTCAAATCCTCGGAACGTTTTGAACCTCGGAAACCTAAGTGAATAAGTACCATCTTGATTTTGTGTAATAGCATCTGCTCTAACCTCTACAATATTACCTGGGATACTATCGCGACTGCTCCAAAAGTTATCACGATCAGCATCAGTGAAACCACTGCCGACATTAACATTAATTTTCTTTCCATCATCAGTGCCTTCACAAACGAATGCACCAAGTTTGCCGACGTTTCGTCCTGTTCCTTCTTCGACATGCTTAACCTCCAATGAAACCTCAATAAAAGGTTTCTGTTTTAACCAACCAGTTGAACGTTTACATTCATACTTGGCTGATGGATCCTTGATCATAATGCCCTCATAGCCTTGATCAATTGCTTCCTTATTAAAATCTTTAAATTGTTTTTGACCTTCTTCTGTGTCTAGGTCTACTTCTGTTTTAGGAATAACTTGAATATTATCAAAACCATCAAACATTTTGCAATACTCTTCAAGATAAACATGGCGCTGGCGTAAGTTGAGGACTGACTTGCCCTGTTTGAATTCACTCAACGGTATTATATCAAACAGTTGCAATACGGCATCGTCGGCCTGTACATTATCTTTTCTATGAACTTGCTTCATCAAGTCCTGAAAAGAATTAGATACAATTTCGCCATCAAGCACCATTGCTCTCGAGCCAAGTTCAATGGCTCTTTGTTTTATAAAAGAAGTTATTTTGGTGAAGTTCTGTAACGTCTTGCCATTTCTAGTATATTGCGACACGATCTCTCCCATAGCACAGTCTACGACTGTGAGAACTCTTACACCATCTAGTTTTTTATCCAGACATACTTTTCCACTCACTTTCTTTTGATGTTTTGCTGAATCATGTGCCAACATACATTCGAACACTGGCACCTTGTATTCCATTTTGTTTTGTTTCTTTGCTACATTATTAACAGTCTTTTCACTAACTCCACAACGTAAATCTTTAATAAGGATACGTCTATAGAAACCATTCCACTGTTCAACTGTTGCTACATTCATTGCTAGGTTAATAGCATCTTGGGCGGCATGGCCAGTTAACTCCCTAGAGTTTAATTTATGTGCTAGTTCAGTGAATACCGACCATGCCAAACCTTGTCCGTCCTCTGTTGCTTCAGGGACTTGCTTTACGCCAAAAGTATATAACTTGTCCAATGCCATTCGAACACCTTCGAAGAACTCATCAAGTCCTTCATTCATTGCTTCTGCTAGAATGGCTTCTTTTGCTAAACGTGAATTGTCTGCTTCCAGTCTAGCAATAATCTCTTGTGGTTGTGTTCTCATATCAATTTCACCAATATAAAAATTTGTAATCCTAATACCACTATCGGCACAACGGTTCTAATCAATTCCATTGTGTGATTGTACTCATCTAGTTTTCTTTCTAATTTGTTACGTCTATTTTTCATATTCCTGTATAATTTTCTATTACTGTATTCAAATCTGTATATTTGACAACTGCACTCTTGTCACCTAAGTTCTTAAGTGTAACAGGATGTGCTGTATTAATAAACATTGGTTGATCTAGTTCTTGTGTGTTAACAAGTTTTGTAGGGTCTTGCTTATCAAACCAATAAACAACCACACGTTCGTCTGTTACATTTTCAACAAACGCACAACTACCTTCACTTAGTTCTTTCGAATCTATAAAAGATAGTTTTGTTTCTAGTTCTACTTCTTGCGGTTGTATAAACTCGTATGAACCTTTACGCCAAAACATTATTGACCTCTTTCTTTTCAATAACATCCATTGCCCATTCTGTCCAAGGTTCTCTGTCTGTTGGTTTCATTTCGGAAAATTGTACTGTGTAATTAGGAGCAAGAACATCTTCTACCATTGCTTGTTTAACAAGAGTAAGATCGTTTTTATCTTCTGTTTCAATCCAAAGTGTACCATACTGCCAATACATATTTGGTGTAGTAGAACCTACCTCGTTAAATGCTCTGCTAATTCTATCAAGTGCCTGTGTTTCAAATGCCATGTGTTGCTCCTTTGTTGCCTATTAATTTGTGCTAGTTTTTCTTTTGTGAGTTTAAAACTAGCAAAACATTAACTCGCATCAATTTAGGTCTCTCTTATAAAGCGATAGACTTATAGTCCGTTACCAAAGACGCAAATGCCTTTCTCGCTTGTATACTTGTTTACAACAAATATAATAATAATATACTATGGTTTTACCTTTTTGTCAACCGTATTCTGCGGTTAATTTTCTCCAAAATGATCTTGATCACCAAACACATCAAAAGGTAATATGATGCGTGGTTCTTTGCTGGTGTTGTTCGCAACTTCGTGTTGAAGAAAACTAGGAAATATAACAATATCGCCTGTCTTAGGTTCAATCACTTTGGGTTTGAAATAGTCCTGTAGACTGTTTGGGTATCCTCTTTGTGCATTCACCCTAGGATCGTGTAATCTTAACTGTCCACTATTACAATATACATAGAATACACCACTTATCAAACTGCCTTGATGTTGATGCAAACCAATGTTTGTATGATTAGTAGCAAATGTTTTTATAATATGCTTTGGTACAGTGCTAAATGCTTTTTGGAAAAATTTGGAAACGTTATCAAAAATAAACCAACCTGCTTGGTCTAGTATTGGGTTGGCGTGTTTCTTGTCTGTGAATATGTCTGTTTGGCTAAAACTGTTTGGCCACTCAGTTCCATAAGTTGACATTAGATATTGGAATAGTTCTTCACAATATGCAACGTCTTCTATATTTTTATGTAGAACGTGAGTAGGCCATTCAGTCGTTATCATTATTACATTGAGTTCTTTTTCTCTTGAATCTCTTTACGTCTTACTTTTGTAAGTTTTCCGAGATCGTTTAGGGCACCTCTTGCTCTAGTTGCCGCGGCTTTTACACCTTTAGTTTCAAATGCTTCTGATTCCGCGATGTATTTTTCGTATGCGGCTACGATGTCTTCATGTGTTGCCATGTTGTTCTCCTTTGTTTAAAGTATTAGTATTTAGGCCCCATGCGTTTACGGGGCCTAAAATGTGGTTTTAATTAAAACTTATATCTTATACTTGCTAATATTTGATCACCATAATCAGTATGAGCACCTGTGAAAACAGATGTTTGTTCTTTATCATGCAAATATAAACCCAATTCTAATCCATCCTGCTTGTCAGGACGCTTTGAAGGATCATAGTTTTGAACAATATTATGAACAATACCATATGCTGTAATATCATAACCTAGATCATCGTTTTCTGTTCTGTGTGCTGTAACATAAGTTGAATCAGTTACATTATACATCACGCCATAGTCTAATCGATCATCTTTGGTGTATGCACCTGTGTTCTTGTCATCCCACAGTTCAACACCCCAAAGCATTGGAACACCAAATCTGTGTAGGCTTCCGCCGATTGAATAACCTTCTTGGTCTTTTGTGCCTGCATCTTCAACACCTGTAATACGCATATATGATACATCAGCATAACCCATTAGGCTAACTGTGCCTGTTGCATATCCTACATTACCATCGTTGTCCCAACCTAGTGAAACACCCCATGGACGTTCTCTTTTTAATCTATATGAATCAAAATCAAATTCGTTGTCATACTCCCAACCACCAAAAGTTAATACAGTCTTTTCTCTGTGATCAATTCTGTAGTTTGTTTCTGTATAGATTAGTGGAACTGAAATCTTTGGTGTTTTTGCAAACCCCATTCTCTGTGCGTCAGTTTCACCAATGTAAAAACGTGCAACATCATTACCAAATCCTAATTGTTTTTCAACTAGAGTATTGTTCTGTGTTGTGTCTAGAGCGTAGTACGAATCATACATCATACTAGCACCTACCCAATCGATACCTAATGACTCACCCGGCACTGCTGTTGAGATACCTAGTTGTAATTCACCTCTTGAATCCCATCCTGAATCATATGTTTTATCGTTGTAACGTCCTTCTACTTCACCGTTAACGAAGAATCCGTTTGGTAAATTAGGAACCTTATTTTCTAACTTTGAAACACGTTGTTCTAAAGTTAGTTCATCAGCATTAACTTTTGTCGACCATATTAACATTGCAAACGCAATTAACACAGCAAACAATCCAGCCAATGCTAGTTTATTGTGGTTTATTCTCATTTATTATTTTTCCTTTATCGATAAAAATAGGCACATCATGTGCCCATCAATATAATTTATGCACTCTTTTAGTGCATTTAATTAAAAGTGATTACGCAAATTCAAACCAACTAGTGATAATAAATTTGTTATTAGATAAAGGCGGATTGCCTCGATGTGTATGGGTAAACTCACTAGGCCAAACTATTGCTGTTCCTTTTGTAGGTTTAATTCTTAAACTTTGGTAAAGGAACTCTGTTTCGCCTCCGTTCTGTACATCATTTAGATAAACCATGCATACCAATTTGCGATAACAGGTAAGGTTGCTACCACTTTCTAGATGCCAAGTATGATACCCTCCACCTACTTTGGTTTCTTGTATCCTAGTACTCATAATCTTCATAGGTTGTACAGTTTGAAGTATGCTGTATTTGGTCATGTAATCGTTCAAACAAAAATCCATTCCAATAGTGAAACATTGATTGATAAAACTGTTTCTTATACGCACAGAATGATCCCATTCTTCTGTAGGAAGATAACTGTCGTCATCCTGTGAATGTTTGGCATGTTGTTGGAACTGTCTATTAAATGTTAAACCTTGTCCTTTTAGATAATTGAAATGATCAATAGTTTTTTCGCACCATTCATCGTCGAACACTCCTGTGTAGGTTCCAATGAAATCTGTGTATTCACTCTTGAACTCTGGAAACGGGTTTTGAGGTTCTCCCATATTTGCTCCAGTTTGATGCCCAAGTGGTAAGTTGTTATTGTTCTGCATGACTATATTTAATTAGGTATTTTGTTTGGAAAACAAAAAGTGATTAGTTGTCGCCGAAGTAACCCTTAGCCATATTACTAATAGTAGATCCTATCTTATCTAACATACCTGGTTGAGTTGATGCTGTTTGATTTGAAGTATCTGGTCTAGGCTTAGGTACAGGTACTGCATCTTTTTTAGCAACTGCTGTTTTGTCTTGTCCTGGAACTGCATTTAGATCTAGTCCACTTGCTTTTTTCCAGTGTTTTGAATTGTGGCGCATAGCAACATCACCGACTGTAACTTCTTTCTTGTCAGGATTGTGTGTTCTATAACTGTTATTTTTCCTCCAAGGAATATCTTTTTCAATAATAAATTTTAAGTAAGCAACACCTGCTTCAGTCATTAGTTCTATGTTACCAATATCTGTGTATGCACCAAAGTTAACCTTTGGCCCTTTGGAAACACTTTTGTAAGTTCTTGGTTCGATTTGAAAAGGTCCAACTCCTACAGGACTCTTTACATTGTCTGCATCATATCCCCAAAGCACACTGTTCCAATAGTTAGGATTTAAACCTTTCGCTGAGTTTTCAATCAACTTTATAGGAGCAACGTAATCTTTGTGTACACCATACTTACCTAATGTACTTGCAATAACACTATCCACTTTGCTGTCAAGTTGTTGTATAGAAACAGGATTAGATATCAATGCTTCACAAAGGTCTATGTGAATAACACCATCAGGTTGTAAGCCATAGTGGTGTTGTAGAACAGCAACACTGCCACGTAATGCTTTACGTCTTGAAATATTATCACCCCAACGACTGATAGTTGCAAATCTAAATCCTGCTAGACCCATTTCATCTTCAACACTGTTGATAAAGTTTAACCTATGCTTTCTATCACCATTGCCCATCATGTCTAGTCGATCGTTATACTTTTTAAGTATGTTGATCACACTCTGCATTTTAGCATGTTTATTCTCTTGTAAAACTTCAACTATCTTCATGTTTTAAAATCCGGGGCCGATTCCTTGTTGTTTGTTGAAACTATACCTGTCTCTTGTTCTCTCTGACATTTGATCCCAAAGTGCTTTTATTTTTTCTGCATCTTGTAAACTTAAACGTTTTATAAAAGGATCGTCTGGTGACATATTATTTTTTAGAGTACGCAAAAAGTTTTGTGCACCATTTTTGCCGTCTAATTCTTTTCCTAGTCTATTATCATAGGCTGTAATAAATCTTTGTACAAATAACTTTGTAGGGAAATCATTAAAAAATATCAAATCTTTTTGTCCGGGGCTTGATTGTAAATTAAACTTTGCAATTTTTTCTTGCTTAGGACTAACTCCTACTTGTGTAAAGGCTTTGAGTTTTAATGCTTTAAGAGCATCTACAAATCTTGTAATTTCTTGTTCAGAACTATCTGATTTTCGAAATTTATTTTCTGTGAGTTCAATAATTTTCATCTTATAACCTTATAGTTCCTTGATACCATGGACTATCTTTTCTAATACTTGCAACAAGTCCTTTAGCAGACATACTATCAACACCTGCTTTGTTACCTAGTACATCACCTGCGAAGTGACTCATGTCTGTGTCAGGATCAGGAATACTTGCCCATGTTCTTGAAAGACGTTTTAAGAACTGCTTGTCGCTTATCTGTCCTTTAAGCCATTCTTCCATTTGATGATCTCGTATCAAATGAAATATTGCAATTTTATCTTGTGTTTCAGGATCAAACTTGTCCTTGTCAAAGTCTAGCCCCATTCTTTGTGCAACATCTTTAAGTGTCTTTCTAATGTATTGGTAACGACCCATTGCACTGCTTCCCCAATAGTTTCCTGTTTTCTTACTGCGGAAACGTTTGCCTCTTATTTGATCTCTTACACGTTCACCGCCATCGGCCAGCACTTCATTGATTGTCATATCTAGTATCTCTGGCTTACGTGAACTAGGAAACACACTGTCATAGTGTCCGTTAACACTTTCGAACTGTGCAATAAAGTCTAACACTTTACCATACACACCTTGTTCATATGCTTTCTGTTGTAGTTTCTGTGGAGCCTTTAAAGGACGTTTTAGTTTTTCTCTTGGATTAGCAATAATTTCAGGAGCCTTTGCTTTGGTTCTACCCATAATAAGATCATCTACCTTACGCATTGTTCTTGGGCCGGGATCACCGTCAACACTTAGTCCATATGTCTTTTGAAAGTTTTTAGTTGCTTTTGCTGTGTTAGGTCCCCACTTACCATCAGCACCTTTTGGTCCAACATCAAAGCCTAGTGTAATCAACATCTGTTGAAACTTACGCATATCTTCTCTACTGCGTTTAGGTTTGCGATTAGCAAAAGGTTCAAACTTTTGTAATCCGCTTTGAGCAGTTTTCCAGTTCTGTGAGACATTGCCAAGCATGGTAGCAATCCTGTCTTGTACGGATTGCCAATCTTTAAACTCTTTAACTACTTCGTTGATCTTCATTATATTTTTCCGTTTTTAATCATAGTAAACACTTCTGTTGGGTGTGTTGCTTTACCGTTCACCAACCATTTGATATCTCCTATTTTATTTAGAAGATGAAAACCTCTCACTGTTGAATTTGTATCACCTTTTTGCATCATTGCCGCGGCTTGTTTTATAACATTTGGATTAAAGTTTCTGGCTTTTTGATCGTTTTGTTTTAATCGGAACTGAAGCACATCATTAATATAGTAACTCATATTAAATCCATCTTTGTCACTTACTCTTACGCCAAGTCCACCGGCCTGCATTCCCATAGATTGTGATCCTTGTTTTAGGTTACCTTGCATGTCATAAACTGCTTTTTGATTTACAGTAACATCAGCGCCATTTGCACTCTTAACTGTTGTGTTTGCATCTACTGTGATTGTTTTATTAACAAAGTCGTGTATCTGTTTGTATTGAGGTAGTGGAGTGATCCATCTAACCAATCTTTGTCCATCAAATGTATAATGACCTGAGGCATTCGAAACTGTAACGAGGTTAGGGTTATGTTTGTCTTGTTTGTATGACACACCTGCATCAGTTGTTCTACCAACTGGTGTAGTTGCATCAGGTGCCTTTGGTGGTGTCGGCATCTTGATTGGTTTAATCTGTTGTGGCAGAGACCCTGCTCTGTTTTCAAATAATTCTTGTATCTTCATTATTTTATACCTCGTTTCTTTGCCCAGAAATAGATCATTTCACCTAGTTGTTCTTCTGGAATGTTGTTGATTTCTTGTGCTGTCTTAATCATGTATTGTTCAACACCTTTACCTATGCTGTTAAGTAACCCTCTAGCAAACGGTCTTACCTCTGCCCAAGTTTCAAATTTTTCAAAACCTGGTACCATTTTATGACGGCCTAAATCTTTTCCATCTTCTATGTACAGATCGCTTCTGTTTTCAAATGCATACATCATCATGTGTTCACATGTTGCTAATTGTCTATGTCCAGCATTGTTACTTTTTATAAACTGTTCTTCTTTAGCATCAGTTGCTCCCCAAGCATTGTATGGAGGTTTAACAACCATAGGACTAACTGCGTTTATATATTGTTTAATTCTTTTATTCCAACTTGCCATGGCAAGACCACGATGCATATATTCATGTCCTAATGTCTCTGCTGTTTTTGCTGTAGAGTGCATTTTTGCAAAAAACCTATTAAGCATAACATAACCTTTTGC
>Ga0181584_10002588_pt1 | contig 13843 bp, 12 predicted proteins | sample 071ome_30_FD_132462 | JGI IMG/M metagenome (GOLD analysis project Ga0181584, IMG submission 132462) | Coastal salt marsh microbial communities from the Groves Creek Marsh, Skidaway Island, Georgia - 071406AT metaG (megahit assembly) | ecosystem: Environmental > Aquatic > Marine > Intertidal... | reverse complement strand
TCGCCATCAACCTGATCGTCGATGATCTATCCGCACATAGCGGCGGCAAGCTGTCAAAGAGGCTTTAATCCATGGCGCGTAAATCCGACTCGAATGACGTGATCTTCGAGGCCCGCGACCTGAAGATCAACGCGGTCCGCGATGACGGGTCCGAACTTCCCATCGTCAAGGGTGTCGATTTCAAGGTCCGGCGCGGTGAGGTTGTCGCGCTGATCGGTGAATCCGGCTCCGGAAAGACCACCATCTCGCTGGCAGCGCTCGGCTATTGCAAGCCCGGGCTGAAATTCGCCGGCGGCGAGGCATTGCTGAACGGCGAGAATGTCACCGCCATGGATACCGAGGCGTTACGGCCCATTCGCGGCGAGAAGGTCGCCTATCTGGCACAAAGTGCCGCCGCCACCTTCAACCCGTCGATCCTGATCAACGAGCAGGTGACCGAGGCGCCGGTGATTCATGGCTCGAAGACGCGCGAGCAGGCCGATGCGAAGGCGCTGTCGCTCTACAAGGCACTGGAACTACCTGATCCGGAGAATATCGGGGCACGTTATCCGCACCAGGTATCCGGTGGCCAGCTACAGCGTCTGATGGCGGCCATGGCGCTGTGCGGCGAGCCGGACCTGCTGGTGCTTGACGAGCCGACAACGGCACTTGACGTGACCACCCAGATCGAGGTGCTGAAGGCCTTCAAGCAGGTGATCAAGGAAGAGGGCGCGGCGGCCATCTATGTGACGCATGATCTGGCCGTGGTGGCGCAGGTCGCCGACCATATCGTCGTTCTCTATAATGGTGAGATCAAGGAAGCCGGTCCGGTCGAGACGATCATCCACAAATCCGAACATCCCTATACCAAGCGTCTGATGGCGGCGATCAAGCCCCTTCCCGAACCCGGCCTTGGCGAGGCCAGCAACCATGAGCATATGCGCGATGCACCGGCGCTGGTGGCACGCAATATCGATGCCGGCTATGGCAAGGGTGCTGACGGCGCGCCGAAGACGATGGTGCTTCGCGACGTCAATGTTGCCATCGAACGCGGCAAGACGGTCGGCATCATCGGCGAATCCGGATGCGGTAAATCCACATTGGCGCGTGTCTTCGCCGGATTATTGCCGCCAAGCGCGGGGGATCTGGAACTTGACGGACATCCGGTGGCGCCAAATCTGGCGGCGCGCACGCGGGACGAATTGCGGCGTGTTCAGTTTGTCTACCAGATGGCCGACACGGCGCTGAACCCACGCCAGCGAATCAATGACATCCTTGGCCGCCCGCTGGAATTCTATGGCGGGCTGACCGGCGCGCGGAAAGCCGAACGGATCAATGAACTGCTCGAGATGGTGGAAATGCCGCCACCCTTTGCCGAGCGCTTTCCGCATGAATTGTCGGGCGGGCAAAAACAGCGGATCAACCTGGCGCGGGCGCTGGCGGCGGAGCCGGAGGTTGTTCTGTGCGACGAGGTCACTTCGGCGCTGGATACAATCGTCGGCGCCAATGTCATCGAATTGCTGAAATCACTGCGCCGCGAAACTGGCGTGTCCTTTGTCTTTATCAGCCATGATCTGTCGACCGTCGCATCCTTTGCCGACGAGATCGTCGTTCTCTATGCCGGGCGGGTCGCCGAACAGGGCCCGACCGACAAGGTTCTGTCGCCGCCCTATCATCCCTATACAAGGCTGCTCATCTCCTCGGTGCCGGAAATGCGGACCGGCTGGCTTGAGGACACGGTGGCGAGCCAGGAGACGATCACCGGCATGACAGGCGGCGTCGAGCTGACCGATATCGGCTGCCCGTTCTTTGCCCGCTGCCCGCTGGCGATCGAGGGGACGTGCGATACCACCGCCCCGCCACGCCGCATCGAAGGCGAGGATCATGTCATCGAGTGCCACCGCGAGGTCGATGAACTGCTTGGCGGCGGCTGACGCAGCACCTGTCTCACCACGCCGCCACCGACGGTCACGACGGGTCGGACACCTTGCGAAGATACGGTTTCACTCTGTCCCAGCCGGCCGGAAACAGATCGGCCGCCTCATCGTCGGATACCGATGACAGGATGATCACATCCTCGCCCTTCTGCCAGTCGGCAGGCGTCGCCACCTTGTGGCTTGCGGTCAGCTGAAGTGAGTCGATGACCCGCAGCAGCTCGGCAAAATTGCGGCCTGTCGACATCGGATAGGCCATCTGCAGCTTGATTCGCCGGTCCGGCCCGACAACAAACACCACCCGCACCGTCTGGTTGTCGACCGCCGTGCGGCCGGCCGAACTGTCACCCGCCGCCGCCGGCAACATGTCATAGAGCCTGGCGACCGCCAGGTCGGTATCGGCGATGATCGGATATTCCGGCCGGTTGCCGGTCACATCCTCGATATCGGACAGCCATTCCCGGTGGTCGTCCGCCGGGTCAACCTACAGGCCGATAACCTTGACATTGCGCTTTGCGAACTCATCCTCCAACCCGGCCAGCGCGCCAAGCTCGGTGGTACATACGGGTGTGAAATCCTTGGGATGCGAGAACAGAATGCCCCAGCCATCCGCCAGCCAGTCGTGAAACTTGATCTCGCCATGCGTTGTCTGCGCCGTGAAGTCCGGTGCGATGTCGTTGATTCGCAGAACCATCTGTATCTCCTTTGTTTCGGGCCATAATTCGGGACCCTAGTTCGGGACCCTAGTTCGCAATTGAAAGCTGGTTGTCAGTTTCGTTGACGATGACGCATTCGATCCACCATATCCGGTGCCGATACACGGATTTTTCAGCAGCGGCGCATGCTGGCGAAAACAGGTTTCGCTGGCAGGCCGGATAGAGGAAATTCTTCCCAGGCAGGGGGCGTGACGCCCCTTGTATGAGGAAATGCTTAAATGGTTTCGGTCCCGCGCCCGGCTGTGTCACCATCGCAACAGAACAACAGTCATGAGCAATGGAGCGGATGATGGAACCCAAACTGATGAGCTACATAACCAGCAAATTCGCCACCAAGGGCGATATGATGGCGGCGGAAGGCATGTGGCAGGAGATCATCGGCGAGATGCTGCCACGTTTCAAGGAGGCCGGCGCGCTGCGGCAGGTGGTGACGCAGGTCTGGAACCAGGAAGGAAGCTTCATTCTCGGCAATCTGTGGGAATATGTCGATGAGCAGGCCTTCATCGCCTGTCAGCCACTGTTCCGTGAGGCCGAGGCAAAGCTGAACGAGCGCGCCGGCATTCCCGCGATCAATGTTCCATCCCGCGGCATCATCCTTCACGATATCCATCTATAGGACCGCCATCTGTCGCCACATGGTCTGCGGCAGCATTCTTGCATTGCCGGTGGCAGTGTGATTGCATCACGCAACAAGCTGGCAAGAGCTGCCGGAAGGTCGCGATAGGGCCGTTCTCCGGCAACAGGAAGGAACGCAGCCATCGTGACCGCGACAGATCATTCATTACCGCCGGGAACACATACCGTTGTGCTCGGACTCGGTGACCTGAACGGGATCATGCGCGGCAAGCGCATCCCGGCCGCACAATGGGACCGGATCTGCAATTCCGGCAACGCGCTGGCGATGTCGCTGTTCACCATGGATATGACCTGTGATGTCTGGGACACGCCGGTGGTCAGTTTCGAGAACGGCTTTCCCGATTGCCATATCTTCCCGCTGCACGCGCCGGTCGCCATCCCGTGGGAACCCGGCGTGGCGCTGTGTTTCGCCCGCGCCGAGAGCATGGATCACGAACCCCTGACCATCGATCCCCGTCAGGCACTTGTCCGGCAACTGGATCGCGCCGCTGCCATGGGTATTGATGTCAGCGCCGGCACCGAGCTGGAATTCTATCTTCTTGACCCGCAGACCGGCCTGCCACGCGACAGCGGCAATGATTGCTATGGTCTCGACCGGGCGGCGGAACTGGAGCCGGTCCTGGGGCCGATCCGCGAGCAGATCGGTGCTATGGGAATACCGATCGAACAGTCGAACCCGGAATATGCGGCCGGCCAGGTCGAGGTCAATATCCGCCACGATGCCGCCCTGATCGCAGCCGACCGGGTGGTGATGTTCCGGTCGCTTGTGAAACAGCTGGCGGCGCGGCACGGCTTGCGGGCCAGCTTCATGGCGAAACCTTTCATCGAGGAGAGCGGCAACGGTTTCCATGTTCATTACTCGCTTTGGTCCGACGGGCGGAACATCTGTTCCGACAAGGGACGGCTCAGCGATACCGGCCGGCATTTCCTTGCCGGCCTGCAGCATCGGATGGCTGAAATGTCGATCTGCGGTGCCATGACCGTGAATGGCTATCGCCGCCGCAAGCCCCTGTCCTTCTGCCCGACCAATGCCAGCTGGGGGTATGACAACCGCACCGTCGCATTGCGTGTCATCGAGGGAAGCGAGAGCGCGACACGTATCGAAAAGCGCGATGCCGGCGCCGACTGCAACCCCTATCTGCTGCTGGCGTCCGATATCGCCGCCGGTCTCGACGGCATCGAGGCGGCGATGGAGCCGTCAGCCATGACCGAGGGCAATGCCTATCTCGACACGGCCGCACCGCCAATCCCGCTGCAACTTGACGAGGCGATCAGGCAGGCGCGGGCCTCCGACTGGCTGGCCACGGTCCTGGGGGCCGATCAATATGAGATCTGGATGCAGCAGGCCGAGCGCGAGCTGGAATTCTTCTGGCACCAGGTCACACCTTTCGAGACCGGGCGTTACCTGCGGGTATTCTAGCGTGATACAAGTCAACATGGCGGTATCTTTACGGTGGTGTTTTTCACCGGGATGATTATATCTTTCAGATGATCGGGGCGGACGACGGTGGCCATATTATGGTAACGGGGGACGTCGGCGCATTCCCGGTTCATGCCCATGAGACCATCTTCCGCGAGGTAACCCCGATGAAGATCACCCGTAAAGTCAAAGCCATTCTGGACAATTACGGCGCCGACAGTCCCGGCGTGAAAGCCAATCTGGCGCGCATCCTGATGCAGGGGAAGCTTGGCGGCACTGGCAAGCTTGTCATTCTGCCGGTCGATCAGGGGTTCGAGCATGGACCGGCGCGAAGCTTCGCTGTCAATCCGGATGCCTATGATCCGCACTACCATTATCAGCTTGCGATCGATGCCGGCCTGTCGGCCTATGCCGCGCCGCTCGGCATGATCGAGGCTGGCGCCGACAAATTTGCCGGCCAGATCCCGACCATCATGAAGATCAATTCCTCGAATTCACTGGCGCGTGGCGGCGATGCGCCAAGCCAGGCCATCACCGGATCGGTTGCCGAGGCGCTGCGCCTTGGTTGCAGTGCCGTCGGCTTTACCATCTATCCCGGCTCCGATGCCGCCTTCGACATGATCGGGCAGTTCCAGGACATGGCCGCCGAGGCAAAAGCGCTCGGCCTGGCGGTGGTGTTGTGGTCCTATCCGCGCGGTGGCGAGCTCAGCAAGCCGGGTGAGACGGCGCTTGATGTCGCCGCCTATGCGGCCCATATGGCGGCCCTGCTTGGTGCGCATATCATCAAGGTGAAACCGCCGAGCGATCATCTTGAACAGGACGCGGCGAGGGCGGTCTATGAATCCGTCGGTGTGGATCGCACCACTTTGGCCGAGCGGACCCGCCATATCATGCAGGCCTCCTTTGCCGGGCGGCGCATCGTCGTCTTTTCCGGCGGCGCCGCCAAGGACCGTGAAGGTCTGATGGAAGAAATCCGCGGCCTTCGCGATGGCGGCGCGAACGGGTCGATTATCGGGCGCAACACCTTTCAGCGCCCGCGCGAGGAGGCTCTCGACCTGCTGTCCGAAATCATCGGCATCTATAAGACTGGCAGCTGAGGCGTCCGCACTACCAAAGGCTTTCCGCGCATTCGAGGACCAGTTCCAGTTTGCGCGCCTGATCGTCAGCGGTGATGCTGTTGCCTTCCTCGGTAGAAGCGAAACCGCATTGCGGGGCGATGCCTAGCTGGTCCATATCGGCGAATTGTGCCGCCTTCTCAAACTGTCGTTTCAGATGGTCCATGGTCTCAAGCTCGCCTGTCTTGGTGGTGATGAAGCCGAGCATCACCCGTTGCTGGCCGGAGCTCAGCTCGCCAAGCGGCGCCAGATCGCCGGCACGCTCAGTGTCATATTCCATGAAGAAGACATCGACGCCGGTCTTGTTGAACACCGCGTCCGCAACAGCGTGATAGCTTCCCTCGGCGGCATGGGTCGACATGAAATTGCCGCGGCACATATGCATGCCAATAGTCATGTCGGCGGGCCTGTCCTTGATACTCTCGCGCATCATGTAGGCATACTTCTCGATCAGCCAGTCCGGGTCCTGACCGGCATCGGCCTTGGCCGCGCGATGTTTTGGGTCGCACAGATAGGCAAAAAATATGTCGTCCATCTGCAGATAGCGGCATCCTGCATCGTAGAATGCGCGCACGGCCTTGCGATAGGTGGTAACCAGATCCTCCATCAATGCCTCGACATCCTCATGGTAAGGGGCATGGCGGATATCCTCTATCGCGGTGCGGAAATGACAGCAGCTTGGCCCCGGAATCGAGATTTTCGGCAGATGGCTTGCCTGTGAGGACAGGTAGCTGAAGTGATCAAGCATGGGATGGTCATCCGGAAAGTCGAGCGTGCCGTTGATCACCGGAAAGATCGGGCGGAGCTTGACGCCGGCAAATTGCACCCCTTCATCGCGTTCCTCGAGATCAAGCCCGGTCAGCCCGCCCATGAAATCATAATGCCAGAATGACCGACGCGCCTCGCCATCGGTGACGACAGGCATGCCGATCGCCTCCTGCATACGGACCAGATCGGTGATAGCCCCGTCCTCGATACTCGCCAGCTCGGCGGCGGAGAGCGCCCCATTCTCATAATGTTGCTTGCGCGCGGCCTTTACCGAGTCCGGGCGCAGCAGGCTGCCGACATGATCGGCACGGGGGATAAATTTGGCGGGAACCATGATAATACCTTGTCAATCCACATTGGGTGGAGAGTGCCATCAGGCCACCGCCCTTGACAAGAGAGTTTGGCCTACCTCGTTGCCGCACGCCGCCTGGATATGTCGCCTGCGGCCTGGCAGCGAAAAGTTTCGCATTGTTGTGCCATGCCGACCCTGCTATCGCTGGCGCACTGCAGGAGGATTATAGATGACCATCACACTTCATCAGGCCCAGACAATCACCGATGCATCCCTCGCCACAGGGCGCGAGATGGGGCTGAAACCGCTCAGCGTCATCATCCTTGACAGCCGCGGGGCGCTTGTCGCCGCGGCATCGGAGGATGGCTGCAGCCAGCTTCGTGCGAAAATCGCGCATGGCAAGGCGAATGCCGCCATCGGCCTTGGCATGGGAACACGCGCGCTGATGAACCGCGCCGAACAGCAGGCCTATTTCATCCAGGCGGTGAATGGCGTGTTCGGCGGCGACATGGTGCCGGTGCCGGGCGGCGTTCTGATCCTTGACGCTGGCGGCGCCTTGCTTGGCGTGGTCGGCATTTCGGGTGACACATCCGACAATGACGAGGCGGCCGCGATCGCCGGCATCAAGGCAGCCGGACTCACCGCGAAAGTTGACTGACCGGGGCCGCCGTCACGGCATGATGCCACAAAAAGGGGCGCCATGCGGCGCCCCTCTCCGGTTTTGGGTTGCTTGCGCTTCCAGATCTATTTGACCATTTCCTGCGTCGAATATTCGGAGGCCGGCAGTTTGCCGACAGTGCCACGCTCCTCTACATAATCGACGAATGACTGCGCGTAATCGAGATAGGTATCGGTATAGCGACCATCATTCTTCACCGTCTTGAAGCTCCTGTACCCGTCGCGGCCACCGGCGATATAGTCGTTCGTCACCAAACGATAGGTCCGGTTCATCTCCAGCTTGGTCCATGCTGCGTCATCACGTCCCTTGAACTCCATCTTGCTCAGCCGCTCGCCAAGCCCCTTGGTGGCATCCACATGCCAGCGAAGCCCGGCGGCATAGGGATAGGCGCCAGTCGACCCGTCAGGTTGCAGGGCATAGTCAAGCGCCTCTTCCAGAACGGCTTTGATCTCGGCACCGGTCATGTCCATCTCGACAAGCGTGTTGGCGAAGGGAAGCAGCTTATAGGCATCGCCCATCGTCAGGTCGCCGCGGGCGATGTCGGTGCGCACACCGCCGCCATTCTGGATCGCGATGTCGCTTGTCTTCGCCATCTCGCGGAAGGCATGGGCGACAAGCATCGAGATGTCCGACCCGTTGCGTGCGGTTTCCTCGGGCGAACAGATCTTCGAGCGGCCGTCACCCGGGATGCGGGCAAGGCACAGGTTTTCGGCAACCTCGCCAATCTTGATCGCACGCATCTCCTCGACCTTGACGTTGAAAGTCTCGAGAAGCGTAGCGGCATCCGCATCCTCGGTCACAATCGACAATTTCGGGTCGGCCTTGATGGCCGCATAGACAGCGTCACGCGCCGCACCCTCGATCTCGACCCGGTCACCATCGGCATTCTTGCGCTTGAAGCTGTCCGCCAGCATCATATGCGGGGTGCCGCTACATGATTCGATCTCGCCAGCGTCGTTGAAGGACAGATCCAGCTCGCCGACAATCTGGCTGTACTGCCAGGCGGTGGCAACGCAGACCGACTTTCCACCTGCACCGGTCACAATTGTCGGGTACGGGCCGGCGGCGTTCAGGCCAAGATCGTCAAAATCACCAAGCAGGGTATGCGAATCACCACCGATGATCACATCCACACCGTCGATTTTGGCAGCGAGCTCAAGCTCGTTCCTGTAGCCATAATGTGTCAGCAGGATGATGTGGTCGATTCCCGATACGGTCAGTTCATCGACCATTTTCTGCGCCGTTTCGGCTTCATCAAGGAAGATCGTTGTTTCATCCGGGCTGGAGGACAGCTTGGTCTTGCGGACGATGTCGATGCCTATGATACCGACTTTCATGCCGTCGATCTGCATGACGGTATAGGGCTGGATATAATCGGTGGCGCTGGTCGGCGTCAGTGCCGAGACACCGACCTCCGGCTTGATGTTGGCGGCCAGAACCGGCGTCTGGCAGTCACCTGATTTCAGGAAATCGAGGAACTTTGCCAGACCGGTATCACCCTCATTGAATTCATGATTGCCAAGGGCAAAGGCATCGAAACAGATCTCGTTCATCAGCGCCGCGTCCGCCTCACCCTTGAACAGCGTGAAAAACAGTGATCCCGACACCGCGTCGCCGGCGTGAAGCTTCAGCACATTGTTGCCGGCGCCTTCCTCAAGCTGTTTCATTTTGGCAACGACGGCGGGCATACCACCGGACCGCACGCGGGTGGATTTGCCATCCAGATCAAGGCTCATCCGGCCATCCGGCTTCAGATGCGAATGATGGTCATTGATATGCAGGATTTTCAGATCGCCGGCCAGTGCCGCGTTAGACATAAAGGCCGCAACGACAGCCGCGGCAACGCCAATGCGTTGCAGCAACCCGCCGAGACTGCGTGGGGTTGTGCGAGTTTTCATGATGATCATGCCTCTTGGGTTATGTGTAATGGAGAATCTTGCCTGTGAAATTTTACAGTAACGTTACGACCGAGTCCGGCCCGGAGTTGCACTGCAATGAAATAATTTACTCGGTCCTGCACCCGCACGCAGGATGGTGGCCTGCCGGATTCGACGGGGTGCCGCGAAATATTGCCGGCCCGAGCTGGGCAAATCGATGTTGGAGGGACCGATGGCGCACAACTGGATTTCCGACACTGCACCGTCTAGTTTGCGACATGGCGGTGCGCCTGCCGTCAGACAGGTTATTGCAGATTCTCATAGGTGCTCTTTCATGGCGTTGAACCAGACGGACATCACACAGTTGCTGGCACTGTTTCAACAGGGCAAGTTCAGCCTGGTGATCAAGGCGGTGATGCCGCTGATAAAGAAGCACCGCAAGGTGCCGGGCCTGCACGATCTAGCCGGTGCGGCCTTTGCCGCGACAGGGGACTTCGCCCTTGCGGAACGCCACCTCAGTGAAGCGATCCGCCTTGACCCCAGACTGAACTCGGCGCGTCACAACCTTGCCAATCTCTATTTTCAGGCTGGCGACTTTGACAAAGCTGCAACACAATTCAGGGCGATACTGAAACGCCGACCAGATGATCTCCCCACCCTCCAGAAGCTTGGTGAATCCTGTCTGAAGACAGGTATGGCGGAGCAGGCGGCAAGCTGTTTTCGAAATCTGGTGAAACGGGACGAGACGAACGTCACGGCCATCTTCTATCTTGGCACTGCCAACCGGGCCTTGAAGAAGCATAACGCGGCGCGTGAGTGTTTCGAGCGTGTTCTTGAGCTCGACGCCGATCATTTCGATGCCATCTTCAACCTCGGCAATATCTGCCGCGACAATGCCAGGCCGGAAGAGGCGTTGGCATACTATGAACGGGCGCATCGGCTGCGGCCCGACCATATATCCACAATGTGCAATATCGGGTTGTGCCATGTTCATTCCCATGCGCTGGATCGCGGAATGACCTGGTTCGATCGGGCGATAGCAAAGGCCCCGGTCAATCCGGAGCCACAATATCTGAAGTCGCTGCCGCATTTCCTCGCAGGCGATGTGAAGGCCGGCCTCGAGGCGGCGGAATGGCGGCTACGCCTGCCGGGTCAGATCAGGGTCATGTATAACGGGCCCGAACCAGCCTGGGACGGCGTTGCTTCACTCGCCGGCAAGAGGCTGATCATTCATGCCGAACAGGGGCTTGGCGACAGCATCATGATGTTGCGCTTCATCAGTCTTCTCGACCCGGCGGCGACACGAATCACGGTACTCGTCCAACGCGGGCTTAAAGGCCTGTTCGCCGCGAGTTTCCCTGACATCGAGTTCATCGAGTTCACCAACAACCAGACAGGGCGGCTGGCGACACGGGTGCGCGGCGAATATCAATGTTCGCTGATGAGCCTCGCGCATCTGACAGCCTCGCGCTGGACCGAGTTGCCAGTTTCCAGGACCTACCTGACAGCGCCATCCGAAGCCGCGGCGAAATGGGCAGATCAGTGTGTCCCCGGCGGTGCCAGGCCCATTGGCCTCGTGTGGCGTGGCAGTCCTACCCACGTCAATGACCATAATCGTAGCATCGGTCTACAGCGCCTCCTTCACCATCTTCCTCAGGGCCCTAATTATGTAGCGCTGCAGAAGGATGTCACTGACGAGGAAAGAGCGCTGATTGATGCGGCGCCGGCACTTAAGGTCGAGACACCGGAGCTTGAAGACTTTGCCGACACGGCTGGTCTTTGCAGCACTCTGAATGCCATACTGACTGTCGACACGAGCGTAGCGCATCTTGCTGGCGCGCTGGGCCTGCGAAGTTTCGTTCTCCTGCCCTACATACCGGACTGGCGGTGGGGTCTCGCGGGTCACACAACAGGCTGGTACCCGAACATGACGCTCTGCCGCCAACCCGCACCCGGGGCGTGGGAGTCGGTTCTGGAAGCGACCGTGATGAAACTCTGAGATTTGTCGCGGGCGTCTGTGCAAATAGCGCGCGGCTCATGTCTCAATCGAGATTTCAATCCTGATGATATCGGCACGCGGCGGTTCCAGCTTGTCAAGCGAGAGGAGAAGATGCCTGATGGGGAGGGCTGCTGTCATGGCTGACGGGTTGGCCGATCTCACGCGCCTGCCGATGGTCATGACCATTCGGGCAATTCAGACAATCGTCACACAGCCATCCAGCTTTGCCCCGACTTTGGTGATGTCGGCCTTTGCAGATACCGAAAAATTGTTATCTTCCACGCAAACCATCCGAAGGCTTTGGCTACGCGACATAAAATCAACAATCAAACTGGCACTGGCATCATCCAGATTGCAGCCGACCAAACCAAGTTCCCCAACATGATCAGGCAGATTGGTGAGCAGATGCGCCACCCCCTTTTTGCCAAGGCCTTCATTGTAACTCGCACTGAAGGAGTCGAGCCGGATGTCATGCCGCGCATGGACCTCCCTCATGGACTGCCCGATTTGCCCTGCATCTTCAGAGTTCAGACCGGCATTACGCAAATGAAGGCTGTAGTTTTTGTCCGCGGCGTTCTTGTCTGACAAGCTTCCGGCTACCTCTGCGCATACAGGTTTCCCGATTGACCTCAACACGTCAATGAGAGGCCAAAATGGGTTGTCACGGCTTGAGTGGGCATTCGACACGAACGTGCAGACGGGCAAAACCAACACCATTGCCGAACTCTTGAGCAATTTGCGTCGCAGTCTGGAAATCATAGCCTCATCTTCCAAAGTTCAGGATCACACACCGTACCTCTGAATTCGGATATGTCCCATGCATTTGACCAGTATCTCGAGCTGACATCCCCTGCCAGTGCCAACCCTGATCAAACAGGCAGATACAGCAGTCATGGATGGAGCATGATGATGACATGCGTTGGCTGATTGCCCTGATATCTGACACCGGCATGAGGCTGGCCGAAGCGGCCAATCTGCATATCGATGACATCAGGTTGGATGAGTTGAAGAAAGACTTTATTGATCAATATCCCCTCAGTTATTTGCCATGTTCCTTTCACCGGGTTCAGTGACTGTGGGCTGAATGTTCTCCATCAAATTGTTGTCCAGTCGCACCGCCGAGGTTAACCTTGGACAGTGGAAGATTCGATTTCACAGATCTTTGTATTCTGAACAGGTCAAGCACGACATGTTTTCGGGCCAATACCGGGCGCTGGACAGGGGCCGGCAACCCGGCGCAGGATGACGCCATGCCGCATGATCATCACGACGATAACCCGCACAGCCTTCTGCCGTCCGAACCCGCGCTTCGGGTGAAGGCGCTGGAGACAATTCTGGTCGAAAAAGGGCTGATCGACCCGGCCGCGCTGGACGCCATCATCGACCTTTATGAGCGCGATATTGGTCCGCAGATCGGGGCCGGCCTTGTCGCCCGCGCCTGGAACGATCCCGAATTCCGCACCACTTTGCTGACCGATGCTGACCGGGTGATCACCGAGCTTGGCCATGGCGGCCGCCAGGGCGAGCATGTGGTGGTGGTGGAAAACACGCCTGACACCCATAACCTTGTCGTCTGCACGCTCTGCAGCTGTTACCCCTGGCCGCTACTTGGCATTCCGCCGGGATGGTATAAATCCGATTCCTACCGGGCCCGCGCGGTGCGGGAGCCGCGCACTGTCCTCGCCGAATTCGGCGTCACCCTTGCCGAGGGAACCGCGGTGCGGGTGTGGGATTCAACAGCCGAGATCCGCTATCTGGTGCTGCCGATGCGGCCGGACGGAACCGAAGGTCTAGATGAAACCGCGCTTGCCCGCCTTGTTACCCGTGATTCGATGATCGGCACCGGCCTGCCACATTCTGCCGGGACAACGGCATGACCCGCATCCATGACATGGGCGGGCGCTTCGGCGATGGTCCAGTGCCGCGTGAGGATGATGAGTCCCGCATCTTTGCCAAAGACTGGCATGGGCGCGCCCTCGCCCTGACGGTGGCGGCCGGCGCGCTTGGCAAATGGAACATCGATGCCTCGCGGCATGTGAAGGAATGCTTGCCACCGGCGGATTATGCCAGATTCGGCTATTACGAAAAATGGCTTGCCGGCCTTGCCAATCTTCTGGTCGAACATGGCATTGCCAGCCCCGAGGAAATCGCCACCGGCCGGAGTGACGCGCCGGCCCCGGATGACCTTGCCGCGCGCCGCCTTGATGCCGCGCGGGTAAAAACGGCGCTTCGCAGCGGCGGCCCGTCAGCACGTGACAGCAGCTATGGCCCGGCTTTTGCCCTCGGCGCGCAGGTGCGGACCAGCGCGATTGCCGGCAACCGGACGCAGAATGGTGGCCATACCCGCCTTCCCGCCTATGCCGCCGGCCGCGTCGGCACCGTTGTTCTGCATCACGGCGCGCATGTCTTTCCCGACAGCAACGCCCAT
>Ga0181584_10002574_pt1 | contig 13886 bp, 9 predicted proteins | sample 071ome_30_FD_132462 | JGI IMG/M metagenome (GOLD analysis project Ga0181584, IMG submission 132462) | Coastal salt marsh microbial communities from the Groves Creek Marsh, Skidaway Island, Georgia - 071406AT metaG (megahit assembly) | ecosystem: Environmental > Aquatic > Marine > Intertidal zone... | reverse complement strand
GAAGGAAAAGAAAACACCATTCTGGACATTATCAGAACTGCCAGTTTCATTGTGGGTGGGTTAATTGGCATTATGACTTTGGCAATAGCAACATTCAGGAGCGTCATTGCCGAAAAACAACAAGAAAGTTTCTCAAATCAAATAAAAATCCAAAGTGACCAGTCATTACTGGACCAGATAAGCCGCGGGGTTGAAGAAATACAGCCGGATAAATCAGATATTTCCCGCATCTACGGATTACGGTTACTCAAAGCGGCTTTTGAAGCATCGGATACGGAACAGAAACGCATGATCTGGGATGTTATTCAGCATTACTTGGATATGAACGCTAAATTAGAGGCAGATCCTCCAATAACAGTCCCCCCGGAAAGGAGTTTTCCTTCTGATCAAACTATGGCCTTATATTTTCTTTTCGAAAAGGCTGTGGACCTTGAGACAAGCAAGCCTGAAATCACATTGCTGGAGTTAGATTTAAATTCAGTTTTTTTCAGAAATTGCACTTTTGATTCAGTCGCGAATATTCACAACACTGTTCTTGATAATTCAAGATTTTTAAAATCATATTTTTGTATGGGGAAGATTACAAATTGCACTTTCAGAAATGCCCAATTCGATAAAGCGATTTTCAATGGGTTAAACTTTGATGGTTGTGATTTTGATGGTGCCAAATTTAATCTTGCTGATTTCACCAGATGCGATTTATCACGTGTGAGAAACCTGACCCAAGAGCAGGTTAACGGGATCATCTGGTATCAAAACCCCGACGTTGATACAGACCCAAGACCTGAATTACCAGAAGGATTGAACCTTCCGGAAGATGGTGAATACAAATGGGTCGAAAAAAGGGGGTCACATATGCGGATACTAATCCACAATGACCAGATAATCGAAACAACGCTTAAAGCGAAATGTGATGTTAAAAGATGGTAACCCCTCACCTCAGGCGGCGGATAAGGGCGGAGGTATCGTTGCGGCCGAAGCCCTGGGCTGAAAGCTCCTTGTAATACTCCAGCACCTGCCGCGTCACCGGCAGTCCGGCGCCGTTTTCCCCCGCCTCATCAAGGCAGATGCCGAGATCCTTGATCATCCAGTCCAGCGCGAAGCCGAAATCAAATTCCCCCGCCACCATCGTCCGGCCACGGTTGACCATCTGCCAGGATTGCGCCGCCCCGCCGGAGATCGTATCCAGCACAGCGTCCATATCAAGCCCCGCGCGCATCCCGAAATCAAGCGCCTCAGAAAGCCCCTGCACCAGCCCGGCAATACAGATCTGGTTGACCATCTTGGCCTGCTGGCCTGCTCCGGCGCCACCGATATGCGTCACCGTCCTGCCGTAAGCGCGGATCACCGGTTCCGCCCGGGCAAAGGTTTCAGACGCGCCGCCGCACATGACGGTCAGAATACCGCCCTCCGCCCCGGCCTGCCCGCCGGAGACCGGCGCATCGATGAAACCAAGGCCCAGGCCTGATGCCGCCGCCGCCAGTTCCCGCGCGATATCCGCCGATGCGGTGGTGTTGTCGATAAAGATACTGCCCTTTTCCATGGCGGCAAACGCGCCTTCAGCGCCGGTTGTCACCTCCCGCAGGTCTTTATCCGCGCCGACACAGGCAAAGACGAATTCCGCCCCTGCCGCCGCCCCGGCCGGGGTTGGCGCCGACTTTCCGCCATGCGCCTTCACCCAGGCTTCGGCCTTTGCCGCGGTGCGGTTATAGACGGTCACGTCATGCCCCGCCGCCTGAAGATGACCTGCCATGGGATACCCCATGACGCCGAGACCTATGAATGCGACTTTTGCCATCTTTCCTCTACCTCCGGGATATGCTGATACACCATGGAAAATTTAACTTAAACGCATCTTGCCGGACGAGGCGGGGCTTTTCAAGCATGGCTTCACGGTGAAGGTTTTGCTATAAGAGGAATCAACGATGTATCGGGGGGCAGGGCAATACCATGGCAGGTGAATACGAGATCGATATCCTTATTCCGGAAAGTGAGATCACGGCCCGGGTCAACGCCATGGCACGTGAGATTAATCGCCATTATACAGGCACACAGAAACTGGTGGTGGTCGGGCTTCTCCGCGGCTCCTTCATGTTCATCGCTGATCTGGTGCGCCGCCTTGATCTGCCGGTTGAGGTGGATTTCATGACGGTCTCAAGTTATGGCCATGGCATGGTGTCTTCGCGGGAAGTGCGCATCCTCAAGGATCTTGACGGTGAGGTTGAAAATGTCGATGTGCTGGTGGTCGAGGATATTGTCGATACCGGCTACACCCTCTCACAGGTGCTGAGCATTCTGGGCACACGAAAGCCACGCAGTCTTGAAGTCTGCTGTTTGCTCAACAAACCCTCACGGCGTGAAGTTGAGGTCGATGTCCGCTGGACCGGATTTGAAATTCCCGATGAATTCGTCGTCGGTTACGGCATCGATTACGCCGAAAACAACCGCAACCTGCCTCATATCGGCAAGGTGCGGATGACCAGCTGATCCCCTTCCGGCTATATTATCTGCCCATCAGACGGTCATCAAACGGATATCTGGTCAGGTTTTCGTGCCCGTCCTCGGTGACAAGAACCTGATCTTCAAGCTTGATGGAAAACGCACCGTCCTCACGGCTGACCAGCGCTTCAACGCAGAGCACCATCCCGGGCTGAAGCTCATACTCAAAGGCGCCGTCAACAAACTGATCCGGATAGGCAATCAGCGGCCATTCATCGCACAGCCCGACACCATGAAACTTGCAGGAATATTTCTGCTTCTGGTAGATCTCCGGCAGATGGTGGCCTTTATGGGTCAGTTCCGAAAACGTCACCCCTGGCTTCATCAGCTCCCTGTTCGTCTGGATATGTTCATAGGCAAGGCGGTAATCTTCAATCATTTCGGCCGTCGGCTCACCATCGCCGAGAAACCAGGTGCGGGAGATGTCCGAGCAGATCCCGTAACATCCCACCAGATCGGTATCGAAGGCCAGAATTTCATTATTCTGCACCACCCGCGGGCCGCATTCCTGAAACCACGGATTCGTGCGCGGGCCGGAAGCCAGCAGACGGGTTTCGATCCACTCCCCGCCACGGCGGATATTTTCAGCATGAAGACAGGCCCAGATATCATCTTCGGTCATGCCGGGGGCGGCGGCGGCTTCCATCGCATGGACCGACTGCTCGCAGGCATACATCGCGCAACGCATGGCAAGGATATCATCCTCCCCCTTGATCGCGCGTGCATGCTCCATGACAACCTCACCTTCTTCCACCTCCAGCCCTTCGGCTTCGAGGGCGCGGAGCCCGGCCACCATGATCTTGTCAACCGCAAGGCGGGAGTTGCCGCCGGCATGCTCACGGACAAGCCCCCGTATCTCGCCCGCAAAGCTTCGTGCGGCCTCAACGGTCTTGTCGCCATTGGCAAAATAGAACATCGACGCACCGGACCTGACCTCCCGCACCAGCGGATTATGATCGGCAAGGAAAGGGGAATTCTTGTAATCCCACAGGATCATATGCCCGTCGGCCGTCACCAGACAGGCGCGGAACGGATTATGCGTGTTCCAGAGCTGCATATTGGTTGAATCGGTGGCGTAGCGAATATTCAGCGGATCAAACAACAGCACACCGGCAAGGTCACGCTCATGCAGCTGCAACAGAATACGGTCAAGATGATATTGACGCAGTTTCGGCAGATGCGGCGGGGTCAGGCCAGCCTCTTCCCATTCAGCAAAGGCAAGTGGTGTCGGGCCGATCTCAACACGATCGTTATCACGCGGGGATCCGTCCGCCATCAGGCCGGATGTGGCGGCCGGACGTGTCGGATCAATCTTTCGTTTATCGCGCATATGGACAGAGTTCATGTCACCACCTCATTCAAGGGTTATCCTGAATAACGCTAGGTGAATTTTCGTCGCCGTCAATTATTTAATGTGATGGTGTTGCAATCACTGCGCTGATTTTCTGTTCAGGCGGGCCGGGTTAAGGAGCGCCTTGCCAAACAGGGTGGTTTTACGCCATTCTCTTGGACATAGCGCATTCAGAGAGACGGAGAGCAGGATGACCAAATTGATTGAAGCCAGAACAGAACAAGGCGCTGTTCATCTTACCTTTGAAGATACCACCACAACCGGCTTCCCCTTTTTCTGGTTACGTGACCATGCGCAGGATGATGAAAGCTGGGATCACCGGAGCCACCAGCGGGAGTTTTTCACGGCCGCGGCAGACCCTTCGATTACCCCGGTTGATGTGCATCTGGATGAAGATGGCAGCAACCTGATGATGCGCTGGCCGGACCAGAACGGGACAATTTCCTACCCGGCAGGCTTTCTCTATCGTTTTGCCAGGCCAGAACCTGATCTTTCGGCCCCCCGTCATATCTGGACGGCTGAGACCATCAGGACGGATGATCTGCTCCTCCCGTGGGAGGATATCTCAAGCAATTCTTCCCTGACCGATGACGGGCTCAGAAAACTGCTTGAGACTATTCACCTTCATGGCTTTGCTGTTCTGGACAAGGTGCCGGTCGGGCAGGAAAGCGTTGCCGCGGTTGCCAATGCGATCGGCTATGTCCGGGAAACGATTTTTGGCGGGTTATGGGAATTCGCCGCCAATGAAGGCATGGACGACAGCGCCTATACTCCGAAAGAGTTGCGTCCGCATACCGATGGCACCTACAGCCATGATGCCCCCGGGCTTCAGCTTCTTCTCTGCTGTGAATACGACGCCGAAGGCGGGGATTCCATCATGGTAGACGGGTTTGCCATCCATCAGTGGATGCAAGAGAATGACCCGGCGGCGCTCGCTGATCTGAGCCGTATACATGTTCCCGGCCAGTATGTTGGTGATGGTGTTGTTCTGCGTGCCGAACGTCCGGTGTTCCGTCATGATGAGCAGGGCGATCTCGCGCAGGTTACGTTCAATAATTACGACCGTGCCCCGTTCAGGCTGAACGATGATGACATGATGAAATTCTATGCCGCCAGCCGTCTCTTTGACCAGAAAGCCAATGATCCGGCGATGCAGTGGCGGCAGATCCTTGCTCCGGGGCAGATGCTGATCTTTGACAACTGGCGTGTGCTGCACGGACGCGCCGCATTCCGTGGTCACCGGAAGATGGCGGGCTGCTATCTTAACCGCGAAGATTACGAAAGCAGCCTGCGCCGCGCCGGACTCAGAAATTAGCCCGGCTCAGAAATTAAGCGAAATATCCCGGTGCCGCGCAAGGCAACCTGAAATTTCCGCCGCCTGCTCTTTGGTCAGCCGGTCCTGCTGACGCAGCCCGATACTGTTGCGGATGCCTTCTTCAAAACCCATCAGTTCGGGCAGCAGAGCCGCCCCGGCTTCACGTCCCTTAAGGTCTTTGTCAAATGCTTTGAGGGCGGAGGCGAGCGATTTTCTGGCTTTCTTCGGCTTTGGTTTACGCTTCCTCAGGTCTTTTGCCGCCTTGTCGAGCTGTGAGGCAATGTCACCGGTGCCCGCCACTTCACGCACCGCTGATGCCGCAGCCTTGATGCGGTCACGGGCATCTTCATGCGGGCCGTCATCGGTGATCAGGGCCGGCAAAGCTTCGAGCATGGGCCGGAGTTCAGCCAAAGCGTCCTTATCGCTTAATGTGTCAATAACATCTTTGAGTTCGGTATAGGCATCGTCCACGCCGCGCCGATAGATATTCTGCTCCTTTTCGAGGGCTTTCTGCACGGTTTTATACGTTTTGTTAACGTCTTTCCATTCCGCCGGAACCTGTACTTTCAGCTCATTGACCTCGGCTTCAAGCGCGGTGATCTTTGCCTGCATGGCCGCTTTTTCTTCTTCGGTATCAAGTCCGCGGATATCCTTGCCCAGAGCAGTGATCTCCCTGTTGAGGCGGCGGATATCACGCTCGATTTCACGAACCATCCCGTGAACAGGGCGATATTCCACCGATGCCTCTTCAAGGGCAGTCTCAGCCGCGCGGATCGCTTCAACCTGGCCGAAGACGCCGTTCACAACATCAACTGTTCCGTTGATCTGGCGCCGCACCGGAGCCGGCAATGCGCTGAGATCTAGCGAGGAAACCCTGGCGGTGATAGCCTCAATTTCCGAACGATCTTCCATATAATAGGAGAACAGATAATCTTCGAGGCAGGCCTGAAGCCGCGGGTTTTTCGGTGGCGGCGCCGTTTCGCTGGTGAGGTATGTCCGTACAGGCAGATAGTTCACCAGCGGCGGGTAAAACCCGACAATGGCCAGCCCCAGCAGCTGCAATGCAATGAAGGGAACCACGCCCTTATAAATATCAAGTGTGCGCACCGCGCTCGACGCCACACCGCGGAGATAAAACAGCGCAAAGCCGAATGGCGGTGTCAGGAACGAGGTCTGGATATTCAGCCCGATCATCACCCCGAGCCAGACCGCCGTCACGTTTGAAGACGGATCGGCGAGCAGGATCGGCGATACAATCGGCACCACCACCACGGCAATCTCGATGAAGTCGAGGAAGAAGCCCAAGAGAAAGATCACCAGCATCACAACAATGAACTGTGACCAGAATCCCCCCGGAAGACCGGTCAGGAAGTGCTTGACGATCTCTTCACCGCCGAAGCCGCGGAAAGCCGCGGTCAGCATGGCGGCACCCAGAAGAATGATGAAGACCATGGATGTTGTCTTGGCGCTCTCCACCATGACCCCGTTGAGGGTATCCTCGATCTTGAAGGTCCGCCAGAACGACCATCCCACCGCAACAACAAATCCGGCGACGCCAATCAGGGCGAGGAAAATGCCCAGTTTGTCCGCCCCCGTCTCAATGGTCCGTATATTGAGGTTGAAGGTGTTCATCAGAACAAGGATGAGGGCCAGCGAAAGAATAGCCAGAATAGCCGGATGATAGGCATCCTTTTCGCCTTCACGCAACCGGTATCCGGCCATGATAGTCGCACCAATTGCGCCGATCGCACCGGCCTGATTGACCGTTGCAATACCCGCGATGATAGAACCCAGCACCACAAAGATGAGCACAAGCGGCGGCACCAGAGCGAGCATGACCTTGGTAAGAAACGCCTTTTCCAGAAGCTTGCCGTCATACGGAACCGCTGGCGCGGTCGATGGCTTGATAAGGGCAGAGATCAGGATATAGGCCATATAAAGACCCACCAGCACAAGCCCGGGCAGAAACGCACCGAGGAACATATCCCCGGCACTGGTTGAGACGATGTCGAGGCTTGATGGCATCGAAAATTCGCCGGTGGCTTCCTTATAGAGCGATTTGCGTTCCGATGCCGCCTGATCGGCGGCGCTGGCGAGCTGGTCGGCGAGAATGATCAGCACGATCGATGGCGGGATGATCTGCCCCAGCGTACCGGAGGCACATATTGTCCCGGTAGCGAGAGGTTTTGAGTAATTGTTCCTGAGCATCGCCGGCAGGGAGATCAGCCCCATGGCCACCACCGTCGCCCCGACAATACCTGTCGTTGCGGCAAGAAGAGCGCCCACGAACACAACCGAAATCCCCAGACCACCCGGGATTGGCCCGAAAAGCTGGGCCATGGTCACCAGCAGATCTTCCGCAATGCGTGAGCGCTGCAGCATGATCCCCATGAAAATAAACAGCGGGATGGCGATGAGCGTGTCACGCTCCACCTCCCAGTAAATGCCCCTGAAATTCGTCACCCCGGCGGTGAGCCATTCCCACGGCCCGTCCTGGGTGAAATACGCCCCGGAATCTCCGGTGAAAAGGTATCCTGTCACCCCGGCCAGAATAATCGTGAGAATAGCCGAGCCCGGCAGGGCAAACGCCACCGGATACCCTGAACCCAAGGCATACATCATGGTGAGGAATAGAATGGCCAGAAATAGAAGTTCCACGACTTATGCTCCTTCCGGATCGGCTGTGGCTTCAGGATCAGTGCTGTTCATGACCGACAGGGCATGAAAGAAGTAACTGGTGAACTGAGCCAGCATCGACAGCGCAAAGACAAGAAGAAAAGCCGCCATCAGATATTTGACATACATACCGAAACCGCTCATCGATGTTTCAAAATTAAGCATCGGGCTGTTGATCAGGCTAGATTTGCCCGCAAGCCCGCGGGTCAGGATCATCCAGCAAAGCGGAATACCGAAAAAGACCGTGCCGGTGGCATTGACCCATGCCTTGGTGCGCTCCCTGAACGCCGCAAAGATCACGTCGACGCGGACATGACCTTCTTCTTTGAGCGTATACGCGCTGGCAAAAAGGAACAGAGACGCATACCAGAACCGCACCAGATCACCCATGAAGGTTTGTTCATAAGCAAAGATGAAACGTGCCAGAACGATCAGAAGCTCCGCAATCACCACAAGAAATATCAGCCATACCACCGAAACCGATTTATCCCTGAGGCCGATCAGCACCGCCAGCCCCATCAGCGGTATATGCACAAACATGCCCCGCCAGGACGAAAGGCCGATCTTGGTGGCCAGATCCTTGCCGAAAATCACGGTATGAAGATCTTCCACACGGAGAAAGGATAGCACCGCATCGGCAATACCAATCAGAAGAACCGACCAGAAGGCCACACGGATGATGATGGACGACAGTTCATCCATCCGGCTGGCATCTTCTTCGAGGGAGCCGCGGGTTCCTGCGTAAAATCCGGCACCGGCAAAAGCGGCGAGCATCAGCAGAACCTGCAGCCATCCGGCGCTGCTGACATCACCCTTAGGTGTTTCAAAGCCAATGAGTCCGGCGCTGCCAAGTGTCGGCGCGATCCCGGGCAACCCATAGGCATAGGTCAGAAAATTATTAACAACAAATGCGAGCGCCAGCGCAACGCTGGCTATTCCGGCAAATCGAAAAATCAAAACAAGAGACGGATTAAGATATCGACGGTCACTCATGGTGGGCCTTTAAAATGAGAACAGAAAAAAGGCGGGGCATGAAACCCCGCCTTCCTGATGATGTTAGCCTTCAAGCACCGCGTTACGCTTGAGGACATATTCCACATCGTTGAGCTGCTGGTATTCACCAACCGTCTTACGTGCGGCAACCATGGATTCATGGATACGGCGAGCCAGTGAAGAATGCTCGACCACTTCAGCGTAAACTTCAGCCGAACCACGACCAAAGGCTTCGTAGACTTCTTCGTTGAACTCACGAACCGTGACGCCCTGATCATCGACCAGACGCTCAAGCGCCGCACCGTTCTTGGCGTTGTATTCAGCCATGATGTTGTCGTTTTCTGCCTGTGCGACCGCGGTGATCAGTTTCTGATCGGTCTCCGACAAGGTGCCCCAGAAGGAAGCATTGAAGCCGGCGGCCAGCTGGGATGCCGGCTCGTGCATGCCAGGATAGTAGTAATACTTGGCCGCTTCATAGAACTTCATCGCTTCGTCGTTCCACGGGCCAACCCATTCAGTGGCTTCAATGGCACCGGAAACGAGGTTTTCGTAGATCTGACCACCTGGCAGGGAAACAGGGGAGGCACCAAGCTTGGCCATCACGTCACCACCAAGACCAGGGATACGCATCTTCAGGCCCTTTAGGTCATCAGCAGAGTTGATTTCCTTGTTGAACCAACCGCCCCACTGAACGCCGGTGTTACCGCAGGCCAGACACTTGAGGCCGAATTCGCCCGCCAGCTCATCCCAGAGCTGCTGACCACCCATCCAGTGAATCCAGGAATTCATCTCATTGTAGCTGAGACCAAACGGAACAGCAGTGAAATACGCCCAGCCGGGGTGCTTGCCTTTCCAGTAGTAATCCGCTGCGTGGTACGCCTGCGCGTTGCCGGATGCGACTTCATCAAAGCTGTCAAAAGCCCCGACACGTTCGCCTGCGGCGTAATAGGTCACCTGAATACGGCCATCCGTTACTTCCCCGAGACGGGCAGCAAAACGCTGGGCACCGGTGCCAAGACCCGGGAAGTCACGCGGCCAGGTGGATACCATGGCAATCTCAATGCGATCCTGGGCAATTGCTGGCGTGGCAAGTGCCGTAGCTGTCGCTACACCACCGATACCAGCCTTAGTCATAAAGTCACGACGTTTCATGTCTTTCTCCTCACCTTATGTTTTGTGCAGCACATCCGCTACACCATGTAATCTTGAACTAGCCGCATTCACCAAGGCATCAACCACCTTATCGAATCCAAGCATAAGCTCGTCATGATCAGCCTATAATAATGTATCATTCTGCGGCCACGTCAAATCATTTGGCCCCCTAAAAGCAACCGGATGGTCACATTTGGGGCCCAAATGACTTTTTTAATGAAAGAATCCGGGCAGATCAGGTGCCGGATACCCGTTTATTCGGCCACATCCTTCCATTCATCGACCGATGGGCAGGAACAATGAAGATTGCGATCCCCCCACACGTTGTCGATTCGGCTGACCGGCGGCCAGTATTTATCTGCCATTCCCGCAGGGAACGCCCCGAGCTGACGGCTGTAAGGCCTGTCCCAGTCGGAAGAGGTCACGGCTTCGGCCGTATGGGGCGCGTGGACCAGAGGATTGTTATCCTGCGGCCAGACACCTTTCTTCACCTGTTCGATTTCCCCGTGAATGGCAATCATGGCATCACAGAACCGGTCCAGCTCTTGCAGGGATTCCGATTCCGTCGGCTCAATCATCAGCGTTCCGGCAACCGGGAAAGACATGGTCGGCGCATGAAAGCCGTAATCCATGAGGCGTTTGGCGATATCCTCATTGGAAATACCGGTTTCATCCTTGATGCCGCGGATGTCGATGATGCATTCATGGGCCACCAGCCCGTTCTTGCCCGCATAGAGAACCGGGTAATAGTCCTTGAGCCTTGCCGCAATGTAATTGGCGCTCAGGATGGCGATGCTTGACGCCTGCTTGAGCCCGTCTGCCCCCATCATGGCAATATACATCCAGGATATAGGCAGGATGCTGGCGCTGCCCTCCGGCGCGGCGGAAACCGCGCTTTCCCCGGTCAGCGGATGGCCGGGCAGAAATGGCGCCAGATGCTTTGCCACCCCGATGGGGCCGACACCCGGGCCTCCCCCGCCATGGGGAATGCAGAAGGTTTTATGCAGATTGAGGTGGCTGACATCAGCACCGAACCCGGGCAGAGACGCAAGACCGACAAGCGCATTGAGATTGGCGCCGTCCACATAGACCTGCCCGCCCCGGTCATGGATGATCTGGCAGATATCACGGATAGCCTCTTCAAAAACGCCATGGGTTGACGGATAGGTCACCATCAGCGCGGCAAGGTTATCCGCATGTTCATCGGCGCGTGTCTTTAGATCATCAAGATCGACATTCCCCTCGGCGTCGCAATCAACCACCACGACCTTCATCCCGGCCATAGCGGCCGACGCCGGATTGGTGCCGTGGGCAGATGCCGGGATAAGGCAGACATTGCGATGCTCCTCCCCGCGAGAGCGATGCCATCCGCGGATCGCCATTAATCCGGCAAATTCCCCTTGCGAGCCTGCGTTGGGCTGCAGGGACATCGCATCATATCCCGTCGCCGCACAGAGCCAGTCTTCCAGTTCCCTTATCAGATCCCGGTAGCCTTCGGCCTGATTTTCAGGGGCAAAGGGATGCAACTGGCCAAAGCCGGGCCAGGTGACCGGAATCATCTCAGCGGTGGCGTTGAGCTTCATGGTGCATGAGCCGAGCGGGATCATGGACCGGTCAAGCGCCAGATCCTTATCTGCCATGCGGCGCAGATACCGGAGCATTTCGGTTTCCGACCGGTAACGGCTGAAAACCGGATGTGTCAGAATGTCGGATTTCCGCAACAGGGCTGACGGCAGAGCGCTGTCAGCAGAAGACGGCATCTTGCCGCCGAAGATGGAAACAAGCCGTTCACAATCCTCAATCGTGGTGGTTTCATCAAGGCTGATACCAACCGCCCCGTCCATTTTACGCAGGTTAAACCCGGCGGCCAGCGCATCGGCCATGATCGCCCCGGTTTTATCGCCCGTATCCACCATGATCGTATCAAAGAACACCTTGTGCCGGATGGAATAACCTGAAGCAGATATCCCGGCGGCAAGTCGGCTTGCCTTTTTATGAACGCGGGATGCGATCGCTTTCAGGCCTTCCGCCCCATGCCAGACAGCGTAAAGCCCGGCCATGATTGCCAGCAGCACCTGTGCCGTGCAGATATTCGAGGTGGCTTTCTCCCGCCGGATATGTTGCTCCCGTGTCTGCAACGCCAGGCGGTACGCAGGCCTTCCCTGGGTATCCACCGACACACCAACCAGGCGGCCGGGCATCCGGCGCTGAAATTTCTCCCGCGTCGCAAGAAAGGCGGCGTGCGGGCCGCCAAAACCCATGGGAACGCCGAAACGCTGTGTTGAGCCGACGACAATATCGGCCCCCATCTCACCCGGAGGGGTCAGGAGCGTCAGGGCCAGAAGATCTGTTGCCACCACGGCAAGGCTGCCCGCCTCATGAATGGCGGCAATCTCAGCCGAAATATCACGAAGAGCGCCGCTTGATCCGGGATATTGGATGACCACCGCGCTAAGCCCTTCGGGCAGGATATCTCCCGCCGTGCCTTCAACAATGGTAATGCCGAGCGGCTCAAGCCGTGTGCGCAGGACCGCCAGTGTCTGCGGATGGGCATCGGGGTCAATCATCACTATATTGCCGCCACCGGAAAACCGGTGCGCCATGACGACACCTTCGGCCACCGCCGTTGCCTCATCGAGCATGGAAGCGTTCGCCACATCCATTCCCGTCAGGTCCGCCACCATGGTCTGGAAATTCAAGAGGGCTTCAAGCCGGCCCTGGCTGATTTCAGGCTGGTACGGCGTGTAGGCCGTATACCAGGCCGGGTTTTCAAGCACGTTCCTCAAGATGACTTTAGGTGTATGCGTGCCGTAATACCCCATCCCGATCATCGACGTGACCACTTTGTTGCGCCCGGCATAGCCGGAGATTTTTGCAAGCGCCTCCTCTTCGCTGAGCGCCGGCGGAATTGCCATTGTATCATCCCGCCGTATCCGGGCGGGCACCACCGCATCGATCAGCGCATCGACGGTGGGGTAACCGACCACGCCGAGGAGCGTTTCGATATCACGCGAGGAAGGACCGATATGCCGGTCCCGGAAAATTGCTATATCTGTCATCTCTGCCTCCTTACGCATCAAGCGATGCGGTATAGGCATTTTCATCCATCAGGCTGTCCAGATCCCCGGCATCAGCAATGTTGATCTTGAAAAGCCAGGTGTCGGGATTATCGCCGAGACTTTCGGGGTTATCGGCAACATCACTGTTGACGGCAACGACTTCCCCCGCGACCGGGGCATAGATATCGGACGCGGCCTTGACCGATTCAACGACCGCAACCCCGTCTCCTTTGGCAATCGTCCGGCCCACTTCCGGCAATTCCAGAAAAACGATATCCCCCAACAGTTCAATAGCATGGGCCGTGATACCGACTTCCCCGCTGGCGCTGTCGATCCATTCATGTGTTTCTGCATATTTTTTCATGGCTCTCTCCCTCCATTACCCTTGTGCAGTTTTCTTTGTTGTCTTCTGTTTTCTTCGTTGTATTGACAGCAGGCCCATGCCTGCCGCCGGTCTTTTTAAAATCTCCTAGCGGCGTTTATACCGGTGCGGAACAAGCGGCAGATCAGCGATCTTCATCGGCACCATCCTGCCCCTGACATCTGCGTTGACCGAAACGCCGGCCCCGGCAAGATCGCGGTTTATATACGCCATGGCCACCGGAACCTCGAGCGACGGGCTGAACCCGCCCGACGTGACCTGCCCCACCTCTTCGCCATCTAAGATAAGCTTAGCCCCTTCCCGCACCGGCTGGCGGCTTTCCCCGATCAGGCCAACTCTTTTGCGTGGCGGCGGGGCATCGAATTCGGGGTTGATAATCTCAGCCCCGGGGTAACCGCCGTCCCCGCGGCGGCGCCTGTTGATCGCAAAACCAAGATCTGCGGCAACCGGCGTTGTCGT
>Ga0181584_10002573_pt1 | contig 13887 bp, 17 predicted proteins | sample 071ome_30_FD_132462 | JGI IMG/M metagenome (GOLD analysis project Ga0181584, IMG submission 132462) | Coastal salt marsh microbial communities from the Groves Creek Marsh, Skidaway Island, Georgia - 071406AT metaG (megahit assembly) | ecosystem: Environmental > Aquatic > Marine > Intertidal... | reverse complement strand
GGCCTCATGCAAAGTGACGTGCGTTTCCCCCACGTCGTTCGACGCTAGGAATGTTTTTCGAACTCTGCGTGACTGTGCTGGGCTTTAGCGTTAACCGTTTTTTGCGGCCCAGCGTTCTTTTGCGGCTTTACTGCGCTCGAGAAGATGCGTCGGCACTCGCTGGGCTGCCGCTGATAACTCTTCGCCACTTTCGTCAGAAGTCGCAGGGGCTGCAGCCTCCTCGGGTTGCGCATCGTCGAATGACGGAGGCTCTACACCCGGAAGCCAGTATTGGTAAAGATTTGCAACGACGTCGCCGAGACCCTCGCCTGTGCTTCCTCGAGAAAGTTCAACGGTCACGATGTTGGAGTACACGTGAACTGAATCGACGCCGCCGTGATCGATGAGGCGCCGTGCGAGAACTGCACTCGGCCGATCTCCTCGAGCTTCCTCAACGGTGCTGAAGCGCTCATGACCCTGACCAGAAAGAGTTCGATTGAGTTCGAACCTCAGCGTGCCTGGCTGACTTGATGCCTTTTCTGTGACGCCTACGAGTTGTCCCATACCTCCATCAAACTATCGCAGTGCAGCCCCTCCAAACTTGCCCAATGAAGAAACTCTCAGAGTGACGTAAAGCCATCCCAACAAGTCCGCTTTAGCGGTAACGTTTCTTGTGACCAAATGGCGGCTTATCTCAGCCTCCGAGAACCCTGCTCGGCTGGTTCTCACTGCATTTACCGCACTCATCGTTGCAGGGACCTCGCTCCTTCGCATTCCCGCTGCGTTTGATGGCACACAACCATCGCTTCTTGATTCACTATTTACGTCAACGTCAGCCACGACAGTGACCGGACTTGCAACCCTCAACATCTCAGAGTTCAGCGCGCTCGGCGAAGTCATCATTTTGATATTAATTCAGGTCGGCGGATTCGGGATCATGGCACTTGGAGCGATTCTCAGCGTTGTCGCCTCTCACCGAATGGGACTGCACCAACGCAAACTTGCAACCGCTGAATTCGGCACACTCGACAACGGCGTGCTCGCCGAGATCGACCTTCGCGGCATCCTCCGACGAGTCGCAGAGATCACCATCTTGGTCGAACTGGTGCTTGGGTTCATTCTCTTCCTGCGTCTCTGGACCGGCGGATACGAGAACTTTGCTCGGTCGCTGTACTCGGCGCTCTTTCATTCAATCTCGTCGTTCAATAATGCGGGGATTTCTCTCTACTCTGATTCGCTCGAACGTTTCAGTGGTGACCCCTTTCTGCTCATTCCAATGTCAGCCGCCTTCATTCTCGGGGGATTCGGATTTCCAATCATCATCGAAGTGCTCCGGCAGGTCCGTGGAACCGCAACGGTGGGAGTACGCGCACGACGACGAGGACTCGCCCGTATCGATCCAAAAAGATGGAGCCTTCACGCCAAAATCACGGTCACCGCAACCCTCACCCTCATCGTCATCGGCCCACTGGTCTTCGCGGCACTCGAGTGGGCTAACCCTTCGACACTCGGGCCGCTCGACATCGGGGAGAAACTTCTCACCTCTTGGTTCCAGGGCACGACACCACGCACCGCAGGGTTTTCCACCATTGATATCGGTGGCCTTCAAGAGCCCACGCTGCTCTTCGTCACCACGCTGATGTTTATCGGCGCGGGGCCTGCGTCGACGAGTGGTGGCATCAAGATCACCACGTTCGCCGTCCTCGCTTTCGTCATCTGGGCCGAAGTGAGAGGAAGAAACGATGTCAATGTCTTCGGACGGCGCCTGAGTCGAGGAGTTGTGCGCCAAGCGATCACCATCGCCTTGCTCTCAGTTGGCCTTGTCATCACTACTGCGCTGATCCTTGTCGGAACAATGGATGTGACACTTACCCCCGCACTCTTTGAAGCGACTTCTGCATTCGGAACTGTCGGACTCTCAACAGGACTCACCGCTGAACTCAATGGAGTTTCGAGAGCACTTCTCACAATCGTCATGCTCGCCGGCCGAATCGGCCCTATGACATTCGTTACCGCTATCGCGTTAAAGAAGCGCGACCTTCCCTATCGTTTTCCCGAGGAGAGACCGATCATTGGCTGAGAGAATCACACGAAACATGCAAAACATGCTCGATGGCATGCGAGGCAGACCATTTGAACACTCCGGAGAGATCGTGGTGATCGGCCTTGGCCGATTCGGCAGCGCGCTGGCAAACGAACTCATGCGTTTGGGACACCCCGTGCTCGGCATCGATCAAAATGCGAACCGGGTTGACGAGCACAAAGGTCAACTGACTGAAGTTGCCCAAGCTGATACCACCAGCGAACGAGCGCTTCGTGCCCTTGGGGTACACGAAGCCCTCACCGTGGCGGTGTGCATTGGCAATGGAATCGAGGCGAGTGTGCTCACAACTGCACTGCTCGTCGAACTTGAGGTGAAGAATATTTGGGCCAAAGCAATCACGGCAGACCATGGCCGGATCTTGTCAAAAGTGGGCGCTCATCATGTGGTCTACCCAGAGGCGGAAATGGGGGAACGTGTCGCCCACCTGGTCACCGGCAAGCTCGAAGAATTCGTGCGGCTCAATGCAGCAGATGAGGTTGGAACACCAATCGACCCCGATGATGAATTCGTGATCAGCCAAATGATGGTTCCCGCCCACGTCGCAGATAAAACCCTCAGAGAAGCGGGTATTCGTCAAGAGTTCAATGTCACCGTCGTATGCATTCAGCCAACCGGCGGGAAGTTCACATATGCCGAAGCCGGGACGGTGCTGAAGCCTCAGGACCACATCGTCGTCGCCGGCCACCCTGACGATGTAGAGCGATTTGCCGCCTCAGACTGATCATCCACACGAATACGCAGCATCCCCTTGTGATGGGTACGTTGACCGACATGTCAACAAAAGTTCGATGCGTTTCCTCGTCAATTCATGTTTCGGCATCGCCTGCCGAGGTGTTTGCGATGTTGTCTGACCCCGATCAGCACCGCCTATTCGACGGTTCGGGCATGGTCCGATCGAGCCGTTCTGAAACTTCATCGCTCGAGTTGGGTTCGAAGTTCGGTATGAACATGAAACTTGGCCCGATTCCCTACCGAATGAACAACACCGTCGTTGAATTCGAGCACGACCGCCTCATTGCATGGGCGCACATCGGTGGCCACAGATGGCGGTATGAACTCGAAGCAGACGGAGATGGCACTCGTGTGACCGAATCGTTCGATTGGTCAACTTCGAAGGCACCATGGTTCATCGAACTCATGAACTATCCCACCCGAAACCACAAAGCAATTGTCAGCACGCTCGAGCGCCTGCAGAATTTGCTCGCCGAGAGCGCTCGTGCCTGACGCCGTCCACGTCTACTGGAGACCAGGATGTCCGTTTTGCTCGATGCTGCGCCGTGGGCTCGAGAAGCGGGGCATTGCAACGATCGAGCATGACATTTGGTCTGACGCGGACGCTGCTGAAGTCGTTCGAAGTTTTGCTCGCGGTAATGAAACCGTCCCGACGGTGGTGATTGGCGATGTGGGATTCGTGAACCCAACAGCAGATGCGATCGAACAGCACCTGAAGACTCATGCTCCACACCTCCTGTGAGGTCACACCGAGGCGCTGACGTCTCGGCAGTTCACGTCACCGCACACTTGGGCCCTATCGGCTGGCCGCACTAGGCAGAAACTGCTCGGATGCGGATGTTGTAGCTAATGAGGCCAAGGAAGAACAGCATCACGCTGACAAGCGCCATCGTTGCGCCCGCGGCAGTGCGATGGTGATAGCTGATGAGCAGCCCGATGACGGCAGCAAGGGCGCCCAGCACAATCGATAGTCCAATAATTCTTGGAACGCTTTTCACCAATAGCGATGCTGTTGTCGGAGGTGCGATAAGGAATGCAAAGACGAGCAGCGACCCGACGGTTTCGAATGAATTCACCACGGTAAGAGCGGTCATAACGAGTAAGGCAAAATGAACAGCCCGGGGTGAAAATCCTGCGATTTTCGCTTGAGCGGGGTCAAATGTCGACATGATCATCGCGCGGTAACCGACCGTTGCGAACACGATAGTGACCACTGCGAAGATCGCTGACCGAATGATCCCCTGCTGGTCGACTCCAGTGATTGAGCCAAAGAGGAAACGGTTCAAATCACCAAATCCACCTCGGGCTGACATCAGCACAACCGCAAGAGCGAGGAAGCCGACGCACAGAATTCCAAGGGAAACATCGTCAGGTAATGGCGAAGAAGAGCGAATAATGTTCACCCCGGCGACCATTGCGAGCGCAGCGATTAACGCGCCGAGCTGCGGGTCAACACTTAGAGCCCATGCAACAGCAATCCCTGGGAGCACGCCTTGCGCCAATGCATCACCAAGAAATGTGAGACCTCTCAGCACTACCCAGGTTCCGACGATTGACGCTCCCAGCACAGTAAGGAGACCTGCGAAAAGCGCATCTCGCATAATGGCGCTGTCGATGAACGGGTTGATCCACCATTCGATTGGGTTTGTCAACCAGTCCATCGGTTGCATGCTACTTCGGGGGTTCAGCCCTCGATTGCTGAGAGGATCCTTTGAACATTTGTCTGCATCATCGTGATGTAGTCCGCCCCCACTTCAGAGTCTTCAACAAGCGAGCCTGTGAGGAGCGCGGCAACTTCCACTCCGTCGAGACGCTCTGCCAATGACTCGGCGTCGACGCTGCTCGATTGAAAGTCGTAAAAAATCGTGGTTACCCCAGCCGCAAGAATTTCGTCAGCAAGCGCCGTCAGGTCAGCAGGGTTCGCCTCAGCCAGTGTGCTCATCGCAGGCAGGACGGTTCCGAGAACTGTGAACCCATAGCGTTCGGCAAATCGTCCGAACGCATCGTGGTTCGTCACGAGCACTCGATTACCTGCATCGACGACGGAGACTTGAGAGGCAATTTCCTCGTCGAGGGCTGCAAGTTGACCTGAGTAGTCGGCAGCGCAATCTTTCACACTTTCAGGCCAACCGGCCTCTACGGCTGCGTCAGCGATCAACGTTGCGGCGCGAGCAACAAGGGTTGGATCCATCCAGAGGTGCGGGTCGGGGCCTGAATGGTGGTGGCCGTGATCGTCGTGGTCAGCCTCATCTTCATCATCCGCATGGTCGTCATGATCGTCGTGGTCAGCCTCATCATCCGCATGATCGTCATGGTCATCGTCTTCTTCAGAAGCGACGAGAGAGGCCAAAGAGACCATCGCGGTCGCACTTTCATCAACCGCGTCAAGAGTTGCCAGAAGCCCCTCTTCTAGAAAGAGACCGTTGCGAACGAGAAGATTGGCCGCCGCAATATCTTCTGGGACCCGAATTGAAGGCTCCCATGAGTGAGGGTCTGCCCCCAAGGGGATAATGCTCTCGACCTCGGCCCCACATAGAGAGTTTGAAGTGACGTCGGCCCAAATTGAGGTGGTTGCGAGGGCGGTCAAGTCTGATGCTGTTAAGTCGGAGCCTTCCGATGTCTCCGCGCTAGAAGCCACGGTCGTCTCGGCTTCGGTATCGACGCTCGTGGTGACTCCTCCCCCACATGATGCAAAAAACAAACCTGATGCCGCGATACCTGCGAGATATCGGTGGCGAGATTGATCAAGAGTAAGAATCATTCTCATTATGATAGCCTGTCTCCATCGGTACCGCAACTCACTCAACTCACATCGCTGGCGACCCTTCACTTATTTCTCTTTCAGACGTCTGTGTGCATCGCCGCTCGACGATCTCGCTTGCACCATGCTCACTAACGATTGAGTCTGGGAAGGTGCTCGCCCTCGTCGGAGCGAATGGCAGTGGTAAGACCACTCTTCTCCATCTGCTTGCAGGAATTCTTGAACCTACCGATGGCACGGTGAGCGGTGCTCCACAAGTGGCATTCGTTGCTCAAGACCAAACTCATCATGCATGGATGCCAATGTCGGTTGATGAAGTCCTGAGAATGGGCCGCTACCGAGGTCTCCTCCACCGTCTTCGGGCAGAAGATCGCTGCGCTATCGGTACAGCAGCCGAGCGACTCGATATTTCGCATTTGCGATCTCGGCGATTCGGCGAACTCTCAGGCGGCGAACGACAACGGGTCATCGTTGCCCGCGCCATTGCCTCGTCGGCCGATCTCGTCCTACTCGACGAGCCGATCACCGGGCTTGATCTCCCTAGTCAGGAGATCATCCTTCACGTCATCGCCGACGAAGCAGCACGAGGTGCAGCCGTTGTGTTCTCTACCCACCACCTCGGAGAGGCACGCTGTGCAGACCGTGTCGTTCTTCTTGCGGGGTGCGTACTCGCCGATGGCACGCCTGAGGACGTGTTAACGCCAGCACTTCTCGCTGAGGCATTTGGTGGAAGGATGGTGAGTGACCCGTCCGCCACACTCGTTGTCGATGAACACCACCATGATTCCGATCACCATCCCGCAACAGAATTGTCAGGTCACCTCGATCATCACGACCACAGCCATCACGATCACTCACACTGAGATGACGCAATAACAAATTGGGGGTGAACTCGCATGAACCTCGACAACTCTGGCCTCCACCAACTCGTCGCCACAAAACTCGATGAGGCCGGCCAGATGTACACCCAGAAGCGGCGGAAACTCGTCGATGCCCTCTCACAGGCTGGGCCATGCACCCTTCCCGAGCTCCTTGAATTCAGTGACGGCATCGCCCAAAGTTCCGCATACCGAAATCTGACGGTTCTTGAAGAAATGGGAGTGGTCCGTCGCCTCGTTCACCATGGCGAATACGGAAGGTGGGAACTTTCTGAAGAACTCACCGGCCACCATCACCACCACCTCGTCTGCGATTCCTGTGACATCGTCATCGACGTCGAGTTGCCAACCCACATCGAGCATCTGATGGATGAGGCATTCGAAACAGCAGCAATTCGATCAAAGTTCACCGTCGACCGACACAACATCGACATTGTCGGAACATGCGCAAACTGTCAGGAGACCGCGCAAGCGTGAACACAGTTCTTCAGGAACGGTGAACAAACGAGAGCGCTACAGCAAACTAAACAGCGAGCCCTGGTCTCCGAGACGCTGACGACGAGCCGACCCGCTCCACGGCACTTGATTGTCCATAAACGCCCATGATGTCCGATGTTCAACTGATGGACCCCAGGCGTGCAGACCTGCCCTATGTTGCGCACACGGGTACCCCTTATTTGATGCGAACGACCAATGAATATGGTGATCGGCGAGTTCCCGCATATGCCGGTCGCGAGAAACCTTTGCAAGCACTGATGCTGCCGCAACGCTCGCACACTCACGATCAGCTTTCACTTGCATGACGACCTCGTCAACGAGAGGTGATACGAAGTCCCAACGACCATCGACGATTGCAACATCGACCGAGACTCCAAGTGAGCCAAACGCTCGCTCACACGCAAGGCGTTGTGCCTCCGACATGCCTAACTCATCGCACTCCTGCGCCGAAGCCCACCCTGTTGACCACGAGGAACACGCCGCACCAATACCATCAAAAACCCGCTCACGAACTCGCTCGGTGAGGGCTTTCGAATCTCGCATGCCATCAGGAAACTCACCGTTCACCACTTTTGACCCAAGCACGGCCACACCTACCACGAGCGGGCCGGCCCATGAACCTTTACCCACCTCGTCCACGCCCGCAACAACAAGACCATCGTTGATATAGGGCGACTCGAGATGAAGGCCCGGGCCAGCGCTCAAGCGTTGCGCGGTCATGCAAGAACGATGCCGGCTGCTCCGGCCTCGACCTCACCGACTCGCCAGAACCCGTCGTTCACAAGATCGCTCGCAAGGTCGGGCTCTACGGCAGCCAAGAGCCCACCGGAGGTCTGTGGATCGAAACACACCACCGCCAACGCATCGTCAGAAGACGTTTCGAGATGCCCGGCAACATATTCGCGGTTGCGCGGATCTCCGCCCGTTCGAACACCGTCTTCTGCAACTCGGAGAACACCGGGATACATCTGCAGGCCACTCTTGTCGACGACAAGACGAACTCCGGAGCGTTGAGCAACCTCCCAACCATGTCCTGCGAGGCCATAACCGGTGACGTCGGTGACAGCATGCACCGAGGGCCCCGCGGCAACAAGCAGTTCAGATGCTCGCCGATTCACGGTGCGCATACCAGCGATTGCCGCTGCTTGTTCATCGGCTGAGCCCGCAGCAAGCGAGAGACCCGTGCCGAGTGGCTTTGACAGCACAACCACGTCACCCGGCTGCGCACCGGACTTTCGCAAGACACGGTTAGGGTGCACCACCCCTTGCACAGCAAGCCCGTAAATCGGCTCAGGGTTTCTAATCGTGTGCCCACCTGCGACTGTGCCACCTGCCTCCGCTACCACCTCTGCACCGGCAGCGAAGATTGCAGCTATTGCTTCGCGGGGAAACTCTTCGGGAAATGCCGCAACGTTGATCGCCATCACCACCGAGGCACCCATCGCAAACACGTCGCTACACGCGTTAGCAGCTGCGATTGCACCAAAATCTGCCGGGTCGTTGACAAGCGGTGGAAAGAAATCGGTTGTCGACACCATCGCAACGTCATCACTCACTCGATACACCGCCGCATCATCGAATGGAGCGAGGCCCACAACTAACGACGGATCTGAAGATGTCGGAAGGTCTGACACTAAATCTGCAAGGAGCGAAGCTCCCCACTTCGCTGCACAGCCCCCACACGATGTCCACTCCGTCAATCGAAGGGCACTGAGATCAAGAGGTGCGCTCATAGTGCGATCTTACGTCTCGCTGACCTCGGCGGTGTGAGCGAGCAACGCCTCGCCTTTGGCCTCGCGTGATTGCCAATTCTCATCAAGAACTGGGCATCGCAGGGTGAGGGCGTCATCTTCGACCTCCCACACGATCGCCGGACGAAGCCCATGCCATCTAATGGCGTACGACACCGTCGCCGTTGCCGACCCGGGAAGGTGAAATACCTCGATTGGCTGCAACGACCAATCAGATGAAATTCCGGCTGCGAGTATGTCTGCAGTATCGCCAACCGGAGCCACGAGTTGCTCCTCGAACTGGCGAACGGCAGTGGCCAAAGTGTCGTTGCGTTCAGCGGTGACCGCTGCATTTCGTTCTCGAATCTCGCGCACGTCATCAGCCGCGCGCAGTTCGTCAGCCCGACGGAGAACGCGTTCGGCTGCGTCGAGAGCCACCTTGAGCCCAGGGAGTTGTTGCCGGGCGACCGACTCCGCAGCGAGGGCAACATCGTCGATCAGCAATTCGGGCCGCTCCCCCATCCGACAGAGCTGATCCCACTCAAGAAGCGCAGTGACCGGGTCGTCATCACCGTCAGCAAGATCACCAAGAACCCATGCACATCGGGCAGCGATTACCGCTTCCGCTAATGAAGATCCTGATGCGCCCGGTGGAAGTTCAAATCGGCCAGCTCGGTCAACGATTGACTTCCAGCCAGCCACCACCGATTCGGGCGAGGGCACCCCTTCAAACCATGAACTATCGGCAGAAACACCGTGACCTGTCAGCGCAACACGAGTATGCGAATGATGACCGAGAGAGATGGTGACGGCATCGGCACCCAGGTCGGCGCCAGCAACTGAACCCACAGCGGCCATCGATTCGATGACGACGTCACCTCGATCGATGCCGATCGCTACCGGTAACGGCGAGTCGTTGTAATAGTCAACGATGACCATTCCACCTCGGTGAGCCGTGGCATACACCGTCTGCACGATGTCGCCATTGGGCACCCTCATTCGAGTTTCGACGATCGGCGCACCCTCGAGGCGGCTTCGACGCACCCCTGGGTCACTCATCGCATGATGCCATCGGTCCTCGGCAGCGACGTGAAATCCGAGAGTTCGCGTGTCATCGGAAACAAGCAGAGTTCCATCCGTCGACATCTCTGCCCACCACGACATTCCAGCCACTCCGAGAGTGACCGGTCCGGCAAGAAACTGACGAAGAATCTCCACCCCTCCAGTCAACCGGCTCTTCAGCATGCGGACACCGTCACGCTCGCCTTACGCTGGAGGAATGTCGGAAGTTGTCGACGAACGTGCACTCACCATCGCGCTACCCATACGCTCGTTTTCCGGCGGCAAAGAGCGCCTCTCATCGAGCTTGTCATCTCATCAACGACGTTCACTCGCGCACCAGATGTGCACCAACCTGCTTGAGGCGGTCCGATCGTTTCACGTCATCGTTGTCACCAATGATGCAGAGGTTGAGCAATGGGCTCAGCAACAACACGTTGATGTGGTGAATCCCGACGCAGTGGGTCTCAACGTCGCCGCCGATGCAGCTCGGGCGTGGGCACGAGATCATCATCGAGAGCAAATCATGATTGTCCACTCCGATGTGCCTCGCCCAGAGGCCCTTCCGCTGGTATGCGCCTTAGAGGGCATCGCCATCGTTCCCGACCACCAACGAAACGGCACAAATGTGTTCTCACTCCCGGTGCAGGCAGATGTTGAGTTCTCGTACGGAGAGGGCTCATTTCAACGCCACGTCACACGCGCGTCTACGGCGGCCCGGCAGACACCGTGCAAACTTCACATCGTGCGCCATCACCAACTGGGGCTCGATATCGACACCCCGAATGATCTCGCTCATCCTCTCGCTGCACCCGCCACAAAGGAATTTCTCTCATGAACGCAAACGATCCCGGTCAACCACCTATTTCTCACCAACACGGCGTTGAGAGCTGTAATCTCGAGGCACCACGCATCGCCCTAGCGATAGGCGCCCACCCCGATGATGTTGAATTTGGCTGCGGTGGGACCCTCGCCAAGTGGTCTCAACTCGGATGCGAAATTCACCATTTCGTGATGACAGATGGATCAAAGGGCACGTGGGATCCAACGGCCGACACCACAGTGCTTGTCGAACGCCGGCGTGCCGAGCAGGTCGATGCTCACCTGCGCCTCGGCGGGAGCGGTGATGACCATGTGCATTGGCTTGGCCGGGTTGACGGTGAACTCGAGTCAGATGTTGCAGGTCGCTCAGAGATCGCTCGAATGATCCGAACCGTCCAACCCGATGTAGTGCTCACCCATGACCCATGGAAGCGCTATCGGCTGCATCCCGATCATCGGGAAACCGGCCGACTTGTCTGCGATGCCATTGTTGCGGCCCGTGACCCACACTTTTTTCCCGAACATGGCTTGCAACCGCATCGACCCCAACAACTCTTGCTCTGGGAAGCCGATGAGGTCAATCACATCGAAGACGTCACCGTTTCGTTGGCGGTGAAGCTCGTTGCTCTCGAAGCTCACGTCAGCCAATTTGAGTCAACAATGAAAGCCGTTGACGAGGAGGGTCTCAAGGATTTCCGCAACCGGATGACCTCTCGGATGGCTGAAATCGCCGAGCCGTTCGGACTACAGGCGGCCGAGGCGTTTCATCTCATGAGCAACCTGTGACGGACGCGAAACTGGCGGGGTTGATGACCCCGCCAGTTCGTATTGCGTTATTACGTGAAGAGCGTTAGCGCTTCTTTGCTGCCTTCTTCGCAGCAGCCTTCTTGGCCGGAGCCTTCTTTGCTGCTTTCTTAGGAGCTGCCTTCTTTGCAGCAGCCTTCTTGGCCGGAGCCTTCTTCGCTGCTTTCTTAGGAGCTGCCTTCTTTACTGCCATTGTTACTCAGCTCTCTCAGTTGAGGGTTGATTTCAACGTTGAGGAGGCGCTGAATTTCATGGCGTTTGATGCCTTGATCTGCACTGGCTCACCCGTACGAGGGTTACGGCCGGTACGGGCTGGGCGCTTGGTGACGCTAAATGCACCAAACCCTGGCCAAGCAACCTTGTCGCCCTTCTTTGCACCCGCGACGACGGTGTCGAAGAATGCACCAATTGTGCGCTCGGCGTCTGCCTTTGACACGTTGGCTGCGCTTGCCACTGCGTCGATGAGTTCTGACTTAGTCATAAATCGTCCTTTTATTCTGTACGCCGGCGAACGGGATTGTTCTCCGGGCCCCACGTTGGTGATGACACCCGAAACCGGGTGGACGCCATCAACGAAGGAACGACACCATCGAAATGAACCAAATAACAACGGTGCAACTAATCATGTTATTGCATTTGCAAATGACTGTCGTTCAGAGACCTTACGTAACAACGACGAAATGCGAGTCACAGACCTCACTACTCGGTTATCCACATCTGGAGTGACCCGAAATCCACCACCGCCATTGCAATGCGCTGTACAACTGGAGACGTTGCTCTCTACAACCGTTCGCTCCCATCTGCGCTCTCTCAACAGAGGTGATCTGTGACCGATCTCGCCGGAACTGTCCGCCAGACACTTGCCAGTAAGGAGGACCCGAGCGACATCTCGAACACGAGAGTCGTCATTGACACCTCAGTACTCATCGCTGACCCTGCATGCCTTCATTCGATGGGTGAGGCAGATGTCGTAATTCCGCTCACTGTGATCGAAGAACTCGACGGGCTCAAAGGCCGATCAGATGATGTCGGGCGCGCGGCCCGAACTGCACTTCGAACGATTGAAGAACTTCGACTTCAACATGGCGGTTCACTTGCGTCACCGGTTCCTCTCGGCAATGGCTCACTCAGAATCGAAGTGAACGGCGTGCAACACGACGCACTGGTGAAGCATGGACTTGACCCGGCGAAAGCTGACAACCGGATCATCGGAGCAGCGCTCGGTCAATCTCGTCAAGCGCCGACAATGATGGTGTCGAATGACGCTGCGCTTCGCATCAAAGCAGCGCACCTCGGCCTCAGTGCTATCGAACACCAACCAACAGGCGGTGCGCGAGAAATTCGACAGGCGGGCTGGCACATTGTTGACACTGATACCCAGATCATTGACGCGTTGTACCGCGACGGAACCGTCGCCGTCGACGAAGCAACGCATCAAGCCGACCACACACCGGCCGGCATCGACCTCGCATTGAGCGTTGATACGGCGCCGCTCGTACGAGAGAACGAATACGTGGTGTTCAGGGCGGGGTCGCAGTCTGCCCTCGCCCGACGACGTGGAACCGAGTTTCACCTCCTCCCGCAGACCCCGGCACAGCCATGGGGATTGCATCCTCGAAATAAGGAACAGCGATTCGCAATCGATCTCCTTCTCGATCCCGATGTTTCCGTGATTGCACTCGACGGACGGGCTGGCACCGGAAAGACAATCCTGGCGATCGCGGCTGCGCTCGAGCAGGTTGTCGAAGAGCAGCGATACGAGCGCGTCGCCATTTATCGTCCTCTCGTTCCAGTTGGCAGAGCAGATGTTGGCTTCCTCCCTGGCGGCCTCGACGAGAAACTCGACCCGTGGATGTCGGCTGTGCACGACGCTGTGGTCGCCCTTACCGACCGGCGTTCATCAGGTGACGCCCGCCAACTCATCGATGAACTCACCGAACGACAAAAACTCTCTCTCGAATCAGTCACTTTTCTTAGAGGTCGATCGCTCCAACAGCAGATGGTTGTCATCGACGAAGCGCAAAACCTTGAACCGACCACGCTGCGAACGATCCTCACTCGCGTCGGTGAAGGAACAAAAGTCGTGTTCACCGGAGACACCAGCCAGATCGATGCCCCCTATCTCGGGGAAACCAACAACGCCCTCGCTGTGCTCACTAATGCCTTCACCGGACAGCCCTGTTTTGGCCATATCACCCTGCAATCATGCGAGCGCTCAAGTGTCGCTTCGCTCGCCGCCGAACTCCTGTAGACAGCAAATTGAGAAAAATTTCTCAATCTTGGAATAGGAAATCGCCATTTAGTGTTAAATGAAGCATGAGCGTTGCTGAATCCCTCAGTTTTGAATCAGTCGACGACCTGCCACGTGATGTGGCATGGCAGGAATTTGCCATGTGCAAGGGCCGTCTCGAACTCTTCTTCGCAAAGAAGGCTGAACGCCCACAGGCGCGTGAACGCCGTGAAGCACGAGCCAATATGTTGTGCACAGCCTGCCCAGTGCGCATCCCCTGCCGCCAATTT
>Ga0181584_10002567_pt1 | contig 13903 bp, 15 predicted proteins | sample 071ome_30_FD_132462 | JGI IMG/M metagenome (GOLD analysis project Ga0181584, IMG submission 132462) | Coastal salt marsh microbial communities from the Groves Creek Marsh, Skidaway Island, Georgia - 071406AT metaG (megahit assembly) | ecosystem: Environmental > Aquatic > Marine > Intertidal... | reverse complement strand
GTTGAAACCATTGTCAGCCGGGAATTTCTTGCCGCCCGCCCGGATGAAACCAAGGGGAAAGTCATTTCCCGCATGATTGATAACGGGGTCAGCGAAGGCTATTTGCTGCATGATGATCGTTACCTCGGCAAATTCACCCTGCAGGAGATCATGAAACTCACCGATGATCAGCCTGTTGCCGATGCATCTGACAGTGATGCCCTCTCGATTAAGCATGATGCATCGCTGATGCAGGCGATTGAGGTTGCCAGCGATTTTGTCGGCGAGTCCATCCCGGTGGTCAACCGGGAGACGGGGCAAATGGTCGGTATCGTGACGGAAGGTGATATCTTCCGGCTTTATCTCAAGACCCAGAACACCATCATGGATCTGGAACATTCCTGAAAAATGATGAAAACGGATTGATCAGGTAAATTCGGTCAGGTGCGGCCTGTCACAGGTGCGGCCTGTCAGGCGAGAATATTGATCTGTTGGGAAAACCGCGGGGCATCCGCGTAAAGATTTGAAATCCGTGCAATTTTGGACGCTGCAGACTGGTGGATATAGCCGGGGGAAAGCAAGGCACGAGCGTTCATGAACTGCTCTGACGTGATGGCCGATGGTGCAAAACGAGGATGCGAGATCACGGTGGCCGGACGCTTGCTGTAATCCTTATACGTCTGGTTGACCATGCCCACCGGCTCAACCCCATGGCCGGTCTGGCGCTGGGATGGCACAGAACTTGCAGAAACCGGGATAGGTGCCGGGACCTGTTGTGTCGGCATAACGCCGGAGGTATGTGTCTGATCAACTGCAATCATATGAATTTTCTAGCATATTTCCCTCAAAAATAAAAGCGTGGAGTGTAAATAACCCATGTCCATCAAGAAAATGATGCATGCCTATACTGTTTCTGATCGTGAAGCGGTGGCGGAATCCAATGATCCTGTGGCCATTGTTGCCCTTCTTTTTGATGAATTGATCCGCAATATGCAGGAATTTGTCCGTCAATCTGATCCCGAAACAGGTAAAGCTGAAGCAAGATCACACCATTTCAGCCGTTCCCTCACCCTGATTTATGCATTGCAGTCCAGCCTGAATTTCGAGGAAGGTGGCGAGATCGCCACCAATCTTTTCCGGCTTTACGAATATTCCCGCCTGCAGATGCTACAGGACTGGAAAGGACAAGCCGGGGAACGCACCGAACATGCCATTGTGGTGCTTGATGATATCAGGGACGCATGGCAACAGATTAGCCGAAAAGGAGCCGCCGAATGACCACCGCAACCGAAACCATCGCCACTATCAAATCCGTCAGCAGTGATATTGAGGCGGCCATCACCGCCGGCCGAATTAATGAAGCCATCGAGCTTGAAAACAAGCGGCATGCAAAAATAAATTCCCTTGCCTCCATGGATCTTGAAGAAATCACTCTGGAAATAAGGGAAGAGCTCACCGGTATCCTAAGCCGCATTCAGGAGGATATCGATGTCCTTGAAGCCGCCATGCATGAGCTGAACAAAACCACCGGCAAACAGGTCCGGCGGCTCAACGGGTATCGTTAAAACCCGGATCAGCTGACGCATATCTATTTGAATTTTACTGTTCCGCCTGAGACTTATTGTTCGGTCTGAGATTTACTGTTCGGCCTGGGACTGGGGCTTTTCAATGAGATGCTTGCGCATCTTTTCAATCAGCGTTGTCCGTCGCAGCTTGAGCGCATCGGCGGCATGGCTGACAAGGCCATCGTGTTTGTCCAGTGCCGCCTCAATCAGCGCGATCTCAATATCCTGAAGATGCCGGCGCAGATCAATATCATCGAAATATTCAAACCAGTTGCGATAGTCCGACGTATGCGGCAGTGGCGGGCGGGCCGTGCTGTCATTGCTGATGCGGGGAGGCTCGCCGAGATCGGCGGTGGCATTCCAGATAAACTCCGCCTCAATTTCAGGTTTTGGCGCTTTCATGCGGATCAAATTTTCGCGCACCTGTTCGGCAATGATCTCCTTGCCCGCAAACAGCACCGCCGCGCGCTCCAGCACATTACGCAATTCCCGTACATTGCCCGGCCAGGAATAGCGCATCAGTTCAGCAACAGCCTCTTCATCAAAGCTGAAATCCGCCACATCACCGCTCTTTTGCATGGCCTTTCTGATCTCTTCGATCAGTTCTGGAATATCAACCTTGCGCTCGGCAAGGCTGGGAAGCTGAAGGGGGAATACGTTGATCCGGTAATAAAGATCAGCCCGGAAACTTCCCTCATCCACCTTGCTTTTGAGATTCTGATGGGTGGCGCAGATCAGCCTGAAATCAACGCTGATATCCTTGCCTCCCCCAACACGCTGTATCTTGCGGTCTTCAAGTGCCCGTAGCAGTTTTGACTGGAGCGACAGCGGCATATCGCCGATTTCATCAAGAAAAAGCGTCCCTCCGGACGCCAGTTCAAACCTGCCCTGTCGGGGTTTATCGGCACCTGTAAAGGCGCCTTTTTCATGGCCGAACAGTTCAGATTCCAGCAATTCCGAAGGAATAGCCGCGCAATTAACCGAAATCAGATCACCTTTACGTGCCGAAGCATGGTGAATGGCTTGCGAGACCTTTTCCTTGCCTGTGCCTGTCTCCCCCAGAACCAGCACCGTGGTTGATGAAGGTGCCACCATACCGATCATGTTCTTCACTGCCATCATGGCAGCGGACTGGCCGGTGATAAACTGATCGATGCTGGCGCTCATAGGTACTGGCACTCATGGATAAGCCAAAAGAATAATGTCCATATTTTGACAATAATTTGATGAAATGTAAAGCCGCGTCAAAAAACCAACGCCTGCTCCTGCAGAGACGAATATTCTTTTTTTTCATATAAAAACAGCAGGTTATAAAAAATATATTCATCCGGTCCATACTGGCAAGGTTCTTGCCTGTTCTGTTTCGAATTAACTTTTTGTTAACGAATAGAGGTTCCCATGCCCCAGATCAGGCTTGCCAAAGAGTATTTCGATGCAGCAGATGCCCTTGAGGCTATTCTGGAACGCCGAATGTTTACCATTGGCGGGTTATCACCGGAAGACGAGGCTACATCGCAAGGCTCGATTATGATCTGCTCGTATGATTTTCAGGAAAAATCCGGCGGGCGCGATAAAATCATCGAGATGGCCCGGCAATCCCGCGCAGGTCAGATCATCGTGATCCGCGAGAAGCAGCAAACTTTTGCAATTAACACAGATCTTGGCGGCAAGATGCTCACCCTTGATCTTCCTCTGAGCAATCAGACAGATCCGGCAATGGATTACGGGCTTAACCTTGTGGCATCGCTTATCGATAGAGACGGACATCTCGCGGTGGGGAGCCCTTCCAGTGAGTCCATGCTCAAACTTGCAAAGAAAGTGGCGGCAACGGACGTTACGGTGTTCATCAACGGTCCGACGGGCACAGGCAAAGAAGTGCTCTCCCGTTTTGTTCATGATCAGTCCTCCCGCGCGGGCCAGTCTTTTGTGGGCATCAACTGCGCGGCCATCCCTGAAAACATGCTGGAAGCCATTCTGTTCGGCCATGAGAAAGGCGCCTTCACCGGGGCATCGACGGCCAATAAGGGAATTTTCCGTGCGGCAGATGGCGGCACTCTCCTGCTTGATGAAATATCCGAAATGCCGCTTGGACTGCAGGCAAAACTTTTGCGGGTCCTTCAGGAAAAGATTGTCACGCCTCTCGGTAGCCAGAATGAGATACCGGTGGATGTGCGTGTTATTGCCACCACCAACAGATCGATGGCTGATGAAATTCAGCAGGGCAACTTCCGTGAAGATCTCTTTTACCGTCTCAATGTTTTCCCGCTTCAGACCTCCAGCATGGCGGAAAGGAAAGAGGATATCATCCCGATCACCACGGCCCTCTTAAAGCGCCACCATAATGATCTGGCCACCATCCCCTGGATGGATGATGCGGCTATTGCCCAGCTGACAAGCCATCACTGGCCGGGAAATGTCAGGGAACTTGAAAACGTGTTGCAACGTGCGCTGGTTCTGGCGTCAGACAACCTGATCACGCAGGATGATATCATCTTTGATACCACCCTCACCCATATGTCTCCCCTACCACAAGAGCCAAGCATGCCGCAGCAGGCGCTGGCCCAGTAATTGTTGATGAAAGAGGATCTGATTATGAATGGCATCAAAGGTGTAGGAATTTCCCAACTCAGCGCCAGTTCGGCATTAACAGAAGCCCGGGCCGCGCTGAACGCATCCAAATTGAATCAATTCTCATCAACCGAGGGATTTGGCGACCGCCTTGGCAATGCGCTGAACAATGTTGCCGAAGCCCAGAACAAATCTGTCGAACTGGCGCGGGCCTATGAGATGGGAATTGAAAATGATCTCAGCAAGGTGATGATCAGCCAGCAAATCTCGTCGCTTGGCTTTCAACTCACCCTCAACGCCCGGAACAAGGTGCTGAGCGCCTATAAAGATATCATGAATATGCCTGTGTAACCTGAGCACCGGTACTGATGGAGAACAAAAATGGCTGAAGCTGCAAGCATGGACGAAAACAACGGGGCTCTGGCTGTTGCCCAGGGCAGCGGGCCTCTTTCAAATATCCGTCGGCTGACCTCTGACCCCAGTCTCAAGAAATCAATGCCGATGATCATTTCGGTCCTTGCGCTGACGGTGGGACTGGTCATGTATATGATTGTCCAGAAACCGGATGTGACCACGCTTTACGCCTCACTGCCTGATGCGGAAAAAGCACGTGTTGTTGAAGCCCTGCGCAATGGCGGGATGGATGTCAGTATCGACCCCACCACGGGTGATGTGCTTGTCCCGACCAGCGACTATCACAGCTCTAAAATGATGTTGGCTGCGCAAGGCCTGCCGACTTCTGTTCCCGAAGGATATTCCGGCATCGGCGATATCCCGCTTGGCGCCAGCCGTTCGGTTGAAAACGTCAAGATCAAGCAGGCCCAGGAAATGGAACTGGCCAAATCCATCAGTGAAATTGACGGCGTTATTGCGGCAAGAGTGCATCTGGCGATTCCGGAGAAATCCGTATTTGCCCGGTCCTCGGTTCCGCCGAGCGCCTCGGTCTTCATGCAGATGAGCAACGGCCGGACACTTGGCACCCATCAGGTCAGCGCCATCGTACATCTTGTTTCATCTTCTGTTCCAAGTATGGCCAAGAGTGATGTGACCATTGTCGATCAGTACGGCAATCTTTTGTCCAAACCTGTTGACGATCCGTCGAATGCTCTCTCGGACAGCGAGCTTGAGCATCGCATGAAACTGGAGCAGATTTACCGCACGCGGATTATCTCGCTGGTCTCGCCTATTGTCGGGGCAGGCAATGTGACGGCGCAGGTGAATCTGGAGATGGATTTCACCCGTAGTGAAATTACCGAAGAACTTGTCGATCCGGAATCAAATGCCCTGCGCAGCAGCCAGTCCAGCCTTGATGTGACGGCAAATGCCGGCGCCAAGGGTATTCCGGGTGCAACGACGAACAGCCCGCCTACCGCAACGGAGCTCAAGACTGATTTCGCCAATGAAGGTGGCTCCGGCGGCGGTATGCAGACCCGTTCGTCCAACGAAGTGCGCAACTTTGAGATCAGCCGCACGATTTCCACCACAAAGAAACCATCCAACCAGATCACCAATATTCAGGCCGCTGTTCTGGTCCGTGAGATGGTCGTGGAAAACCCGGAGACCGGCGAAAAAACCGTTGAAAAAATCCCGGCTGAAAAGCTGAAGGAAATCGAGGCTCTTGTCGCGGATGCCATCGGCGTCAATCCTGAGCGGGGTGACCGCCTGACCGTGACCAGCTCGACATTCGTTTCCGCCATTGAAGGGTTTGAAAAGCCATGGTTTGAAATGGACTGGGCGGTCAACCTGATGAAGCAGGGCATGACGCTTTTGATAATGGGTGTTATCATTCTTGGTGTGATTCGTCCGATGATCAACCGGATCATGGTACCAGTCGCCCCCGGCAAGCCCGGTGAAGCCCTGGTGCATATGGAAGATGAGCCTGATATGGATCAAGTGGAAATAGGTGAAGGTGAGAGCCTTGAGGACATCAAGTCCAAGCTCAAGCCGAAGAAAGCTTCCATCTCTGCCGAGATGCTGGATACCGCCAATACATATGATGATAAGGTGGCGGTGATCCGGATGATTGTCAGCGATGAAGCCGGCCGTGTATCCAACGTCTTCAAGGCGATGATGAAACCTGATCTCGATGCACGGTAGACCCGTGCATCGATCTGACTGAGTAAATTTGAGAGGACAGACCAATGGCAGAAACAGACAATCAGGATGATGAAGTCTCCGTCTATGACACGCTGACGGGCACCCATAAATCCGCAATCCTGATGATGCTCCTCGGGGAAGATGAAGCATCGGAGATCCTGCGCAATCTCTCCCCGCGTGAAGTGCAGCATCTGGGCCGTGCCATGTATTCCGTTCAGGGACTTGACCAGGACACCGTGAACAAGGTGCTGGACGAGTTTCTGGCCATTATCAAGGAACAGACAAGCCTTGGTCTTGGTGCCGGAAATTACATCCGGGTTGTTCTCAACAAAGCCCTCGGTGAAGACAAGGCGCAGTCTGTGCTCAGCCGCATCACGCCGTCGAGCAACAACCAGCCTATTGAAATTCTGGACTGGATGGATTCAAAATCCATCGCTGAACTGATCGCCGATGAACATCCCCAGATTATCGCTCTTATCATCTCATATCTTGATTACGGTGTCGGCGCTGATGTGCTCGGCCTTCTGCCGGAAGATCTTCAGCCTGATGTCGTCGCCCGCATCGCGACACTTGAAACCGTGCAGCCTGATGCCCTCAAAGAGCTTGAACTGGTGATGCAGAAGAAATTTGCCGCCAATACCAACCTCAGGGCATCGCAGGTTGGCGGCGTCCAGGCAGCGGCGAAGATCATGAACTTCACCAAACAGGCGATGGAAGCCCGGATCATGAAGTCTCTTGGCAAAGAGGACAAGAACCTCATGGTCTCCATCCAGGAAAGCATGTTTGTCTTCGACAACCTTATCATGTCCGATGATAAATCCCTGCAGACCCTGCTTCGTAATGTGGAGACCGAAGATCTTGTTCTGGCGCTCAAAGGTGCGGATGAACCGCTCCGGGAAAAGCTCTTCTCCTGTATGTCGTCGCGTGCCGCGGCCAACCTTCAGGACGAAATGGAGGCACTCGGGCCGGTTCGTCTTACAGAAGTTCAGGAAGCACAGAAACGTATCATCAATGTTGCACGTCGTCTTTCCGATGAAGGCTCGATCGTACTTGCCGGACGTGGCGGCGATGATTTTGTCTAGGCCGTGATATAGAGATTATAGATCATGATGACCGCTAACGCAGAAAATCAGATTCCCGAGGATCAGGTGGATGCCCCGCTTGACCGGGCAGAAATACTGCGTCTGGTCAAGGCCTCCCGCAATGCCGGATATAATTCGACGCAAGACAGTTTTGCCCGTCCCGATCAGGGCTTCAAGCCTCTCTCGATCCGTGACATGGCGGCGTTGAGCACAAAGCCCGTGGCTGAGAGTTCAGAAGACACACCCCCTCGTGAAACCCCGGATCAAAGCACCGCGGAAAGCATGGAAGCTCCGGCGGCGGGGAGCGCTGACGATACGCCGGATAACCCGCAATCCGGCACCGCCGAAACCGCTGAGGAAAAACAGGTCACATCTGCTGCTGCCACTGAAGGAGCCCCTGAAACAGCAGAAGAGGCCCAAAAAGATGCCGGTGACAATCTTTCGGCCGGTGATGTGCCTTCTGCAGACCAACCCAAGGATGAAGAGAGCGAAGATGCCCCGCATGATCCCAGCGCCCCCGGCAATATGGAGACAATCGGCGAGCAGGTGAACAAGGCGGCAGAATCCACAGATCATTCTGCCCCTGAAGATCCCGCCTCGTTTGATGAGATCAAGGAAAAAATGGATGCGGTGTCACGTCTGAAACCAGCACCTGAAGGCGAAACAGAAAGCGAAGAATATCAGCGCGGATACGAGGATGGCCGGAAGGCGGCACTTGCCGAAAAAGAAACTGAAATGAACGAGGCTGTTGCCGCATTCACCTCCGCCACTGAAGCTCTCAGCAAAGACGAGAATTTCGACCTCTCCCAGCTGTCGCCTGCCATCAGTCGGGCCATCATGGAACTTGCCAGCGAGAGGGCCGGCATTGCCATTGATGAGCATCCTGACGCTTTTGCGGCACGGATCGAGAGCATGGTAAAACGTATTCGCAACCGGGTGGATGAACCTTATATCCGCCTGCACCCGGAAGACGCAAAGATTATCGGGGATACGCTCGGGGAAAACCTGAGCCCCAGGAAAATCCATATTATCGCGGATGAAAATCTCAAACGTGGTGATGCAAGGATTGATGTTGGCTCAATCGGCGTTATGGACCTAATTTCATCCCGGATTGCAGATTCAGATAAGCCGGCGGCAGAAAAAGACGAGGCCGAGCATGACTAGTCTTGCCAGCAAAGTTCTTGATACCATCGACCATATCTCGATAAACCAGCCGGAAAAACATTTCGGTCAGGTCAGTCGTTTTGACGGCCAGTTTGTCGAATGCGACGGCTTTCCGGCACCTATCGGCTCACTCTGCCATATTGATACGATCACCGGCACGGCGGCGCTGGCGGAAATAATCGGTTTCAAGGATGGCCGGAACATGCTGGCGATGCTTGATCATGATGCTAAAATCTGTGACGGCGCGATGGTTCAGCTGATCAATACCGGCCATGATATCGAGGTTGGTGAAGGGCTGTTGGGACGCGTTACCGATGCCATCGGCCAGCCGCTGGACGGACCGCCCATTACAGGACTTACAGACAGATGGCCGCTTGCCGGCAAACCGCTCAACCCGCTCAAACGCAACCTGATCACCAAACCTATTGATGTCGGGATCAAGGCGATCAACGGGCTTCTGACCATCGGTCAGGGCCAGCGGATGGGAATTGTTGCGGGCTCGGGTGTCGGGAAATCGGTGCTGCTGGCGATGATGAGCCGCTACACCAATGCCGATATCGTCGTCATCGGACTTATTGGTGAACGCAGTCGTGAAGTGGGCGGGTTCGTGAACAGTGTTCTTGATGACAAATCCAGAAGCCGCACCACCATGGTTGCCGTACCGGCGGACCGTTCCCCCCTGCTCCGCATCCGGGCCGCCGAACGTGCCACCGCCATTGCCGAATATTTCCGTGATCAGGGCAAAAATGTCCTTCTGATCATGGATTCACTCACGCGGGTTGCCCATGCTCAGCGTGAAATCGGGCTTTCGATGGGGGAACAGCCGACATCAAAAGGATATCCGCCTTCGGTTGTCTCGCTCCTGCCGCGACTGATTGAACGTGCCGGCACTGATATCGGCGACAAAGGATCAATTACCGCATTTTATACCGTGCTCGCCGATGGTGACGACGGCAATGATCCGGTGGTGGATACGTCACGCGCTATTCTTGACGGGCATATTGTTCTTTCAAGGGCACAGGCACAGATGGGGGTTTACCCCGCCATCGATGTCTCCCTTTCAGTGAGCCGGGTGATGAACGAAATCACCCGACCAGAACATCAGGAAATGGCGCGGCAGTTTAAACGTATGGTGGCCCTCTACCTTGAAAACCGGGATCTGATCCTGATGGGCGGGTACCGGCAAGGCCAGGATCCGGAGCTTGACCGTGCCGTGCAACTCTGGCCGGCGCTCATGGGTTTCATCCAGCAGGCTGAGCAGGAAAAGGCAAATATCGATATGAGCATCGAGGGCCTTGCAGCCCTGATGCCGAAGTAAAACCATGACCAGACGCCGCAATCTTCTTCAACGTCTGGCCATGCGAGAGAAGATCACCGCCATGGCCCGGGCTGAGAACATCCGCACGCTCGATGAAGAACTGCACAAGATCACCAGCATCAATGAAAAGCTTCAGCAGATGGCCATTGAGACACAAATCAAGACCGGCACCACCAGCATGATGGCTCTCCGCTCAGCTCAACATTACGGCAGTAAAATTCACGAGCAGATGAAAGTCATTGAAAACCGGGTGAAATTTCTCGAAGAAGAACGTGTTGAGGAAGCGCAGATAATGGGCCAGGCCCTTACCCGCCAGAAACATGCCACGGAAAAATCACGCCAGCAGCATATCCTCGAACTTGACGAGAAAGAGGAAAAAGCTGCCACCGACGTGCCGCGCATAAACTCACCTGCTACAGCCGGACGCTAGCCAAAACACATATTGGCACTGATCTTGCACACCGCTACCGGACTTTTATCATTCATGGGTGCATGGAACGCATGACTACTATAGGCACAATACTGGCGAAAAACCCTGATCTCAGCCCTGAAGGGACGGGACCTGAAACCGCATCCATGGATGGTGCCTTTGCCATCTTTACGGCAATCCTTGCCAATATGTCTGCCCAGGATGACGCGATTTCTGTGCAGAATGAAGACACGCCCGAGCTCAACGCCGAAGAGCTGTTTGACCAGATCATTGCCGATGACAGCGTGAGCCCCTATATCAGCCCCGCTGACCGCAAGGATCTTCTGCCAATACTGGATAATATTCTTGAAAACCCTGACCGCATAACCTCTGTCATTGACCTTCACGACGCGCATGCGATCTGGTCAGAGATATCTTCTTCGAAAAAAGATATTATTGCCCAAATCATGCCTGATAATCACATTCCTGAAGATAAGGCGCCCTCTCCTGATATAGAAGACCCTGTGGCAGGCATGGCGGCGGCGACAATAACACCTCCTGCTCAGGTAACCGGGAGAATTTTTGCATCTGCGCCGATTTCACGGCCCGCATCTGCTCTGCGTGAAAACTACAACACGGCGAGAAACCCCGTTCAGGCACTGGCATCACTGATCCGGAAGATCACGCCAGCAACTGTTCAACCTGAAAAATCGCCCACACCCTCCTCAATGCCTGCCGTAAAGCCGGTTACTGCTGACCCTGCCGCCATAGGTCCTTTTCCGAAAGACAGCGCATCCCCGTGGGTGCCTGCCGCAAAGCCGGTTACCGCTGACCCTGCCGCCATAGGTCCTTTTCCGAAAGACAGCGCATCCCCGTGGGTGCCTGCCGCAAAGCCAAGTTCAATCAACCCTACTGTAAACGCGCCTTTACCGCGGGACAGCGTTATCACTGAAGAGGCAAGCCACCGGTTGAGCGCACCTAAATCTCCTGCCATGACACAATCCGTTGAAAAGGCAGCTGAAAATACAAGGGAACCGGAAATTCCGTTTGTGAAACCGGCTTTACTGAAAAAGCCGACACCCGCAAGCACGGTTACAGCCAAAGACCATGAAGCTCTGGCCGCCAAAGTACATCTTTCCGGCCAACAGCCCGCACCGGATCGCACGTCCCCTGCCCCGTCCGTTGCGCAGGCCAATGTATCCGCTCCAATCATGGGCGGAGGTGATTTCAACGGCCAGTTCAGCCAGCAGCAACAACCCCAGTCCGGCCTGGATACCACGATGGGCCTTGATCAGGGACGAGATGCGCGGCTCCTGCGCCTGAGCGTTTCTGAGAATGGCTGGCAGGATCGATTGATCCGGCATATTCACACCAGCAATAATGGCGGCAAGGATCAGACGATCACCGTGATGCTGCAACCACGGAAACTTGGCCGGCTCACGCTCAATATCAGCGTCAGCGGCAACGCAACAACAGTGAATATCGTCGCCAGTTCAACGGAAGCCGCTGCCCTCTTGCAGGATTCCGAAACAAGACTGCAACAGGCCTTTGACCAGAACGGGCTGAAGCTTACCAGCATGCAGACATCTGCCCAGCAGGGCGGGCAACAAAACCAGCAGGGAAGCGGCCGCAGTGCCGGTTCGGGCGGGGCTCAAAACGCCCCTAAAGAGACATCATCCGATGAGAATTCATCGACTAAAATACAAGAAAATGCTAATAATAGTCAGATCAATATACTGGCTTAGCATCGCAATATGAGGACATTGCTATGGCAGACGAAAACGAAGACGAAAAGAAATCCGGTGGCTTAGTCCCCCTTCTTATAAAGATCGGTATTTTCAGCGGCGTGCTTGTCGTCGGGCTGGTGGCCGGGTATTTCATCTTCAGCCCCGGCGGTGATGTGATCGAAAAGGAAGAGCTCGAGGAAATGATCGAGCGGAGCATCGTGGAACGGGAAGAAGCCAAGGCTGCTGAAGAAGAGGCCAATGCTGATCCTTCAAAGGTGGCCAAGGAAGCCCCTGCAGAAGAAACCTTTGCCACCATCTATTATGAATTTGCCGGCACGTTTACCACCAATCTTGAGGGATCACGCAAGATGTTGCAGATCGGGATTGCGGTCTCAACCCAGTACGACGACACGGTGATGCAGAATGTTGAAGCCCATGAGCTTGGCCTTCGTTCCGCGATCCTGAACCGGATCGGCAGCTTTACCGAAGACCAGATCAAGGGTGAGGCAGGACGCAATATGCTGACCGAATCCCTCAAAGAGGTCCTTAACAAGGAACTTGAGGAACTCGAAGGTTTTGGCGGCATTGAAAAAGTGCATTTCACCTCCTTTGTGTTGCAATAAGAGCAGATGAGACGAGGCCCAGAGTGACATCAACACGCAAACTCAGCTCAAGCGAAGTAAATGCCCTCATCGACGGCCTTCAGCAGGAAGGTTCAGGCGGAGGAGCGGAAGCCGATGTGAGCGCCAGCGCAGAGGTTCGGTCCTTTCAGTTCGGCTCAGATGATCTTTCGCTCTTGGGGGATTACTACGCGCTCAGGATGCTGAATGAGAGATTTTCGCGTCTTGCCCGCGGTGTTTTTCTGCCCATGTTGCGGATACAGCCGCGGATTTCATCCTTCCCGCCTGAGGTGAAGACGTTTGATGAATATATCGCTGATGTTGACAATTTCCTGAGCCTCTCGATTTCCAAGATCGAAGAGTTGCGGGGCAGCATGATGCTTGTGCTCAACCCCTCCTTCATCTCGATCCTGACCAATTCGTTTTATGGCGGAAAGATTTCCACGCTGAAAAGCAGACGAAACGAATTCACCACCACCGAAGAAAGGGTTATCGAACTTGTCAATGACGGGCTCAACCATGCCCTTGAGGAAGCCTGGAAAGATCTGACGCGGATCAGCATTCATCACAACACACGTGAGGTGAACCCGCAATTTGCCTCATTCGTCGATGGAAGTGATCTGGTGATTATCTGCTCTTTTGTGGTGCAACTGCCTAATGTGGAGGCCGCAACTTTTGATATCATTTACCCGCTCCAGACACTGAAGCCGATCGCAAGCCAGCTCCGGTCCCGGGTCCAGACCGATATGGTCGATGACGACAAATCCTGGCGCGAACGCATGGAGCAGGCTGTTCTTGAAATACCGCTTAAAGTTGTCGCAAGACTGGGTGAGCCCACCGTTTCCATGGGCAAGCTCATCACGCTGAAACAGGGCGACAGCTTTCCCATGCAGATCAATGATGGCGTTGATGTGCTGCTGGAAGACAATATCATCTTCACCGGTGAAATCGGTGAAATCAATGGTCAGGCTGCCGTCAAGCTGACCTCTCAGGTGAGCTGAATTTTCTAAAGAGAAAAGGATAATATCATGGCCGAAGAAAACGAAACCGAAGATACAGGCGCGCAGGCCGCCGCCACTGAAGGTTCCAGTGACCGGGTGAGTGTAGACAACCTTCGGGTGCTCGAAAATATCGACGTCAAACTGACGGTTGAAGTTGGCAGTACGGAAATCCGGATACGTGATCTTTTGCGCCTTAATGAAGGATCAGTTGTCGAACTGGACCGTCTGGCCGGTGATCCGCTTGATATTCTGGCAAACGGCACGATCATTGCCCGTGGCGAGGTCGTCATGGTGGGTGAGAGATTCGGCATCCGTTTCAGTGAAATCGTCTCGCCTGAGAAGAGAATGGAAAATCTCTGATCACATCATCTTT
>Ga0181584_10002561_pt1 | contig 13913 bp, 15 predicted proteins | sample 071ome_30_FD_132462 | JGI IMG/M metagenome (GOLD analysis project Ga0181584, IMG submission 132462) | Coastal salt marsh microbial communities from the Groves Creek Marsh, Skidaway Island, Georgia - 071406AT metaG (megahit assembly) | ecosystem: Environmental > Aquatic > Marine > Intertidal... | reverse complement strand
GCAGCACGCTCTCGCATAATCGAAAGCCCAAAGTGGTGGTTCTCGATGCCCGGCGCGTCCTCACCCGACATACCCTCCCCATCATCCTCAATGATAATGCGACATCGACCGCGGGTGTCTTGACTCAATAATACCCGGACCATATGCGCAGCGCTGTGCTTGCGCACATTAGCCAAAGCCTCCTGAACGATACGCAGAAGTTGGGTCTCGACCTCTGCGGGCACCTGCGGCTCAACACCTTGATTTTGAAGCACCACTTCGATCCCGGCTTCTTTTCTCAGTCGAGAAAGGAGTCGCCGAATTCCGGACACCAGTCCATGCTGGCTCACCGGGGCCCGAAAATGCGCAATCAACTCGCGAAGTTCGACATTCGCTTCATCAATGCTGCTTTCGATTCGCTCCATCTCATGCCAAATTGCCCGTTCGCTGTCCTGACGCAGCGTATCGTCAAGCACTCTAATCTGGAACTTCAGGCTTGCAAGGGTTTGCGCCAGCGAATCATGCAGTTCATTAGCGAGCTGGGTTCTCTCCTCCAGCCGATCTCGTTGCGCTTGCAGCTCGCGATCACGCTCCTCGGCAAGCGCCTCAAGCCACTCTGACAATCGATCGACGTTTTGTGAAAGATCACCCGTATCACGAGAACGAGCATCAGAAAACCGCGCGCCAAACTCGCCCTGTCGAATCTTGGATGCCCATGCCTGCAGGGCTATAAGAGGCTCGAGAAGTGCTCTTCTTGTCCAAAGCACAAACCCTAGGTAGCAAAATCCTAAAAGCACCGCCGCTCCCGCCAGAATCTCCGGGGACCGGTAAGATTCATCGCCCCACGGCATATGCTGGATGGCCAGCGCCACAATCAACAGCATCAAAATCAGAAGGATTCCGAGGCCGCCATAAAATCGCCAAGCCAGCGCATTTCGTTGGCGGGACTCACGAGGCGCTTGAGAGTCCTGCGAACCCTTGGCATCCGACATTAGCGGACCCACCTTCTGAGACGCAAATACGTCCAGCAAGCTAATCGTCCGGTGACTCGCTGCGGGATGATCCCATCGCAAGACCCCAGCATAGTTTGATGACACCCTGCGTGCATCGTTAATCGACGTTGGGCTAATCGTTGGCCAAAGTCGTATCGGGAGGCGAAAAATGCGGATCATTCGGGTTCAAGAAGATGAACTGGGGATCCGACTCGTTCTCAGGCCGATCAAAATCGAGAATCGCACCGCTCAGTAAGTCCAAACTGGTGGGCGCAATGGCAATCCTCACCCCGTATTGATCGGAGCAGGTGTCATTCTCTGTCACGTCATCAAAACCCATCGCATATTCGATCGTCCCGTCCGCTCTGCGCTTCGCTGCGACCCGAAGTGCACTACCCTGCATCTGACCGGACTCGATCGAAACTTTGATCTGCTCGGCCGCCTGTTCCGTGACTCGAAGAAGCATCTAATTACCCTTTGCTCTTGACGCCGTGCTGATCCCTTGATTCGACTTTACGGCCCTAATAAATTCAACGAAGGCATCAACCCACGGGTTTGATTGTACGTGACGTTGATGGGCGAAGCCTGCAAGCATGTTCTTGATCCGTAATCCGTCACGTGCGCCATCAATTCCAAAACCGCGCTCAACAGCATATATGGTCTGGACGTCTTCCAAGCGGATGTCGAGATGCGCATGGTGGAATTCATGAACTGGCAGCACGGTTCCGGTGCGGTGCTGCATAGCGGGCCACGGATGACGCTGTTCTACTCGCAAGCGCATGTAGCCTCGGCCCACGGGTCGCGATTGGACTTCAATGTCACCCGGGATAACACCGACCATCTCCCGCTCACATCCTCGCCATCGTATCGAGCGACTCAGGTACATGAGTCCCCCACATTCCGCATAGACAGGCCCGCCGGCGTCGACAAAATTCCAAATCGCCTGACGCAGCGGCGCGTTATCAGACAACTCCTCGATGAAGCATTCCGGGAAACCGCCGCCGATAAATAACGCATCCACGGAAGGCAGCGCCTTATCATTCAGTGCGTCGAAGGGCATCAGGCGAACGCCAGCCTTCTCAAAAGCCTCAAGGTCATCTGGATAATAAAATCCAAATGCGCGATCGCGAGCGATTCCTACAGAAATAGTTTCAGCATCTACCGGGCGAGACCCATGCTTTGAGGGGTGCTCGCTTAACTTCTGCTGCGGGGTGCTTGTCAATGCGAGTAGGCGATCAATATCGACCGCTTTCTCAACCACGTCCGCAATTGCCTCGATCCGTTGCTCGGCGCCCGTGACTTCGTGCCCCGGAATGAGACCAAGATGACGCTCCTGAATCGCCAAGGCGGGCTCGCGTCCGATCGCCCCAAGGACCGAGAGCTCGGTATAGCGTTCGATAGCGGCCCTTAGCTTCTCTTCCTGCCGCGGGCCTGCTACCCGATTAAGAATGACGCCTTTAATAGACAGCGCAGGATCGAACGCGACATAACCCGTGAGCAGGGGCGCGATACCCCGGGTGATTCCTTCAACATCGATCACCAATATCACGGGCAAATCTAAAAATGCGGCAAGCGCCGCGTTACTGTCGGAACCCTCCACATCCAGACCGTCGTAGAGACCTTTATTCCCCTCGACGAGAGTTACTCCAGCTCCTTGCGAACGCTCGCGAAAACTGGCCTTGATCTCCTCACGCGCCATGGTAAAGAAGTCGAGATTCCAACAGGGGCGGCCACTCGCCAACGTCAACCACATCGGATCAATATAGTCCGGACCCTTCTTGAAGGCTGCGACCGTCTCTCCCCGCCGTGCAAGGACGCGCGACAGCCCAATACTGACCAGGGTTTTGCCTGAGGATTTATGGGCAGCCGAGATGAAAAATTGATTCACGTCAAGATGAGCTGCTGCTATTGAAAGACAGGCGCTCGAGCAGAGGCCGGAATGTTATTGGCTGGGCGACTGGGCCGGCAGGAATGGAAGCACCCGGGTGCCGACGAGAAAAATAAGCACGGCTAATGCAAATCCCCCGATCCCCAGTCCCCATTCAGGGAGACTCGACCGGTAGCTTGCGACCACCCCGTCAAACAGAGCGCTGGACTCAGAAAAGCCCGACACAATACTCATCGGAAACGCCTGGCCGCCGATGATCAAGACATAAAGCTGCACCAGCCCCCCCATAACGACCAGTCCCGCGCTGAGCAGTATCGGCCCGCTGCTATTAAGGCGTCGGCCAAGAAGCAGCACGGCCGGCACAAGAGTTCCCAACACGATCTGCCCTATCCAGAATAGAAAGGTATATAGGCCTCCGGACAGAAGTAGAAATAACGAAACATTCTGGCGACTGGCCGCGTAGAGATTAGTCAGGTGACTGACCATGACAAAAAACGCAACCGAAAGCACAAAGTAGCCGAGCAATCGCGCGAGCTTACGCACCAGATCCTCTGACATGGTCTCGCCTTTCAAACGAAGCACCAGCTCACCCAGCAGAAGCGTCATGGCTGTGCCAAACGCGAGCGACATGGCGATAAACAGCGGTGCAAGCAACGCGCTGTAAAAAGTATCTCTCGCCACTAAAAAGCCAAAAATTGATCCCGTACCGGTCGTCAGAATAAGTCGCCATACAAAGGCCACACCGCCGACACCGCCCACAAAGCGGTTCATCCGGGGCTCAAACATCATCCATAGATAAACCGCTACGATGCCGAGAAATCCGGTGTACAAAAATATGTTCCAGGCGAATATGGATCTGAAGTTGTAGTGTGTCATGGCAACAATCAGTCGATCTGGACGTCCCAAATCCAAAACCAACACGCTGAGGCCGCCGACCAACAGTCCTATTGCGAGCAAGCCCGACAATCTTGAGAGCGGCTTGTAGTCGCTCCGGCCGAAGACCGAGGCGAGCGACGCGACGTTCAGCGCGCCTGATGCGGACACGATCAGAAACACAGCGAATACGTGGGGCATTCCCCACACCACGCGATTCGTCATTCCCGTCACCCAGTGTCCCGCGGTCTCCATGTGGTGGGCGGCGGCTAAACCGATAAGCAGAAAGACAGCGGCGATCCCACACGCACTCCAGAAAGCGGCAGATGAGCGGGATGGATGAAAGCGAATCGAATTCATTGCGCCAACATGAAGATCAAAAACTGGTGTATCGCACCGATGTTTTTAACGCAAGCTCAGGCCGCAGTTCGCGTGTCGCAACAGTGCTGTTTAATGTTGCAAGTTCGCTGTCCGAATCCTTCAGATCCCCAAACACCAGAGCATGGTGCCCCTCCTTATGGCAGGCCTCGACACACGCGGGTTGCTCGCCCTTATCGATACGATGGACACACAGCGTGCAGCTCTCTACCACTCCCTTGCCCCGTGGCGCATGCGTAAGCTGTCCGGACAGGTCTTCGTGAATAAATGATCGCGCCTGAAAGGGACAGGCCATCATGCAGTAGCGGCAGCCGATACATATATGCTTATCGACGAGGACGATGCCGTCATCCCGCCGGAATGAAGCGCCGGTCGGGCAAACATCGACGCAGGGCGGCTCCTCGCAGTGTTGGCATAAGACCGGGATCGATAATTCATGCCCGGTTTGGTCATCTTTGAGATCCACCTTTCGGATCCATTGGGCGTCTGTCTCCGGACGGCCATGACCCACGATGCCGTGCTCTTCGTTACAGGCGGACACGCACTCCGTGCATCCGCTTTGGCATTTATCCGTATCGATGAGCAGCCCCCAGCGGTTGGCGGAAGTCACCGGTTCATCATCAGATCGCGCGAGCGCTAACTCGACCAGGCGAACCCCGGGGGCCAGGGCGAGTAGTGCTACCCCAGCGCCCGCTTGGGTGAAAAATGCACGTCTCGGTGGCGCAGCGGAATGGCTATCTGGGCGACTCATAACGCAGGTAGTGAATTAAGGGCTCTGACTGATCTTCGACGTGGGCACTGTTGCGTGACAACTGAAGCAGTCAATCTTAACCGCTGCATAAGTATGGCAGGTCTCACAAAATTCTCCCTGCGCATTCACCGGCAGGTACTCGCCGGCGGCGGTCTTCGTGGCATGACAGTTAATACAGCCGGCCAGACTGTAACGTGGCGTTCGAATACCTTGATGTACAGTCAAATCGCGTTGGTGCGTGATGAATTCAAAATGATCTCGGCGCATGATCTCCACCGGCTCAACGCATTGCTCACCCCTTGCGGCGGGGACCTGTGGCGTTACGACATCCGCATGCGGTGACGGGATCACGCCAAGCCCCAGAAGAACGAAAAGCGCAGATGCGTGGAGAATGTCTCCGGCGCGCTTACGGCAGTTGCGCATCAAATAGCTACCTTACTCACCCATGCCCATGTCGATATAACCGGTCGGGCAGACATCCGCACAAATATGACAACCAATGCATTTGCTGTAGTCCGTGTCGACATACCGCCCGGTGGTGTACTCGTCTTTCTTCACCCGGAACACCGCATCCTGGGGGCAAAAAATCACACAGTTATCGCACTCGAAACACAATCCGCAGCTCATGCATCGCTCGGACTCTGCTTTGGCATCATCCTCCGACAAGCCATGGTGGCGTTCCTCGAAGTGGCCCAGCACCTCCTCGGCACTCGGTACCGTAGTTGCTCTTAACTGCCTCGGTGTTTCCTGAAAGTGTCCTAAAAACAACTCATCGGACGGAATGATCTCGTGTGCTGAGCGATCCTCATAATTGTGCACGGCAAATTTGGCTTCGGAGGTTCCCCAGGTCTGGGTATGGTCGTATGCCGAGGGCGCTAGGGATTGCTCGTTCAATTTAGCCAGCAGATCAAAGTGATGCACATCGACCTTAGGGCGTCGGGCCTGATCCTCGCCCTTCAGGTAATGGTCAACGCTCTGGGCCGCAATCGCCGCTTGACCGATCGCCGTGGTCAGCAAATGCGGTCGCACGATATCTCCCGCAACAAAATGGCCGGCGCGATTAGGCACCTGGAAAAAACGATCGGCGTCAATCAGGTGACGCTCATTGCCCATCTCCTCGATGCCGGAGAGGTCTCCCGCCTGGCCGATTGCTGAGACAATCAAATCCGCTTCGACCTCGAACTCTGTGCCCTCAAGCGCGGTGGGAATGCCCTTTGTGTCGATTTCGCACTTGGCAAGGCGCAGGGCGGTGGCCCGACCAGACGCATCGCGAATGAGCGCTACGGGCATCACGCCGTTCAGGATTGTGACGCCCTCTGTCAGCGCATCATCGACTTCCTCTTCGGTCGCCGTCATGCTCGATCGCTCGAAGAGCGCCGTTAACGTCACCTGAGCACCCTGGCGCGCAGCAACCATAGCCGAGTCATGCGCCGTATAGCCGCCGATCACCTCTTCGGGTCGATCCTTTTCATTAATGCGCTCAATCTTTCCGAGGCGCCGGGCCACCGATACCACGTCAATCGAGGTATCGCCGCCACCGATGCAGATAACTTTCTCAGCCGTCACTTTCATCGTGCCCTTATTGAAGGCATCGAGAAAGCCAACGCCCGATACGCAGTTCGGCGTATCCTGCCAGCCTTCAACCGGTAAACCCCTGCCGCGCTGACAACCCACGGCCCAAACGATCGCATCAAACTCATTCTCCAGATCTTGAATCGACACGTCTTGGCCTACCCGAACACCGGTTCGCACATCGATATCGCCAAGCTCAATAATCCGCTCAATTTCTCGATCGAGCCTCTCCCGCGGGGTGCGATAACCGGGGATACCGTAACGGAACATCCCGCCGAGTTGCTCTTGTGACTCAAGAATGGTCGAGGCATGGCCCAGTCGGCGCAGCTGATAAGCCGCCGCGAGACCGGCCGGCCCGCCGCCGACAATCGCAACCCGCTTGCCTGACACAGCCGGTACGGGTTCGAAGCGATAGCCTTCCGTAAACGCGGTGTCGCCGATGAACTGCTCCACCGAGTTGATGCCGACAAAGTCATCGACGTTATTACGGTTACAGCCGTCCTCGCAGGGTGCCGGACATACCCGACCCATCATGGCGGGAAACGGATTGGCGTCAGTCGCTCGTCGAAAGGCGTACTCTTGCCAAGTCATCCCCTCAGGCGGACGCTCCATGCCGCGAACGATTTGCAGCCAGCCACGAATATCTTCACCGGATGGGCAACTCCCCTGACAGGGAGGCGTTCGATGCACATACGTTGGGCACTTATGCGAGTGATCCTCATTGAAGATCTGCTTTTTATAGTCCTGCCATTGATGCTCGCCATCAGCAAACTTGCGGAAGGTTAGTTTCTTGGTGTGTTCTTCAGACGCTGCCATCGCGATGTCCTTTGCTTTTATCTATAGAGTTCTCGAACCCGTCACTGTTCGCTATCAAAAACCAGTGCATCGCCCACCAGCTGATGCACGCTGATAATCATGTCCATACCCATACCGTAATGCGGGAGCACTTTAGAAAACTGGCTCTTGCAGATTGCACAGATTGCCGCCATGTGCGTCACGCCATGGGATTCAATAACCTGCTGCAAGGCCTGCGCGCGCGGCATCGCACCCTTCACCCGAAGCTCGAGCAGATCGTCCGTTAAAAGACCCCCGCCGCCGCCGCAACAAAACGTATGTTCGTGGATGGTATCGGGCGCCATGTCGACGAAATGCCGGCACGACGCCTGAATCAGATCCCGCGGAATCGTGAACTGCCCGCCCGGCGTTGATCCAAGCCGGGAGCCGCGGGATACGTTGCACGAATCATGAAAAGTCACCACCTTGTCGTCGTTCGCCTCCGGATCCAGCTTCAGGGCGCCGCGCTGAAGAAGATCATGGGTGAATTCACAGATGTGCTGCGGGACCGGGTAGGCCGGGTCCAAAAAATCAAATGGACCGATGAGTGTGTTCCAAAAACTGTAGGCCACTCGCCAGGCGTGCCCGCACTCGCCCACGATTATTCGCTTCACGCCAAGGTCGAGCGCCGCCTGCCGAATACGCTGAGCGACCTTCTGCATGTTTTCGTAGTTACCGATAAAGATCCCAAAATTAGCCGCTTCGGAGGCATAAGAACTTAATGTCCAGCTTAGGCCGGCCTGATGAAAGACCTTAGCGTATCCAATCAGCCCATCCACATGGGGCTCTGCAAAAAAGTCTGCCGAGGGGGTGACGAGCAGCACGTCCGCTCCCTGCTGATCAAGCGGAAACTTGACCGGTACGCCGATGTCTTCTTCGACCTCCTCTTCAAGCCCCTCCAAGGTGTCCGCCAGTGCCGGCTCCGGTAAGCCCAGGTTATTACCTATCGTATGGACCTTTCCGATGATCTCGTTTGAATACTTTTGTCCTACGCCGATTGACGCGAGGATTTCGCGGCCTGCCATTGTGATTTCGGCAGTATCGATTCCATAGGGGCAATACACCGAGCATCGCCGACATTCTGAGCACTGATGGTAGTAGCTGTACCAGTCATTGATGACCTCCTCCGTCAGCTCTACCGCCCCCACGAGCTTGGGAAACCACTTTCCTGCCGGCGTGAAATATCGTCGATACACCTTGCGCATCAGATCCTGACGCGCCACCGGCATATTCTTGGGATCACCGGTGCCGAGGTAGTAGTGGCATTTGTCGGTACAGGCGCCGCACTTCACGCAAGCATCCATAAAGACCTGCAACGAGCGGTAACGTCCCAACAGCTCGCCCATTTTTTCGAGTGCGACGTCCTGCCAGTTCTCGACCAGCTCTCCGGGAAATCCGAGCGGCTGCTGGTGCTCTGGCTTCGCGACAAACGGCTTGCTATGCGCCATCGCGTCAGGCTTGACTGCCGGAGCGCTTACCCAAGCATTGAGTTCAGGCGTCTCAAATTCAACCTTGGCCATACGCTACGACACCTGTGATGAATCGGAGCGACTGCCCGACAGATTTTCGGTCCAAGCCGCCACGTGCCGCTGTTCTCTGGGGTTATCGCGCATATTTCGAGTCGGGCTGAAAAATACACCCGGCGCGTGCAGCAACTTACTGAAAGGGAAGATCAGTAGAAGCGAAACGACGAGGAACAAATGCACAAGGAGCAGCGGGTCCGCCGGCAGGGGCTGCCAGTCGAGGCGAACAAGACCCAAGGCAAAAGCCTTGACCGCGACGATGTCGGTGTGGGCGACATATTTCATCGCGATCCCCGAGCCCGCGATGGCAAGCAAGAGCGCCAGCATGAGATGATCAGAGGGCGCGCTGATATACCGAATTCGATCAACCAGCACGCGCCTCGCCCAGAGGCCGGCGAGCCCCAAAAACATCGCGATTCCGGCATAGACGCCAATCCACTGAATCATCACCACCCAGCCCCAGACCGGCTCCGTGAAGTACCGAAGATGGCGCGCGAGCGAGATCAGCATCCCAAAGTGAAAAAGCCAACCGAACAGCCAGCTCCATTTGCTGCCCTTGAATAAACTCTCGAAAAAAACGACCTCGCGAAACATCCGCGCGGCCACGCCGCGTCGGGTGATCGGTGCCGGCGTAGTCGGAATAACCAGCGGCGCGGGTGTACGCGCGTATCGGCGAATCCGACTGGCGAGACCCAGCACGAAGACCGCTGTCGCCAGGTAAAAAAGTCCCGCGAATATCGAACCTAGCAGCACAGGGGCAATCGGCTAGGAGAAAGGAAATAAGCGATTACGAGGACGCGAAAGTAGCGGCACCGGGGAGGTTTCGCTACCGATAAAACCACGCTGAGCTACTGCCGCTGGCAACAGTCACAGCGTGGTGCGTCCCAAGCGCTTAGACGCAGCCCGTGGGCTTTGGCAAACCGGCGTACTTACAGGCCTGTTTCGCGGGGCCGTACGGAAAAAGCTCGTAAAGATACTTGCTGTTGCCTTTATCCTTGCCTAACTTTTTACCGATAGCCTTGGTAAGCACCCGCACCGCCGGAGCGATCTGATACTCGTCGTAGTATTCGCGCAAAAAGTTAATGACCTCCCAGTGATTCTCACTGAGATCGCAATCGTCTTCTTTTGCCATGTAGGCGGCTACATCAGAATTCCACTCACCGAGATTAGCCAGATAGCCTTCCTCATCGGTCTCGTAGGTTTTGCCATTTAGCTCGAATGCCATTTCGGACTCCTTTTTTTCGTGTGCCTAAGTTGTGTGTTAAAAATCAAAGCCAACTTTGAACCTTGTCATTGGCGCATGCCAATTCCACAAATCCCTCGTAGTCGACCACCTCAATGCCGGATATCAGGCGATCTTCCGCTAGGCCGCGTGCCTTCAGATCCGGGCCGAGGGCGTAAACCTTTACGCTCTTAATAGCATCTTCAACCATCGCGGCGTGAGCGCTGCCCGCCAGGCCACCGTAAACGCCGTCCTCAATCAGCAGAACGTCGCTGCCCTCACGGGCGAGCGATAAACACGTTTTCAGACTCGACGCTTCGAAAGGTGATTTGTTTACGGTATGCAGCATAGCGCTCCGCCTAAAAATTCAAAATGACGTCTTGCTCTTCGAGCAGGTCCGAGAGTTCTGCGCGACTCACCACCCGGATTGATGGCTTCTCGGCCCAGTCCTCGTCCTCATCTTCCCAGGTCAGCGGCATGAGATCGTCTTCGCTCAGGCCACGCTCCTCGAGGGATTCGCGCTCCACATAAAGCTTATTCACCTCGTAATCGCCCAATGCGCGATAGGCCGGCGAGAAGTTTTTCATGCCGGCCTCCGTCGTATCCTGATCCTGCTTCAACTGAAACACGCCATCCCCAATGAAGGCCATACACACGTCCTGCTCAAACGCAGCGCCAATGAGCACAACCTCCAGACCTTCATGCGCGTACACGGTGCCGTGGGGCGCATGCCTGTTGATGTACATAAATTTTTTGGTTTCGCTCACCTTGGTCTCCACCTAGTCTCCGAAGACCAGCAGGCGGTCCGACTGAATCCCGGCCTCGATTAACTGGCCAAGTCCGGAGATCCGAAACCCGGGAGCGATATTGTCTCCGTCTTTTCCGTTGCGTTTGGCCTCGTCGGCGTCCACGATACCGCGGCGCTGAGCAGCCGCGACGCAAACCACCAGGTCAAGCTCATGCGCCGCCGCTAATTCGCTCCATCGATTCACGATATTTCGGTCGTCCTGCGGTGGGGCGGTCATCCGTGTGCCGTTGTTAACGCCATCGTGATAGAAGAAGACCCGAAAAATCTCATGCCCGGCGGCCAACGCGGCGCGCGTGAACTGATAGGCCGTATCCGATGCCTGATGGGTATACGGCCCCTCGTTGACCATCACCGAAAATTTCATGCAAAGGCCTAGAAGCGGATATGGGTCGACGCGTTGAGGCTTTTGCGGGCCCCACGCCAGTTGTCAATGTGGAACTTCGTGAACGGCAGGCCGGTCGCCTCGAAAAAGCGTGGCCACCCGATTCGATCGATCCAGTCGTTAATGCGCTCCCAATCCCGGGCATCATCCTTATAGGCCTGCAGGATTCGTTTCACGATTGCTGTCGCCTCCGGCCAGCGCGGCGGATTGTTCGGCACGCCCGAAGCGACGAGCTTCTGGAAACTCGGCTTGCTGCGCGCATTGGAGTGGTTGCCGCCCACCCAGATGGCCAATTTGGTGTTTTCCGGGTCGTTGATCTGCATCGGCGGGCACGGGGGATAACAGGCGCCGCAGCAGATACATTTCTTTTCGTCCACCTCGAGGGTGGGCTTACCGTTTACCTGCGCAGGGCGAATTGCAGCCACCGGGCATCGTGCCACGACCGACGGGCGCTCGCACACGTTCGCGACAAGATCGTGGTTGATCTTGGGCGGTTTGGTGTGCTGCACATTGATCGCGATGTCGCCCTGTCCGCCGCAGTTAATCTGGCAACAGGACGTCGTGATATGTACTCGGTTGGGCATATTGCAGTTGCGAAACTCGTCGATTAACTCATCCATCATGGCCTTGACCACACCCGACGCATCGGTACCGGGGATATCGCAATGCAGCCAGCCTTGTGTGTGGGAGATCATTGCCACTGAGTTTGCAGTGCCGCCGACCACAAAACCCTCCCCTTCGAGCGCCTCGATCAGGGGCTCTACTTTTGCCCCATCGGTGACCATGTATTCGATATTGCTTCGGATCGTGAAGCGCACAAACCCATCCGCAAATTGATCACCGATATCGCAGAGTTTGCGCAAGGTGAACACATCAAGGATACGTTGGGTTCCCGCTTTTACCGTCCAGACCTCATCACCGCTCTTGGCAACGTGACGCAACACACCCGGACGGGGATGATCGTGCCACTGCCACTGGCCAAAGTTCTTCACCATCGACGGGTGCATATACTGGAAGCCATCGGGACAACCGGACTCAATCGGCTGACGCATTTCCTTAGCCATAAATTTCTCCGTAACGCTTTAGTTTGTTTGCTGCAACGCGTGTCTTCTGGCTCTAACCTGCAGCGGATCGATTCTCGGCCTGGCGTTCAAACCACTTCACCGCCTCATCATCCCAACCGTCCATACGTACGTACGACGACTGGCGTGGGTCGGAAATCATGTGCGGATCCACATCGATACCGATCCCCTCGAGAAAGTTGACAATGCCGATGCGCTCAATCATTTCACCGCAGCGCTCGTGCTCCAGGCCATTTTCAGCCCAAAAGTCGATGGTGCTCTCCGCGATCTCCGTGATCCGCTCGTAATCTTCCTCGGATTCCAACTTCATGAACGGCACAATCACCGTACCCATCAGGTCGCCGATCTTGAGCGTGCGCTTGCCGCCCATGAGGATCGATACCCCTTTGTCGTCCCCGGGCGAAAGCGCTTTCGGTACGACGTTCAGGCAATGCATGCAGCGCACGCAGTTTCGGTTGTCCACTTCCAGGGAGTCATCATCCTTGAGACTCATGCAGCGCGTTGGGCAGCGGGTAATGATGTTGTCGATGGTGTGCTGACGACCCTTCTCAGCGACATACGATTTCCAGGCGTCTTGATCGACCTTCATATCATCGCGCCAGGTGCCGATGACCGCCATGTCGGCACGCTCAATTGAGTTCATGCAGTCGTTCGGACAGCCGGACACTTTGAACTTAAATTTGTAAGGCAGCGCCGGACGATGCACGTCATCGGTAAAGTTATTAACGAGCGTGCGGTGAATCTTGTGCTCGTTTGCACATGACTGCTCGCATCGCGCTCCGCCCACACAGGACATCGCGGTCCGCACACAGGGTCCGGCACCGCCGAGATCGAAACCATAGTCGTTGATTTCGTCAAAAAAGTGCTGGGTGTTTTCGGTTGACGCGCCGATGAACATGATGTTTCCGGTCTGACCGTGAAACGTCACTAGGCCTGAGCCCCACTTCTCCCAACTATCCGCGAGCTGACGAAGAATATCTGTGCTGTAGTGGTTACCCGCCGGCGGCTGAACCCGAAGGGTGTGGAATTCTTTTGACTCAGGAAACTGTTGGCCGACCTCAGAAAAACGAGGAATGATGCCACCGCCATAACCGTAGACGCTGACCGTGCCGCCTTTCCAATATCATTTTCGGGTTTCGTATGAATGTTCAAGCTGACCCAACAGATCGTTGGCAACGCCATTAATACGCTCCGTCGGATGCTCGTCTCGTAGCCGTTTGATGCCCGAGATGAAGCTAGGCCAGGGGCCGTTTTCCAGCTCGTCGAGCATGGGGGTGTCATGATTATTTTTGTCAGCCATATCGCTCTCCGCTCTCTTCCGATTTGCATCAGATTTCGTTATCGCAATCATCAAAGATCAGCCGGGGTCACGCCATTCCCCTAGAGGTATGACACTCCAAAAATCGGGTTATCCCCTTAGGGATAGGTTTTCCTTTGCGGTGCAAAAATTATGTTTGGGGATACGCGGACCAATATCTGAATTTTCCTCATTAAATCAGTAATTTATAAATTTTTGCCCAAAACGACGGGTTTTTTCGTTGGAAAAAATAGTTCCTCAGAACGTGTGAAACCACGGCTTGATCAGTCTTTTGGGAGAGTTTTCTGTCTATGTCGGGTCGCTAAAATCCT
>Ga0181584_10002555_pt1 | contig 13923 bp, 15 predicted proteins | sample 071ome_30_FD_132462 | JGI IMG/M metagenome (GOLD analysis project Ga0181584, IMG submission 132462) | Coastal salt marsh microbial communities from the Groves Creek Marsh, Skidaway Island, Georgia - 071406AT metaG (megahit assembly) | ecosystem: Environmental > Aquatic > Marine > Intertidal... | reverse complement strand
GGCCTTTCCGCATAATGACGACAGTCTAGCACATTCTGTGGTGGCCGCTGGCGCAAAATGACGGGCCGGCATAATCAGCCGGAATGACCGCACATGTGCCGATGCCGGGCTTTCCGAAAGGCCGGCTTTGGTGTATCGAGATTGGAGGCATGAGAAGGAGAGACGGGTCAATGCTTCTGACCTGCCCGAACTGTGACACGGTTTTCCGGGTCGATGGCGAGAAGATCGGCGAGGCCGGACAGGCTGTCCGCTGTTCGGTCTGTGCGCATGTCTGGCAGGCCGCGCCGCCGATGCTGGTCGAGGAAGCCGAGCCGGGAGAGATGGCCAGCGCCCTGCGCACGGTCCTCGGATCGTTCCTTGTCATGCTGCTGCTGCTTGGCAGCATCGTCGGCGTGATTGTCGAGCGGGCGACCATCACCGCCTACGCGCCGGGCCTGATCGGCGCGTTCGAGCAGATCGGCCTTTCGGTTCGCCCGGACACCGAGCATCTCCGCATTGTCGATCTGAAGGCCGATTATGCCGGTGACACCATGAGGTTGAGCGGCCGTTTGCAGAACAATGCCGCCTTTTTCGCGCATGCCCCGCTTCTCGAGGTCAGGGTGGTATCCGAGTCCGGCGAGCCGCTGGCCAGCCGCATCCTCCGCCCGGATGACGCCGTGATCCGGCCGGCGATGGCAAGCGGGTTTTTCACGCAGCTTGTCTTCGAGGCCAGCAACGAGCCGACTGTCACCGTGACCATGCGTGATGATCCGGTGGTGAGGCCCTAAACAGGGCGTGGTCATTCACAGACCCGGCGCGGCGTTTCAGGACAGGGCGGGAATGGTTTCCTCGGCCAGCAATTCTGTAATGTCACGTTGCCGCCGCAGCACATGGCACGTGCCGTCAAGAACCATTACCTCGCCGGCGGGTGGGCGCGAATTATAGCTCGAGGCCATGACCGCGCCATAGGCGCCGGCCGACATCACCGCCAGCCCGTCACCCTCGGCGAGCGCCGGCATCATCCGGTCCTGCGCCAGATAATCGCCGGTCTCGCAGACCGGGCCGACAATATCCGCCGGGCCTTCCTCCGGGCCAGCCGGGGCCAATGGCAGTACCGCGTGATGCGCCTCATAAAGGGTCGGGCGCAGCAGGTCGTTCATCGCCGCATCGACGATGACGAAACGCTTGTTGTCGCCATCCTTCAGATAGATCACGCGGGTCAGAAGCGCGCCATTATTGGCGACAATCGACCGTCCCGGCTCGAATCCGAGCTGGAACCCGCTATCGGCAAAGATGCGGCTGACCAAGGTGCCATAGGCGGTGAAATCGGTTGCGGTGCCGGCCTCGTAATCGACGCCGATGCCGCCGCCAAGGTCGAGTGTCGGCACCGGCATCCCTTCGCCGCGCAGCGTGGCGCCGAAATCAAGAAGCGCCGTATAGGCGCGTTCGAACGGTTCGAGATCAAGTATCTGCGAGCCGATATGAACCGCCAGGCCAGCCGGCCGGATATGCGGGTCACCGGCAATCCGGCGATAGAGGTTGGCGGCCTCGTTCTGCGCTGTCGAGACACCGAATTTGGTAGAACGCTGGCCGGTGGAAATCTTGGCGTGCGTGTCCGGGGCAACATCGACATTGACCCGCAACGCTACCGGCGCGACAACGCCGCGCGTCGCCGCCACGCGGCTGATGGCCTCGACCTCGGTCGCGCTTTCAGCATTGATCTGGCCGATCCCGGCATCCAGCGCCGCGCCGATCTCGGCGGTGGTTTTGCCAACACCCGAAAAGACGATCATGTCGGCCGGCACGCCGGCGGCGCGCGCGCGTTGCAATTCACCGCCCGAGACAATGTCGGCGCCGGCACCCTCGGCGGCCAGCAGCGCGATCACGCCAAGCGCCGAATTGGCCTTCAGCGCAAAATGCACCTTGCCACCGACCGGTGCCACAGCAGTGGCGAAATTGCGATAATCGGCGCGAATGCCGTCGCCTGAATAGACATAGAGCGGGGTGCCGTGCGCCGCCGCAATATCCTCCAGCACAAGGCCACCGACGGTCAGGCGTCCGCTGTCATCACGCGTAAAACTGCTTGTCATGCCCTGAAATCCCCGCCGGTGTCAGGAGGCGCTGTCGGCGGATTCTGCCGGAATATCGGATGGGCGATAGGGATCGCCCCGCTTGCCACAGGCGGTCAGTCCACCGGCGACAAGCGCCAGCACCAGCATTGCAAACCCGAAACGCTTCATTGTCATGTTCCTTCCCGCTCAGCCTTCATCCAGCGCATAGCGCGTCCGCGCCTCGGCAATCCGCGCGCGTACCTCGTCAGGTGCCGTGCCCCCGAAACTGCGCCGCATCGCGACCGCCACCTCACATGACAGCACCGCCAGCACATCCGCGGTGATCCGAGGCTCAACAGCCTGCATGTCGGCAAGGGCCAGCGCGTCAAGATCGCATCCCCGCTCGGCCGCGATGGCGACGATGCTGCCGCTGACATGATGCGCCTCGCGGAAGGGCAGCCCAAGGTCGCGCACCAGATAGTCGGCAAGGTCGGTGGCGGTCGGAAAACCCTGGGTCAGCGCGGCGCGCATGGAATCGGGCCTTGCGGTCATGTCGGCAACCATGCCGGTCGTCGCGGCAATGGCGATGCCAAGCGCGTCGGCGGCATCGAAGACGCCCTCCTTGTCCTCCTGCATGTCCTTGCCATAGGCCAGCGGCAGCCCCTTCAACACAATCAGCAGTCCGTTCAGCGACCCGATGATCCGCCCCGGCTTGGCGCGGACAAGCTCGGCCGCGTCCGGGTTCCGCTTCTGCGGCATGATCGAGGATCCGGTGGTGAAGGCATCCGACAGGGTGATGAAACCGAACCTGTCCGAACACCAGATCACCATCTCCTCGGCAAGCCGCGACATATGGACGGCGCACAGCGCTGCGGCAGCGAGGAACTCCACGGCGAAGTCACGGTCCGAAACCGCATCCATGGCATTTGCCGCCGGCCGGTCGAAGCCCAGCAATTCGGCCGTCATGTGCCGGTCTGTCGGAAAAGAGGTCCCGGCCAGCGCCGCGGCGCCAAGCGGTGATTCATTCAGCCGCCGGCGCGCATCGGCAAAGCGTCCGCGATCCCGCCCGAACATCTCGACATAGGCCATGAGGTGAAAGCCGAAGGTGACCGGCTGTGCGGTCTGCAGATGGGTGAATCCCGGCATCAGCGTGTCGACATGTTCCTCGGCCCGCCGCAGCAGGATCCCCTGTAGTTCGGCCAGCGCGGCATCGACCGAATCGATCAGCTCGCGCACCCACAGCTTGAAATCGGTCGCCACCTGGTCATTGCGCGAGCGCGCGGTATGGAGCCGGCGCGCCGGCTCGCCAATCAGTTCGGCAAGCCGCGATTCGATGTTCATATGGATATCTTCAAGGGCGGCCGAAAAGGTGAAATCGCCGTGCGTGATCTCATCAAGAATGCTGTCCAGCCCGTGATGGATCGCGTCGCGGTCCGCGTCGGTGATGATGTCGCAGGCGGCCAGCATCGTGGCATGCGCCTTCGAACCGGCAATGTCCTGACGATAGAGCCGCCGGTCATAGTCGATCGAGGCATTGATATCCTGCATCAGCTGCGACGGCCCGCTTGAGAAGCGGCCACCCCAGATGCTAGACTTCGAGGGTCCGTCGTCGGGCGATATGTCCTTCTTGGTCATGGCCTGATCCGTCCGCGCGCCGGTTCGTCGGCGACCTTTAATCCGGAAAATTCCATGAGTTATAGACGGCTTTTGCCGATTTTACAGCCAAAAACACCGGTGTCGGCGCAACGGCTGCTGGCCCCGATCCTGTTGCTGTTCCTGATGCTGGCCGTCGGTCCGCTGGCGCTGGCGGCTGCTTCCGGCACGCCCGAAGCGCCGTCACGGGAAGCACCGCCGGACCTGACCAGCCCGATCATCGACGAAACGGGGGCCGAAATCAGAATCGCGGATTTCGCTGGCCGGCCGCTGCTGATCAATGTCTGGGCGACCTGGTGTGCCCCCTGCATTGCCGAGCTGCCGGCATTGTCGCGCGCCGCCGCCGCGCTTGCCGGTGACGAGGTCACGGTGCTGCTGGTCTCGATTGACCGCGGCGGCGCGGCAAAGGCAATGCCCTTTCTGGAAACGCATGGGGTCACCGGCGTCCAGCTGGGGTTCGATCCAAAGGCGCGGCTGTCACGCGGAATGCAGGTCCGCGGCCTGCCGACGACCATTCTGCTACCGGCTGCCCAGGACGCCGCCTGGCGCTTTGTCGGCCCCTTTGAATGGGACGATCAGGCGATGCTGACACTGGTCCGCGGGCTTCTGGCCGAATGACCTTGAATCTGTTCCATACATGAAAAAGGGCGGCCATGGCCGCCCTTTCGAGTTTCACGTTGTACCGGATCAGTCAAGCGTCGTTTCCAGCTCCGGAACGGCGTCGAACAGGTCCGCCACAAGGCCAAAGTCGGCGACCTGGAAGATCGGCGCCTCTTCATCCTTGTTGATGGCGACAATCACCTTGCTGTCCTTCATGCCTGCAAGATGCTGGATCGCCCCCGAGATGCCGACAGCGACATACAGGTCCGGCGCCACTACCTTGCCGGTCTGGCCGACCTGATAATCGTTCGGCACGAAGCCGGCATCGACAGCCGCGCGCGATGCGCCAACCGCGGCGCCAAGCTTGTCGGCGACCTTTTCCAGCATCGCGAAGTTCGCGCCATCCTGCATGCCGCGGCCACCCGAGATCACGATCGGCGCCGAGGTCAGTTCCGGGCGCTCGGAGCTTGACAGCTCGGATTTGACATAGCTCGACAGGCCGGCATCGGCGGATCCGGCGGCGGCTTCGATGGCGGCACTGCCACCCTCGGCGGCGGCGGCCTCGAAGGCGGTGCTACGGACCGTCACCACCTTGACCGCTTCGTTCGATGTAACGGTGGCGATGGCGTTGCCGGCATAGATCGGACGCTGGAAGCTGTCCGCGCTCTCGACCCTGATGATGTCGGAGACCTGCATCACATCCAGCAACGCGGCGACGCGCGGCATGATGTTCTTGCCGGTGGTGGTGGCCGGCGCCATCAGATGTGTGTAATCCGACGCCATCGAGACTATCAGCGGCGCCACATTTTCAGCGATGCCATGCGCAAGCGCGGCATCGTCGGCGGTCAGCACCTTTGACACGCCGGCGATGGCGGCGGCGGATTTCGCCACCCCGCCGCTGGAATCTCCGGCGACAAGAATGTGGATGTCGCCCCCGATCTGGGAGGCGGCGGTGACGGTGTTCAGCGTGGCCGGGGCCAGCTGGCCGTCATCATGGTCTGCAAGGATGAGAATGCTCATGATCAGATCACCTTTGCTTCGTTCTTCAGTTTGTCTACCAGTTCGGCCACGTCGGATACCTTGATACCGGCCTCACGGGCAGGCGGTTCTTCGACGCGGGTGATGGTCAGGCGGGGCGCGATATCGACGCCGAGATCGGCCGCACTCATCGAATCGAGCGGCTTTTTCTTCGCCTTCATGATATTCGGCAGCGACGCATAGCGCGGTTCATTCAGGCGCAGGTCGACGGTGACGACGGCGGGCATCCTGATCTCCAGATGTTCCAGGCCACCGTCAACCTCGCGGATGACAGCGGCGCTGTCGCCCTTGATCTCGATGCCCGAGACAAAGGTTCCCTGTGCCCACCCCAGAAGCGCGGCCAGCATCTGGCCGGTCTGGTTGCAGTCATCATCGATGGCCTGCTTGCCGACAAAGACCAGTCCGGGCTCCTCGCGCGCCACCACTTCCTTCAGCAGCTTGGCAACGGCCAGCGGCTCGATCTCGTGCGGTGCCTCGATATGGATGCCGCGGTCGGCACCCATCGCCAGCGCGGTACGGATGGTTTCCTGATTCTGGGTCGGGCCGATTGACACGGCGACAACCTCGTCAGCGCCGCCGGCTTCCTTCAGCCGCAGGGCCTCCTCAACGGCGATCTCGTCAAACGGGTTCATCGCCATTTTCACATTCGCCAGTTCAACGCCGGTGTTGTCGGCTTTCACCCGCACCTTGACGTTATAGTCGATGACCCGCTTGACCGGGACTAGCACCTTCATCTGTCACTCCTTACCAACAGAGATTGCGAGAGATTACACAGCCTTTCTACACACCGACTGTGCTTGAAACATCTCCCTGTCCGGAATAATACCCCGAACAGGGAAAAACTTGCTCATTTCTGGCCAGAATTTTGTCCGGGACGCCACAACACGTCGGTTTCACCATCATTGTTGAGAGTCCGGGCCAATACGAACAAATGATCCGACAGCCGGTTGATGTACCGCATCGCCGCGTCGTTGACCACTTCCTCCGACGCCAGCTCGGTCATCCGGCGCTCGGCCCGGCGCACCACCGTGCGGCCAAGATGGAGCCATGCCGACGCTGGCGACCCGCCCGGCAGGATGAAGGATGTCAGCGGTTTCAAGGATGTGTTCATCCGGTCGATTTCGGATTCGAGACGCGCCACCTGCTCGTCGGTGATCCGCAGCGCCGGTGTGTCGCTTTCCGGTGTGGCGAGATCGGCGCCGAGATCGAACAGGTCATTCTGGATGCGGCCAAGCATGGCATCGGCGTCGCTGTCATCCTCGCAATGAAGCCGCGCAAGCCCGATCACCGAATTGGCCTCGTCAACCTCGCCGAAGGCGCTTGGCCGGCGTGATGATTTGGCAACGCGGCGCCCGTCGACAAGGCTTGTCTCGCCATCATCGCCGGTGCGGGTATAGATCTTGTTCAGTTTCACCATTGCGGAATGCGTCTCCTGTTGACGTCCGTGGTTTCGCGCCCGGCCTAGCTGCTGGCCTGCCGGAACCACATCAGGATCAGGATCAGGGCCAGCGCGATCGCCTGGAAGACAATCCGATAGCGCATGATCCGGTTGGAATTCTTGACGTTGTATTCACCGCCCCGCGCCATCGTGATCACCCCCCAGAACAGGATCACGGCGACGATGCCAAGTGCGGCAATGAGGATGAACTTGTCTGCGGCCATGGGAAAGGCTGCCTTGTGCAAGGGCTGGATGCGCGGGCGGATGCCAGATAGATAGGATGCCGCGCGGCAAAAAGCTAGAGATCGGCGAGCTCGGCGTCAAAGCGTCGCGCGGTGGCAACCAGCGTGTTGCGAAGAAGGCAGGCAATGGTCATTGGACCGACGCCGCCCGGCACCGGCGTGATGGCACCGGCAATGGCCGCGGCGCTGGCGAAATCCACATCGCCGGTAAGCCGGAATTTCCCCTCGCCGCGTTCCGGTGCCGGCACCCGGTTGATCCCGACATCGATCACCGTGGCCCCCGGCTTGATGAAGTCGCCAGTGATCATTTCCGGCCGGCCGACCGCGGCGACAAGGATATCGGCGGCGGCGCAGACAGCCTGCAGATCACGTGTCCGCGAATGCGCGATGGTCACCGTACAGCTTTGTTGCAGCAGCAGCTGGGCCATCGGTTTGCCGACAATGTTGGAACGGCCGACAACAACCGCGTTCAGGCCGGACAAATCGCCAAGATGATCCTGCAGCAGCATCAGGCAGCCATAGGGCGTGCAGGGAACAAGCGCGTCCTGGCCGGTGGCAAGCCGCCCGGCATTGACCACGTGAAAGCCGTCAACATCCTTGTCTGGCGAGATGGCGTTGATCACCGCGGCCTCGTCGATCTGCGGCGGTAGTGGAAGCTGGACAAGGATGCCGTCGACACCGTCATCCGCATTCAGCTCGTCGATAATGGCCAGAAGTTCGTCCTGACCGGTTGTCGCGTCGAGACGTTTTTCGATGGAGCGCATGCCGGCGGCGGTCGTGCGTTCGATTTTGTTGCGGACATAGACGGCGCTTGCCGGATTGTCGCCGACCAGCACCACTGCCAAGGCCGGTGCCCGGCCAATCTTGCCGGCCAGCTCACTTGCGGCAGCGGCGACCCGCGCCACCAGCCGGTCGGAAAAGGCCTTGCCGTCGATTACCGCGGCGCCGGTGGCTCCTGCCTGTGTGGCTCCTGCCTGTGTGGCTCCTGCCTGTGTGGCTCCTGCTGCCTGTGTCATTCTGTCCCCCACATTAACCGGCGCCCCCACTGAACCCGGAACGCCCGCATTGTGGGCTGGCGCGACGGCTTGTCCCGCCGGATATGCGCCGTTTTGTTCGCCCGAGGCGACATGCCGCACACCAGCGGGCGCTGTCAGGTCAGGCCAGCCAGAAAGCTGATGACAAGGTTGCGCAGGAACTGCACCGCCAGAAGAAGGATGATCGGGCTGACATCAATGCCGCCTAGATCCGGCAGCACGCGGCGCACCATGCCCATCAGCGGTTCATGGATGCGGCCGAGGAACGTCAGTGCCATGCGAACAATGGGCTGCCATGGATTCACGATCTTGAAGGCGATCAGCCAGGTGATGATGATATAGGCCACCATCGTCCAGATATAGAGATTGACGATCTGGTCGATGAGAATGATGAGAGCGGTCATGCGATCCTGTCCGGGCTTGTCTGCCTGTCTGTCTGTCTGTCTGCCTGCCTGCCTGTCTTTCGGCTTGCCGTGCAGACTACACGCACTGGCCATCCTGATTCAATGACCGGGATCGGATCGGGCTCGAATCAGGGATCAGGATGCGGTGGTGACGGGCCAGGAACGGGTCGGCCCAGTCCTGTCCTGTCCGCCTCGATTTCCTGTTGCGCCGGGCGGAGGCAGGCACTAAACCACGCGCCATGGGACATGCTGTGCGAAAAAATGGCGGCCGCGGGATTGTCATCGCCGCCATCATCGGATTCTGCCTCCTTGCCGGGGGTGTGTTCTGGCTGGCCGAACGGCAGGCCAGGCAGATGGATGTCGGGTTCGGGAATTTCCAGGAGCAGGCCTTTGAGCTTGTCGATCAGACCGGTGCGGTGCGTCGCAACGCCGATTTCGCTGGCGCGCCGGTAGCGCTTTTTTTCGGATATACCTACTGTCCGGATGTCTGCCCGATGACACTGACCCTGCTTGCCAGCTCGCTTGACGAGGTAGCGGCGCGTGGCGGTGACTCGCAAGCGCTGCAGACCATCTTCATGACCGTCGACGCCGAACGCGACACGCCGGAACAGCTTGCCGCCTATCTGTCACTGTTCGACCTGCCGGTGACCGGTCTGACCGGCGAGGCGGAACAGCTAGCTAGCGCACACCGGGCCTTCGGGGCCTATGCAAAGCGCGTCGAGGAAGAGGATGGTGTGGTGCTGTATGACCATACTGCCACCGTCTATCTCTATGACCGGACTGGCACTTTCACCGGCACCATCACCTTCAACGAGCCGCCGGAATTCACCGTCGAGAAGCTGGCAAGGCTTCTCTAGCCGGCCGCAGCCGCCCGACCGGTTCCCAGCCGGCAAGGTGTCGGCAGGTTTTTCACGCAATCCGGGATTAACCCGGGGCATCATGCTTTCGGATCATCAACCGGACAGGGGAGGCGCGTGCGAATCCGGGCGGTATGGCGGCCCGCCGGGCTGGCGGTGCTGTTGCTTGTCTGTAGCAATCTGATCCACCCCCGTCCGGCAAACGGGGCAGATCCCGGCCCGGCCATGTCCCGGTCACAGGAAGCGGATTCGCCGCCGCATCCAGGCCCCGCCCGGCCCAATTCCGCCCGGCTCAATTCTACCCGGCCCAATTCCACCCGGCCCAATTCGGTGATACTGCACCCCATGTCGGTGGCCTGGTTTCTCAATCGGGCCAGGCGCCTGCTTCATGATGGCCGCGCTGCCGAGGCCTATCAGATCACCCTGGCAGCGCTGGACCTCTATCCTGGTTCGGCCGATGTGCGGCTTGGTGCGGCGTTCGCGGCGATGCGGTCCGGCCGTTGCCAGTCTGCCATCCGGCACCTTGACACGCTGCATGCAAGACGAGTTTCAGCAGAGCATCGCCGCCATATTGATATCGTGCGCGCCGGTTGTCGGGGGCCGTGGCGCTGGCAGGTGCTGATGGGCGCCGCCACCGGGTACCGGCCTTCACTTGTAGACCGCCAGCGCGATGTCGCAATCCGGTTGCAGCCCGGGTCGCGCCTCTATGGGCTGTGTACGCGCCTGGTGTCGCTGTGCAATCCTGACCGCCCCCTTGTGTCTCATGGCAAGCCGGACAGCGGCATTGATCTGTGGCTGAACCTGACGATCCGCCATCTCTATCGCGCCGGTGGCGACTGGGGTCTTGATCTTGAGACGACCCTGTTCCGGCGCCGGCCCGCCCGCCCGGGTTTTGCCGGTGATGGCGGTATATTGCGGGCCTTGGCGGCATACCGGTATGGCGCCTGGCGTCAGGTCCGGATCGAGGCCGAAACCGGTCACTCGCGATTCCAGCAGGGACGCGCCGATCTGGCCATCTCGCAGCGTCACCTTCGCGGCGAAATCGGCCTGTCCCTTGTTCACGCAGCCGGCCTGCAATCCGATATAAGCGCCTCGCATCTTGCCGTGCGCTCGCAATGGCTCGATCTGGTGCGGCGCAGATATGACTACCGGCTTGGCAAGAATCTGCACAGAACGCTGACATTATCTTTTGTTGGTGCGCGTGAAATTTCACGTCAGAAGGGGCCTGGTCTGATGCCGGGGTCGCGCGCCCGCGAGGTTGGAATTGCACTTCACTGGAGGGGGGACCATCTCGCGGCCCATCTCCATCACGGGCACCGGCGCGAAGCCTTTCGTGGCCAGTTGCCTTTCCTTGCCGCGCCGCATCGCGCCGGAACACGCACCACAGGGCTGGACGTTATGACAGGTGATTCACCAAGATGGTTAAACCTTAAGGTTGTGTTGTCCTTCGAGTATCGAAAAATTTCCTCCCCGGATCCGTACCGTCTGCCGTCGAGCAAGACTTTAATGTTGCGGATGTCGCGTGAAATCTTCGCCAGCCGCTAGCATAAGAACACAATTATTGGTTGATTTGTTTACAAAAAATCATGTGCACCCAGCGGTTCAAGGGAATAGCTTGAGTGCAATGATACTCAAATATCATGTCTTTTGACATTCGGGCTTGTTGCGCGCCCGAAACCTTTTGGGCGCGCGAACTTCCAAGCGCCGGAATCACACCAGGGGGTATGGATGTGCATTCTGCTGGCCTTTGAAAACAGCCTCAGCCGTGACTTTGCTCAAAACCATCTGGCCCAAAACCATCTGGCCCAAAACCATCTGGCTCAAAACCATCTGGTGGCTGCGGATCACGGCCTTGTTATCATGACCGCCGCGAGCCTTGCCGAGGCGCTGGTGCTGGCGAATGAAGCGCCGGGTCTGGACGTGGTGGCACTGGACCTGCAGATGCCGGACATGCAGGGCCTTCAGGGTCTGCGGCGGTTTCGCCGGGAGTGCCGTCACCGGGTGCCTGTCGCGGTGATGGATTCGCGCTCCGACACGGTGTCGATTGCCGATCTCACAGCGGCTGGCGCGCCCGGTTTTCTGCCCTATAGCCTCGGACCCGAGGCGTTTCTGGGGGCGCTTCGTCTGCTTGCTGCCGGTGAGCGCTACATCCCCGTTGACATGATGAAGATGCCGCCACCCCTGTCGATCGACCTGACGCGGCGCGAACATGACGTGCTGGCCGGCCTGCGCGGCGGGCTCAGCAACCGTGATATTGCCAGATCGCTATCACTCAGCGAGGTCACGGTGAAACATCACATCAAGAGTCTCCGCGGCAAGCTTGGTGCGCGCAACCGGCTTCACGCTGTCTGCCGCGCCAACGAGTTGCAGATCCGGTGACGGCCACCGCCACCGGTCCGCCATTCGGCGAGGATGCCGCTACCGGTTCTGCCGGTTCTCCACCAGATCCGTGACGACATTGGGGTCGGTCAGGGTCGAGGTGTCGCCAAGGTCGGCATAATCATTTGCCGCAATTTTCCGCAGAATTCTGCGCATGATCTTGCCGGAGCGTGTCTTGGGAAGCTGCGGTGCCCATTGCAGAAGGTCGGGTGTGGCGATCGGGCCGATTTCCTTGCGGGTCCATTGTCTGAGCTCGGCTACCAGCTCGTCACTTGGCTCGCACCCCTCGATCAGCGTGACATAGGCGTAGATTCCCTGCCCCTTGATGTCGTGCGGATAGCCGACGACAGCTGATTCAGCCACCTTTGGATGCGCCACCAGCGCCGATTCGACCTCGGCTGTCCCCATGCGGTGCCCGGATACGTTCAGCACGTCATCGACCCGTCCGGTAATCCAGAAATAGCCGTCTTCGTCGCGCCGCGCGCCGTCACCGGAGAAATATCGCCCCGGAAATGTGGTGAAATAGGTCTCGATGAAGCGCTGATGGTCGCCATAGACGGTCCGCATCTGCCCCGGCCAGGACCTGGCGATGCACAGATTGCCGTCAACCGCACCATCGAGGATGTTGTTGTCACCATCGACAAGAACCGGTTCGATTCCGAAGAAGGGCCGCGTCGCCGACCCCGGCTTGGTTGCGGTGGCGCCGGGAAGCGGGGTGATCAGGATGCCGCCGGTCTCGGTCTGCCACCAGGTATCGACAATCGGGCAGCGGCCATCGCCAACAACCTCGTGATACCACATCCAGGCCTCCGGGTTGATCGGCTCGCCGACGCTGCCGAGTAGCCGCAGCGACGAGCGGTCACAGCCTTTCACCGGTGCCTCGCCCTCGCGCATCAGCGCCCGGATGGCGGTCGGGGCGGTGTAGAAGATATTGACCTTGTGCTTCTCGACAACCTGCCAGAAGCGCGAGCTGTCGGGCCAGGTCGGCACGCCCTCGAACATCAAGGTCACCGCGCCATTGGCAAGCGGGCCATAGACGATATAGCTGTGGCCGGTGACCCAGCCGACATCGGCGGTGCACCAATAGACATCGCCATCATGATAGTCGAAGACATATTCATGCGTCATCGAGGCATAGACCATATAGCCGCCGGTGGTGTGCAAAACACCCTTCGGCTTGCCGGTCGACCCCGAGGTGTAGAGGATGAACATCGGGTCCTCGGCGTTCATCTCCTCGGCCGGACAATCGGCGGAGGCACCCTCCATCGCTTCGTGATACCAGACATCGCGACCCTCGACCCAGTCGATCGCACCGCCGGTGCGCCTGACGACGATGACCTTGCTGCAGTCGGGGCAGGAGGCAAGTGCCGCGTCGGTGTTCGCCTTCAGCGGGATGGCGCGACCGCCGCGCACACCTTCATCGGCGGTGATGACCATGTTCGAATCACAATCCTGGATGCGGCCGGCAAGCGCGTCCGGTGAAAACCCGCCAAACACCACAGAATGGACGGCGCCGATGCGCGCGCAGGCCAGCATCGCGACGGCGGCCTCGGGGATCATCGGCATATAGATGGTGATCCGGTCGCCCTTCTTCGCTCCCTCGGCCTTCATCACATTGGCGAACCGGCAGACCTCCTCATACAGCTCGGCATAGGTGATGTGACGTGAATCGGCCGGGTCATCACCTTCCCAGATGATCGCCGTCTGCTCGCCACGCGTCGCCAGATGGCGGTCAAGGCAGTTTGCCGCCGCGTTCAGCGTGCCGTCGGCGAACCAGCTGATATGCAGGTCGCCGGCATCATAGGAAACATCGCTGATCTGGCTGTAGGGCCTGATCCAGTCGATCCGCTTTCCGTGTCTGGCCCAGAAGGCGTCGGGATCCGCGATCGATTCGGCATACATCGCCGTGTAGCCATCATCATCGATCAGCGCGTTCTCGACCGTCTCCTTGCCTGGCGCAAACAGTCTGTCCTCGGTCATTGATATTCCTCCCACGCGGCGTGCCGCCCGTCATGTCACGCATGTCCTGCATGTTGTGCAGAACGTCGGAACGGCTGTTAGACTCAGACTGTCAGTCTAGACCGATGGCATGGCGCATCGCAAGACAGGCACGCCGCCTAGCGGCGGAGTTCGCTGGCAAGCTGTTCGGCAGCGTCGACATCCTCAAGGTCCATTACCCGGCGGGCAATGCCGAGTGTGAAGCCGGCCCGCGCCAGCGAGGCCAGATGTCGCCGCTGTACCGACTCGT
>Ga0181584_10002542_pt1 | contig 13938 bp, 11 predicted proteins | sample 071ome_30_FD_132462 | JGI IMG/M metagenome (GOLD analysis project Ga0181584, IMG submission 132462) | Coastal salt marsh microbial communities from the Groves Creek Marsh, Skidaway Island, Georgia - 071406AT metaG (megahit assembly) | ecosystem: Environmental > Aquatic > Marine > Intertidal... | reverse complement strand
TCGAGAATGTGTCAAATGACACGATCGTTACCGCCGTCGATTGGGATCTGTGCACCTGTCGTCGCGTAGAAGACCGGACCTGCAACTTGACTTACCATCGCGGCGACTCCTGGAGAGGTGATTTCAGCACTCAAAAGGTTTTTTGTCTTATATTCTTGGACAGTCATCCCGTAGCGTTTTGCTGATTTTTCGAGCGCTTCTTCAGTCCAGATTTCGGTATCGAAGACAGCATCAGGATGTAAGACGTTGACCCTTACTCCAAAGGGTGCGAGTTCCAGAGCGGCAACTCGAGCAAGTTGAGTAACTCCCGCTTTTGTCACCGAATAAGCCGAGGCGCCTGGCCCTGGAGCTGCGAAATTTCGAGAACCGATGATGATAATGGAAGGCTGCTTTTCACTCTTTTTGAGAGCAGGAATAGAGAATTTAAGAAAGCGTTGGGTGGCTGTCAGATTAATCCTGAGGTGGAGGTCCCAGCTGTCTTCTTGTGCATCGATGTATTCACCTGACTTGAAGATTCCTGCATTTGCGACAATCAGATCCAATCCTCCGTGTTCCGCAATTGTTTGGTCAACAGCGGCTTTAAGGGCAACATCGTCGGTAATGTCACAAACGACTCCTGAAAGACGTTCTCCGGTTAGGTTTTGAACAACACTTGGATTGATATCGAGTCCCACGACGGTGGCTCCATCATTGCGTAGGCGTTCGGCTGTTGCTCGACCGATTCCCCCACAGGCTCCTGTAACGATTGCGACTTTACCGGTGTGTATTTGTTCTGACATGAGAATGAGATAGGTTCATTAGGCACGGAGAGCACCATTGAAAAAATTGAGGTTTTCGGTGGGGTCCTCGCCATTAAAGATGGCTGATCCAGAAACGACAAAGTTTGGATTCATCGCGGAGATTTGATGGATCGTTTCTTTTTTCACAGCGCCATCGATGCAAATTAGAAGATCTGGTTTGAGCGCGATCAGTCTCGCAATTTTAGGGGGAAGATCATCGAGAAACGATTGTTTTCCTGTTTTGGGTCCAACCGCAAGGAGGAGAACGAAATCAATGTCATCGAGGTGAGGCTGAATGACTTCGATCGAAGTTTCGGGATTGAGGGAAACTCCACGAACGATCTCTGGGTGTTGTGAGATTAACCCGAGAGTCTCTCCGATATCTTTGGTGTATTCGACCGAGAATGAGATGAGGTCAGCACCCGCATTTGAAAATGATTCAATGTGCTTTTCAGGTTGGTCGATGAGAAGATGAACATCTTTTAAGAGGCTTGTCTCCAATCCCGCAACAAAGGCAGGCCCAACTGTGATATTTGGCCAGATCGTGCCATCCATGACGTCGAAGTGGAGCAGTTGAACTCCATTTTCCTGCAAAGCTTGAAGCGCTAAGTTTTGATTTCCCATATCAGCACTGAGAGTGGCGACGGAGAGTTGAGGCTTGCTTTGGATGAGATCAATTTTTTCGCGTCGTGTCATGAAAGAGAAATGCTACAGGTCTGCGGTGGATTGAGAAGCAAAACCCCGGGGGAACCCCGGGGTGAAAAAAGAAGTGTGGTGATAATTCAGTAACACGCTTTAGCCAGCATGATAGATTTCGATCGCTTCAGAGGGTTTTGCTCCGTTGTGAACGACTTCTTTGACGGCTCTGAGCATCGCGAGAGGCTTGTCGGATTGGAAGACGTTTCGTCCCATGTCGACACCGGCGGCTCCGCACTGAATCGCATTATGAGCAAGCTCGAGAGCTTCGAGTTCTGGAAGTTTTTTGCCTCCAGCAATCACAACAGGAACAGGGCAAGCTGCCACCACATTCTCAAATCCCTCGGTGTAGTAGGTCTTCACGATGGATGCTCCATTCTCAGCACAAACTCGTGAAGCAAGGCCGAAGTAGCGGGCGTCGCGAGCCATATCCTTACCAACAGCAGTCACTCCCATGACAGGAATTCCATACTTGTTTCCCAAATCAACTAGGCGCGAGAAGTTTGCGATGGTGGAAGCTTCTGTGGCGGCATCTCCGATGGCGAGCATGGCTGCCATGGCAGAAGCGTTCATCGAGATGGCATCTTCTTCCGCGATGAGCACATTATGGTTCATCTCAGTTAAGATGGTTGTGCCGGAGTCGGTGCGCAGACAGATTGGTTTGGTGTTATCCGCTGGGATACTGGTTCTGATCATTCCTCGACATCCCATTAAGCAATCCGCTTCCTCAGCGAGGGGGGCAATGTTTAGGTCGATTCGCTCGAGTCCTGAAGTCGGTCCCATGAGAAAACCGTGGTCGAAGGCAAGCATCACCGTGCGGCCGGAATCTCGGTTAAAAATACGAGACATGCGGTTTTTGATTCCCCAAGACATGCTATTCATTCCTTTAAGATAGAATGAAGTGGTGTCAGCAGGGGTGTTGAGACCAAAGTTGTCTCCATCTCTAATATCGTCTAAGTCAGCCATGATTGTGGTTAGTTTGTATTTGTGGTGAGAGTTTTTTGCTAAAAGTTACTAGGCTTCAAGCTTTTCAATGAGGTATTTCACTGCTCTTTCGACAAAGGCGTCGTCTTGAGCGTTGTTCTCCATTGCTTCAATTTCAATGGTTTGTGGAAGTTCTTTTTGAAGGGCCTCCCAGTAGGCGGCATCCAATTCAGGGTTGTAGAGTTCTCCACCTTCGGCGGAATAACTTGAGACACCTTTGAGAGGCATCAAAAACAGGGTGTCTTTGGTTGAGTGGGAGAGTTTTTCTCCAATGGATTGAGCAACGCGAGCCTGCTCTTCGGCATTGAGTCGAGGAACAAAGACATAAGGCGAATGCCAAGTGACTTGGTGATCGGTCCAATCATTTGGAACGACATTGGGCTTGTTGACGAGAATACCAAGGTGTTCAGAACCTCCGGGAACGATCACTTGTGGAAGCCCCAATTTGCCAGCAACCGTCAATCGTTCAGGGCCACCTGCCCGCAGGACTCCCCAAACACCGTCCGCAATTTCACCCAAACCGTAGTCGAAGACGGCATTAATAATGCCCTCTTTCATCATCTGCTCCATGGCATCTCCCCCCGCACCAATAGCGTGGAAGGTGATGACCTCATATCCCGCTTGTTCAAAAAGCTCGATTGCGTGCATCGCTCCCTTCGTTAACACTCCAAGGTTTGACATACCGATCACCCCCTTCGCTGTCGATTTGGTGATGCTTTGCTTGGACTGAGCCATTCCCCAAGCAGAGGCGGCCGCGTTGGCGAGAATCTTACGAGAGAAGACGTTTAACCCCAAAATATCTGAGACAGCAAACATCATCGTGATGTCTTTGATGCCGACAAATGGCGAAGTGTCCCCGGAAGCCGCGGTCGATAACATCACTTTTGGAAATCCGTAGGGCAAGGCCTGCAGAATAGGAGCACAGGTTGATGTTCCTTGAGTTCCTCCCAAGGTCACCACCGCATCAATTTTCCCTGATTCTTGAAGTTCGAGAAGAAGCTTCGTCGCTCCTGAGACGATGAAGGGGTTTGCCTGCTCGCGACTTGGTTTGACAAGCAGTTGCTCGAGATCACCTCCACCCGCGGCAATGACTTCCTGCTTGGTGATATCTGCTGAGAGTTTTGCATCACCGACTAGAGAGAGGTCAATGAGGAGTGCTTTCCCGCCCAGGGATTCGATTTCTGAGCGCATAAAATCAGCTTCGTCAGCTTTTGTGTCGAGAGTGGCAAGAATGGCGACAGTTTTCATGGGAGGATCAATACACTTTGATTCTAAAAACGTCTTGAAGAAAATGAGGTGTTTTTTGAATAAATTCGTCAAATCGAATCGAATCTCCACAAAATCCGAGTGATTTTGAATTGAGCCGGTTCGCCACGTCTCTTGACTTCGGTTTAGAGGCGGTAGCGAGCCCGATAAGATTTTGGCGGTTCTTTCATAATTCGAGAGAATTCTCGGGAAAAATGAGCTTGATCGGCAAAACCACAATGGTGGGAGATTTGGGCAAAGGTTTGGGTGGTTCGGACGATCAAATGGCAGGCTTCCTGAACACGAAGGTGGCGCAGATACTCTTTGGGAGTCATGTTGAAGCAGCTTTTAAATTTTCTTAGAAAACTAGAGAGCGAGAGATTGGCGGTGTGAGCGAGCATTGTAATTGGAATATTCTCTCGAAAAGAATGGTGTAAGAGTTGAAGAGCAGGCCCAAGTTCTTCGTTTTTGGAGAGCGATGTCGTACCTTGGTCAAAGGGACGAGTGATCCCAATGATCCCACAGATTTGTTGGGATTGATTAAAGAGAGGTTTTTTGGTCGTGGTGGACCAGTCGACAAATCCATTTCCGCGAGGGACCAGCTCGACTCGATTGATGATGGAGATTCCGGTTCCCAGGATCTCTAAATCATCCTTTCGAATATCCTCCATGATATGCTGAGGAATATAATCGTCATCTTTTTTACCTAAGATCTCTTCAGGAGATTGGGCCGCGAAGATTTCGCAGAGCCTTTGATTGTAGGCCACATAGCGTAGATTGCGATCTTTCACAAAGTAGATGAAGCCGGGAAGATGGTCAAAGATGGTGGCAAGATGGTTTTCGACATGATTGTTTTGAAAAAATCGGTCATCTTGCATGAATGGTTGAAAGCTATGCTTAGGAGGATGATCAGCGCAACCGAACACTCCGAGTTTCTTCTAACGATCCTCCAAACTTCCTGAGGATCCTCTGCTATACTCGGAAGAACAGAGTTGAGGAGAAGTCGATAAGGTGGCAGGTTCGAAAGGCACATCTGCATCCTAAGGAGAATGAGATACTTTTTGTTTTTACTAATTTTAGGGGTCCTCCTGGGTGATCTTCAGGCGGGTGATCGGCTTCGGGTTTTGGTGTGGAATACCGAAAAAGGGTCCAATCCATATGGTGCGAGCGGGAGGCAACGCGTTCTTAAGGTCATTAAAGATAGTCGAGCGGATGTTGTTTTGTGGCAGGAATCATACAAGTTAGAAGGGGCAGATCAGACCCTCGGGCAATGGGTTTCGAAGCAGCTGGGTTGGAATATCTGGCAAGGAGAGAGTCCTCATTTGGCGGTGGTCAGTCGTTTCGAGCAGGTCAAGAAGGCTCTCCATCACCCTTGGCATGGATTGGGGGCGCGCATACGCGATGAGAAAGGAAGGGAATTTGAAGCTTGGAGTATCTGGTTAGATTACCGCTCTCCAGTTCAGTGGAAGGCGAGTGATTCTCCAGAATCTTCGAATGATGATTTAATTGCGTGTGACACCCTCAAGTCGGATCGCTTCCAACAGACTCAAGCACTTTTGGATGAACTTGATCAAAGAGGACTCTTAGAAGAGAAAATCCCAGTGCTTGTGGGTGGAGATTGGAATTCGTCATCTCACCTCGATTGGACTCAAGAGACGGCCAAAGTTTACGACCATCGAAGGGAATTAGCACTCCCCATTGGAAGGCTGATGGAGGCTGCAAATTTTGTCGATGCCTACCGGTTTGCTCATCCTGATCCAGTCGTCGCACCGGGAAATACCTGGAGTCCCCGAGATGAGTTGCGGGAGAACGGCAAACCAGATCCACCAGAGAGAATCGATCGCTTGTATGTGAAAAATGCGATCGGGCGACCAGGTTTGGCAGTTGTTGGTTCTCAGGTGTTGCCAGAAAATCCCGATGATGCCCGAGGTTTAAAAAAGGAGGTCATCTTTCCAAGTGATCATGCGGCTCTCTTAATCGAATTTGAATGGGTTGAGACAACAAGGACAACTTCGGGGGCTTTTCATCCTGATTCGATATCCACATCGCCAAGACTTGATCACCGCCCGCCTCGATCCCAAGAACCCGATTTTGCTCCTACCAAAATCGCGTGGGGTTCTTGTTTTCAGGAAAGTCGCCCCTGCCCGATGCTTGAGGTGTTAGCCGACAAGAAACCAGAGCTCTATCTCGCGCTAGGAGATAATATTTACGGAGATACGAAGCAGATGGATGTCCTTCGAAGGAAATACCGTCGGCTGGCCCGGCATCCTGCATGGAGGGCGCTGACGACTTCTTCCCGAGTCATGGCAACTTGGGATGATCACGATTATGGTCTTAATGACGGAGGACGAGACTATGGTCCAAGTGAGCGCTCCAAGGAGGTGTTTCTCGATTTTTTTGATGAGCCGCTCGAGAGTGAAAGGAGGCGGCGCAAAGGAATCTACACCTCCACAATGCTGGGCGATGATGATCACCGTTTGCAGATTATCATGCTTGATCTTAGAACGTTCCGTTCAGGACTAGAGCGTGATCAATCCAAGGCTTATCCGGAGTTGGGGCCATACCGAGTTCTCCGAGAAGAAGAGCCGCAGATGATGTTGGGAGAGAAGCAGTGGAGTTGGCTTGAAGCTGAGCTGCGCAAGCCCGCAAGGATTCGCTTAATTGGTCTTTCGACTCAGTTGGGCACAGCCCACAATGGCTATGAGGCATGGATCAATATGCCAAAAGAAAGAGATCGCTTCGTTGAGCTGATTAAAAAGACGAGAGCTCAGGGGGTTGTTTTACTCTCTGGGGATACTCACTGGGCGGAAATTAGTCTCATCGAAAAAGAGGGCCTGTATCCCCTCTATGATCTGACCTCAAGCAGCTTAAATCAATTGTGGGACCCTGCTGGGGCCAATCCAAATCGGATTGGCAAAGCCTATACGCAAGCCAATGCTGGTCTGATGACCATCGACTGGGAAAAAGAGATCTTAAGGGCAGGGATTATTGATCAATGGGGTCAAGAGCAATTTTCCCTAGAGATTGAATTTAGAGAATTAACCTTTCAGCAATTTGAAAAGAGAGGAAGTTTCTTAGGAAAATGGCAATCAGCTTTTGGAGATTTGGTTTTGACTCAAGAAGGTGATCTTTGGGTGGGAACATACCCTCAAGGCACCTGTGAACTCAAACTTGTCGCTGGTTGTTTAGAAGGCAAGTGGATGGAGGGTGATCGTTTCGGTCGATGTCGTTTTGAGCGATCTCGGTGCGGGCGATTTCTGAAAGGTGCATACTCTCGAGGAGAAGGTCCTTTGGCTCTCCCTTGGCCGGCTTGGAGAACAGGGGCTCGGGGGATCTCTTTTTAGATTCACTAGGGGGAGGTTGATTCTAGTTGAGCTTCCACGATGCAATCGATATGACATACTGCATGAAGACACTCGTTCTACTTTTATTAGGAGTTTTCTTAGGCTGTGCGCTGGGGCAGGAAAAGACCAGGATTAGAGTGATTGGCCTTCAAGCTTCGGCTGATGGGGAAGCGGAGGATCAAAAGTTTCCAAGGATCATTCGCTTTGCAGGAACGCAGGGGAAAGTTATTCCACGTCAGTTATCACAAAACGAGTTTTCCCCCTTGATCGAGGTTGGTGGAGGTCGGCTTGAATTGCCCATTTACCTTCCTAGTAGCCCTGAGGATAATCCTTGGACAACGATCCGATTGCCAAGATCTGGAGATTACCTCGTTTGTTTTATTCGCAATGAGGAAGTCGCTCAACCGGCTTCCAACGATCCGCTTAGTAATAGCAAAGTCGGGAAGATGACTTGGCAAAATCCTCAAGTTTTCATTTTTGAAGCTCTTGAGGGAAATGGGGGAGATGAAACCTCCCATTTTCTGAACGCGAGCCCTTTCAAGATTTTGTTTCGAAAAGGAAGGGAAAGAACCATGGAGATAAGCTCTGGAGGCAAAGTGACACTCACTTTGGCTGGTGATGATGAAGATATTCTGGTGGGCCTGCGCGGATCAGACGGAAAGCCTCGTGTTGCGTATCAAGGTAAAGCCGGAAATGCTGATGGAGCTCGTCGCTACTTTCTGACCTTTGGTGGTCATGAAGATAGCGTGAAGGTTCGCCTTCTCCATGAAAAGGGTGGGCGAATCAGAGTTTCGGAGCTCTAGGAATTTGTTTCTGTCTGCCACATGTTGGCTCGGGTCACCTCAGTCGTGGCCTTCGAGTCGCTTGTTGCTTCGATTGAAGTCTGTGCCTGATGAGGGGGCGAAAGTCTTTTTTAATTTGGCTTTTGGCTAGGCTTTGCCTTTTTGGTGTTCTTCCTCCATGAGTTGAAGGGGACAACTCCCCTTTCTCTTGCCCAGGTGGTATATTGTTTAGCCATCTGACGGACCCGATTAGGGTGTTCATGAGCGAGATTGTTCATTTCGGTCCGGTCTTGGGGAATATGGTAAAGCTCCCATGGGCTATTGACACCTTTGGCCACAAGTTTCCAGTCGCCTTCTCTGACGGCACGGTTGCCCTCGTGTTCAAAAAAGATGGGCTTTGATCGATTCAGGCTTTTCCCAGAAAATGTCGGAACTAGCGAGACCCCCTCCAATGGAATCTTGTTTTCTGGATAGGTGGCCTTGCCAAGATCGACGCAGGTCGCCATTAAGTCGATGAGATGACTTGGATCTTTGACCCAAGCATTTCTTTTCTCAATGCCATTTGGCCAGTGCGCAATGAGGGGAGTTGAGATTCCGCCTTCATGCACCCAATGCTTGTATTCACGGAAAGGGGTATTGGAGACATTTGCCCAATTTTGGCCATAGCCAACTTCGGTTTCGGGAAAACCGGGCATCACTCCATCTCCACGTCGGAGGGGATAACCGTCGCGCGATTGAGGGGGGACCATTTGGGTCTGTAATTCATCTTTTGCCATCGGCTTGAGTGTCGGTTGCTTGGGTCTCTCGAGGGGGCCAACGAGTTGCCCTCGACCGAAGCCTTCCGCGCATCCACCGTTATCTTGGAAGAAGAGAATCAAGGTGTTGTCGAGCTGGTTGTTTTGCTCCAGAGCCTTGATGATGCGACCAATACCTTGATCCATATTATCGATCATTGCAGCGTAGACTTCCATGCAGGCAGACTCCCACTCTTTGAGTTTCACTTGGTCCCATTTGCCGATTGGGCCAGGGATTTCCCACCGAGGGTCCAGCAGTCCGAGCTTTTTCATCTTTTCCAGCCTTGCTTGGTAGATTGGGGCGTAGCCTTCGTCGTATTTCCCCTCATATTTTGCAATGTCCTGAGGCAGAGCGTGCATGGGCCAATGGGCAGCAGTATAGGCGACGTAGTGGAAAAACGGTTGCTCCGGATGATCTCTAAAATGCTCGTTGATATTAGTGACAGTATTGTCCGAGATCGCATCGGTGTAATACCAAGTTCCTTTCGGCTGGTATTTTGGATCGTTCTCCGGAGTGATGTGAGTATTGCCCCGAGTGAGAGAATTTGGATCAAAGAAGGAGCCTGCCCCATGGATCGTGCCAAAAAATCGGTCGAATCCTCGCTGTAGTGGCCAGTTTTCTTTCGTGTCCTCTCCATTCGCTTTGTAAGGAGTCACGTGCCACTTGCCGCAAATGTATGAACGGTATCCAGCAGGCTTCAGAGCTTCTGCAATGGTAACGCATTCTTTGTTCAAAAAGCCCTGATATTGGGGGAGGCCATAATTGCCCATCATATGACCAACACCCGCTTGGTGAGGATAGAGGCCAGTGAGAAGGCTAGCACGTGTCGGGCAACAGCGGGCGGTATTATAAAATTGGGTAAATCTCAGGCCGCGCGATGCGAGTTGATCGAGATGGGGGGTGTGAATTTCTCCGCCGTAACACCCGATGTCAGAATAACCCATGTCGTCGGACATGATGAGAATGATGTTTGGCCTTTCATCAGCCAAGAGGCCAAGAGAGAGGGGAAAAAAACTGAGAAGAGAGAGTTGAAATAAACGAGAAATCATCTTCATGGAAAAGTCAGTTACGAGTCTTCTCACAAAAAAACTTCAATCGGAAGAGCCAATTTTAATAGGGGTGATCTCGTGTCTTTTTTAGGGATCATTGAGGTGTTGCAAATTAGCTTCCGTTGGATGAATTGAGGATTACTATTCAGCTAATGAAAACGGCGGCCTCGATCTTGTTCTTTTTTGGAGTGATCCATGGATCAAGTTTCGCACAGGTGATTCAGAATGAACCGAATGATAGTTTTGGAACGGCAACTTCGACGGGTCTTGCGGCAGGATCTTCTGGAGGGATCTATTCGATAGGGAATAATGGAGATGGCCCGTTTGGACAAATCAATGGAAACGGAACAGGCGATTTCGATTTTTTCTCCGTTGAGGCCAGGGCTGGGCAGGTCATCGTCTTTGATGTCAATGCGAGCATCGATGGAAGTGATGTTGATACCTTAATTGGTATTTATAGTAGCGATGGAGTGTTGCTGGCGGTGAACGATGATGATGAAATCTCCTTCGATTCATATCTTCGCTACACCACAGTTTCTGATGGGACCTACTACTTAGTTGTTGGAAATTGGATACCGGGAACAACAACCGCAGCCGAGAGTCTCCCAAATGACCCGTTTACAGGGGGATCGGGTAAAGGGCCTCCAGGAGGAGGGGTCGGTCAATATGAAGTGGTCATCACCTTAGATGGTGAGGTTTACCTCAGCTATCTCCCTCCCTTATTTCCAATTGGAAATAGCAATGAAAGAGTCCTCGGTGATTTTGTTCTCTATAACGAAGGACTAACGAATGCTGTGATTGATGCCATTGAGATCACGGGGCCAGATGCCCTTAAGTTTCAGATCAACGAAGCATTGCCCTTGAGTATACCTGCGGGGACTTCCGTGGTCATTGATGTCTTGTTTGATCCGCTGGGTTCACTCGCGTTGGCAAGAGCTGAGATTGAAGTTTACAGCAACGATATTGTTCACCCAAAACGGGTGTTTGCCGCGGAAGTTCAGCCATTGGATGGCTTATTGCTTCGCTTGCCATTCGATGATGCGGCTGATTCGTTGATTGGGTATTTCGGGACGCCCGCAGAAACCTCTGGGAATGATTTTCCGGTAGCCACTGTTGCTGATGTCGGAGTGCCTGAGCCAGTTTTTGAGCGCCCCTCACTGATTGGAGGAACTGGATTTTCAATGATGCTCAACGATGGTGGGAGTAGTGGAAATTATGTTTTAACGGATAATGGATTCCCTCACCCTGCGAGTTTTTCTTATTCCCTCTGGGTCAAACCAACCGCTGGAATTGGAGAAGATACTCTCTTTAATCGTGATCCTGGATATGGCCTCGGAGATGCAATCTATGGCTGCACGATTGGAACAGCCGGCGAGGTTTATTTTCGGATCGCAGGAAGTGATATTGTCTCTTCTGCTCCAGGTGCTGTTGCTGATGATACCGTTCATCATATTGTCGTGACTCATTATGATGCCAACGGGTTTGGGGATTTTACAGCAGACCGAACTCGACTTTATATTGATGGTGTCTTGGTCGACGAAAACAGTACCACTTTTGAGATTCCTGAGTATTCAGGTGAGTTGAATTCTCGGTTGTGGATTGGGACAAGATCAGGTGCGGGGACTGGATTCAATGGAGATCTCGATGACTTCCAACTCTATAATATTGAGCTGAGCCCCCAGCAGATTTTGGGGATGTATCAGACCCCGGGAATTACCGCAGACGAAGTGGCGCTCGACCCTCTTGAAATTACGAATTTTGTAAGAATGTCAACGGGGAGGTCAATTTATCTAGATTTCAAATCACGACCAAACAAAACCTACCGGGTTGAAGCGTCCCAGGATTTAGAAACTTGGCAAACTGTTGAGGGAGCCGTTGCCTCAGAAGGTGTGCGAACGACAGGCTTTTTCTCGAATGCTGAGGTCTTTGATGAAGAAACTTCTCAGCTTTTTATCCGAGTTGTCGAAGAATAGAAAAAAGAACCCCGGGGCTTCCGCCTCAGGGTTCATTGATCCTTCACAAGACCTTGTGCCTAGTTGCCTTATGCGAGGAATGTCTTGTTTATTTTTCGAAGCTGAGTCCTCGGAATTCCGCGGCAGCAGCGGAGACGGCCCGTTCAATCGGAAGGCGCTCTGTTGAGGAACCGGTCCAGAAGCCGTGGCCACTGGTATGATTGAGCATATATTGAGCTTCATCGGGAGTTTCCATCGCCGCTCCGTGAGCCACTAAAAGCGTGTCTGGGCTTAATTCCCGGCACTTTTGGTAAACTTTCTCAGTCTGCTGCGCCGTTTCCTCAATGGTCATTCCGTTATCGTAGCCTTTGATTCCGCCTTTAGTCGTTCCAGCATGATAACAAAAGATGTGAGGTTTCGCTTGTTCGCAGATCGCGTATGAATCCTCCTCGGTAAAAGCAAGACCGACCGACACCATGTCCATTTCTTCTTTGGCAAGAATGAGCATGTCGATTTCATTCTGAAGGGTAATCCCCGCAGAAGTCATTACCTTGAAGATTTCAGAGTCATGATCGATATAAGAAATTGATGGACCAATATTAGAGACGGACTGAACTCCCATGTCTTTGCACTCCTGAAGGACCATCCGCATATCTTTGAGGGGGTCATTGGCGTTGAGGCAGGCACAGACGAAGGCTTTGCCGTCGAGGGCAGGCATGATGTCCTCACGAGTGTAGTCCAGAGTCTGGCGATTCGAGTCAAGAATGGGCCACATCATCGACATTGTTCCCATGCCATTTGCGCGAAGACGAGCTCCAGAAAAGGTGTTGATACAGTCTGTCCCTGCAGCCTCTTGTAGCTTTGCGACCAGGCCACTTCCGGCCGAGGAAATCATGATGGGAATCCGGGCATCAACCTTGGCTTTCAGATTGGCGAGGATTTGTTGAGTTGTCAGTCGTTTGGTGATCATTTGAGGAATTTGGATAGATGTTGATTGAGCACTTTTTTGTAGGCTTCAGGCTCGTAGTAGCGAGCTGGCAGATCGATAAGTTGCGAATTTGAGAGGGAGCTGGCAATCTTTGATGCAACTCCTTGCGGATGAAGGTCATCTTGTGGGCTGGACATCACCAAGGCTGGTTCAGTGATCGTCGAGAGACTCTCAAGTGTTGGGAAGGGTTGGCTCTCCCACATTTTCGTTAAAACAGCGGGGTCGCAGCGTCCATAAACACCCGTAATTGACTTGGCTACGAGGGGGTTGGAGGCGAGGAGGCTTTGAAATTCTGGGAGCTCTTCGAGAGCAGATTGTTCTAACTCTCCAGACCTCGCAACGAGCTCGAGATGAGGAGGTTTCCCAGAATCGAGCCAAGAAGGACGGTTGAGAACTAGAGATTTAAAACGTTTTGGATAGCGGAGGGCGATGTTGAGAGAAATCGCTGAGCCCATTGATAAGCCGCCAAGGTGGCATTGCTTGATTCCGAGGTGATCCATTAAGGCGATGACTTGATCGGCAAAAAAATCAAAGCAGTAAGATGCTGGATCAAAGCCCCTAGACTCGCCGTGGCCTGGGAGATCTGGCGCAACAAGAGAATAGCCGGTGAGCTGATCTAGGACCGAAGTGATTTGTTTTTTTTGCGCACCAAGTCCATGAAGAAAGACAAGAGCTTCGTCGGTTGGTGAACCTGAAGTTGCGTAAGAAAGGAGCATTTGGAACCGGAGACTAGGGTAAGAGAGACTTCGATGAGGCGAGAGGTCGATACGAGACTGAGAGAACGACCTCAGGTCAATGATCGATTTCAAAAAATTGCGTGCAACTCGAGTTGCAGGAGGAAGTCTCAGGACTCTCTAATCAGGGCGGCTGATCTCAAATTGGTCAACGGTGCGGGCATACCAGTTGGGCGAAGCCATTCTTGCAATGGGGTGATAGACACCCTCATGCAGATGTCCTTCAGGAGACATTAATCCTTCTCGGACATGCACCACATGAACGATCCCAATGACTAAGCGATTGGTGCCAATTTCGAGAGTGGAGTGCTCCATGCACTCGAGAGCGACCGGGGCCTCAGAAATCCTGGGAACCGAAATGTGGTCACAAGGAAGATAGGTGAGGCCTTTGTCCTCTAGTTCATCAGTCCCGTAAGGGAGACTCGCCGAACTTTCGACCATGATTTCACTCAATGCCTCGTCGACCATGTGGACCACAAATTGCTGATTGGATCGAATGTTTAAGGCGGTATCTTTTGGAGTCCAGCGATCCTTGTTTCCTGGTGCGAAAGCAACAAGAGGTGGATTTGAACCAAAAACGTTAAAAAAGG
>Ga0181584_10002536_pt1 | contig 13958 bp, 10 predicted proteins | sample 071ome_30_FD_132462 | JGI IMG/M metagenome (GOLD analysis project Ga0181584, IMG submission 132462) | Coastal salt marsh microbial communities from the Groves Creek Marsh, Skidaway Island, Georgia - 071406AT metaG (megahit assembly) | ecosystem: Environmental > Aquatic > Marine > Intertidal... | reverse complement strand
TTTGACTTTTGTTAAAATAGTGACGTAACACAAGCAAAATTAGCATTCCAAAAATTGCCAAAAGGGCAATGCTATAGGGGTTGAAATCCTTGGGGCGCAATAAATCCCAAATTAGATCAAATTGAACCCAAAGTGCGATTAGGATAAAAAAGATTAAAAAAAGAAGGTCCACTATGCGTTCGGCAACGACGGTTCCAAAAACTTTTTCAAAAGGAAGCTTTTCATAATTGGCCAGGGCAGTAGCACGAAGTATTTCGCCCGACCTTGGAACCCCCAAATTGGCCAAATATGCAATCATGACCGTAAGCACACTGTTTATAAATCGGGGTTTATACCCTAGCGGTTGCAATAAATATTTCCAACGATACGCTCTCGAAAGATGGCTGAGTACGGCAAAAAAGATGGATAGACCTACAAAAAAATAGTTCGCATTTTGAATGGATTCTATAATCGCATTTCGCTCTTCAGGGGTGGTTGTTCTTATCGAAAGCCAGATGAAAAAAACACCTATTGTTAAGGGTAAGATTTTTCGGAAAAGTGTTTTTAAAAAAGCCAAAATCAGTTTAAAGTATTGGTTTTTTCGTTGGGAAAAATAAGTGTGGGCTTGAAACTTTTGGCTTCCTCAAAATCCATCAGGGCATAACTGATAATTATAACGATGTCTCCAGGCTGTACTTTGCGGGCAGCAGGGCCATTGAGTGTGACTTCTCCCGAACCTTTTTGCCCTTCGATTACATAGGTTTCGAGTCGTTCACCATTATTGATGTTCACCACTTGAACTTTTTCGCCAACCACCAGATTTGCCGCATCGATCAAATCGCGATCAATCGTTATACTGCCCATATAATTGAGATCAGCCTGGGTGACGGTAACTCGGTGAATTTTTGATTTTACGACTTGGATTTTCATGGGGCAAAGATATTGTTTTTTCAAAAAGGCATATTGTCAATCAACCTTATTTTGCCAAGCTTTGCTGCCAAAAACCCTCTTGCCTGTGGGGCGGGATAATTTTTGATGTCTTGCAGCCTATTTTCATCGCAAATGTTAAAGTAATCAAGACTAAAAAGGGGTGCCTTTTCATAGATCTCGTGTATATTTTGTTTGATCGTATCGATCGATTGCTGACGCAAAAATTGTGCTTTAGCAGCACATAAAGTTGTGTGCAAAAGGGGTGCTTGACTACGTTCTTCTGGAGACAATAGTGTGTTTCTCGAACTCATTGCTAATCCATCTACTTCACGGACAATCGGACAGCGAACAATCTCGATGTTAAGGTTTTTTTGTGCGACTAAAGTTTCTATTATGCGTATTTGTTGAAAGTCTTTTTCGCCAAAATAGGCGCTCTGTGGATTTACTTTTCTAAAAAGCTTTTCTACGACAGTCGCTACTCCTTGAAAATGATGTGCTCTAGATAGGCCTTCCATAGTTTGCGTCAAAGCTCCAAAGTCATAAGGGTTTGTGACTGGAGGTGCTGGTCCATATATCTCCGAAACTAGGGGGGCATACACCCACAAATTTTGGTTGAGCGAGGCCAGTTGAGCAAGATCTTTTTCCAACGTTCGCGGGTATCGATCCAAGTCGCCTGTGTCGTCAAATTGAGTGGGGTTGACAAAGATGCTAACCACCGTTTGTTGGTGGTGTTTTATCGATTCTTTAATCAACGACAAATGGCCTTGATGCAATGCTCCCATGGTTGGAACAAAGCCGATACTTTCCTTGGGATTTAGGTGCTTTTGAAGCTTTTCATAATTTTTAAACACCTCCATTTAGGAAAACATTAACAGCGCAAAATAGACAAAGTTTCTAGAACTCTGAATAATAATTCTTAATTTTGCAAAACTTTTACATCCGTTTTAACACAATATGAAAGACAAGAAAGTCCTAATCATTTCATCTGAGGTTGTTCCTTATTTGCCAAATACTGAACAGGCTTTTAATTCTTTTCAAATTCCAAAATATATAAATGAAAAAGGTGGGCAAACCCGTATTTTCATGCCGCGCTATGGTTTGATCAATGAGCGTAGGCATCAACTTCACGAAGTGATCCGTTTGTCCGGCATGAATTTGGTGATCAATGAATTAGACACTCCCCTTATCATTAAAGTTGCTTCGATTCCCAAAGAACGGATGCAGGTTTATTTCATCGACAACGAAGACTTTTTTAAACGGCGTGCGATTTTGCGGGACGATAAAGGAAATTTGTTTGAAGATAACGACGATCGGATGGTCTTTTTTACCAAAGGGGTCATCGAAACCGTCAAAAAACTAAATTGGTCTCCCGACATCATTCACCTGCATGGTTGGTTTACTTCTTTGTTTCCTTTGTATCTCAAAACGTTATATAAAGACGAACCTTTATTTCAGGACAGCAAACTCGTTACCTCAATTTATCCCAAGGATTTTGATGGAAGCATGTCCGATACCCTAAAAACCAAGGTGGCTTCTGATAAGATTGAAGACAAAAGCATCGAAGCCCTTGCTGAGGCGAGTTATGAAAATTTGATAAAAATCAATGTCGATCATGCCGATGGTTTTGTAATTGCCAGTGATGAGGTCGATGACCATACCGTTGCCGCCATCAAGTCAAGCAAAAAACCCCTTTTGGAGTATCAGGCTACTACAGAGGAAGATGCCTATACCAACTTCTATACTGAACAAATCTGCTAATCATTTATGTCACTTAAGAACGTCCTAAAACGCAACAGTTTCTTGTTGATTGTTGTTTTAACCATCGCCTCGTGTAATAAGGATTTTCATGGTGTTGGAGCTTCATTATTGGAAGATCAATCTTTTACAACACAAAGTGTTCAACTTCCTGTATATGCCTATCAAGATGCGATAGAAAAAGTGCAAACCAATGGCTTGCCGTTGGGACAGTTGGGAGAGATAAATCATCCTTTGTTTGGAAAGGCACAGGCGGCTATCGTTACTCAATTGCAGCTGACCTCCAATGCTATATTTGGATCCTTTACACAAACCCGCGAAGATGAGGGCGATGAAGACAACATTCAGGTCATCCAAGAAAATGAACGTGTCACTGAAGTGTTTTTAGAAATTCCTTTTTTCAACAATCTCAAAGACCGAGATGCTGATGGTGTCATTGATGCCTTTGATATCGACCCTGATGATCCTCAAAGTGATACCGACGGAGATACACTAACCGACTTAGTAGAAACCCGTGCCGGCAGCAATCCGTTAGATGAGGACTCCGATGGGGATGGGATATTGGATGCCGATGATAATGATACGGAGTACGATCAAGAAAACAAGGTATATCAAATTGACTCTCTATATGGCAATCGCCAGGCGAGCTTTAACATCAAAGTACATGAGCTTACCTATTTTTTAAGTCGTTTGGACCCCTTCAATAATTTTGAAACCCCTTTGGCCTATTATTCTAATCGCGATTATTATGAAGAAGGGTTTTATGGAGCCACTTTATACGACGGCAATTATACGCTCTCTTTTGATGAGTTACGTTTCAACTATACAGAAGACGATCCCGAAACCACCGAGGTCGATGAGACCCAACAGGTAGAAACACGACTAACTCCACGTATTCGCCTTCCTTTGGATACACGATTTTTTCAAGAAAAATTTATTGATAAAGAAGGGCAAGTAGAACTTAACAGCCAAGATCAATTCAACGAGTATTTTAGGGGGCTAATCATCCAAACGAGTAACTTTTCGGATGACTTGTATATGTTGTTAGATCTGGGCGGTGCCGAAATCAAGATCACCTATAGTTATGACTCTTATAACCTCAACAACACAGAGGACGACACGAGCGACGACACCATTGACCGCGAACAAAGAACCTACACAATGCCTTTGGGTGGTGTGCAGATTAATACCCTAAAAAACAGTTTTGCCGATGCGGCGATCGCACAGCAAATTCAACAAAGCGAAGCCGGAATTCCTGCGGATCGTCTCTTTATACAAGGAGGGCAAAAACATGCCCGAATCCAGCTTTTTGATCCTGAAAATGACGTTTTGGGAGCAGAACTCAACCGCATTAGAGAACAAAGATGGTTGATCAACGAGGCCAATCTTGTGTTCAACGTCGATCCTTCTTATGACCCCTTGCAGGGGGGAGGACTGCCCGATCGCCTTTATCTTTATAATTATAAAACAGGGCGCGCGCTAAATGATTTTTTAAGCGATCAAACCTTAAATTCATCGGTAAAAAATGGGGATAAGTATGTCTATGGAGGACTCCTAGAATACGACGACAACGGCCGCCCAAAATCGTATAAATTTCGGATAACCGACCATGTCAATAATATTGTTCGTCGTGATTCTACCAATGTTACTTTGGGTGTAGTTTTGGGTGCAAATACCCGCTATATCGAGCCCAAAACAGCTTCGTTGGGCTTGCTTAAAGGCGATATAAAATACCCCACAATGGGAATTCTAAATCCCTTTGGCGTAGTTTTGATTGGATCACACCCAGAACAAGCACAGCTCGATAAAAAGTTGTGGCTCGAAATTTTCTACACCGAATACTAGCCCACTAATTGCCAGAGCTCAAAAGCAATAAGCATAAGAACAAACCCCACAAGACCTTGTATGAGCGTTGCAAACGTATGGGTTTTATAGGCTTCCTTGAGGCTTAGGTCGCCCAGCTGGCTAACAATCCAAAAATACGAGTCGTTGGCATGTGATATCGTCATTGCTCCCGTACCAACCGCCATCAACGTCCAAATTTTGCCCATTTCATTGTCAAGACCCCAACCGCTAAGTAAAGGAAACACAATAGAAGAAGCCGTGATAATGGCAACCGTAGAGGACCCTTGAGCAGTCTTAAGTAAAGCCGCTAATAGAAACGGTATTGCGATCCCCATGCTGGGGCGAAGCGCTAAGGTTTGAAGCGATGCCGAGATATCAACTTGCTGAAGAACCACCCCCAACGCGCCACCCATTGCAGTAATCAAAAGGATGGGCGCTGCTTGAACGATGCCCTTATGAAGCACCTGTTTGCGGTCTACATGTTGTTTTTTGCATACCAAAAATGCAAGAAATACGCCGCTAAGAAGTGCATTGGTAGGGTCGCCAAAAAATTTAAAAATTTGCACTATGTCTTCATAGAAAAGAAATGGAGCCGCTGCTCCAAGCGCCATAAAAAGAATAGGAACCCCAATTGGTGCAAGGGCCCAATAAAGTGACGGTAGGGGTTTCGTCTGATCCAAAAAAAGTGAATCGAATTCTACTGACGCTGAATTTATTGGGTTACGGCGATAAAGATAATAGGCGAAGCCTGCCCCTACTAGCATCAGCAATAATGCAAAAAAACCACCAACAACAAACAGTAAAAATAAATTTGTGAGTTCTAAGTTGGCAGCAGCAGCAAGAGGACCCGGTGTTGGAGGAACCAAAACGTGCGTGGCAAATAATCCCGTTGAAAGTGAGACCGTCAAAGCATTTCTTAGGGCTTTTTGATTCCCCGCCAACTTTTTGGTCAATGGCGCTAAAATAACAAACGCAGCATCGCAAAAGACAGGAATGGCCACAACATAACCAATTGCACCAACAACAAAAGGCAAGGGCAGTCGAGTCAAAAATTTTAACAGCCCCTGGGCCAATGCTGTTGTTCCGCCACAGGCCTCTAAGGCAGCGCCTATCCATGCCCCATAGAGAATCAGTAAACCAATATTTTGCAGTGTTTTGCCAAATCCTCCACCAATTATTGCGCTGATCTGATGGAGTGGTAGTCCCAACAAAAATGCCAAGCCAAAAGCACTGATCAATAGTACCACAAAAGGGTGCCATTTGAGATAACTGGTCCCAATGATAATCCAAACGATTGCCATTGTGATATACATTAGCTCTATTGCCATTTTGTTTTTTTTAAGGTTTGTACTACTTTTTGCTCTAATAAGGTCGCCGCCTGCTTTTTGGCCATTTCAAAATCCATTGTTTGAGGAGTAATCGAAAAGGCCTTTTGAATCCCATGTGCAAGACAATTTTCTTGGGATGCTGAAACGCTTCCTGCATACGCCCAAACCGGTTTTTGATGGTCTCTTGCGCGGCTTGCTATTTGGGAAATTAGCTTTCCATAAAAAGTTTGTTCGTCAAGATGCCCCTCGCCTGTGATAATGAGGTCCGCGGCTTTAATTTTTTCATCCAATTGAGAAAAGGATGCTAAAAGTTCAAAACCAGGACATAGGCTTGCGTTGAGAAATGGTAACAGCCCTGCGGCTGTGCCTCCTGCTGCACCTCCTCCTGAAATTGATGCGATATTTGTTCCTGTTTTCATTTCAATGAGGGCTGCCATATTTTTTGTGTAGCTCTCAATAATAGAAATTTGATCTGGACGCGCCCCTTTTTGAGGCGCATAGACCGTTGCAGCTCCTAAGGGTCCCAATAGCGGATTGGTAACATCAGAAGCAAAGATAAAAGTTGTTTTTTTTATACGTGGATCGAGCAACGTAGTGTCTATGACGGCTGCTTGAGACAAGCCACCCCCCTTGTTGGGAATGGGCCGATGGTTTTGGTCTAAAATTTTTCCGCCAAGAGCGGCAAAAATTCCCATTCCGAGATCATGGGTTGCGCTACCACCTATACCGATAATGATTTTTTGAATTCCACGATCCAAAGCCGCTAGAATTTGCAGTCCTGTCCCAAAAGTGGTCGTTTCGATAGGGTTTTTTTCTTGGGCGTTAAGCAATGCTAAACCAGACGCTTGAGACAGTTCGATCCAAGCCGTTTTTTCATCATTAAACACAAAGATAGGGGCTCTTAGTTCACGATTGAGTGGGTCTGTCGTTTGTGTAATGACGGTTTGTCCAAGCTTAATGATTGTCAATAAATCAAATGCACCTTCTCCCCCGTCCGAAAAGGGCAAATGGGTGCATCTGGCCCCAGGAAATACTTGGGAAACTCCTCGGGCAATTGCCTCTACTGCTTGACTTGCCGAAAGACTTTCTTTGAAGGAATCAGGTGCAATGAGAATCTTCAATTTTAACGTTTATTTTTAATTGCTTGGATGATCAGGGGGGCGTGTGCCCTAGAATTCTCGATAAACCATTTGTTTGTCCGAAGCCCTCCACAAACGACCCCTGCTAGATACACCCCGTGGGCGTTGGATTCCATGGTTTCTGGGTGGTAAATGGGCGTGTGGTCTGCATCGTCTTGAAACTGTACCCCCAATTTTTCTAATAGTGAAAAATTGGGTTGGTACCCGGTCATCGCCAAGACAAAATCATTTTTAATTTCCACGGTTTGTTTGGGGGTTTTGAAGCGGACTGTTGTTTCGGTAATTGCAACAATATTGGACTCGAAGTGTGCGGTGATGCTCCCTTCTTCTATCCGATTGACAATATCAGGACGAGCCCAGTACTTTACGTTTTCTCCGATTTTTTTTTCGCGGATAATCATGGTGACACTTTTTGCCCCTTTTCTATAGGTTTCTAGTGCGGCATCTACAGCAGAATTGGCCGCTCCTACAACAACAACATCCATGTTATAATAAGGGTGGGGCTCACTGTAGTAGTGACGAACTTTGGGCAGTTGCTCTCCCGCTACGTTCAGTGGATATGGAAAGTCATAGAATCCCGTTGCAACAATAATATTTTTGCATTGGTAACTGTTTTTTTCGGACAGGAGTTTAAAACTGTTTTGATGTTTTTCAAAAGTGTGAATCTCTTCGTAGAGGCTGGGGTTGAGATTCCAATGGGTGCACACCCTTCGATAGTACTCGAGGGCTTCGGCACGTGTTGGTTTGGGATTCTGTGAAATAAAAGGAATATCGCCAATTTCTAATCGATCTGAGGTCGAAAAAAAAGTCATGTTAAGCGGATAGCGGTAGATCGAATTGACCAAGGGGCCTTTATCAAAAATATGAAAAGACAATCCGGCCTTTTGAGCGGCAATTCCACAAGCCATTCCAATAGGACCAGCCCCAATAATAATCAAATCTTTCATACGGCAATTTACGAAGCCCCTGTTTGAGAAAAAATAATTTTTTTATATAAGAAAATCTTATTTCTACGGCGTATTTAATTGGATTAAAGCTATTATTTGACAAATATTCTTTAAATAAAAGATCGCAAAACAAGGTTTTATAGTTTTTCATTATGTTTTTTGTTTTAACAATAGTTTTTGTCTACCATATAACATGAGCGTACAAACTATTAACAACAATATCGCGGCCTTGAGCGATACGTAGACCCATACAACACCTGCCAAAACAGCACACCAGAGCAGAAAAAAGACTCCTCCAAGTATGTATTTTAAAGAGGCATGAAAAACATCATCTTCAAAAAGAGACAGTACTTTGCGTAGCGCGAAAAGGGGTGGAAAATGGACAAGATTTGTGATAAACAAAAAAGGCTTTGTCCAACGAGGGATCGCTTTTGGTTGTGCTAAATTACTGCCCTTTTCTAACTTCTTTTTTAAGACGTCAAATGCTAAGCGGGTGTTTGTTGCGTGTATAAACCTTTTTTTGTGTTGGTAATTTGCATCGTTATCGGGCAACCAAAGGGTTTGCCTCATTTCATCGGCTAACACGTTTTTGAGCGTATTAATCGATTTGACAAGTTGTGCTTCGCTTTGACAATATTTGCCAACAGATATCGGCGTGCCAAAAACCAAATGTACATCAGCAAGCGGGCGTTTATGACTTCCATAGTTGATGCCTACAGGGACAATAAACATGGGGGTTTCTAGGTGCTTTAGCTGCGCTTGGCACATCAGCCGACTGCTTCCTTTGGAGAGGGGTTGCAAAAAATATTCACCGTGATGCCCTCCTTCAGAAAACATCATGATGCTTCCGCCTTTGGCAAGTATGTCAAAACACTTTTCGAACGTAGCCTCGTTGTTCTTGAGGCTACTATACCCGTTTCGAATACGAAAAACCGGGAGCATTTGCAAGGCGTCCAAAAACCACTGAAGCCGCCCTCCAAAAACATCGCCGCGCGTAAGTGATGTAACGGGTTTGGGGCAGTAAGAGCCGACCAAAAGAGGGTCCAAAAAAGCGTTTTGATGATTGGGCGAAAATAACACACCCCCCGATCTAGGCACCTGTTCTAAGCCATAGACACAAACTCTTCTAAAATAAAAGTAGTTGTATAGTCTAAGGCCATATTTTACTAAAAAATAAAATCCTTTTTTCATCCGATGTGCTAAGCTATTAATTCAAAAAATAGGGACAAAGTCTTTGCCGTTTTTAATCTAGAAATCCGTTTTGTTGCCTAATTAGATCGGTTTAGGGAGGTTTGTATAAAAACAGAAAAAAAGACGTTGTACCTAAAAAAATGTTATCTTCACATGATGAGCCTGTTTTGAGGTCTCTGTGCGCCCCTATTTTACTAGAACGTAACCGCTTACAAAAACAAACAATTAATATGAAAAACCTTTTTTTATTCAGTTTTTTGATGGCCTTCAGTTTTTCAGTGATGGCACAGCAAATTACCGGAACTGTATCTGACGAAAACGGAGACCCTCTTCCAGGAGCTTCTATCGTCGTAGAAGGAACCTCTGTTGGGGTAACTTCTGATTTTGACGGAAACTTTTCGGTTTCTGCGGCTGTTGGCGACCAACTTACCATAAGCTATGTGGGGTATCAAACCCAAACCATAGATGTGAGTTCTTCGTCCAGCATCAACGTTCAAATGGCCCTAGGCAGCGCCTTAGACGAGGTGATTATTTCGGCTTCACGAAGAGCCGAAAAAGTGCAAGATGCACCTGCTTCTGTGTCGCTGATCACGGCCTCCGACATCGAAAATTCGGCCAACGTCGCCGATCCTGTCCGAAACCTTGTAAACATCCCCGGGGTGCAAATTCAACAACAATCTGCCAACTCGCTTAATTTTGAAATGCGCGCTGGTTCAGGTGTTTTTGGAACCTCTACATTCCCAATTTTAGACTACAGGTACTTAATTTCTCCAGCTTCTGGATTGTTTATCACCTCTCAAACCGGTCTTTCTAACATTGATATAGAAAGAATTGAGGTGGTACGTGGAGCAGCTTCTGCGCTCTATGGTCCTGGAGTTACTTCTGGGGTGGTACACTTTTTGTCTAAAAAAGCCATTGACCATCCAGGCACTACAGTAGAGTTGTTTGGAGGGACACAGTCCACTATGGGAGGTGCAATCCGCCATGCCTATGCAAACAAAAGCAAAACTTTTGGGTTTAAAATCAACGCCCGCTACAGCAAAGGAGACGAGTTTGAACTTGATCCCATTCGTGATGCAGATGTAATCGATGGTTTTGCTCGTTCAATACGTCAGCCATCAATTACCAATCAAATGGTAGATGCTACTAAGCCTGGAAAAAAATTGCTTACCATGAGTGATTTGGACCCCGATGGAGATGGTAATCCACTTGCAAGTGAATACCGCAACTATTCGGCCAACGCACATTTAGAATTTCGTCCCAACGACACTACCTCAGCAGTACTTTCTGGAGGACTCTCTAACGGTAACGGATTGTTTTTTAACTCACAGGGTTATGGGCTAATCCAAGGGAACGATTATTGGGGACAAGCACGTGTACAGTCCGGAGGCTTGTTTGCCCAAGTGTATTATAACTACAACGATGGTGGAGACGAAAACAATCCGACGTTCTTGTACAGCTCTGGCTTTAGACAAGTTACCAAGCGTGCTGCTCTCGAAGCCCAACTACAATACAACTTTGATGTAGAAAGTTTCTTAGACTCGAACTTTACAGTGGGGATGGACTACAGAAACAATGCTACAGATTCTGAATACACCCTTTTTGGACGCAATGACGATGACGACCCCTACATAATTACTGGTGTTTACGGTCAAGGAACCTCGCGTTTGAGTGACAAACTCGACTTGACTTACGCGTTGCGTTATGACAAAATCAACTTTATCGATGAAGGGGCTATTGCTCCTCGTATCGCTTTGGTATGGAAGCCATCTGCCACATCAAGCTGGAGACTTTCATATAACGAGTCTACTTTTGGACCAACCGCGCTAGAAACGTATATTGATTTCCCGGTACAAACCCTTGCTCCTGGCATTGCTGATGTTTGGCTATCTGGTCAAATTGACGCACAAGGATTTGGTGCTAACCCTTCAATTGAATTATTGGGCTTGGGCACTTCTTTGCCTTACGGTGCTACCAGTGTTCCTAATGCAATACCTTATGGTGCTGCGGTTGCTGGTGGGTTGTTGGATGCATTGTATGCCGGGTTGAGCGCAGACCCTAGTTATGCTCCTTTGGTCCCATTGGTACAAAACTTTTTCTCTACATATGTGCCTTCAGGAAGCTTTGGGTCGTTAACTCCTTATAATGTGTTTAATGGCCAAGAAATGCCTGAATTAGTAGGCACAGGTCCTGCAGAAATCGGGCGACTTAAATCTTGGGAGGTCGGTTATAAAGGGATGATTAGCGATAAACTAGCGCTTTCTGTAGATCTTTATACCTATGAGCGTTCTGGATTTACGCAGTTTACGGCAATCGGCCCCACCTATCGTCTAGGCGGAACATCAAGTTTCCCTGCAGAGTTTGGTTCGCTTGTTGCGGGAGACCTCTTAAGTGACCCAATGATCAACGGTGCAATAACTGGAGCCGTAACCGCTCAAGTTCAAGCAGGTGTTGAGGCACAATATGCCGCCAATGGCATTCCACAAGCGTATTGGGCTACCGGGCTTCCGGCAAATGCTTTGTTTCCTGGTTCTCCAGCAGTTCCTTCTGTTGCAACTGCTACAGCAGCTGCAGCTGGACCTTATGTTCAAGGAGCAATTAGCCAAGCAACAGCCTTAGTCGCTGGGGCATTTGGTATGGGTGCGCAAGGCTTTTTATCAGCCATCAACCCTGCCGCTTTTGGTATCGTAGAAACCGATCGTGTACCGGTTGATAATATGTCACACATCTCCGCTGGATATCGCCGTTATGGAGACGCAACGCGTAGCCATCTTGGTAGTGATATCGCTTTAGAATATTTTGCTACAGATGAGCTTACATGGTGGGCTAACGCTTCGTTATTAAGCCAAAACGTTTGGATTCCTGGTCAAGCTAATGACGATGACCTTCCATTTTCATCCTATCTCAACGCACCTAAATTCAAATATCGTTTAGGAATGAATTATAACGGAGACAATGGTATCCGATTTGGACTTGCTTATCAGCACGATGATTCTTTTGAGTCTGATCAAGGATTTTTTGCGGGTACCGTTCAAGAAAAAGACCTTCTTGACGCCAATATTGGTTATAAATTCAGCAATGGTATGTCACTAGACCTATCTGGTACTAACATTGGTGATCTTAGATACCGAGCATTCCCAGGAATGCCAATCATTGGCAGACGTATTCTTTTAAAAGCTACGTATAACTTTTAAAAGTTACCCTTTCAAAACAAAAAGGCCTTCTCTATGAAGGCCTTTTTTTATTTAAAAACAAGCCCAATTAAAAAACGGTTTTGTTTTTGATTGAATCGTTAGGAGAAGCTGGACAAAAAATTATTGAAAAACCCTTGATCGGCTTCGCTTTTTAGAAAGCATTAATGTATCTTTGCGGTCGAAAAATCGATTTTTGCTATCTAATTCTTGAAATCCGTAAAATGGCACAAAACACAGGCAAAGTTTCACAAATCATTGGTCCCGTTGTAGATGTTGAATTTTCTGGAGCAAACACAACGCTTCCTAGAATCTATGACGCCCTAGAAATTAAACAAGAAAACGGTACAACCTTAGTACTCGAAGTACAATCTCATATTGGTGAAGATACCGTGCGTACCGTATCAATGGACTCTACAGACGGTCTTAGCAGAGGTGTCGAGGTGACCGCCACAGGAAGTCCGATACAGATGCCTATTGGGGATGCCGTTTATGGACGCCTTTTTAACGTAATTGGAGATGCTATCGATGGCTTAGGAAACCTTCCTAAGGCCGCTGAAAACGGACTACCAATTCACCGTCCTGCTCCTGCTTTTGAAGAACTTTCTACCTCTACCGAAGTTCTATTCACTGGAATCAAGGTTATCGACCTGATTGAGCCCTACGCAAAAGGAGGGAAAATTGGACTTTTTGGAGGTGCTGGTGTTGGAAAAACGGTATTGATTCAAGAATTGATTAACAACATCGCCAAAGGACATGGGGGACTCTCTGTGTTTGCCGGTGTTGGTGAGCGTACACGAGAAGGAAACGACTTGCTACGTGAGATGCTCGAGTCTGGCATTATAAAATATGGTGAGGACTTTCTCCACTCTATGGAAGAAGGAGGTTGGGACCTCAGCAAGGTAGATAAAAAAGCCATGCTTGACTCCAAAGCAACCTTTGTGTTTGGACAAATGAACGAGCCTCCTGGAGCACGTGCCCGTGTGGCATTATCAGGATTAACCATTGCTGAATACTTTAGAGATGGTGCTGGAGATGGTCAAGGAAAAGACGTGTTGTTTTTTGTTGACAACATCTTTAGATTTACCCAAGCGGGTTCTGAAGTATCTGCGCTTTTAGGGCGTATGCCCTCTGCGGTGGGATACCAACCAACACTTGCTACCGAAATGGGTGCGATGCAAGAACGTATTACGTCCACCAAAAAAGGGTCAATCACGTCGGTACAAGCGGTATATGTTCCTGCCGATGACTTGACAGACCCTGCGCCGGCGACAACATTTGCCCACTTGGATGCAACAACGGTACTTTCTCGTAAAATTGCTGAGCTTGGAATTTATCCTGCTGTAGATCCTCTAGATTCTACCTCCAGAATTCTAACCGCTGATATTTTGGGAGCCGATCATTATAACTGTGCACAACGCGTAAAAGAGCTTTTACAACGTTATAAAGAATTGCAAGACATCATTGCAATTCTTGGTATGGAAGAACTCTCAGAAGAAGACAAACTAGCTGTGGCCCGAGCGCGTCGTGTTCAGCGCTTCTTATCGCAGCCCTTCCACGTTGCAGAGCAGTTTACAGGAATTCCTGGGGTGCTTGTTGACATCAAAGACACCATCAAAGGGTTTAATATGATTATGGACGGACAACTCGACC
>Ga0181584_10002529_pt1 | contig 13975 bp, 7 predicted proteins | sample 071ome_30_FD_132462 | JGI IMG/M metagenome (GOLD analysis project Ga0181584, IMG submission 132462) | Coastal salt marsh microbial communities from the Groves Creek Marsh, Skidaway Island, Georgia - 071406AT metaG (megahit assembly) | ecosystem: Environmental > Aquatic > Marine > Intertidal zone... | reverse complement strand
TGCGGCCTACATCTGTTAGTACGGCATCGATAATAATATTATTACTTGAAAGATCTAATAATACAATATAGATGCAGCTCCTGGAATGATTTTTATTACATTAATCATTTTGTAAATATTTCATAGTTGTTTTAGTGATTAGAGAATGCCTCATTGATGACTATTTCTTTTACATCTGATTTTTGCAAGTCCAAATTAATTGCATGTAATTTATATCGATTTTGCGTATTGCCTTCTGATTGGGCCACCGAAAATACGTTTATCGATTTGTCTCCCGACAGTACCACTCTAGCATCTGGTTGAAAATATACGTCAATTGCCGTGCAACCACTATCCAAAATTACATCTTGTGAAAAACTGTCTACTGTAATATTGTCATCCATACGAGGATCAATAAAAAAGTTTGGATATTGTTTTGGAGCCCCAGGCTTTGAAATATTTTTGATTTCTATCTTATTCTTAATCCTATTAAATGTTACCTGACTCTGAGCTGAATATCCTGAAGAAAGACCGTGAGCATCGACTGCACAAACAGCATAAATAAATGAACCAAATAGCCCGCTGTCTTCTCTACCAAATTCTTTATCTTCATAAAAAAGTCGCGCGTAATCTTCTTTGATTATTAAATTACTATCAACAATTTCTGGATTAGGTGGTGGTGGATTTTGTGTTAAATCCGTATCGTTAAAATCAATTTCTGCAATGCATTCAAAAGGTTGTTCAATTGCTTGAATTAGAAAGCCGGAATTACTAATTCTTGCCGCTCGGCGAAAAACTTGAAAATATTTTATGTCTCTTGATTTACCTGGCGGGAATTGCCATGTTATCATTAAGCCACGACCTTCATTGTAATTAAATCGATAAAAAACGCCATCGGGCGGCTCCGGAGCAATATATTCGCGAGTTATTATAGATCGTCGTGGCGAAGACTTTGAAGCAACATCAGTAACAATTTTTTTCATCGTATGGTTGAAATCACCAACAATTGCTTCTATTCTAAAAATATTTTTGACTACGTAGCTATATTTTGAATCATATTTGATACGGGTATCTAAATAATCAACAATATTGGTATTATTAATGACTATTTTGGTCATGACTCTTTCTGTACCAGATTTAGTAGTTTTTATTTCTATTTTTTCAATAAGATAACCAACAGGCTGAATTGAAATAATACCAGGCGATATTGCTGCAGCGCCATCTAAGTCTTCAATCGTACCTTGTATAATTGCATCATCAACAATGATATTAGTTTGCAATGAACGAGCTGCTTCCTGAATTTTATTGATATTTTCGTCAAATGAAAGTGGAGAAGCATCATCCCCGGAGTTTAATAAAAAACCAACATTAGTATTGCTAACTAAGCTATTCAGCTTAAAATTAGATGCTTGTTCATACAAAGTATTAAGATTTACCTTGGGCACAAAATTAACAACTAGTTCTTGTTCAGATGGTTTGATCAAAGGATTTATAAATTTGGCCTTATTTGATTTATAAATGTCACCATCAATTTCTTCGTCTAAATTTCCATCACCCAATCCCATAATATTGGCTAATTGCTTAGACTGCGTGCTTGATTGAAATTCAATGCCTTTAATAGCGCTTAATTGCAATAATTTTTGTCGCAATCTTTTTTTAACATCTGGATCATTCATGGAATAAACCCAATAAGCATTTTGACCTACGAAATCTTCTTCTTCGTAAATTTCACTTCCTGGATCTAAATTAGTACCTGCATAAGTTGATAATGATGCAGGTTTAAGAGCAGCGCCATTTCTTGAGTAACTGTAATTTGATTGCGGCCAAGACAGTTTAACATAACGTGCAATTTGTTTATCAAATGCATTTTCTTCAATCATTTTATTGATTTTAGATTTACTAATAGCATTTGATCCATTAATTCTTCCATCACCAAAATCATTATATCTTTCGTCTGGAACGAAAAAATTATAAACAAATTCAGCTTGCAAAGATTCCGGATCAGGAACATCTAATATGGGAAATTTTTCAGTCGGCATGAAATTAATTTAAATTAAAATATTGATTTGAATATTGAGCCAGGCAATATTGTAGTTTCGTATTCGTTGAAATCAAATACGCTAATTGTGCTTTCTACCATAGGAATACAAAATATTTTTTCATAAACAACAGGCGAAAATGTTTTTTCGAAAGTGAGTGTACCATCAAAATAAAGCGTCGAAAATAAGTCAGCAATAAATTCAAGCTGTGCAAAATTCAAAAGCAATGCCGGTGGGGATTCTCCATTAAAAAAATTAGATTTAGACATAAGAGAATAATCAGCGCCTGGTAATGGTCCTATAAATATATTATTGAATATATTTTCTGGATATCCCAAAAGGGTAGCCATATTTGCGGCCAAATTACTGGCCGTTGCATCTTTAGCCGCAAAAGCTTGATATACACCAATATCTTCAGAAAAAAGATCCAAGGGGGATACAACTGAAAAGGCCTTTCTACAAAGATAGGATATAACCTCATTTTTTAATATGCCCTTTAAAAAAGGTGAACCAGAAGAATTCAAATCCATGAACTGCTTACCAGTCTGTCCCGTAGAAAGCTGAACTTGATTTAGTATTGTATCTAAATCCAATGCCAAATTTTCTAATTCAAAATTTTTGAAGCTGTTGAAGTTAATAATTTCGCCGACCATAAAGCCATAAGTGTTGGTTACTTGCGGATATTCAAGACCTTGGCCGATATTTTGAAACCAACTGGTTCTTCTTACATTAACTTTCATGCTAAGAAAATCTGGATTGCTTTCAAAGCCGTCCAAAAGAGAAAAATTTCCTAATAAATTATTTTTTACTTGACCCGGTGTAATTCCAAATACGGGAAAAAATATGGTTTGTTTGCCGGCACTTCCCATGGAAACCAGCTTTTCAAAGACAACTTTAATGCATGCCAGCTCACCCGGGGTAATTCTTTCAATTTTTTTGGTGGGCTCTAAATTTTGTGCTTTAATTTTATTAAGACGTACTTGAGACATTTTTAGCGTACGATCAGTCAGCCCATTGCTCAAATAATTTGATCCGACATTTGAATCGGCAAAATTTTTAAAATTAGCAAATGCTAACGTATTTGCGTCTCTTAAATTTTGCGACAGAATAGAAAGCGCTTCAGAATTTGCAATTATTCGATCAATGACAACTGAATGAGCCGTTAAACTGGCATAAGGCAGGTCTTGAATCATTGCTAACTCTTCCACTAAATCTTGCAGGTCCTGGAATGATACTTCGGAATCTCCAATCGAATCATTCGGAAAAAGATCTAAAGCGGCTACTTTCCCCTGCGAATTGTAAACGCTATCAAAACTATTGTTTTCCGAAGCTTCTGCTACTAATTTAAGCGCTTTCACGAGAGGATCTCTTGTCGATGCGCCATCGGTAGGAATATTTGTTATTGCTAATCTCGGAGAATAATTTTGCAATTCTCCTTCTAAAGCGTCTATTAGCAAATCGGTGGTATCATTATTTTCGGCGGCTAAATTTAATAAATTTAAATCCTCAAACTGTTCTAAGTCATCTCCCTCCCCAAAAGTTACACTTCCAATTGACGGCCAATTGGCTTTGCTTATTTTTTTAAAAATTGTTTCAACAGTATCGTACAAAAGAATAATCAGCGAATTTCCCAACAAATTATTAGCAACAGATTTTCTACTGCTGTCAATAAAAGTGCTGGTTTCTGTCGATATTATGTCTTGCAAATTAGCTTCAGCCTCTAAGTGCACATCAACAAATATTTGTGCTAACTTATTGGTCAACATTGAATCATTAGTTTCAGTGGCGCGCCAAATTTCTAAAACTTCAGGCGTATAAAGTTGTGTATCACTACCGAAAACCACAGGAACGTCATTCGTGGGCGCCTTGCCTATTCCAAACGATGTTAAAGTATATCGCTCATAAAGACCTCCAGATGTACCAAAATTTTGTAAATCATTTCCATCAGAAAGTTTTATTTTATTGAGATTTTCATTATTGACTTGACTAGCGCCGGTGTTGTCAGTAGCTTTAACGCGCGTAACTGTTGTATCCCCATTGCCGCTAACATCTGTTACTTCTGTTGTAATATCAAAAAGAGGATCAGAAAATTTTTGTGAAACCTTAACGCCAGGCTGCAGCTTTCTGTATATGCTTCTTGCCAATGCAGTGCACAGCGATCGGCGCAAAGTGTTGACACTTCCAGGGGCAAAACCGGATTCTTTTTTTGCTGCTGTAAAATACAGAGCCAATTCAGCCAATTGATATTGGTCGACAGTATCGGTATTAATTACAGAAATTTCCAGGCTTTCAGCAATTGTTTTTAAAATTTTTGCAAAAAGAGCTCTTGGGTTTAACAGATTCAGCTGTTTGTCGCGACACTGTAATATTTTGTAATATTCCATTGCAGCATCAACATTAGATTTTGCTGACCGAATAATTTGTTGATAAGTGCCAAATATATTGTTTGTGGGATTGGTAAAGACAGAATAAGCGTATGGATCCGTCGGAGTTCGAGTAAAATCTATTACATCACTGACGTCACTTAAATCAACTTTTGACCCTTCAAAAGGCAATGTATTAGCGCCTTCTTGAGTTTGACTGTTTCCTGTAAGAGCATCAACCAGCAAAAAATCTGCCACAGAACCAGGATATGAAATTTCGGCCGTAGTTTTTTCACTTGATACGCCCAAAAGATTGATAGCATTAGTTCGCATACTGTTTACGCTGGAGACGGAAAATTGCGCGCCTATTTCTGTGCCTATCAGCCTTTTAACTCCAGAAGAATTAATAATTTCATTGCAAAATAATTGCAAATTTAATTGAATTCTGCCATTTTCGCTAGGTTTATTTGCCAAGTTCAAGTAGATTTCATCCAACATATCATCTAAAAAGATAACATTTTCTGTGGCGCTTGTTTCACCGGCATCATTTACGCCGGAAAAATTTCTACGCATAAAATCTTTAGAAGAAAAATTTTCAAGAGATAAGTTAGATTGGAATTGAACAATTGTATTAGGTTTTTCCAATATAGAAGTTTGAGTATCCCAATGTTTTAAATAAGCTAAGCCACCAACATCCGAAGTGGGAAAAAAATTGTTTCCAATAAAAAATTGTGTAAGGCCCAAACTTGAAGCCAAAATAGCCGTATTTGTTTTTTGATCAAATATATTATTGTTTAGGCTAGCTTTTTTTCCGCTAAAATATTTAATATTTCTTACAAGATCTAACGGAGAATCAAACGCACTATCGACAGCTAGCAGAGGATCTTGGTCACCGCCGCCCTGTTTTATTTTTGCCAAGCCTCTGGATGTGAAATAAGTTGAACCACCGAGCTGCAGCGGATTAGAAAAAAGAGTATAAAAGCTATCATCAAAATTTCTAATTCTGTTAAAAATTTGATTGAGTATAGAAATGATATTATCAGCAGATTCTATATTGACGTCAATGACTTCTTGAGCTGCAGCAAAAAAATTAGCATCAGTAAGAAGCGCAGTATTAAAAATATCTGCTATTACGGCGCGCGAAATTCTGTCTTCGACCATTGCCACTTCATTAGCACATAGCAGCTTAGAATTATAAACGTTTGTGCCGGCAAGATGAGAAGTATCAAAATCAGATTTTTTTTGATTTATGACAGCTAAAACGGTGGGCTTAAAACCTTGCAGGGGAGCCGATTCTCCTTGTCCTTCAGAACCAACTTCTACGACACCACCCTGCGCTTTTCCCTTTGGCTTTCTTAAATCATCTCCTAAATCAGCATAAGAATACTTGTTAATTTCCGTCTGCAGAGGGACATCACCGGGTTTTTTTGTTGTTGTTGATATTTTTGCCGTACTTTCTTTTTTAGGAATTCCTCCACCTGTAGGAGTCGGGTCTTGAATTATAAGCAGATTATCAGATGTATCCTGATCTGAAGTAGTTTCTTGCGATAGCCTAGTATCACCAGTTCCTTTATTCCCTCTTCCCTTTAAAATCAATGCCGGTTCTTGCTCTTCAGCAGTTCCTAGAGTTTTGATACTTTTTGTCTGTTTAAATTTAAATGCCATGATTTATTCTTTAAATTGTAACTTTACCCGCATCGATTTGTTGTTTTAAATCACCGGCAGAAAAATTAATTTTTTCTGTAGTCGACGTCGGATCTTTAAAAGGCAAATTTGCTGCAATGCTAACTGCTTTTTTGTTACGGCGCGCCGGATAAGCCAATCCTTTCCAAGTGCTTTGTGCAGAAGGATTAGAGTCATCAAATTGTTTTCCGAATAAAGGAAGATCGAAAGCAGCCCAATATTCATCCGGATTTTCTACAGTTAGATTTTCGGTAATTGCATCAAAATCTTGAGGGCTAGTCATCTGCGTACCAGCACTTTGCAACGTTAAATTGCTAGTAATACTATCAGTATCAAAAGAATCCTTGACTTGCGTATCCTGCGGCGCTTGACTCAAGGACTGACCTCTGCTTATTAAAGGCGCTGGCAATAATGGATTTATAACGTCTATACCTGAAAAATTACCGTAAATTATGCCTGTCATCATATTTTCAGGTACCGAAAATCTTTTTTCAATTTTAATTGGTTTAGACGTTACCAATTCATTTCCGTCAAAATCAACCGCTTGAATTTCATAACTCTTTACACCAACAGTATCAAAATATCGATCATCGCTAAATTTATAGCTTTCAACAGAAGAAAAAGCTGATATTGCACCTAATAAATTTTTTGTGCCATTTACCGTACAATAAACATTAAAATGGCTTACAAAGTCAATATTTCCATTAAGACTCCATGCCAGAAGAGTACAATAAGTTTTAACCTTCGAATCGAAAAAATTAAAACTGAAGGTAAGAGGTCCGCCAACAACTTCTTTAATGATTTCTATGCCAAGCTGACTTTCTAAAATTAATTTTTCTATCGAAACCCCATTTAAAACATCAACCTCAGAAGGGAGTATACCTAATCGACTCCAAATTTTTCGAGTAAATCGAGAAGATTTTTTCTGTATTTCGGTGCCTAACTTATTTTGCAATGCAACATCAGCGCTTTGCAGAAAAATAGACGGGTCTTGTAAACATGCCTTAAAAATATATTTATAATTGACATTGGGAAGAGGCGCAGGGATAGAAAGCTTTCTTCGTGTAATAGAATTATCGGAAAAATTTCCTACAGGATTGATTCCAAAAGAAACTTTTTTTCCAGTTTGTGTGTTGTACCTTTCTACCAGCATTAATACAAAATTGCGCGCTTTAAATTTATCCTGCTGTAAAGTCGCTATAAATTCTTCGCCGATGCCGGCTGATCTAAGCGCTGTCAGAACGGTATTGAATAATTCCGTAGTTTCCGTGATATCGATGGCAAAATTAACTGATGTTGTGCCGTCCGGAGAACCTTCAAAAGAAGGAGGTCCAACATTGAGAGCAAATGGAACTGGTTCGTAAGAAAAACGTCTGATCAAAACTTCATCTTCCGCAGAAATTAATTCTTGCGAAACTCCTGCTGATCCAGGAATTCCCAGTCTGTAAGCCACAAAATATCGATATTTTTTACCCAAAACAGTGTCTTTATCGACAAAAGAAAATTTTGATTTTTGATTCAAAACCAAGCTTTCTTTAAAAGCTTTGCTATTCCTAATCTGCACAACCGAATCACTAAATTCTCCAGTTTTTGATATTTCTTGTCGTAACAATCGAAAAGAAAGCACCTCTTCTGTTAGAATTGCAACTTCAATTTGCACAGAATCTGGGCCGGCATTATATGCTAATATCGATATTGGTGTTGAAGGAGAATTTTGAACATCAGTTATTTTTTGATATGAAGGCACAAAAATAGAAGTAAATTCTCCAATAGAATCATCGCCATTAACGGCTGCAAATCTATATGTGATTTTATTAGGCTTCACATTGTTTAATGCATCATTAAAAACAACTGTTGTATTGTTTTCAAAAGAAATTTTTCCGCGAGTTTCTGTTATTGGAATCAAAGAATTTGGATTTCTTATGATTCGATAAACTGCAACTTCTTGTAATGTAGGGTCTGTTTTTTTAATTTCAAATGCTATAGCGGCCGGCCGTGAATCCAAAATTTTAACATTTGGGGGTTCAGGATTTGCTAAAAAATCCAAAAGAGACTGTGCATGCTTAATTTTTTTAAAAATTGGCGTAAATTGTATATTTCGATTTGGATTATTTCTTCCCATTTTTTTAATACCAGAAATAATAACATATAGATTGTTAATATTTCCCAGTCTTTTTTTATCTAAATAAAAGTCTTTTGTGATAGTTCTTTTGGAAGAAATAATATTAAAAACTGTAGAATCAGATCCTGAATCATATCGATCATCTATATCTTTAGATCTAACTAAAGCATTATCTTGATTGCCCCGTCGATTTTGTCTTTGCGCACTTCTAATCGATCTTAAACTCTGTTTTTTTATCATTGTAGTTGCAGATGTCGATAGCTTAATAGGGGCTTTCACATTTAAACTTCGCGAATCTAAAGAAGTAGCACTTTCTAAAGTTTGGGTAGCAAAATTTCCCATGGCAGCCATAGCTGCGGGATCTTGGTTGTTAATGCGCGCTGTAATATTAATTTTTTTTAATGGCGGAGTTTTTTCTATAGTAGTTGCCGGAACGCTTTGCCTAGAAAGCCCTTTTGGCCCGGCATTTTTCATGCTAAAAACTCGCATTGTTGAGTCTTTAAAAGTTCTAATATCGGTTTTTTGTGACTTCGAAGGCCTTATTGCAGTTTTAAATTCAACATCTGATTTTTCAAATAAAACATCAAATCCGTCAATTCTGTTTTGAGCATTAGTAATTCTTTTTTTGGGATTGACAGTATAAAATTCAAATCGCAAACCTTCTAGTCCCAATTCTTCCGCTTGACGATCATTGACTATTAGCATACTTCTGTAAACATAATAACCTTCATCAATGAAAAAATTTCGAGGTTTTATATTATTACTTTTAGCTTCATCATTAACAATATCGATTAAATCAAATTCAGGTATGTTGGCAGCAAATTGAAATATTTTATTGGCCATATTTTGCCGCGGACTTTTCAATATTGCCATTTTAATACCTAAACCTTAGTGTAAATACATTAACAAAAGTTTCAACTCCAGAAGAATCTAAAAGAATTTTTCCAACCATAACTACACGATAAACTTTGTCATCAGCCGCAAAAGAACCCATGTCTATCATAGATAACTTTTCAACGCCAGTCTGATTCTGTTCAAATACTTGAATAGCTAAATTATTGTTTCTAGAAGTTTCATCAAATAATATTTCTTTAGGATCTTGTTCAATTAATTCCACCAAGGGGTCTTGACCAGGATCATATCTTTCGGAAAAATCTGCATAATTTGCCAAAACATTACCAGAATTTTTATTAATTGGTGGCAAAAAAGAAAAATTTGGAAATTGAGAAAATCTTTTATCAGAAAATATACTAGGGATATCGTCTAGACTAGTTTGGGCTCCACGAAGATATCCAGTAGAACCAGCGGTAAAATTTAATTGTCCAGAAGCAAATTCAATATTTTGATAAAAAGAAAAAAGATCAATAGTCCCAATAATGCGCTGATCTTGAAAATTATTAGTCAAGCCATCAATCATATTATTAGAAGCAGAATTTATCAAAGAACCAGTAACAATAAAAGGATTAGTAATAAGGCCGGTACTAAAAGAGCCGGAGGCCAGACTGCCATCACCAAAAACATTAAAATCCTGCGTACGAAAAGGTCGCATGGAAAGGCCAGCCTCTAACTCCGGAACAATGACGTCTTGGTAGCGATTGAAGGTCTCGAAGAAAATGCGGTCGGAGGCATCGGCTGCCAGTGTGGGAATCTCGGCGCTGCCAGAAGTGTCGTAAAAAGTGTGGAGATCGGTGAAGGTGGCGTAATTGATGCGCATCTCACCGGTGCCGGCCTGTCGCTTGCCTTCTTGCGTGATGGTAAAGTCCATCACGCGTTCCTTATTGTTTAAAATTCCTGCCATCGTTGCTAAATATCTCCGCGAGCAAGTTGATTACGCGGAGGGCTTCCATCGCAGCATGAAATCGTCAACCACCAGATATTCGTTATTGGAATCGGCAGCGCCTGGAGTTCTTGTGTCATCACCGAGTAACATGGTAAAGCGACCAAAAGCCCCTAGAGATGATTGTGTATTATTGTCTAAAACAATGGACGGTCGGTTAACCCAGTTACCAGATCGGTCTGTAGACCAGCCTTGATTAGAGGGGTTAAGAATGTTTGTTCCTGCGGAATTATTACCGCCTAAAACTGAATGAGCAAAGTCGGCCGGTATCTTATTATTGCTAGTGGCACTTGTAGTGCCCCAGTTGCTAGCACCAAGATTATTATTAACTTGGCGTGCCAGTAAAACTACCGGCTTAGTATCCGAGTCAGGTTCTGTCGGAATATATCCGCCACAGTATACGCCGTACCAAATTGTACCGTTTCTAAGTAGGATTCTAACGTAAGTGTAAGTCTGCGTACCTGAAGATGAAACATAGGTGTCAGTATTACAACAGGAGAAATACCAGGACATGCTGGTGGTGATAGAACTCAAATTATCGAATGGATCAGTGTCTGTATGGGTCAGATTGGATCCGAACTCTGACGCCTGTGTCCAACCTCCTAACCAACATACAGTTACGTTCATGTTGGTAGCAGCGCCTGAAGTAGGTGAAAGTGACTCAAACTTGATCTGCCACTTATCACCGCCCGGATAAGCATTGACAGGCTCGATAATGATATAGTCATTGGCAGAGCCAAAGCCGGCCGAGAGATCACTGACGTCTGTGACAACTGATCCGCCTGATTTAACTCCGTAAAAAGAGCCATCCTGGGGGAATTGAATAATACCACTCTGCGTGTTTTGCACGAAAGCCCAAAGATTTTGCAAAAAAGTCTGCCAATTGTCGTCGTCCGTAGTCGGAATTGCCACTATCTGATGTTTTTCTGCCATTTTTTAATCTCCTTTAGGACACGAGAGTCAATAAGGCACCGCTAGCGTTCAAGGCAAATCCTACATGGGGACTTGCACCTGAGACCGGCATGTTTAGAGCCGGAGAGCCCACTAGAAGACCTTGGACGGCAGAAGTCTGCAGCTCCAAAAATTGGCTGACTTTGGTACCAGTTCCCGGAAACAGATTGGAAACTTTAACGCCCGGATTTAATCTTCTAGAATCGCTGGATGCCATAACTCACACGCTACCACTAATTCTATTAACATATCCGATAATTGTAACCCCGGAGGTCGCAGCATCTCCCGTTCCTCCAACATAGCCCGCCACTTGGCAACCTGCTGCCGGAAATGTGACTCCGGACAGACTATCGATCTTGCCAATGACAATGCCTGGAACCAAAAGAGTCAGGCCAGAACGTCCTGCCAAGCTCTGTACCACTTCATATTGGCTGCCAGTATTGCCCATCTGTAGCACCACGACTTTCTCAGACGAGTTTGTATTAGAACCATAGAGCCAAATCTCTTCCAGTTCTGTAGTACCTGAAGAAGGCGTATGGATACCTGTGCCGTAAGCATCAGCAAAGGGATAAGTACCAGAAGTCTTAAGCTCGATAGGAAGGCCGTTGTAGGAACTATTGATCGAGCTGCTTAAAAATTGCTTGCTAAATGTTGCCATCTTAAACTCCTAGCCGAAAACCTGTGCTGCTATTCTTACATTTTCTTCTGTGGGATCAATGGAACCGCCGCCAGTCGAAGAAATTGTCACTGTGCTGCCAGCTCCGCCATCCACGATACTAATACCAGTGCCAGCCGTTAAAACTCTCTCATCTGACAATGTAGCATCGGTTGCTAGCGTAACATATTGCGCGTTTGTTGGAGCTCCACCACCAGACGATGCAATCGTCACGGGTCCGTTTGAGGACGATGTGATAGTAATATTGCTGCCGGCAATGAGATATGAAGTACCGTCGGACAAGCGCGTGAGGGAGCCCGAGAGGCCGCCTGTAGCCGTAACGATATTGGGAGTGTCATTGGTTCTGCCCGGTGATCTAACTTTTAAAGTGCCATTGACAGCGGACTCAAGCACCAAAGCAATATTCTGAATGCCATCGGTGAATCCTGTTGGCCTCGTGTTTTGCAGACTGCCTCCAGATCCTACATAAAGCGTATCGCCAGCAGTAAAAGTCGAAGTATTCACACCCTCCAAAACGCCGGCTGAAACTGCTTTTCCGTTTGAATTATTAGAAAGTGTCTGAGCCAAAACGCCGGCGGCCGGCATCGTAGAAGCCAATGAGGCACTGCTGGCTGCAATGATGGAACGGTCGTTACCAGCACTGTAGCCGGTGACATAAACAGGTGTACCGGCCGGTAGTTCGACACCGGATTCGTTTCGCACATTGAAGTAGATTCGGTCTGCGTAATCAAAAGAAAGATTACCGGCAGAATCAGTCTGCAGCGTCTGAAATTTGGTGCCGTCGGCTTCTGGCAAAGTAAAAGTGAGGTCGGTAGCCAGATCAAACGGAGCTTGCAGGTTAACAGTGCCGGCAAAAGCTGTCGACTTGAAGGAAGCTGTCAGAAGTTCAACAGTACCGGAAACAGTTAAATTATTGGTCGTTTTGTTCCAGGAAAAATCCGAATCTCCACCAAACGAGCCGCCGTCATTGAATTGCACTTGTGTATCAGAGCCACCCGGAGATCCACCACCGCCGCCGGATGAACTAATAGTGATAGGTCCATTGGACTGTGAAGTAATGGTGATATTTGTGCCGGCAACGAGATAAGAAGTACCATCGACAAGTTGGGTTAGTGAGCCAGACAGACCATTCGGAAACAGATTGGAGCCAACCAGAGGATTACCGTCGTAGTATAGCACACCGTCGACGACATATAGCTTTTCCGTCGTGTTGCTGGGCCCTTCAGAAATATTGGGTAGTCGAATGCCTGCATTAAAGCCCGTCTGAGGTAGGCCCACCTCGATACCATTGGGAAAGACCACCTTTTCGATCTGTCCGGTCCGGGTGTTCTTTAGCACCAACACGTCCTGTCGGCGCAGCTTGGCCTGCTCAAACTTGGGCATTAGACGCTAACCTCAATGGGGGTCAGGGTTATGTCTGGATTATCAGCTCGATCTTTGACCTGACCATCATAGTAGGGCAGAGAAGAGGTGGCAAAGGGGCTCAGGTTTTGGCTGTGTGTTCTGGCTGGATCTTCTGAGCCGCCCGTAGTTGAATCTTGTGGCACAAACTTGATCTCAACCGGATACTCCACGATGCCGCCCACCAAAGTGGCAGGAAAGCGACGCGGTTCCAGCATGTCTCGAAACTGTCCGTAGCGGTCTCGTCTGAAACGGGCATCTGGCAGTGAACCGAAGAGGCCTCCTAGACCATATTTGTAGCCTCGGATTAAGGGCGCAGAAGTTCCACCAATTTCAGGCAGTATTGGCGATGGAAGATTGTATGCTAGGTCTCCAAATCCAAATAGATATTTTTGAGTATTTTTAAAAGACTCAGCATTATCAGAATTTCCAAAACCATCTCCAACTATAGTAAGGCTCTCTGCGAGCGGCCCGGCAACAGAACCAGAAAAATATATTATTGCTGTAAACGGCGCGGTAACCTCTTTTGTTCCTTGAGAAACGTTCGTAACATCAAATGCCTCAGCTCGAACGTTCTTAAAAGAATCCCTTAAAAACCGCTGAGAAGAAACTTCATACGCATGTCTCATATACCAATCTGAGTCAGATCCAGAAAATATGCCATACGAATCAGTTAATAAATTTACCGGAGCTCCAACTGAAACTATATTGAGAGCGCCTAAATAATCAAGAATTCCAAAACCAGCTCCCTGTATAACTTCAACTGCATTCGGCGGATAGCTGTCGTACACCTTGCCTTTTTGCGCCGTCAACCTTACAAATCGCTGCAGAGAGCCGGTGGTGCCGGCCTGACCTGCCGCCACAGAGGCCTGCACCTTTCTGACATTTGGCGCTTCCGGATCGGCATATTCCCCCGACGAGTTT
>Ga0181584_10002520_pt1 | contig 14003 bp, 11 predicted proteins | sample 071ome_30_FD_132462 | JGI IMG/M metagenome (GOLD analysis project Ga0181584, IMG submission 132462) | Coastal salt marsh microbial communities from the Groves Creek Marsh, Skidaway Island, Georgia - 071406AT metaG (megahit assembly) | ecosystem: Environmental > Aquatic > Marine > Intertidal... | reverse complement strand
TATCCATGAATCTCAATCAGTTGCTAATGCGCGCGGCGCGTTCGTTTCCGGACCGCGTGGCGATATCTCACGGTACGTCGGATTACTGCGACTACGGCACGCTCGCGCGGCGCGCGGCTGGTCTGGCGGGGGCGATGCAGGGGTCACTGGGGTTGTCCGAAAACGACCGTGTCGGTCTGTTCATGACCAACACCCCGGAATATCTCGAAGCCTTCCACGGCACGCTGCACGCGGGCATGACGGCGCTGCCCATTAACAACAAGCTGCATGAAAAGGAACTCGCCTACATCCTCGACGATGCGGGGGCGGGCGCGCTGTTCGTGACCCCCGATCTTGCGGAAAAGGCGGCGAAAGGTGCCGAGATCGCGGGCCGGAACATCCCCATCGTCGTGGTCGGGGAGGCGGACTATCTGGGCTTCCGTGACGGCGAGGGCGTGGAGATGGCCGCGCGCGGCGACGATGACCTCGCCTGGCTGTTCTACACCTCGGGCACCACGGGCAATCCCAAGGGGGCGATGCTCTCCCACCGGAACCTGTGGGAGATGATGCTGACCTATTTCGTGGATATCGACAGGGTTCCCGTGAACGGCGCGGCGCTGCATCCTGCACCGATGTCCCACGGCTCCGGTTTCTACGGCATCCCGCATCTGGCTGTCGGTGCGCGCCAGGTTGTGCCCGAATCCGGCGGGTTCGAGCCGGACGAGATCCTCCATCTGTGCCGGGAGCTGGAGGAAGTGTCTCTGTTCGCCGCGCCGACCATGGTCAAGCGGCTGGTGAACCATTCCGGCGGCGGGGACGCACCGAACCTGCGCACCGTCACCTATGGCGGCGGTCCGATGTATGTCGCGGATCTCAAGGCCGCGCTGGCGCGGTTCGGGCAGAAGTTCGTCCAGATCTACGGCCAGGGCGAGAGCCCCATGTGCATCACCGTGCTGCCGCGCGAGGATCACATGGACACGGACAATCCGCGCTATGAGGACCGGCTGGCGTCGGTCGGCTATGCCCAGTCCGTCGTCGAGGTGAAGGTCGCGGACAGCGACGACAACGAGATGCCGACGGGAGAGGTGGGCGAGATTCTCGTGCGCGGTGCGGTCGTGATGAAGGGTTACTGGAACCGGCCCGAAGCGAGCGCCGAATCCCTGCGCGGGGGCTGGCTGCATACGGGAGACATGGGGGCGTTCGATGCGGACGGCTACCTGACCCTGAAGGACCGCTCCAAGGACATGATTATCTCCGGCGGCAGCAACATCTATCCACGTGAGATCGAGGAGGTGCTGTTGCGCCATCCCGACGTGTTGGAATGTGCCGTGGTGGGACGCCCGCACGAGGAATGGGGCGAGGAGGTCATCGCCTTTGTCGCCCCGCGCGAGGGCACAGAGGTCGATATCGCGGAACTGGACAAGCTGTGTCTGGAGAACATCGCCCGCTTCAAGCGCCCGAAGGACTACCGGATCGCCGCGGCACTGCCCAAGAACAACTACGGCAAGATCGTGAAGCGCGAGCTGCGCAACCAGCTCGAGGCCGAAGAGCGCGACTGAGACCGAGGAGGGCGCACCATGCCGTCACCTGTGGATCCCGGCCTCCAGGCCGTATTCGACGAATTGAAGGAAACGGGTGCGGCCTTGCCGGACCCGGCGGATGTCGGCGTGGAGGCGGCGCGGGCGGCACGTCAGCGGTACTACGCCTATCTGAACCAGCCTGACGGTGTCCTCGACGTGCATGAGGTCCGGGATGTCACCATTGACGGTCCTCACGGGCCGTTCCTGTTGCGGCTCTACTTTCCGACGGACGAACGCCCCGCGCCTGTCACGGTTTTCATCCATGGCGGGGGATGGTGGACGGGGGATGTGGCTGCCTACGACCAGATCTGCCGCCGCCTTGCCGAAGAGAGCGGCTGCGCCGTGGCAAGCGTCGATTACCGGCTTTGGCCCGAGTACCGGTTTCCGGTGCCGGTGGACGAGACCATGGCAGCGGCACACTGGGTCCTGAACGAAGGTGCCGCGAATGGCCTCGACCCCGACCACATCGCGTTTTGCGGTGATTCCGCCGGCGCGACCCTGGCGCTCTATGCCGGTGCGCAATTGAAGAACACCGGCGCCGTACGGGCGCTGGCGCTGGTCTATGGCGTCTATCAGATCGACGTGGACACACCGTCATGGCGCGAGATCGGGGACGGCACCTACGGGCTGACCCGGGCGCAGATGCAGTGGATCTGGGACGGCTACCTCGAGGGGGCGAATGTTGCGGCGGACGATCCGCGCGCAGCGCCACTCCATGGTGACCTGTCCGGGCTTCCCTACACCTGGGTGATGGTGGGGGACCTGGACCCGCTGGTCGATGACAGCCGCGCTCTGGCCAGGCGTCTTTCCGATGCCGGCGTGCCGCACCACCTCAAGATCGAGGAGGGCATGACCCACTTCATCTGGATGTGGCAGCGGCTATACCAGCGCTCCCGCGCCTCGATCGCGGAGGCGGGAGGAGCCTTGAAGCGGGAACTGCGGCGCGGCTAGCGGTTATTCCTTGGCCATGACGGCGGTGAGGTTCTCGACTGCGTCGTTATAGCCGCGCGGGTTCTCCATCGCGACGATCTGCGGCCAGAGTTCGGAGATGCGCTCCGGGGTCATCTGCTCGCGCGGATCGACGCGCACGCCGGCACCCTCCATGACCTGGATGCGTGAGTAGTAGCCTGCCGTGGCCGAGATCACATTGCCGCTGTCGGTGCAGTCTTCGCTGACGAGGTAGGTCACCATGGCGGCGACGGCTTCGGGCGTCACCAGCTCGCGGTCATAGGTCTCGAAGATGCCGGATGGCTCCGCGATGCGCGTGGCGGCGAGCGGCGCGAGCGCGTTGATGGTGATGTTGTTGCGCGCGCCTTCCAGTTTCAGCGTGTTCATGAAGCCGACCACGGCCATCTTGGCCGCCGAATAGTTGGTCTGGCCGAAATTGCCGTAGAGACCGGAATTCGACGAGACCATCAGGATGCGGCCGTAGTTGTTCTCCCGCATGATCGGGTAGGCGGCGTGGGCGATATAGACCGAGCCGAGAAAGTGCACCTTCACCACGAACTCGTAGTCGTCGAGCGTCATCTTGTGGAAGGTCTTGTCCCGAACGATACCGGCATTGTTGATGACGATATCGACGCCGCCGAAGTTATCGACGGCCGTCTGTACGATATTCGCCGCGGATTCGCGCTCGGCGACGCTGTCGTAGTTGGCGACGGCTTCGCCGCCGGCGGCGCGGATTTCCTCGACCACCACATCCGCCGGCGTGGCCGACGAGCCGCTGCCATCGATGGCGCCGCCCAGATCGTTGACCACCACCTTCGCGCCGCGCGCGCCCAGTGCGAGCGCGTAGCTCTTGCCAAGTCCGTGTCCAGCACCGGTCACGACCGCAACGCGGCCATCGAATTGAATTGCCATTCTTGTCCCCGATTTTTTCTTTGTATGCGCGAATGCGTGGCCAGAGTGTGATTGCGAATCACATACGAGAGTCAAGGCTTCGGAGCCGAAATTCGGCCCCACGATCAATGAATTGCGCGTGGATTTTCGCAGTTCCCCACGCTAGCTTGCGCCGCCCCGAAAGAAGGGCGAACCGGCACGACACCGAGAAATAAGCAAACAGGGGAAAAGCATGGATTTCGCGAGTCTCGACTGGACCATCTACTGGTTCATGTTCCCGATCTCGATGTGTGTGGCGACGACGGCGATGCTGAGCGGAATCGGCGGTGCGGCGCTGTTCGCCCCGATCTTCCTGATCATCTTCCCGATCCTCGGGCCGGAATACCTGCTGGCGGGGACGGCGGCGGCGATCGGCACGGCTCTGATGACGGAAGTCTTCGGGTTTTCGTCCGGTTTCGTGGGGTACTACCGCAAGAAGCTGATCCATTTCCGCAGCGCCACGCCCTTTCTGATGGTTTCGGTCCCGGTGGCCATTGTCGGCGCGATCATGCTGGCCTCCCTCAAGGAGCATGAAGCCCTGCTGAAGGGGGCCTACGCGCTCCTGATGCTGGTGCTGGCGCCGATCATCTTCCGGCACCACTCGCCGCAGGAAATGCTCACCGAGGATGCTCACGAACATTTTGAGGGGGCCGGGCGTGAGCCCGTCAGCGTGACGGACGCTACCGGGAAAACCTGGAACTTCAAGAAACCGAAACAGGGGATCGACGGTGCCGCCACAACGGGTATCGGAGCGTTCCTGACGGGGCTTCTGGGCGTGGGGATCGGCGAAGTCATCATGCCGCAACTGGTCAAGCGCAACCATGTGCCGGTGGCCGTGGCGGCGGCTACGTCGGTGTTCATCGTCATTGTCACCATCGCGGCCGCGTCGTTCACGCAAGTGTCCGCCCTGATCGCCGCGGGCGGTGTCAACGCGATCCCGTGGAACCTCGTGTGCTACACGATCCCGGGTGTCATCATCGGCGGCCAGATCGGACCGCGGCTCCAGGGTAAGGTCGCGCAACGCACCATGGAACGCACAATTGCCATACTGTTCGGTATTATCGGACTGGCGATGGGGTATATCGCTCTTCGTGAACTGGGTGTGTTCGCCTAGCAGGTAAAAAATCAGGTATGTCTCTCGGATTATCAGAAGACCGGAACCGCCGTCGCAAACGGCGGCAGTTCGCCGGAGCCCTCTTTCGCTGGGCCATTGTCCTGGCTGTCGGGGCGGGGGTCGGCATCTACGCACATGATGTCGGCACGGACATTGCGCAGCAGCAGGTGAGCGAGCTCAAGGTGCGCCTGACGGAGGAGACCGAGGCGGGCGAGAAACTGCGTGCGGAAATTGCCGGGTTGCAGGCCGCGCTGCGCACGGAGCGGGACAAGGTCGCCGACTGGAGTTCCCGTTATGAGGCGGATGTACACAGTGAGCGTGAGAAGCCGATCCTGCAGGCGGTCCGCGAGCGTCTGGATTCGGGAGTATCGGATGACCGAATCCGCGAGATGATCGCGATTGCGCGCGACGATGTTGCCTGCGAACCGCTTGGCCCGTCGAAACGCTTCATCGTCAACAACGAAATCAACCAGGGGGCCAACGGCTCGGTCAGCTTCGCCGATGGCGCCGTAACGGTTACCGGAACGGGCAGCGCCGCGCGAAACGATGCCAATCAGCCTGTGGCGTGGTTCGATCCCGGACAGCCGGTGACGGTGAATTTCGCGCATCGCGGCGGTGAGGTCTCCCAGGTCACGGGCGTGCTGCCGGTCCACCATGCGGTGGCTGTCGGTAACGTCGAGTACCGCTTCAGTGTCGTCGCGGGGCCGAGGGCGTTCGTGCTGGTCAGTGGGGAGAGCTGCCCCATCTCCTGAACTTCCTTCAAAATCATGTGCTTGGCATGGCTTTTTATTGTGGTTTTGAAGTATGGTCCGGGCCCATTCCGGCGGGACGTCAGGAAACCGTCAGTCTGGAGGGACCCGCTGTCATGGGCGTGTCTTGAATCGTTCGGACGAAGCGCCTAAATCGGTCCGCGATTCGCCATTCGGCCCGGCCAAACGGCTGAATGAAAACAAGAATTTCCCGGACGGATGCGTCCGGTAGAAAAATTGCGGAGCCGCGGTATCGCGCGCCCGCATCGATCGGAGAGCCCGGTCCGTCCTTTGGAGCGGTCGGGGGGAGGAAGAAAGAGCCGTGACGAAGCTCCTAGATATCAGGGGCCTGACGAAACGATTCGGGCCCATCACCGCTGTCGATAACGTGTCGTTCTCGGTCGATCGCGGAGAGGTGCTCGGGTTTCTCGGGCCAAATGGCGCCGGAAAATCGACGACCATGAAGATCGTGACCGGTTTCCTTGCGGCCAGCGAAGGCACCGTCGAGGTCTGCGGCCATGACGTTGCCCGCCATGCTCTGGCGGTGAAGCGCCGCATCGGATACCTGCCGGAAGGCGCGCCGCTTTATGGTGACATGACGCCCATGTCGTTGCTGAGCTTTGTGTGCGAGGTGCGGCGCATGTCCGCCGAGGACACGAAACGCGGCATCGACTACGCGATCTCCAAGCTCCACATCGACAATGTGCTCTATCAGCCCATCGAGACCCTCTCCAAGGGCTACAAGCGTCGTGTCGGGCTGGCGCAGGCCATCGTCCACGATCCCGACGTTCTGATCCTCGATGAGCCGACCGACGGCCTCGACCCGAACCAGAAGCACGAGGTGCGCGAACTGCTGAAGGAGATGGCGGGCAAGAAGGCCGTCATCATCTCCACCCACATTCTCGAAGAGGTCGAGGCGGTGTGTTCGCGCGCGATCATCATCGCCAAGGGCAGGCTGGTGGCCGATCAGGACCCGCTGAGCCTGCAGGCCCGCTCGCGGCTCCACAATGCGGTCGGCATCCGCCTGTCCGCCGCGCAGGTGGACAACTGCACGCAGGTGCTCAGTGCCCTGCCGTCGGTCAGCGGCGTGCAGCGGACCGCGCAGGTGGGCGATACCGTCGAAATCTTGGCCGTGGCCCAGGGCGGCGGTGAGATCCTCGTCGAGGTGCGCAACGCCATAGGCGAGAAGGGCATCGACGTGAGCGAAATTTTCGTCGAGCGCGGCCGGCTGGAAGATGTCTTCCGCGACCTGACCTTCGAGGTGGAAGGCCTCAAGGCGCCCGATACCGGGGCCGGGGAGGCGTCCCATGCATAACATCTGGATCGTCTTCAAACGCGAGCTTGCGGCGTATTTCACCTCACCGCTGGCCTATGTGTTCATCGTGATCTTCCTGGCGCTCGCGGGCGGGCTGACTTTCTTCTTCGGCGGCTGGCTCGACCGGGGGCAGGCCGATTTGCAGGTCTTCTTCATCTACCACCCGTATCTCTACCTGTTCCTGATCCCGGCGGTGGGCATGCGCCTTTGGGCCGAGGAACGTAAGTCCGGCACCATCGAGTTCCTGCTGACGTTACCCGTGACCACGGGCGAGATCGTGATCGGCAAGTTTCTCGCGGCCTGGATCTTCGCAGGTATCGCACTGGCACTGACCTTCCCGATGTGGCTGACCGTCAATTATCTCGGCAATCCGGACAACGGGATCATCCTCGCCGCCTATATCGGAAGCTGGCTGGTCGCGGGCGGGTTCCTGGCGCTGAGTTCCTGCGTGTCAGCGCTCACCAAGAACCAGGTGATCGCCTTTGTGCTGGCATCCGCCGTCTGCTTCGTCTTCATGATGAGCGGCGTGGAGATCATCCAGTCCTTCTTCCGCGCCTGGACGCCGCCGACCTTTGTCGAGGCCATCGCGGAAATGAGTTTCCTGACCAATTTCACCGAGATCGCGCGCGGGGTGATCGACATCCGCGACATCGTGTTCTTCCTGTCGGTGATCGGCGTTGCGCTTTTCGTGAATACCGCGATCGTCGAAGCGAAGAAGGGGGTCTGAGCCATGTGGGACAAGATCCGCAACGCCGACCGTGCGGCGCTCGCCTGGGGCTCGATTGCGCTGGCGATCGTCTTCTTCCTGGCCTTCAACGCGCTGGTGAACGCCCTGTTCACCGGCACGCGCCTCGATCTGACCGAGGATCGGCTGTTCACCCTGTCCGACGGCACCCGCGAGGTGCTGGCCTCGCTGGATGAGCCGATCGACCTGCGTCTGTATTACTCCGAGAAGTTCGACGAGATCGGCCCGGATATCGCGCGCCATGCCGACCGGGTGCGCGAGTTGCTGGACGAGTATGAACGACTGTCGGGCGGCAAGATTCGCATCGAGTATTTCGACCCGCAGCCTTTCTCTCCGGAGGAGGACCTGGCGGTCAGCGACGGGTTGCAGGGGCTGCCCTTCGACCAGTCGGGCGCGCGGGTCTATTTCGGCATCGCGGGCACCAATTCCACCGATGACGTCGATGCGATCGGCTACCTTGCGCCCGACCGCAGCCCGTTCCTGGAATACGACCTCACGCGGATGATCTCGAACCTGGCCGACCCGGAAAAGCCGGTGGTCGCGCTGGTCAGCGATCTGCCGCTGCAGGGCACCCAGTTCGACAACTTCACGCCCTGGCTTGTCCTCGACGGGTTGCAGCAGTTCTTCGATGTGCGCGTGCTCGACCGGGACGCGACCGAACTGCCGGAAGACACGGCGGTGCTGGTCATCGCCGCCGCCCATTCGATCAAGGACGCGCTGCTCTACGACATGGACCAGTTCGTTATGAACGGCGGCCGCGTCGTGGCGTTTGCCGACCCTTACGCGGAATCCTATGCGCTGGCGGGGCCGGCCGCAGGACAGTTGCCGCCGCCGGGGGTCGGGCAGGCTGCGATCGAACCTCTGCTGAACGCCTGGGGTGTGGAGGTGCCGCGCGGAGAGTTCGTGGCGAACCTGGACGATGCCATCCGCGTCGGTTTCCCCAATCCGGAAACGGGCCGCCAGGTGGTGGTGGACTACGTGGCCTGGCTCGACATGCAGGGTACACGCTTTGCCAAGGAAGACACGCTGACATCCCAGCTCCAGCGGCTGGTGGTGAGTTCCGCCGGTGCGTTCACGGCGAAGGAGGGGGCGAAATCCACTCTGGAGCCACTGGTCTTTACCTCGTCCAATTCGGACCTGATGAGTGCGTTCGACGTCTCCCAGCAGCCCAACCCAATTGCGCTGCGCGACAAGTTCGAATCCCAGGACACCGTCTATACCCTGGCTGCCCGCCTGACAGGGCCGGTATCCTCGGCTTTCCCCGATGGTCCGCCCGAGAAGGTGCTGGAGGCGCAGGCCGATGATGCCGCGCGCGAAGCATTGACATCGGCGCACCTCAAGGAAGCCGGCACGCCCGCCAACATCATCCTGATCGGCGATGTCGATATGCTCGCCGACCAGAACTGGGCGCAGGTCCGTGACGTGGCCGGGGAGCGCGTCGCCGTTCCGACGGCCAACAACGCGGACTTCTTTATCAACGCCATCGACAATGTGCGCGGCAATCAGGGTCTGGTGTCTCTGCGCGGACGAGGTCTGACGATCCGACCGTTCACCGTGATCGACGAGATGCGCGCCGAGGCCGACAACAAGTTCCGCGCCAAGGAGCAGGAACTTCTCGGCCGTATTGCGGAGATGGAACAGACCATCGAGAAGCTCCAGCGCGAGGAACAGTCCACGGGTGTTCTGCTGACATCCCAGCAGCAGCAGGAAATCGACAATTTCCGTATCGAAATGCTCGACCTGCGCCGCGAGTTGCGGGATGTGCAATTGTCCCTGCGCAAGAACGTGGAAACACTCGAACGCGAGGTGCGCCTCGTCAACATCTGGGCGGTACCTGTGCTGGTCGCGCTTCTGGCGGTCGTGCTGGCGATCGTTCGCCGTGTCCGGCGTGCACGCTACCACCGCACCGTGCTGCACTAGAGGAGGGATGAAACGATGAGCCCACGCATATTCCTCGGCTGGCTGGTCGTCACGGTCGTGACCGTCGTCCTGGCCGTCGTCATCGGCCTTGGCCGGGAGACCTCCACCTTCGATCTGGTCAAGCGTGATGCGGTGTTTGCGGAATTGCGCGCGAACCCGGATTCTGCGGCACGTGTGGTGATCGAGAGCCGCTTCGGGGCCGTCAACCTCGTGCGTGAGGGTGACGACTGGATTTCACCGGAGCGCGACGGCTACCCGGTTCAGGGCAGCGATGTGCGCCGCCTTGTCTCAGGCCTCGCGGATATGCGCTTCGTCGAGCGGAAGACCGCGAATCCTGCGCGCTTCCATCGACTGGAAGTCCAGGACATCACCGAGGAATTCGCCGATTCCGCCCAGGTCTCCGTCACCAAGGAGGATGGCGGCGTGCTGGCCGACGTGATCGTTGGCCGTCCCAGCGCGCGTTTCTTCGAAGGCCGGTCGAGCGGCACCTACATTCGCTTTCCTGGCACGAACGACGTGTGGCTGGTCACGGGGGTGACCAACGTCCAGACGCGGCTGGTGCCATGGCTGGCGCGCACCATCGTCAGCGTGCCGGCGGATTCCGTCGCACGCATCGCCATCGGCGAAGCCGAGGGGGCCTATGCCCTGACACGGGAGAAGCCGGAAGACGCCTTCGCCGTTGAGGGCGCGCCGGAAGGCCGTAAGGCTGATCCCGACAAGGTCCGACCAGTCAGCCGGGCGCTCGCCAATGTGGAACTGGAAGACGTCAAACCGCATGAGGACCTGGAACTGCCCGCCGATGCGCAGGTGGCCGAGGTCCAGACCTTTGACGGTCTGTTGGTGCGCATGCGCATGGCGGAGATCGACAAGAAGCGCTGGGCTGTGTTCGAGGCGTCCTACGCGGGCGATGTGTCGGACGAGTCCGACGCCGCCAGGGCCGCGCGTGCGGCGGCGCAGGCGATCAACGAGCGGGTCGCCGACTGGGTGTACTGGATCCCCAGCGCGGTGTTCTCGAACATGACGCAGCCGGTCGAAGACGTCCTGGCCGACGCCGAAAACGCTTCCTGAGGGCAGGAATGGATCTCTGGCTGACCGGCAAACGCGCGCTCGTCACGGGAGCCAGCAAGGGGATCGGTCGAGCGATTGCCGAAGGACTTGCCGCGGAGGGCGTGCGAGTGGTTGTCGCCAGCCGTGATGGCGATGCCTGTGCTCAAGCCGCGCGGGAGATTGCGGACGAACACGGCGTCGAGGCATTCGGCACCGCCTGCGACATGGGCGACATGGCGGCGGTTGATGCGCTCGCGAAGTACTGCGGTGACCATCTGGGCGGGATCGATATCCTCGTGAACAACACCGGCGGCCCGCCCTTTGGCGCGGTCAGCGCGGTCGATTCCGATACGTGGCGGCAGTACTTCGAATCCATGTTCATCTCGGTCACGCGGCTTACGGGCCATCTGTTGCCGGGTATGCGTGAGCAGGGCTGGGGGAGGGTGCTGCTTGTTACCTCCATAGGGGTAATCGAGCCGATCCCGCAGCTGGGAATTTCGAACGCCTTGCGGATCGCGCTGACCAACTGGGCCAAGACCTTGTCCCTGGAAGTCGCACCGGACGGGGTCACGATCAACGCGCTGATGCCGGGTCGCATCGAGACAGACCGCATTCGCTCACTGGTTCAGGCGAGCGCCGAACAGCGTGGCGCCGACCCTGCCGTGGTCGCGGCGGAAATGGCGGCCGCGATCCCCATGGGGCGGATCGGCCGGCCGGACGAGTTCGCGTCTCTGGCGGTCTTCCTGGCGGGAGAGCCAGCGTCCTATATCACCGGCACGGCGACCAGCATCGATGGCGGTCTGGCCCATCGGGGTGTCTGAGACGCGCGGGTGAAACGCGTAATGAAAAAATGTGCCGAGATTGCATTGTGTTAACGGTTCATTTTAACGTGCGCGCGTATTCCAAGGGAAACCCAGCGGAGATGTGAGTGATGGCGCGCAGCCGAAGAGCGAAGTGACCGAAACCGCGACCCCGGATGCCCCGGCTGCGAAGTTTCCCCTGTTCTACAAGTCGCCGCGCCCTGTCGAGGCCGGAAGGCACGCCAATGTCGGGCTCAGGTCCGATGTGAATGTGGGTTTTGCCGCCAACGCCAACGCGATTCCGCTGAACATTGACGAGTTCGCGGTTGCGGCACGGCACTATCCCATCGTGTTTTCCAACACCGCGCCGTTCCTGCCCGTGGCCATCACCGGGCTGCGTACCGGCGTGAACGCCTTCATCGATGCTGCCGGCACGGGTTGGGCAAAGGCGTGCTATGTCCCGGCCTATGTGCGCCGTTATCCGTTCATCCTGATGGAGAACGCGGCGCAGGAGCAGTTCATTCTGTGTGTCGATGAGGAATCGGGCTTCGTCGAAGAAGGTGCGGACCGGCCCCTGTTCGCGGACGGTAAGCCGACGGATGTGACCAATCAGGCGCTCGATTTCTGCCGCGCCTATCACGGCCAGTACGAAGCAACGCAGCGTTTCGTGGCCGAACTGGCAGAGCGTGACCTGCTGACCGACAATTCGACAGAAATCCGCCTCGCGGATGACCGGAAGATCCAGATGCAGGGCTACAAGGTCATCGACCGCGAGAAGTTCGAGGCGCTAGATGATTCCGTGTTCCTGGAATGGCGCCGCAAGAACTGGCTGCCGGTTGCTTATGCGCATATGGTCTCGCTGTCCAACTGGCCGGCCGTTCTGCAGCGCGCCGCCGACCGTGCGGCTGAAGTTCAGTCCGCGGGCTGAACCGCTTTTCCCGCTGCGGCCTTTCCCATCTGGGCCTGCAGCGTCTTGGCATCGTCAAACACCACGATAGACATAGGTTCGCGCCGTCCGCGGACCTCGATCTGTTCGTGCCGGAACGCGCTTGTGTCGATCTCCGCGAGGTCTGCGAGGTGCTGGGATACGATCAGCTGCGCGCCGAAATCCTTGGTCTTGGCCTCCAGGCGGCTTGACGTGTTGACCGTGTCGCCGATGGCCGTCACGGAGATGGCCGGGCCGTAACCCATCTCGCCGACAATAGCCGGGCCGGCATGAACGCCTATGCCGATCCGCAGCGGCTGTGAAAGGTCGGCCTTCAGCAGGGAGTTGAGCTCGTCAAGGCGCTCGGACATCTTGACGGCGGCGGCCAGTCCGGCCCGCGCGCCGTCGCGTGAATTTCCGTCGATCCCGAACAGCGCCATGATGCCGTCGCCGATGAACTTGTCCACGCGCCCGCCTGCATGTTCGATGGCCTCACCCATGGAGCGGAAGTACCGGTTGAGTACGAAGACGACGTCATAGGGCAGCTTCTGCTCCGAGAACGTCGTAAATCCACGGATATCGGCGAACAGGATGGCGATTTCCTGCTCCTGGCCCTGCATGGCCGCCGATTTGGCGAAGCCGTCGCGCGGGCTCGCATTTGGCGGCAGGAGCGGAGTAACGGAAATATCCTCGACCGGGCTGAGCTGGCAGGCGAGCCGCACGTCCGGGGCTGCGCCGACGCGACGAAGAACCTTGGTCTCGGATTCGTCCGGCGGCGGCAGGTTGTCCAGCGGACCGTTGATCCGGACCCGGCAGGTTGAGCAGCGGCCTCGCCCGCCACATACGGCGGCATGGGGCACGTCGTGGAACTGGCTTGCCTCCAGGATCGTCGTGCCGGGCACCACTGTGACCGAGCGTCCTTCAGGATAGGTGATGCGGATCATGCCTGCGCGGTGTTCGAGGTAGAGGCGAATGCCGCGCGCAGTCAGGGTAAGGACAATTGCCGCGGCGAGGCCGATCAGTGTCCATTCCTCCAGACGGTTGAGGAAGGCGATTTGCTCGGAGACCGGCGCGCCGGCATCGATGGCTATGTCCACCCGGAATCCCGGATCGGCCTGGACCAGCCGCGAGACCGAACGACCGGCGATGACAAAACCGAGAAGCGACAGGACGGGCAGAAGCAGGGCGGTGCCATAGAGCCAGGGCATGGCCCGGTTGAACCACGGTTTCAGCCGCAGCCAGTAGTAGAGCCCGATACATGCGTGGATCCAGACCACGAGGGTGGCGGCGGACTGCCGCACGCCGTGTAGCGGGGCGTCCACCCATAGGGCCAGCAGCACATAGGGATAGCCGCCCGTGGTGTCGTAGAGTTCTTCCGCGATGCGTGTACCCAGAATGTGGCTGACGAGCAGGGCGGGGGCCGCGAAGCCCAGCAGGAGCTGTGCGGCCTCACCGATATGCATCTTGAGCCGGCGACGTTCATAGACGGCGAGCAGTGCGAGGCTCATATGGATGACGATCGAGGTCAGGACCAGCAGATTCGCAACGGGGTTTTGCCAGATGATCTCGAAGACGCGGTGTCCTGCCTCCAGTGCGTCCAGAGAAATCAGGCCCAGCGCGTGGTTCAGCAGATGTGCGAAGACAAAGGCAAACAGCACAAGCCCGGTGCCCAGCCGAAGCCCCCGTTTGGTGACGCGAATGCGAAGATCTCCTGCGGTTCTCGCGGATTTCCGAGAAACCGGCTGCTCGGCGGATGCCATGGTATTGAACGGCTTGTGTTTGTCCCTATCTAGAAAGGAAGGGTAGCATGCCCTTGAGGCACCGGAATGTGATTCGGGGGGTGCCTTTTGAAAAAGTGAACAGGGGCGTCGAGGGGCCCCCGGCCAACGACCGGAGACGAATTCACATGCGTGCACGCATTGCGACGGCTGTCGTCGCATCCTTTATAGCC
>Ga0181584_10002516_pt1 | contig 14012 bp, 12 predicted proteins | sample 071ome_30_FD_132462 | JGI IMG/M metagenome (GOLD analysis project Ga0181584, IMG submission 132462) | Coastal salt marsh microbial communities from the Groves Creek Marsh, Skidaway Island, Georgia - 071406AT metaG (megahit assembly) | ecosystem: Environmental > Aquatic > Marine > Intertidal... | reverse complement strand
TCCAGATCGATTATCTTCAAACCCTGATGTTCGGTTGCTGCGATCATCTGATCGAGTGATGGCAGAAATCCTCCCGGAAAGATGTATTTGGTCAACCACCGGTTCACCGGATCAGCGCGTCCATGAACGCCAATGCTGTGAACCACTGCAATGCCGTTCTGACGCAACAGTCGTTTGATCTGGCGAAAGTAGGTTTTGAAATTTGTCGGCCCCACATGTTCGAGCATGCCAACCGATACAATCTTGTCAAACTTCCCTTTCTGCTTGCGGTAGTCGCGATGAGCAAAATTTAGGCGATGCTCAAGTCCATCCGCCTGTGCTTTTTTGGTGGCATAGGCAAGCTGGCCGGCGGATAAGGTAATCCCGGTGACATGGACATTTTCTCGGCAGGTGCAAAGCGCTGTCGCCAGCCCACCCCAGCCGCAGCCGATGTCCAGAACAGCGTCGCCGTGCCGCAGACTTAGTTTGGCGGCCAGACGCGCGATCTTGGTGTTTTGCGCAACATCAAGCGGTGTATCAGGCGCCTCAAAATAGGCACAGGAATATTGGCGTCTGGGATCGAGGAAGCTGTCGAATAATTGATCGGTAAGGTCATAATGATGCGCCACATTACGACGTGATGCACGCGGCTTGTTCCAATGCGACAGAAAGGCGAGCCGGCGGTTGAGAAAAAGGCTCAAACGGCCGGCCCAATGTTCGGCCCAGTGCCGGGAATTCAGCATCAGTAATTCAACAAAGGACTCCAGATCGTCATTTTCGATGCGAAGCAATCCGTCCATATAGGCTTCACCAATCACAAGATCAGGCTTCATCACGATACGCCATAATGTTTGGCTGTTGGCGAGTTTGATGGCCACCTTCGGACCGGGCCTGTTTGCCGTCATTCGGTAAACGGCGCCTGAACCGATCGTGACGCTTAGAGTTCCGAATGAAACAAATTGTTTGAAAAGATGTAATGCCAATCTGTCAAACATGGGTTATCCAGCTCATGCATATATGGTTTTACTACATGATAATGTCTGAGATTGAATAAAGGGTTAACGCGAGGCCAACTCTCGGGCATTGCGATGCAAAGAATGATAGCCTGCATTTCCCTATGATGATTTTGGCTCACCGTAAGGAGCGCAAAACAAAATGGCAAAATCGCCTGAAACACATGATGACGCTGACTATCGCCTTGGCAGGCCGCGTGTCTCGATGCGTGACGGTGTTCTCTTTGCCGATGATTTTGACGATGTATATTTTTCCAGAGACAATGGCCTTGACGAAACAAGACATGTGTTTCTCGACGGTAACAATGTGCAAGAAAGGATGCGCAACAGCGCACATCTTACCATTGCAGAGACCGGGTTTGGGACGGGCTTGAACCTGTTGGCGGTGATGGCCGAAATGGCCAAATATCCTGACATCAGAATTGATTATCTGTCTGTGGAGGCCTTCCCGCTTACTATTGATGAGATGCGAAGCGCGCATGATTCCTTTCCTGAATTGGCAGAATATGCGGCGGCGCTTCGCGCGGCCTTACCGCCGCCATGGCCCGGCCAGCATGTGGTTGCGTTGCTTGATGGCCGTCTAACATTACATTTGCTCTATGGAATGGCAGAGACGATGCTCGCCAAATTGGCGTTCCATGCCGATTGTTGGTTTCTTGATGGGTTTTCACCCTCACGCAACCCGGATTTTTGGTCGCCTGATTTGTGCGGCCATATCGCCAGACTGACCAGAACCGGCGGAAGTCTGGCCAGTTTCACCGCAGCATCAGCGGTTCGCCGCGGGCTTCAAGCGGCTGGATTTGTCGTTGAAAAACGCCCCGGATATGGTCGTAAGCGCGAAATGATAGTCGGGCAAAAGCCCGCGGCCGGCAAGATTGTCATGGCGCCTTCAAGAATTGGGCAAAGGGTGGCGATATTAGGTGGCGGCATCGCCGGTGCGGCAGTGGCGGCAGGGTTGCACAGGCGCGGCATGGAGCCCGTTATTATTGAGGCGGGTGATCGCCTTGCCAATGGTGCGTCAGGGAATCGATATGCGCTGCAAAGCCCGCGTCTTGCTGTGGATCACAATATCGCAAGCCGTCTTTCGGCAAACTGTCTGGTCTTTGCCGCCCGAAGTGCAGACGATGCCGGAGCCAGCGTTGCAACGCCTGTAATTGCGCTTGATCATCCGGAACGTGAAGCCACGCGCCACGCCAAATTCAGACGGCAACATTGGCCTTGCTCGCTTGTTCGGTCTGTGAGCGGAGAGGAGATCGAGGCCGTGAGTGGCCTGCCTATCGACATTGACGCCATGCAGCATGATTATGGCCGGGTAATCTCGCCAAAACGGTTTGTCGACTCGCTGGCAAGTCATGCCGAGGTCATCACAGATTTTAGCGTGGCCAATGTTGCCCGCGAACAGGACGCATTCGTGATCCATGGTGCCGATGGCCGTAGCCTTCGGTTTGGCGCAGTTGTTCTGGCGGCAGGGGCATCGATGAATGAGATGCTGACACGATTTGACGTCCGGGGTTTGCCAATTGATATCACGTCAGGGCAGGTGAGCCATATTCCGGCGACATCATCATCCCGGAAACTCCGCTGCGGCCTCAGCTTTGGCGGTTATCTGACACCAGCCATTGACGGCTTGCATGAACTTGGCGCGACCTTTGAGCGCGAGCCAAATGACGCCGTTACCAGCGAGGGTCATACGCATAATCTGCGTCTGTTGCCCGGGTCGTTGCAGCAGCTATTTACCGATGCTGACGTCACACAGATTAACGGCAGAACGGCGCGGCGGGCCAGCACGCCCGACAGGAACCCGATATGGGGACAGCTTGATAAGGGGCTATATGTCATTGGGGCGCTTGGTGCCCGTGGTTTTACCTTTGCACCACTGCTTGGCGATCAACTGGCTGCACTGGTCGTCGGCCATGCGGTGAGCTTTGATTTGCCAACCTGTGACATGCTTGATCCATACAGGTTCAGGATGCGTGCAAGCCGGTTGTGAATGATGCTGAGAGAGTGCTGTAATTCTACGCGCCGATTCCAAGCATCTGCCGGGCATTCAACAATTCACCATGATGCTCACATGACGGGCTCAATAGGTCGATGAATGCGGGGGCGATGTCCTCTGGCTGAGGCAATGTCTTCTGGTCCTCACCCGGGAAGGCAGAGGCACGCATGTTGGTCGCTGTACCACCCGGGTTCAGGATATTGATTCTCAGATTTGTTTGTTCGCTCTCGCCTGCCCATGACCGGCCCAGAGCCTCAAGGCCCGCTTTTGCTGCCGCATACGGCGCCCAGAAGGGACGACTGCCAACCGCCGCCCCCGACGATACCAGCACGGCACGGCCCGCCGGTGCAGCACGAAGCAACGCATCCATCGATCGTATCAGATGCCACTGGCCGGTAAGATTGACTGCGATTGACTCATCCCAGTGATCCGGTTGTACATGCGATACGGGGGTCAGTGCAGGCAACATGCCGGCGTTGGCAACAAGCCCGTCAAGGCGTCCCCAGCGCCCCTGAATGGCGGCGGCAAGGCGCGGCATCGCCGCATAATCCTTCATATCCATTTCGACGATTGTCGCTTTGCCTCCGGCGGCCTTGACCTCATCATCTACCTCTTCCAGCGCCCCGATGGTGCGACCGGTGATAATGATTTCACCGCCAGCATGCGCCGCGGCAATGGCGACGGCGCGACCAATGCCACGGCTGGCCCCGGTTATCAGGACGAGCTTTCCCTCGAGCGGTTTTGCTGCATTTCTGCCAGACATTGCAATCACCCGCCGCTGCCATGTGAGACGCGTTTATCGCTTATACCAGAGGCAAGTCTGACCGGGTATTCGCCGGTAAAGCAGGCATCACAGAATTGCGGATTGTCCATGTCGCGACCGGCTTCACCAAGAGCGCGATAAAGGCCATCAACCGAAATAAACGCCAGCGAGTCAGCGCCAATATCACGGCCAAGTTCTTCTACCGATAGACGCGCTGCAATCAATTGGTCACGGTCAGGCGTGTCAACGCCATAAAAGCAGGGGTTGGTCGTTGGTGGGCTGGCGATCCGCATATGGACTTCTTTGGCGCCGGCGGCGCGCACCATATTGACGATCTTTCGCGAGGTGGTGCCGCGGACGATCGAATCATCCACCAGAATGACGCGCTTGCCCGTCACCGTCGCCGGATTGGCATTGTGCTTGAGCTTGACCGAGTCGGTGCGGCCCTCTTGTGTTGGCTGAATAAATGTGCGGCCAATATAGTGATTGCGGATGATGCCCAGATCAAAGGGTATGCCGGAAGCTTCAGAAAATCCCAGCGCTGCGGGCACACCTGAGTCCGGGACCGGAACAACAATATCGGCTTCGATTGTCGACTCACGGGCCAATTCTGCGCCAATCGCCTTTCGAGAATGATAGACGCCGCGACCCTCGAGAACGCTGTCCGGGCGGGCAAAATAAATATACTCAAAAACGCAGAAGCGCGATTTCTTTGAATTGAACGGGTTGTAGCTTTTTAAGCCATCTGCAGTGATGACAACCATTTCTCCGGGGGTGATGTCCCGCACATATTCAGCGCCAACGATATCCAACGCACAGGTCTCTGATGCGAGAAAATGGACACCATCGCGCGCGCCCAGAACGAGCGGGCGAATGCCGAGCGGATCACGCACGCCAATGAGCATGTCATCGGCTACACAGACAAGGGAATAGGCCCCCTCAATCTGGCGCAGGGCATCTACCAGCCGGTCCTTCACGCTGGTTTGGTGCGAGCGCGCCACAAGATGAACGATAATTTCAGTATCCGAGGATGATTGGAACAGGCTACCCGTTTCCACCAAAGAGGCGCGCAACCTTGCGGCATTCGTCAAATTGCCATTATGGGCAAGGGCAAAGCCGCCAAATGCGAGCTGTGATGAAAAAGGCTGGATTTCAAGAAAGGCATCACTTCTGCCGCTTGTTGAATATCGGTTATGTCCGATACCAACATGCCCCTGAAGAACCCGCATATGTTCTGAATTGGCGTTGAAATTTTCACCAACATGGCCAAGGCCACGATGCGCATGAAAAGATTTGCCATCAAAGGTGACAATGCCACAGGCTTCCTGGCCACGATGCTGAAGCGCATGAAGCCCAAGTGCCGTCAGCACATTAGCTTCTGATGACCCGAAAACACCAAAGACGGCGCACTCCTCGTGAAGATGGTCGTCGCTGTCGTTGCTGGTGACAGCGGGCAAGTCAAACGGAGTTGTCATTGGTCGAGCGTCTCATCTTTCAAAAGGTCAATTTTGGTTCCAACGGCGTTATCACTCGTGCCATCCGATCCGGTTGTCTTTTCGAGGGCACCATTTATCACATCACCAAGGCCGGTCGCGGGTGCATCTGGCACATTGTCAAGAATGCGGTCCCGCATGTCTTCGGGGATAACCCCCGACATGCTGATGACGCTGGCGCGCACATAGGGCGTAAATTGCGCCTCGCCAACCTGATCAGGCAGGTTTTTCTCGCCCTCCATGATGACGATGGCGACCGCATAGAGGATAAGCACAATCACATAGCCGCGGATCAGTCCGAAGATCACCCCCAGCCAGTGATCCATCGACCCAAGACCGGCACGTTTCAGGCCGGGTGAAAATAAATTGGCAATGATAAACCAAACTACCACCGCAACGGCAAAAGGCAGCGCCCACGACAAGGCATCGCCAAGCCCATCCACCGGGATGATGTCGGAAATGGTAGGTTCAATGACCGGTGCCGTGTATTTCGCGGCAAAAATGGAAATCGGCCAACCGGCAAGGCCAAGCGCTTCTCGTGTCATACCCCGCAAGGTGGACAAGATCGCCGACACGATCAGAATGAATATGACGGCATAGTCAACAAGGTTCAGCGCTGCGATACTAAACGTCATTACTGATCGCCCTCTGCAAGGTTAGCGGTCATACCATTCCCCCCATCATATCAATCAAATCTGCCAATGTCGCCGGTTGTGACAGAGAAATTCCGCCCGGAGCATGTAATTTTTTCCGCGGGCGCGGCAACATGGCATTATCAAACCCCAATTTTGCGGCTTCTTTAAGTCTTGCTTCGGTTTGCGCCACCTGCCGCAATTCTGCTGACAGCGCCACCTCGCCGAAAAATACGGTACGCGCCGGTGCCGGACGGCCTGTAACCGAAGAAATCAATGCCGCGGCCACCGCCAGATCGGCGGCTGTCTCTGAAATTTTCAAACCGCCGGCGACATTCAAAAAGATATCCCTGCCTGATAAAGGCACGCCACATCGGGCCTCCAAAACGGCGGTTAGCATTGCCAGACGACTGCTGTCCCAACCCACAACATTACGCCGCGGTGAGGCCAGTGACGAGGGCGCGACAAGGGCCTCAATTTCAACGAGCAGGGGGCGGCTTCCCTCTATTCCGGCAAAAACAGCCGCACCGGTTACGTCGTCACGGCGGTCGGCAAGAAACAGTTCTGAAGGGTTGGGCACTTCAACAAGGCCGGCCTCTACCATCTCGAAAACACCAATCTCGTCGGTTGCCCCGAACCGGTTCTTGATGCCGCGAAGGATGCGGAAATGATGCGATCTGTCACCCTCAAAGTGAAGCACCGTATCAACCATATGTTCGAGAACGCGGGGGCCGGCGATGGCACCATCTTTGGTCACATGCCCGACAATCAACAATGCTGCGTTGTGTAATTTCGCGGCGCGAATCAATTCCTGGGCACTCGCGCGCACTTGTGAGACGGTGCCGGGGGCCGAATCCAAAGTGGACAGATACATCGTCTGAATAGAGTCGACAACGATCACATCCGGTCCGTCTTTTCCGCCTATTGATGCAGCAATATCACCGGCATTTGTCGCGGTGGCCAGTTCAACAGGTGCTTTAGCAAGGCCAAGTCGCTGGGCGCGCATACGCACCTGATCGGCCGACTCTTCGCCGGATATGTATGCTGTTCGGACATTGGATGCGGCCAGCTTGCACACCAATTGCAGCAAAAGCGTTGATTTACCGATGCCGGGGTCGCCACCGATCAATGTTGCCGAGCCGGGCACGAGGCCACCCCCTGACACCCTGTCAAATTCAGCAATACCTGTAACCATTCGTGCCGGTGGAGTGGTGGAATCGTCCGTCGCCAATGGCTGCATTTTTATCGGTTTGCCGGTGGCTCTCTTGCCGGGGCCAGCTGGCTGTTCGCTACGTTCTTCTGCAATGGTGTTCCAGGCACCGCAATGATCACAGCGTCCGGACCATTTCCGGTGGGAGCCACCACATTCCTGACAGATAAAATTAACGTTTGTTCTGGCCATCAGCCTTGCCGCGCCGCTTCTTGGGCCGCTGTCGTCAGAGGCCCTTCGGCACGACCATGGACGAATTGATCCACCTCTGGCACGCCTGAATTGTCCATATCGGCAACCGGGCCGCACCAGATGATTACACCATTATGGATCATCGCCACCTTGTCGGCGATGCGTCGCACCGAGGCCATATCATGGCTGATTGTCATGGTGGTTGCACCAAGGCGTTGAACTGCGTCGATGATCAGCCTGTCAATGACCCCGCCGGTGATCGGGTCGAGGCCAGATGTCGGCTCGTCAAACAACAGGATTTCCGGCTTATCGGCAATTGCCCGTGCCAGTGCCACGCGCTTTTGCATGCCGCCAGATAGTTCTGCCGGATACTGATCAATCACCATCGGCGACAGCCCAAGCTGGGTGATGGTTTCCACTGCCAGGTCGCGCGCTTCAGCGCGTTTCATTTTCTGTTGATGGCGCATGCGGAAGGTAACATTTTCCCAAATCGGCAGGGAATCGAAAAGGGCGCCAAACTGGAACGTCATACCAAATCTGCGGCGCATCTGTTCCATTGTTTCCCGATCGGCGCCAATGAGTTCCTGTCCGTCCACGGTTATCGAACCGCTGTCGGCACTGATCAGATCAAGAAGGCATTTGAGCAATACCGATTTGCCGCAGCCCGATGTGCCGATCAGTACCAGCGATTCCTCCGCATTCACTGACAGATTGACATCGCGCAACACTTCTTTCGTGCCAAAGGATTTGGCAACATGCTTCATCTCTATCTTCGGCGTCGTAGCGCCTGATGTAGATTTTGCTGACATGATCAGTTGCTACCCCTGCACCTAGCCGAAGAAAATCGCGGTCACGATGTAATTGGCGATCAGAATGAGAATCGAAGATGACACAACCGCATTGGTGGTGGCCCGGCCAACCCCCTCGGCCCCACGTCCCGAATTATAGCCGTGATAACAACCCATCAACGCAATCAGGAATCCGAACACAGCCGCCTTTATCAGGCCAAGCGTCACATCGGAAAATTCCAGATACTCCATGGTCCGAGACAGATAGATCGATGGGTTGAAGCCAAGCCGGTACACGCCGACAATATAGCCGCCAAAAACGCCGATCAAATCGCCTACCAGCACTAAAAAGGGAAGACAAATTGTCCCGGCTAGAATGCGTGGTGCTACGAGATATTGCATCGGTCGGGTCGACAGCGTATCGAGCGCGTCAATCTGATCGGTGACACGCATGGTTCCGATCTCGGCGGCCATCGAGGCACCAATACGGCCAGCCACCATCAGGCCAGCAAGGACAGGGCCAAGTTCGCGCGTGACCGACAATACCACCACAGTGGCGACGGTGTCCTCTGCCGAGAAGCGGGCAAAGCCCGTGTAGGACTGCAAGGCCAGAACCATTCCGGAAAACAGAGTTGTAAGCCCGACAACTGGCAGCGACAGATATCCGATGTCGATTACCTGCCGCAAAAACTGTCGAAGATAATAGGGTGGGCAGAATGTCCATTTGACCGCATCGGCAGTGAACAGCGTGATCCGGCCAAGTGCCGCGAGGAAGCCAAGTGCTGCGCGACCAATATTCTGCAGGAAACTTGTCATCAGGTCCTCATGGCTAGTGACGGCGAACCTGCCGCAAAGGCAAAGGGCAAGGCCTTTGTGATGACCCAACCTCGTGTGTAGTTATGCCGTGATTCGTTTTATTTGGCTATAGTCAATTGCCGGACAACCTCACCGGTCACCCAGAAAGCGTCTTGCTGGGCGGCGTCCCAAACCGGTCAGGATTTCATAGCCGATGGTGCCAGCATCATTCGCCATCATCCCTGGCGTATACTCGTCGCCGAGAAGCCGAGCAAAAACAGCTGCCCGAATTTCATTTTGTGGAATGTCAGTTACATCCAGCGCCAGACTGTCCATCGATACCCGTCCGATGACCGGCACTTTATGCCCCCCAACCATCGCTGTCGCCACCCCGCCAAGGCACCGTGGATAGCCATCGGCATAGCCAACACCGACTGTCGCGATGAGCGAGTCACGCGTCAACACATGTGTTCCACCATAGCCAACAGCATCGCCGCTTTTGGCTTGTCGCAATTGCAATATTCGGGCGTCCCATGTCACCGCACAGCGTAGCTTTTGTGCCGCCATTGCCTGATCTGCGCGATCCGTGGTGCCGGCAGGATGCTCGCCATAAAGGGCGATGCCCGGACGGGTCATGTCGAATTGATAATCTGTCCCGAGTAAGATGCCGCCACTGTTGGCGAGGCTTGCTTTCGCGCTTGGGAAGAATGGCATCAGCGCACGAAACGCATCGAGTTGTTGTTTGTTGGCTTGAGAGTCGGGATCCTCTGCAGATGCAAGATGACTCATCAAATAAACGAGATCTATGCCCTCAAGCGCATTGGCGCCGTCTTGTGAATGTTCGATGAGCCAATCTGTTTCGTCATCATTAAGCCCAAGCCGCGACATGCCAGTGTCAATGTGAAGGGCGGCCGGAATGCGAATGTCATGGCGTTGCGCAAACATGCCAAGCCGTGCAATTTGGGTGAGATCATTAATCACTGGTGACAAGCCATGATGGAGAAACTCCGGTTCTTGCCCCGCATGGCAGCCGGAAAGACAGAAAATCGGAATGGCATCATGTCCGGCGGCGCGAAGGTCGGCGCGAAGATTTATTCCCTCTGCAAGTGACATCACAAAGAACAATCTGCATCCCGCAGCGGCAAGGCTGGGCGCAACCTTGTCGGCGCCTAGCCCATAGGCATTGGCCTTTACCACGCCTGCAGTCAGCGTTGAGCCTGATGACAAGCTGTCGAGATAGCGCCAATTGGCGACGATGGCATCAAGGTCAATCGTGATCAGGCTGTCGGCGGTTGAGAATTCGTGCTGTGAAACCATCTTGTCATTGTCACCCAATTACCGGTCGTAACGCCAGCGTGCATCTATCAGGATCAATATCCCTCGGGCAAGTGGCTGGCATCCGTCAGATCGCTGAAATGGGTGAAATTCTTGTCGAAATGAAGATTGACGGTGCCGGTTGGGCCATGCCGTTGTTTGCCAACGATGACTTCTGCCTTGTTTTCTGCGGCCTGCATTTTCTGAAGCCACACTTCATGCTTGGCGTTATAGGCTTCCATGGTGTCCTTGGCGTCCTGTTCTGGTTCGCGTTTGTCGAGATAATATTCCTCTCGATAGACAAACATGACAACGTCGGCATCCTGCTCAATTGATCCTGATTCACGGAGATCCGCCAGATTTGGCCGCTTGTCCTCGCGCTGTTCAACGGCGCGTGATAGCTGCGATAGAGCTAGAACCGGAACATCAAGCTCTTTGGCGATGGCTTTTAATGTACGGCTGATATTGGAAATTTCCTGTACCCGGTTTTCTGCACGCACGCCAAGTTGTGGGGTAAGCAATTGCAGATAGTCAACGACGATCAGCCCGAGTCCTGATGTGCGTTTCAGCCTGCGAGCCCGGCTGGCCAACTGCGAGACCGACAGCGACGGCGTGTCGTCAATGAAGAAGGGGGCGGTCGACATGGCGTCACTGGCAGTGATCAATCGCTCAAACTCTTCGCTGCCCAGCTTGCCACGCCTGATCTGGTCGGACGGTACGCGCGCCCGCTCACTAAGGATACGATTGCCAAGCTGTTCCGCCGACATCTCAAGTGAGAAAAATGCCACCGGTGCCGCTCGCTCTCCGGTTCTAGTCGTGGTTGCAGTGTGGAACGCCATATTCGTAGCCAGCGCGGTCTTGCCCATCGCCGGGCGCCCGGCGAGGATGATCAAATCCGATCGATGGAAGCCGCCAAGCAAATTGTTCAGGTCTGTCAGGCCGGTGCTGGTGCCGGATAAATGGCCATCGCTCTTTCTGGCGATGTCTGCCTGATTGATTGTGGCTGCCATAACCGAGTCGAACGCACGCAAGCCGGTGCCGGCGTTCTCGGTCTCTGCAAGACGAAACAGCTGAGCTTCTGCGGCCTCGATCTGAGTGGTTGCCGCTGTGTCGATATCGGGATGGCTGGCATCATGGATCACGCTGTCGCCGATCATGATCAATTCTCGGCGAAGGTGCGCCTCATATATGGTGCGGGCGTAATCGGATGCTTGCGTGATGCTGATCACGCCATCGGCAAGTTCACCCAAATACTCCTCTGCGCTGGTCTCGGCAAAATCCTCTTCACCGCTGAAATATGATTTAAGCGTGACCGGGTTAGCGAGCTGGCCGCGCTCAATCATTCGCACCATTGTCGTAAAAATACGGCCATGGAGCGAGTCGTAGAAATGCTCGGCACGAAGCCGGTCATCAATGCGTTCAAACACGCTGTTTTCGAGGAGAATGGCACCAAGCAAATTCTGCTCAGCGGGCAAATTATGTGGCACTTTTCGTGTTGGCTGACTGTTGCCACCAACTGGAAAAGTCTCAATGTTGCTTGTTTCCTCGGCCATGGGGGCAGTCTAGCAAATTAAGCTAACGAAGGTGTAGTCGGTTTATCGTGTATCGGGGCTGTTAAGGTTGTGGGATATGGGGATAAGTCGCACTTAACCCTGTTGCCACACATAATGAGTCAGACAAAAAAACAGCCGGGCGAGGGGCCCGACTGTTTTGGTGTTTGATGTTCGGATTTGGCCTGTTAGGCGTTATCAGAATCGTCGTCTGCGTCAGCAGGTGCTGCTTCAACAGCTGATGTGTCGTCTTCCACGGCTTCTGCGGCTTCAACTTCCTCAACTGCGGCAATGGCCTCGGCGATCGCGTCCGGCTCATCGTCAACATCCTGAACGCCGCCTGTTACGGCAACGCCTGTCTTCATCTGGGTCTCAGCTTCGTCCAGCGAACGCGCGACATTGACGACCACTGTCACTGCCACTTCGGGGTGAAGTGTGACACGGATGTCATGAAGGCCCAAGGTCTTGATGGATTTGTCCATGACAACCTGGCTGCGCTGGATTGTAAAGCCTGCTTCGGTCACGCCCTCGGCAATGTCACGCGAGGTGACTGAACCGAAAAGCTGTCCCATCTCCGATGCAGCGCGAACCATGCTGATGGCAAGGCCGGACATTTTCTTGGCCTCGGTTTCAGCTTCGCCGCGACGCTCAAGATTGTCGGCTTCACGCTGCGCCTTTTCAGCTTCAAAGCGCTCAAGATTTGCTTTGTTAGCCCGCATTGCTTTGCCTTGCGGCAAAAGAAAGTTCCGCGCATATCCTGGCTTGACGGTCACAAGATCGCCCATCTGTCCAAGTTTTTCCACGCGTTCAAGCAAAATGATCTGCATTGTCTGTCTCCTTGATTCCGGCCGTTGCTTACGATGTCACGTAAGGCATCAGTGCCAGAAAACGGGCCCGCTTGATCGCTGTGGCCAGTTCACGCTGTTTCTTTGCTGAAACAGCTGAAATACGTGATGGTACGATTTTGCCACGCTCAGAGGTGTAACGTGCCAGCAGCTTGGTGTCCTTGTAATCAATCTTCGGAGCGTTAGGCCCGGAGAAAGGACAAGATTTACGGCGGCGACCAAAGGGTTTGCGAACAGCTTCGCGCTTGATTTCCAATTGTGTCATCGATTAGTCCTCGCTGCTTTCGTTTGCGTCATCTGCATCGGCGCCTGATGCGTCTGCATCGTCACCGGCATCGCTGTGGCGTGGGCCGTCACGGTGGCCATCACGGCCGCCGCGAGACGGACGCTCATTTTTGTTTTGCATGATAATTGAGGGGCCTTCTTCGACCTCTTCAATTTTTACGTTCAAAAACCGCAAAACATCTTCGTTCAATCCCATGACCCGCTCATATTCCTTGAGCGCATCCTGATCTGTTTCCATATTGAACATGATATAGTGGCCCTTCCGGTTCTTCTTGATCCGGTAGGCGAGAGACCGAAGCCCCCAATATTCACGTTTTTTGATTGATCCACCGGCGGATTCAATGATTCCGGCAAATTCGTCTGCCATGGCCTCGACCTGTGTGGCAGAAATATCCTGACGTGCAATAAACACGCTTTCATACAAGCGCATGAACAACTCCTTCTGGCTCATCGTCAGGGGCATAGAAAGACCCTGACAAACCGGTTTCCCGGCAAGGATTTAACATAGATGTATTTGTCTGACGGGCGGCTGGTTTGCAGACGACTACCCGAAGACGAGGCGCACAATACACGAAACCGGGTAAACTGCAAGCGTTGATCTGGAGTGTTTTCGGGTGACAGACTGAATCTTGCCAATTTGTCCCGGATATGGAATAGCTCTGGTCCGGATGATCATGCCCCTGCGGTGTTGGGCCGGACAAAGGTCGATCAGCAAAGCCGGGGATTGCCGCTATCGTCCGACAACGATGATGGCCAGAAAGGGCGCATAAATGAGCAAGAAAGTCGTTTTTCAGTTTCCGGGTCAGGGATCACAAGCAGTCGGCATGGGGGTTGCCCTCGCGGCTGCGCATAATGCTGCTCGTCAGGTGTTTGACGAGGTGAATGATGCGCTCGGTGAAGATCTGTTTAAGCTGATGGCAGAGGGGCCTGAAGATGAAATCAGGCTGACCCGCAATGCCCAGCCTGCTCTGTTGGCGACATCAATGGCTGGTCTGGCAGTTTTGCGAGAGCAAACGGGCAAAAGCATAGCAGATTTGGCAAGTTACACCGCCGGCCATTCGCTTGGCGAATATGCGGCGCTGACCGCATCAGGCAGCCTTGGCCTTGCTGATGCTGCAAGATTATTACGCCTGCGTGGTGAGTCGATGCAGAATGCG
>Ga0181584_10002510_pt1 | contig 14033 bp, 8 predicted proteins | sample 071ome_30_FD_132462 | JGI IMG/M metagenome (GOLD analysis project Ga0181584, IMG submission 132462) | Coastal salt marsh microbial communities from the Groves Creek Marsh, Skidaway Island, Georgia - 071406AT metaG (megahit assembly) | ecosystem: Environmental > Aquatic > Marine > Intertidal zone... | reverse complement strand
CCGGAACTCAGCAGAGCGTGGTCACCACGGAGGATGCACCGGAGTACACGCCATCATCAACCGGCGATCACCCGACGTAGCCAATCTTCTTGTAGTAGCTCAGCAACAGGCTTCCCAACCGCGCCAGGCGCATTCTCGCCTCCGCGTCACCACCCACGGTGCCCGTGCCCTCCTTCGAGCCCTCCGACGAGCCCCCGGCTTCGGGGACGACGAGGACCATCTTGCGCCCCTCCATCGCCCTCGTCGCGCCCTCGTACTCGTAATCCAGCAGCTCCACCGTCGGAGCAGCTCCGCCGTCCATGGAAGACCCGGAAGCAGACGCGGCCCCCGCCGAATAGTCCGCAGACCCCCGCGCCCCCATGCTGGCCGCCATCCCGTCCCATTCGTCCATCACCAACCGCTCCATACTGAGCCGTTCCAAACCCCCACAGTCCAACACAGTTGCCATATTGTTGTCGTTCCCGTACTCGTCCGAGATCATCGGCTTTTTCAGGTCCACGCACCACTCGCCGTCCACGACGTACTTGAACGTGTACGTCCCGGGCGGGAGCCCCCACAGCTGGATGCGCCAGGTCTTTCTGGTAGGATGGTAGTACAAGTGCCGCGTCACGTGCCAACCGCCGCAGATCTCCCCGCAGATATCCACGGCCGCGTGCGCCCCGTACGGCCACTCGATCTGGACCCGCTCCAGCCATCCCTTGCCGCACGCAGCCAGCTCTTCGATCCCAGACTCCAGGATGGAGGCAGGCGGGATCTGCTTTTCGACCGCGGACGCAGCCAGCGTACGAGAATTGGTCTGGTCCATGTAGCAGTACATGAAGAAGAACAGCGCCAGGGCGTGCAGCGTGAGATAGCTGGCAGAAGAGCTGTACGTCATGATGACGATGGACTTGCCGTCGTTGAACCGCTGTTTGAAGCGGTGCTTGAGCCTGTTGAGGTATGCAGCGACGCGCACGGGGGACGAGGGCAGCCGGTTGGCTCCCATCCAGAGCACCCCGTCTGCGATGGCCTCCTTGAGCGTGTTCATCGAGCCCACGTCAATCACGTGGATGCGGGACAGCGCCATGGAGGAGGAGAGATCAGCGAGCTGCATCGGGGTCAAATGCCCTTGCGAGATGTACAGCCAGTCGAGCACCGGCTTGATGCTCGTGCTCCGTTCTTGGGCCGGGTTCTTGGCGGGCGCCGGCGCGCCGTCTGCGCCCACGTTGGCGTTGGAGCTCATGCTCAGCATGTATTCGTCTTCGATGTTGGACGGAATATCGATGCACGGAGCGCGCGCGCACTCGCGCGCCTCCTTAACGACCTTGAAGGCGGCCGTGACGTTGGTCGCCTTGAGGCCCATGATGGTCTCGTCGCCGGTCGCGCCGACGCTGCGCGCGTTGGCGCCGCCAGGGGTCCAGGCCCGGGGGTGATCTCCACGGAGAATGTTTCCGATCGTCGTCTTCTTGACGGCCGACGCCTCGCTCGTCCAAGTCGAAGTCGAAGCTGTCGTCGAAGTCGCAGGGTTCGGCCGATTGCTGGGCTGCTCTCCGTCGTCGTCGTCCCTCCCGGTCATGGTCACCCGCCAGTCGTCTTCGCCGGATGACACGCTCGACGTACGATCGTACGACGGCATGGCGACGAAGGTCCGCGTCGGGGTGCGATGATTTCGGATCGAAGGGTGATTGTGTCTCGGCTCGGTGGTGGTTCTCCGGGCGTTCCGCCCCGGCCCAACCCCTTGGGCATGTTGTATAGGAAGGTTCATTCGTTTCGATTATTAGGTGGTGTTCGTTTTGGCGTGTGTTTTGTTGTCGTGGTCCCAGAGTCTGGAGTTTCCCGAAAACCAAGTTTGCTCGGGCGAACGGGTTGAAAAATTCATTATTCCCAGTGCCTAGCCTAGCCTGCGGGAGAGTAGACGATCACGCGTGAGCGAGACGCGCGGACGATGCCTCGGCGACTCGAGGACGACGCGAATGCATACGATGAACCCACCCGACGTGGCAAAGGCGACCACGAAGACCGCCAGGAGCGGCGTCTCCTTGCTCTACGACGCCAAAGCGTCGCTCGGGGATCAAGTGACCGCGGCTGAGCGCCTGCTGTCGAAGCGCTCAACACCAGGCGACGACAGTCGTTCGACAGCGACCCCGTACGACGACCTGCGGCGGGCGCATCACGTCCGGGAAGTTCTGGACTGGCTGTTGTCCCCGAGGGGTCTGGCAAAGTTGTATGGAAAGACGAGAAAAGGCGATGCCGGCACTTCTGGTTCTACCTTCGACCTGTTCGCGCGGATGTGGGGCCTGGTGCGGGAGGTGCTCGTCGGCGGGGCGGCGTCAGGCGGCACTTCGGTGGCAGTGCTGGCGTCGCTATCGCCGACGCGGACGCTCCCGGTCGTCGTGGCGAGGATGGCATTCGGGATGGATATGTTTCTGCACGAGGGGGAGTTTCCGTATTCGGTGCTTTCGGACGTGCTCGAGGTGCTGGGTGCGGGGTTTCGAGCGCGGCTGTTTGCTGTTCAGGGAGACCGGGCGCTGGAGCTGTTCAGGGGAGCCGGACGCGTGATGCGAGGGCTGGGTTGGGGGGCGTGTGAGCTCGATCGGGATCGGGAGCGGCTGCGGTTTGCGGCGCTCGTGGGCGAGCTGTGCGTGCTGCTGATGAAGTGCGGTGGGAGGCTTGAGGCGACGTCGAAGGCAAAGGCCGAGGTTGCGGTCGAGGTCGTCGGTGGGTTCAGTTTTGGGGCGTTTTTCGAAGCGGAGGAGATCAGCCAGGACGGGAGGGCGCTGCGGGCGAGCTGTCGGGAAATCCTGCGGCGAGTGCTCTTTGCCGAGGTGTCTGGGGGCGACAAGGACGCCTCCAACGTGACAGGCGCCACCAGCGGGACAGACACGGCGGCCAAGAAAAAAGTACTCGATTCGTTGACGTCGTGGGCGACGATCGATAGGGCCGACGGCGGGAGGATGGAAGGCGTGCATCCGCGGCTGGTGCCGTGGATGGTCGAGGCGTACCCGTCGGGGCCGTCATCGGTGCACGGCCCGACGGTGAGTGAGCTGTTTTTCGGCTTTGCGGATGCGTATATGACGCGAACGAACGCAGATGTTCGATGGGCAGAAGACGTGATCGGGCTGTCGAGTCTTCTGGAATCGTTGAAGGTGCGGGGGGCGGACGTGTATCGGTCGGCGGGGGAAGAGGGGCAGGCAATGTTCGCGCGGCTGAAGGCAGTCTCGGACTTTCTGATGGCGGGCGCCAGCGTCTCGCATACACTTTCGCATACTCTGCTTGCTGTCGTTCGAGGCATTGACTGCATTCTGACGGTCGAGCACCGGGGCATCGAGGCCGACCTGGCGGGGTACTGGGCGCTGCTGGCGGCGCTTTACAGAAACGGCGGGAACGGAATAAACGCGATGTGCCGCTCGCTGGACGCGACGTTAGTGGAGTACAATAAGCTCCGACGTCTCGATGTGCTGTTCGAGTCGGTGGATTTCCGTTCGGGGGATGCGTCCCCTCAGTGTCGTTGTTGGGACGCGGTCGTGGGGTCGCCTACGGCCATGTCGTCCGTTCGACGCGCGTTGGGCCGGATCCCGGCCGGCCAGTCGAGTCGGCTTCTGGGCCTTGTGAGAGCATGGTTCGTTTTGTTGCAGGACGATTCAGTGAATGCGGGGGCCGCGCGGCGGGCGGTGTCTGGACTGTCGTGCGCAGTCCTCGAGAGCGTGCCGGTGGACCTGAACAACGCCGGGAACGTTGCAAAGAGCATTCAAGGCATGCTTGAATACAACAACGAGGCACCGATATTGGATTCGGCGCTCGACGTCGTCACCAAGGCTCTCGCCGTGCATGGTCGGTGCTGCCGAATCGACCCAAACATTGTCCCGGTCCCGCACGAGGTCCCTGCGGCGGCGCTGGACGGTGTGTTGGCGCGGTTGCAGCCGATGGATGGCGCAACGACCCGAGTCTTGGTGTCTTCAATTGTCTATCATCTTCAAGTCGAGTGTGAGGCACTCTCTGCGGCGCAGACCCGCGTCGGCGAGGGGGGCGGCGCGGGTGGTGCCGCTGCCGGCGACAAAGGCCAGGGCCATGGTCGCGATCAAGACGAGACGCCTCGCAAACGGAGGAGAAAAGACAACATATCCAAGAAGCTGACCAGCAAGGCTACCACCAAGAACCACGACGACGACCCCGTCGCCAGGCTCATGGCCATGCTCGGCAAAGCGCTGGCGATGGTGGACGGTGAGGGTCCGACCCCCCCATGGGACATGACCGACCTGGTGGACACGGACGCGTGGTGGTTCGACATTGCCATGGGTCGGCTCGGAGCGTCCGATGCGCCCGATGCGTCCGATGCGCCCGATGGGTCAAAGGTGACTGCGCTGCGGCGCCTGCTGCTGTCCCGGTCCGGGCCCGTTCGTGCCGGCCGAGCGTTCTGCATGAGGCACGTCTGGACGGTCATCAACATGGCCCCAAAGCGTGAGGCCGGCGAGTCTGTGGGCCCTTTCTCGGAGTTTGCAGAGCATGTTGACCCGCGCGACGTGCGGCACCACTACGAGCTGCTCGCGCCCAGCGTTGGCGAGCTGCCGCACTCGGGAGACTACTACGAGACACTACACTCGGGAGACTACGACAACGACGTGACCATCATGTCCAAGGTCCACGAGCTGTGCGTGGCGCACTGCGCGCATGCTCTTGCGTCATCTCCACGGGACGACGCACATGTGCAACGCGTCGTCCGCGACCTGGCCCGCCACGCCGAGCAAACTCGCAGCACCGAGTTTCTCACGGACGCGCATCCGGCTCACGACCGAATCCGCGCGTCTATCGAGCTGCTTGACATGGCGGCAGGAGCAAGCGCGTTGATGGACGACGAAACACCGGAGACGCTTGACGCCACGTCCATGGACGCCGCCGTTCAACTGGGGAGGCTCGTGTCCGACGAGGTCCAGGCGCTGTCTGTCGGTGGCCTCGCCAGCATCGTCGACGAGACGGACAGCGTCGTCGCATCGCTGGTGGTCATACGGGGCATCCTGCGGGCAGATCGGGAGAAATCCGAGAACACCAAACGCGTCATCTGCAGCACGCTGGTCGAGACGACCGCCGGCATCGAGCGCATCACCGACGGCGTCAACGGCAACATGCTCACCGTCGCCGCGCTGGCCAGCGCGTATGCCGCGGCTATAAGATCCTGCATCTGCAGTGACGAGATGATTGCAAGGGCCCACGAGGTCTTTTACGCGTGCGTCAAAGCAGCGACGCTCGCGGCTCGCCACGAGCTCGACCACAGCGGAATCGTGATCGAGGTCACCGAGTTTCTGCAGACTTACGTGTTCCTCGCCACGTCCCAAAAACCTCGTATGTCTACGGATGCATATGCCTCCCTTCTCGGCAGGATACTCGGCCTCCTTCGCGCCATGCCTCGTGGCGTCGGCACAGGGCACCTGTGCCGACCAAACGCACCGAGGGAAGCCATGGCCATCGCGGCCTCCAGCTTTGACCCCAGTGGCACCTCTCGCCGCTGTGCACTCAAAGTTCTCGAAGAGCTCGTCGCAGGAAGCACCCGTGACGAATGCTCGCGCATGCTCGAGGTGGCGCTCGGCGGCACGGGTGATCGAGGCGGCGATGGCAATGGAGGCGGTGATCTCGGCCGCATGGCCCTGGAACACACCGAACTGGTTCTTTTCATGCTCGAGAATGCCGGCAACGGCGTTCTCCGAGACCTTCTGAACAACCAGGTGGACACTGTCGTCTTTTCACTGGTGGCGTCCCTCGCGCTTGCCAACGACCCGAACGATCACCCGAACGATCCGACCCATTCGAGCGAGGCTGCGCTCACGGCTGTCACGATCCTCCGCTGCCTCGAGTCGATCATCTGTCGGCCGTCCCGCTTCTCCAAGCTCCAGAAGCGTGCAATCGGGGCCGTCCTACCTGCAGTGCAGCGCATGGCCGACGCCATCGCCGACGTTCCTCCTGGCGTCGAGCGAGACGCGTGCTTCGACGCCGTGTGTCACCTCACCCGTGGCATCCTGCGGCACCAGACGTCGTCCATCGGTCGAGTCCTCCACCTGGTCTCAGGCATCATCGCCGCGCTGCAGGGCGCGCTCGCCATGATGTTCTACCGAGCGGATTGGAACGACGTCCGAGGGCAACTCGTGCCCGATCACCTCCTCGAGGGACTCAGCAGGCTCTTGGAGGAATTCTCCAAGGTCCATGCCGTCGTCCCATATCTCCAGGACGCGCTCCTGACCCACATAAAGCTGTTCATGGCCCCCGTCGCTCGATCCTCCATCGACCAGTGCCTCAGCAAAAGACTGCACGCCCGAGTACCACCGGATTGCGTCGGAACGGTCGCGGTACCCTCCTCCGCGACCCATGTGCTCTCCCCGGGCATCGCCGCCGTCTTTGGTGCGTGCGGCGAGGACGACATCCAGCACGTCTTCTCGAGCCTGGCTTCTGCGTCGAAGAGCGAGAGCGGCGAGTGGCGGCTGCGATTGGAAGAGCTCAAGGGAACCTACGAGCGCGAATTCAGGTACACCGGCAAGGTATAACTGACCCCAGATATCTGAACCCCAGCCCTGGGTTGAGCGCCAGATTCACACCTGTTCACCCGCAGGTCTTCCATCACGTCACGACACCATTTGATACATACATATACCAGTCGTCTGAAAGTCAAAGATACCCCGTCGTACGGCACAAGCGACGGATTTGCACAAAACCCGTCGACTCAATTTCCTGACCTGAACGAACCGCTTCACTTCCGCGCCACGGCGAAGATGTTAACACGCTCGTCTTTAGTCTCGAGGCACAGCTCCATATACGGTCGAGGCGTTCAGAGCCTGGGACAACCAACGACCATCAGGCAACCCCGGGTTCAATTTTCTTCTCGGTTCGATCGAACCGATCATCCACGGGTTGCCGCCTCCTCCTCGCACCCCCACGCCCACCCATCCAACCGGTCGGGCCACCGGGTGAGGAGTCGGTCGTCGCTTGCGCTGGATATGCAGACCGACGATCACCGTCAGCCCACGTCCAGCTCGGCGTTCCTTTCACAGTCGAGCTACCGGGCGCTCGTCCTGGACCCCGCGTTTCGTCCCATCGACGTCGTCAACTGGCAGAGAGCGCTCGTGCTCGATATGTTAGCAAAGGTCGAGGTGCTCGAGTACTACCAAGACGTCACGGTGAACTCTGTGTCGGCGGAATTCTTCCTGCCGGCGGTCCTGTTGGTCAAAGAGGTGGGCAAATGCGCCTCCAAGTTCTCACGCGTGCCGCTGAACAGGCGGAATATCATGATCAGAGACAACTTGACGTGCCAGTACTGCGGGAAGACGCCCCGGGGCAAGCTGACGGGCGGTCTGACGCTCGATCACATCGTGCCGCAGTGCAAGGGCGGGGAGAATTCGTGGACGAACCTCGTGACGGCGTGCGGGCCGTGCAACACGAGGAAAGGCCACAAATCGTTGAAGGAGCTCAAGTGGAAGCTGAGGTCCCAGCCCAAAGAGCCCTCGCCGTTTGACCAGGTCATGCAGCTGGCGATGCTCGGCGTGGGATACGGCAACCTCAGCGACATCCCCGAGGAGTGGGGCAACTATCTCTTCTCGAGCTCCGGGTCCGAGTCGGACTGATGCCGGTTTTCTGTATCGCATTGAGGATATTTTGGTCGACGCCGTCGGCGCCACTTGGAATCGCGCCGGCCACAGACATTTGTACCACTGGGAAATTTTGTACAATACGCTCGAGAGCAAACCTATCAATCAAATAACACATGCATGAAACGAATAAACCTACCCCCTCCCCCTTCACTCACTCCTCGTCACCCTCCTCCTCGCCCCACTTCTTCCCCATGAGCGGGTTGACCTTCTTGCCGCTCAGCTCACCGGTCGCCCCCGTCCACTCGGCAATCCCCAAACTGTATCCCCAATCACTCTGCGTCTCAATACGAACCACGTCGCTCACCGGCCGCGACATGCACAGCAGTGTCATGCCGTCCGCCTCCTCCTCCTCGCTCATGCAGAACGACAGATCCGCCACATCACTCTGGTCCACCTCTCCCTCCACCACACGACCAACGCACGCCCCACAGATACCTCCACGGCACGTAAACGGCAGCTCAAGCCCCGCGTCCAGGCCACTATCGAGCAAGTACGTGTCCTTGCGTCCCGTCACCTCAATCTCCTGCCCGCCCGCGCCGAGGAACACCAACTTGGCCTCGCCATCCACGCCCTCCTTGCGCTCGACCGGCGTGGCCACCTTGTCACGGCAGTTGTCCGCCTGCGCAGCGCGGACGACCGTACTGGACACGGACCGCCGCGTGCCGGGGCGGAATCGGACTGCCGCGTGCGAGCTGTTCGCGACCTGCCTGGAGGCAACGGATGCGCTTGCGACGTTCATTGCGTTGACGTGCGCGTGAATGCCCGTGTAATGAACTGTATGGGAAGTATGCGGACGAGTGCAACGATGCAAAATTCGACGCAAGTGGGGAAGAAGTGCGTGAGGGTGATCCTGATAAACTCCCACCTGCGTTCCATAGACGGCCATACGGCAATCGCGCTTCTTCTTCTTCTTCTTCTTCTTCTTCTTCTTCTTCCCAGACGGATCTCCGCCCACAATGCTGACGTTGCTGAATCGGGCGATGAACAGTTGGGCGGTCGTTGCCGTCGGCGGTGCACATGCTGCTCGGCCGTCTCGTCCGCTCGCCGTTCGGCCTCGCCGGAAGACGACGACGAACTCGAACTCGACCGTGGTCGTCAAGGCGGCCGAGGATGAGGCCGCGCGGCTGAAGGCCATGCAGGAGGCTGCGTCGAATCCGGAGCTGATGAAAGCGGTGCAGGAGCGGATGCAGGACCCGCAGGTGCAGCAGGAGATGGCAGCGATGAACGCGATGATGAGCAACCCCGATATGATGAAGAAAATGGCCGAGCTCAGGGAGGATCCCGAGCTGGCGCCATTTTTTGAGGAGATTAAGGCGGGAGGGATGGCCGCGATGATGCGGTTTATGAACGACGAAAAGTTTCTGTCGAAGATCGGAGAGAAGCTGGGGGACGTGCCCGCGGCTGCGGCGACGGCACCGCCGCCGACGGCCGCGCAGCAGGCTGCCCCGCCGGAGATCAACACGATCCTCGATGCGGCGCGCTACGGGGATGTGGAGGCCGTCGAGGACTTTTGCGCGATCGGAAAGGCGGATATGGTTGACGACGAGGGGCGGACTGCGCTCCACTGGGCCGTTGCATACGACCAAGGTGCCGCGGCCGGGGCCCTCATCGAGAACGGCGTCGACGTCAATGCCGTCGACAACAGCGGCAACAGCGCGCTCCATTTCGCAGCGGGGTACGGCCGGGGCTCGGCTGTGAAGGCCCTCCTGACGGTTGGGTGCGACAAGGCCATCCTGAACAAGGACGGCAAGACTGCACTCGACCTGATCTGCGACCAGCCGAAGAACCCGTTGAACGGCGCGGCCGACCTCCTCGCCGAGCTCAGCGTGTAACCGCGAGTATCAGAATCATCAGACTTACACGCGCGCCACTTCAAGTCCACAAGGACATCACTCGTCGTCCGAATCGTCGAAGACGTCGTCGTCCTCTGCCGCCGCGGCCTCCTCCTCGCTCTCCTCGCTCTCCGCAAAGCCCCCGCCCGCCTTCTTGCCGGCTCTCCTCTCCTTCTTCTCCTCGTTCAGCTCCTCCCTCCGCTCCTTTACGGTCCGGGCGTCAAACGGCCCGTTCTCGTCTCCCTTGCAGCCGTCGTCGTCCAACACCTTGTCCAGCAAGAACTTGATGCCCACCTGCGCCGCCAGCACCAGAGGAATCAGCCACTTCCGTCGGCTGTTCGGGTTGGACTTCTTCTTCGCCACCTCCTCGTTATATTCGTACGGCAGGTGGTTCAGCGCCACTTCGACCACCTTCTCCAGCACGTCGGCGACCCACGGCGTGTCGCCGGAAACAACCTTCTCGTTGTCATTGTTCTTCGGGCACCGCGAGCTGTTCTCCACCAGCGCCGACGCCATATCATACGACTGGCCTGCAGCCTTTGCAATCGCGTTTTTAAGCTGGTTCTCCCGCTGCGCGACGTGCTCGTAGAAATCGATCCCCGGCGGTGCCGACGACTCGGCCCCACGCGAGAAGCACAGCACCGTGTTCTCCCAGATGCTCGGCCCGAAGAACCTCGTCACCGCCTTGATCAGCGCCAGGTCCACCGAACCGACGCTATACTCGTCCAGCCTATCCAGGAAGATGACCGCGTCAATCTCCTTGTCCTTGATCGACTTGGCCACCGCCTCGAGCCGCCCCTCGGCCACGACGTCCTGGTCGAGCAAGGACGGCGTGTCGATGACGTGAAAGACAAATCCGGAAGGCGCGACGCGCGAGTACATGATCGGCCGCGTGTTGTCCAGTCCAAACGCCTGCACGTTGGCCGCCTGCTCGTTGAACAGCGAGTTGACCGTTGAGGACTTCCCAGCCCCGCCCTTGCCCAGCACCAGCACCGTCAGATCCTTCTTCTCGTCCTCTTCGAGCGCCCCAAACAAATCATTGATCGAATCCTGCGTAATGGACGGCATCTCCGAAAAGCCTGTCCACTCGCGCTCGCCCTCTGGGTTTGGCGGGGCGACCTGCGCCTGGCGCGCCGCGCCCAGGTTCAGGTTCTGCCCAAGACCGCCGAGTGAAGACAATGGAATGTACCCGATGCCCGGGATGTACAACATCTGGAGGGGAAGAACGAGCGGGGAGAGACGCGGGGGTGAGTTCGTGTCCGGTAGGGGCGGGCAGCAGCGTGCTCCTGAGAGCTCGAGAGCTGTGAAATCGAGCTTGAGAATCCGTACCTGTCCTTTATCGGCGGCCTCCGCGGGCGTATCGGTTGCCTCAGCCTCGATCTCATCTGCAGGATGCGCACGCGCGATGTGACACGGTGAGTAAAACGTCGACGGAATTCGTTTGTCTGCATGGGCGAAGTGACCGGAATTGAGGACACGGCACAGCCACAGGCGCGCCCCGTCGCCTCCGCACACAGACTTACCGGCATCTGCAAGTGCCCCGTCCATTCCGTCGTCGTCGTCCACCTCCTCGACCTCGTCCACCTCCTCGACGAAATCATCGTCAAAGTCTTCCACCTCGTCGGCGTACTCTACGTGCTCGTTATCGCTCATGACTCCGGACGAGTACAATGTGATTTGATTTGCGTGCGATGCGTGCGATGCGTGCGATGCGCTTGATTCGCAGCGGTGGGGGCTTGAAGAGAGAACGCCATGAAGCAGGCAGAGGGCGCCGCTGACCGTCGGACGGGAGACGCTTCCGTTCAGCGAGAAGGTACGAGTACGTACTGCGTGGAGGGAAGTACAAGCCAGACTTCTTGAAGGCCGTGGATCACATCTGCAAGCAACGCATCGTTCTGTGCAACGTGTCGTTTAAATCTTCACTCAACCAAGCGGCGGGAAATCTGCAGCACCCATCCCCGGCCTCGCCTGCTGGCCACGACCCCCGCCGTCGCTACGCCCCCCCCCCCCCCCCCCCCCCCCCCCCCCCCCCGCCCCCCCCCCCCCCCCCCCCCGTCACGTCCGCCCCCGCCCCGGCCCCCGCCTTACCCTCCCCGTCCGCCCCGCACGGCATTCCGTCGCTCGTGCTTCCGCAGCTCGTACTCCCTCGCCTTCTCCAGCACGTCGTCCGGCATTCTCAAGTACTTCACTGTGTTTCCCCGCAAGTAGACCTCCGGCATCCGCCAGAACTGGCTCGCGTCGGCGCTCGTACAGATGACCTCTTTCAGGTGCATGTTCATCCAGTTGTCGCACGACACGAGGTGACCGTTATACGTCTCTCCGTTCTTCAGTTCGACGAGCTACATGATGGTACAGTTCGGTGGGCGCCATGGAGTGAGTGCGCGGGCCAACAGAGGGCGTTCCCAGCGGCAAACACGTGATGCCGAGAGACACGAAAAGATTTCCTCGCCACGTACCACCGGGTGGCCTTGACCCCCTCTCAAGAGCGCTAATGGAAGCATGATATGATGATATGTGTTTGTGACGCCGAATCTTGTAATGTCGTCGCAAGAGGTCGGCCTAGAAATTCAAACTCGGGGGTCCTCCCTCGTCTCGGCTGAGGACCTAGGGATATGGTAGGCGTCGTCGCCGTTCTCCCCACGCCCAGCCGGTATCTGCTACGGCACGACGGCACGACGGCACGACGGCACGACGGCACGGCGGCACGCCAGGCCAGGAGTTCCACTCTTCTACCTCGCCCGATGAGCTGAACGCTAGGCGGCGTCGACTCCCGGGCTTCTCTCCGGTCGATTGATCGATCGATCGCTCCATCGATCCACCTGACACGGCCGGGGGCGAGACGACTCGTCCCGAGTCCTGAGCACCGAATGGACCGTGCTGACCTCCGGTCAGCGCATCGGTCAAACAACTTCGCCGATCATCTCTCCTCATCCTCTCCGTCCTCTCTTTCGTCTCGCGCCAGAATCATTCCGCAGTTAAGTACCTCATTTAGTGTTCCATACGACGTAGGTGGCCGTATAGCTCGCTCGCGCAAGCCCTGTAAATTCAAATTCGACGCTTCGTGGCCTCTGATCTCACGGGCTCGGACGTCGTCGTTAAATAGATCGTGTATAGACGATAACTGATACTCGCATGTGTGACGGGAACGCGATGAGCAAGATCAAGGGACGAGAGAAAGGACGGGAGGCGAATTCCAAGGGCCTCGCCGATGCCTCATCGTCGTCGTCGCCGTCGCTGTTGGCCTCGCAGGCCTCGCAATCGCCCCAGACGCCCGCTCGCGGGGGGAACAAGTCGGTTTCTGGCGAGACGGGGCCGAAGTCGAAACAGGGCAGCGGCTCGTCCAACTCCAAGGTCTTGTCTGTCGTCGCCGAGCGGGCGAAGGCTGCGAAGAAGCGACTGGCGAAGATGCAGCGGGAGGCGCAGGAGGCCGTTCAGGCGCAGGAGTTGTTGGTTGGGGAGCTTGAGCGGATGTGCGGTCTTGTCGGTGCGGCTGTGGAAGAGGAGCGGTCGGCTGTCGTGCAGGAGCGGGACGTCAAGGGGAAACGTGAGGGTAAGGTGGCCCCGAAAAAGGAATCGAAGGGTAACGGCAAGGATGCCAAGGAGGAGGGTGACACGGCGGGTGCGAAAGGGAAGACGCCGTCCATCGCATCGACCGGCAATCACACCGGCACCTCGACGGCAAACACGACGGCGATCAAGGAGTTCAGTCATCTGAAGCAGCTGGTCGATCAGTTGCAGGCGGAGAACATGGCGCTGAAGAGGGAGAATGACGTGCTCAACGCGAGCCTGTCTGCGGCCAAGGAGCAGTTGAACGACCGCAACGGGGCCGTCGGCCAGGGCGCCTCCAGGGACCCAACGAAGACCGGACCCCACGGATTCACGGCCGTGACGGCCGATACCAACGTCACCACGATGGCAGTCACGGAGGCTGTCAAGAGGGTCGTGCAGCTGCTGTACTGCGCCTGTCTGTTCGACCCGTTTGTGCCGTACCAGGTCGAGAAGGCCGCCATGCTGGCGTGGATGCATCGCACGCAAGATGTGAGCTCGCACATGGAACTGCCGCGGTTTGCCGAAATGCTCGACTCCATCGGGGTCCTCGGCAAGATGATCACGAGGCGGCCGTTGGGCGAGGGTAAGAGCCACGAGGAGAGCGTGCGGTACTGCCAAGATGTGGCGCTTCGGTACGTCCTGGGTGGGGACGACTGTGTGCTCGGGTGGAGCGGGTTCATGACCAAGGCGCAGGTGGAGGTCGCTCTGGGCCAAGTGATGATGAGCGAGTACTTCAAGAACGAGGGGCTGATGTACGGCGGGTCGGTGGAGGCGCAGATGGAGGGCACGACGATGCAGCCGATCGAGGCGGGACGCGCTGCCGTGCCGATGCAGGCCGCGATGGAACACCCGGTGCACCGCCAGGTGATCCAGCACCCGGTGCAACCGGACCTTCACGCTGGCGACAAGGACCGCGCCAACGTGGCAACGCCGTCGCCGGTGGAAGACCAGCTGGGCATGCCGGCCGAGAACGACAGCGTCGACAGTAGAAGCGAGCGGGAGGAGATCGAAGTGGACATGGAGGTCGAGGTTTTGGCCGCGG
>Ga0181584_10002487_pt1 | contig 14109 bp, 14 predicted proteins | sample 071ome_30_FD_132462 | JGI IMG/M metagenome (GOLD analysis project Ga0181584, IMG submission 132462) | Coastal salt marsh microbial communities from the Groves Creek Marsh, Skidaway Island, Georgia - 071406AT metaG (megahit assembly) | ecosystem: Environmental > Aquatic > Marine > Intertidal... | reverse complement strand
TGCATAATTCGCAATACAGACTCGTCGGTCAAATCCAGTTCGATCTGTTCGATTCCTTCGAGCCCGTCTGTTGTATCCAGTGAATTGCGCAGCAAAGTAACAAATAAATCAAGATCGCCCCTGTCCCATTCAATGTCCATTGGGTATTCGGACTGGCTGTTATTTCCGATGGGCGGTGAGGTGATATCGGTTTCAATCTCGACTTCAGCGATCTCTTGTCGTCCTGCGTTAGAAAGCACGATACTCACAAGGTCATCCTCCTCACCCACTTCGTCAGTAAGGCGCCAAAAGATGCTGTGTCCTGAAGCGAAAACCATAATCTGTGTATTCCGTATCGATGATCATACACGTTAAATAAGAAGTTACATCAGATGAAACTATCAGTAAATCGAGATTTATTAAACCCCGCAGAGAGTAATTCTAGTTCTCGCAACTGTCGGGACGGGTAAGATTTTCTCCCAGACGCTGTTCCAGAAGGTCCAGCTGTGCGCAGGAAAGCCTGACGTTGCCGGAGAGAATCACTGCGGTGAGACTATCCATTTCGAATAGCGGGGAAATGTCATCAAGTGGATTGTCAGGAATGCTGAGACCACTTAACTGCGGCAGGAACGAGAGTGGCTGCAGATCAGCTATATTGTTGCCCGCCAGGTCCAGGAAGCGCAGATTCTGAAATTGTTCAATTCCTCGGAGGTCAGTGACATTGGCGTAGGCACAGGACAGCACTCCAAGGGTTGCTGAATCAACGATATTTTGCTGTACCAAAGCAATATTTACGCAGCCCTGCAAATCCGGATCGTTAAGTTGTAATACCCCGGCAGGAACCCGGGGGTCATAGAGGGATTGATCGTTTACTGTTACTACGAACTGACGGTTACAGCCGCCGAGGCTCAGTAGCAGTATAGTGATCCAAGGGGTTAGCAGAGTGAGCTTCAAGGGAGATTTTCCAGTGCGCCAACAGTCCGTCGATCATAGCCTATACCGCGGCGTCTGAGTAGCGAAAGGCGCGCGCTCAGGGGGGCCGACAAGACTGGCAATTACCCGATAGGGCGGTTAGTATGCCGCCTTTAGCAGTGTGAATTGCAATAACAGGAAGCCTGTTCAGCGGGCAAGGAATGGAAAATGAATATGGTCAAATCATTGAAAATCTGCGCCCTTGCAGTGACCACCACAAGTCTTGCGAGCTTCAGCTTCGGGCAAGATGTGGCCCTCGACGATGAAGAAAGTCGGATCGCTTATAGTATCGGGGTGAATATTGGCCAGAGCTTGCTGCAGCAGCAATTGCTGGACAATGTTGACTTCGAAACTTTTGTGGCGGGTATGCGCGATACTGTGAACGGGGAACCGCAGCTTAGCAATGAGGAAATTATTGCGTCCATTCAAGTTTTTCAGCAGCGCATGATGGCAGAGCAGCAGGCGCAGATAGACTCGATGCGCCAGGAAGGCGAAAACTTTATGGCTGCCAACGCTCAGGCTGAAGGCGTAGTCGCGCTGGACTCTGGCCTCCAATACCTGGTGCTGGAATCGGGAGACGACGGCGCACCCTCACCCTCAGCAAGCGATGCCGTGCTGGCGCATTACCATGGAACCTTTATCGACGGTTCAGTATTTGACAGCTCAGTGGATCGCGGTGAACCTGCACAATTTGGGTTGAATCAGGTGATCGCTGGCTGGACAGAAGCCTTGCAATTGATGAAGGTTGGTGACAAGTGGCGGCTATTCATTCCCTACAACCTGGCCTACGGCGAAGCGGGGTCTCCGCCCGTTATTCCGCCGTTTTCCACGCTCATCTTTGACGTGGAATTGCTCGAAATACGTTAGGCGCTTGAAGCTACTGCTGCTGGAGCTTGAAACAGCGTATGGACAGGCAGACCTTTAACGAAGGATTGCTGACATTCATTCAGCAGTCGCCCACTCCGTTTCATGCGACTGAGACCATGGCTGGGCTATTACTGGCGGCAGGTTTTCAGCGACTTGAAGAAAGCGAGAGCTGGGAGTTACGTCGGGGGGGTAGCTATCTGGTATGTCGTGATGGAGCCATCATCGCCTTGCGGCTCGGCCAGCAGCCGCTCTTGGAGTCCGGCGCACACCTGACCGGCGCCCATACTGACAGTCCCTGCTTGAAAGTAAAGCCCGTTGCGGAGCGGACCGCAAACGGTTATCTGCAGCTTGGAGTGGAAGTGTATGGCGGCGCCCTGCTTAATCCATGGTTCGATCGAGACCTGTCACTTGCCGGAAAAGTGTCGTTTCTCGACGATGATAACGAGATTAATTCCTGTCTCATTGATTTACACAGGCCCGTTGCGATTATACCCAGTCTCGCTATTCATCTTGACAGAGAGGCTAACAGTAATAAAAGAGTGGATGCGCAAAAGCACCTGCCGCCTATTTTGGCCTGCATGCATCAAGAAGAGTCGTACAGTTTTGAAGAATTTCTACTGACGACTCTGCGTGCACAGAATGGTCATAGTGGCGTTCAAAAAATACTTTCCCATGAGCTGCTTTTTTATGACACTCAGCCACCCGCAATTATTGGATTGCGGGACCAGTTCATTGCTGGAGCACGACTTGACAACCTGCTCAGTTGTTATCTGATGACGCGCGGTCTGCTCGATGCTTCTGCCGATAGCACCTCGATAATGGTTTGCAACGATCATGAAGAGGTAGGCAGCGCATCAGCCTCGGGAGCGCAAGGACCGTTCCTCAAGTCCGTTCTGCAGCGCCTGGTAAGCCAGGAAAATACTGCCATTGACGCGTTTGAGAGAGTGCTTAGAAAATCATTATTGCTTTCAATCGACAACGCTCATGGTGTGCATCCAAACTACGCCGATTTTCACGATCCTGCGCACGGTCCCAGGTTGAATGGTGGGCCAGTTATCAAGATCAATGCCAATCAGCGCTACGCCAGCAACACCGAGTCGGTAGCCCGCTTTCGCCATTATTGCAATCGAGAGGGGGTTAATTGTCAGTCTTTTGTTATGCGAAGTGATCTCGCCTGTGGCAGCACCATCGGACCATTAACTGCTACGGAAACTGGCATCACCACCGTAGATGTGGGTGTACCCACATTTGCCATGCACTCTATCCGTGAATTGGCGGGAACCGAGGATGCAGAGCAGCTCTACCGGGTTGTTCGTGCATTTTTTGACCGCTAGTCCAAATTCCTGATAGATTTCTGCGCATTGACCGGGACTCGCTGCCGTTTTAATTCTCTGATAATAAATCTCGCTGGGCTGAGGCTGTCGGCTATTGCATGCGTTACCGGTATACTTTCGCAAGTTATAAGACTGGCGAGGTATTCGCTGGCAAGAGGACAGCTTGTAAGTCCATAGGAGCCATGCCCGGTGTTGAGATAGAGACCAGGCTGATATCTGGCATGCTGTTTGATTTGTGCATCTGCATTTCGCCCAAGAGCGCCGAATACGGATATAAAGTCTTCGTAATCAGGCACTGCGCCAACAACGGGGAAATAGTCTATGGCATTACAACGGATTGATGCTCTGGCTCCAACGGCGGAGAGTCCCAATTGCGTCGTTGCGGGAAAGGCGTTACCTATTCCTTCTATATTCTCGTCATCATCTTCCGCTTTTACGGAAGTGTCGGTATTCCCACTTTGATAAGTCGCGCCGATGCTGTGGTGTGCGAAGTCTGCCGGACAGAGGTACTTGCCTGCGACCAGCGGTCGTTTCAACGCGCTGCTGCGGGAATTGCCCATCGTGATGGTCATCTGGCCTCTAACGGGAGTCAACGGTATATAGCTGGTTTGCGGGAACGTGTTCAGCCGGTAACTATTACACAGGATGACCACCGGGGCTGAGGCTATGACTCCGGAATTATTGATAATCTGCCAGTAACCCTTGTCATGATTGATTGAGTCCGCAGACTGCCCGCTAATCAGGTGGAGTTGATCATTGGCGATACCGTCAAGGTATGCCTGGCATAAGAGGGCAGGTCGGAGCCAGCCGCCGTGCGGAAGAAAAATTGCGTCACTGGCCAGCGATATTCCGGCAAGCTCACTTGCCTGCTCAGCGGTCAGGCGGGTCAGAATCTGGCTGGCATAGGGAAGGGCAGTTCTTTGCCATAAACCACTTCGCGTCTCACGCTCAGGAGTGCGAATGATGCCGTCGGGGTGCCAGCCGATGTCGGTTTGTTTCTGTATCTGGTCAAATTGTCTGCTCGCATATAACAGAGCATGAAGGTAATACATTGACTGGGATGAGATTTCTGCGGACAGACGTGGCTGCAGAATTGCCTGAGGATTTCCGGATGCGCCTGCGGCAATTTTCGGGGCTGACTCAATAAGTGTCACGTGCCACCCTTTTTGAGTCAGAGCATAGGCCGTACTGCAGCCTGCCAATCCAGCACCAATGATTATCGCCCGTCTGTGAGAATATCTTGCGCTTTTAGTTTTGAACCATGCTGGGCGACTTGTCGGATTTGTAAACTGACTGGCTTCGCGTTTAAGACCGATATTTTTTTTGTGTGCTACCAACATCTCGCGCTTGTTGCCGAAACCCGGGAGCCGATCAATCGTGAATCCGGCATTCTGGAGCGAACGGCGAGTTTGCCCGGCGACGCTGTAGGTGCTGGCCGTCGCGTTGGTTTTGCTGTACTGCCACATAGTATTCATCATGTCGGCATTCCACAGCGCTGGATTTTTTGCTGGAGAAAATCCATCCATGAACCAGCAGTCGACCCCCTCGGTCCTCTCAGAAAACAGATCCGACATTCCTGTCAGGGCTTCACCAAAATACAGGTCCAGGGTTACTTTGCTGTCAAAATGAAAGCGGTGCAGTCCGCAGGTATGATCAATGATCTGCTGTCGCAGGAGAGTGCTATATTTCTTCAATTGGGGCCAGAGTGAATGTGCCCTGCCGATATCAGCAATGGTAAGTGGATGCTTCTCGAACGCTACGTAATGTAAATACAGATTGGCATTTGCGATGTTGTCCAGCAGGCGATGGCAAAGCAGAAAATTGAGGCCGGTGCCAAAACCCAGTTCGGCAATCACAAACGGACGATCGCCCGCGGTAGTTTTCCTCCAGCGTGTCTCAAGATCGTTGCCTCGAATATAGACATGCTCGCTTTCTTCGGGCCCGCCTTCGCTGGAAAAGTATATATCGTCGAACTGTCTGGAGCGTGGCGTACCATTGGCAAGCCATTCCAAGTCGGCGTTTTCAATATCTGACAAAGTCGGTTTACCTTACCATGATATATTCGAGGCTATTACTCTATCATATCTGCAGCGGGCTCCTTGACTGATGGTTGATGAGTTAGTTCAGTCATCTGTGAATTCCACGATCTACTCGGCGTCCGCCCCCGAGGCAGTAGATTCTGGCGATCATTACGGTAAAATGCCGCCTTGTTTTGCCTTTGGTCTGCAGGCTGTCGAGCAGATTGGGTCAGACGTTAAAGGATTCTTCAGATGGAAATTAATGCACTACTGGCAACGCTAAAAACGCTCCGGCAACGAACCGATACCTTACGGGGGTTTCTTTGACTTCGATTTTAAGAAAGAACGACTTGCGGAGGTCGAATTGGAACTTGCGGAGGCCTCGGTGTGGGATGACCCGGATAGGGCTCAGGCCCTGGGGAAAGAGCGCTCTGCTCTTGAAATAGTAGTTGAGACGATTGGGGCGCTAGATTCCGGATTGAACGATACGGAGGAATTGCTGGTACTGGCTGCGGAAGAAAACGACCAGGAGTTATTGCAGGAAGCCGCGAAGGACCTTGGGGAGCTTGGCGGTCGTCTGGAAAATTTGGAATTCCGACGCATGTTCGCGGGTGCAATGGATGGAGCAAACGCTTATCTTGACGTTCAGGCGGGCTCTGGTGGCACTGAGGCTCAGGATTGGGCCGAAATGCTGTTGCGTATGTATCTCAGATGGGGGGAAGACAAGGGGTTTGATGTAGAGCTTGTAGAGGTATCTGCCGGTGATGTGGCGGGTGTTAAAAGCGCCACCATTTATCTGCGCGGAGAATTTGCTTTCGGATGGCTGAGGACAGAAACCGGAGTACACAGACTGGTTCGCAAGTCGCCATTTGACTCGGGAAATCGTCGACACACGTCCTTCGCATCCGTGTTCGTCTCACCGGAAGTAAAAGATGATATCGAGATAGATCTGGATATGTCCGACGTACGCGTCGACACTTATCGTTCCAGCGGCGCTGGCGGACAGCACGTGAATAAAACGGACTCTGCCATTCGCTTAACCCACGAACCCAGCGGTATCGTAGTCCAGTGTCAGAGTCAGAGGTCTCAGCACAAGAACAAGGAGATGGCGATCAAGCAGTTGAAGGCAAAGCTCTATGAAATGGAAGAGCTCAAGCGAAAGGAAGACATGCAGTCGATCGAAGATTCCAAGGCGGATATCGGTTGGGGTAGCCAGATTCGCTCTTATGTGCTTGATCAGTCCAGGATCAAGGATTTGCGCACCGGTGTGGAAGATACCAATACAGGGGCTGTACTGGACGGCAGTCTTGATAAATTCATCGAAGCCAGTTTAAAAATGGGACTGTAGGCAGCAAGTATGAGCGAACACCTGGACGACAATCAGATTATTTCTCTGCGGCGCGAAAAACTCGCCCGCATAAGAGAACAACGTAATGCCTTTCCCAACGATTTCCGGCGCGACATTCTAGCGGCTGATCTGGATCGCAAGTTCGGGAACCAGACTCGAGAGCAACTGGAAGAAACTGAACACCTGGTGAGGGTTGCCGGCAGGGTGATCAGAATGCGCGGTCCCTTTGTGGTCATTCAGGATGAGAGCGGGCCAGTTCAGGTTTACATGAGTAACAAGACTTTGCCAGAAGATCAGGCAGAAGAACTCAAACTACTGGATCTGGGCGATATCGTTGGAGCAAGTGGATCGGTATTTCGCACCGGTAAGGGCGAGTTAACTATCAGGGTGGCTACGTTCAGGCTGTTAACCAAATCCCTGCGGCCCTTACCTGACAAGTACAAAGGCCTGACCGATACAGAGGTTCGATATCGGCAACGATACCTGGACCTTATCGTCAATGAGCAGTCGCGTTCGGTATTTGTTACCCGCTCCAAAATCGTTACTTTCATGCGAGAGTATTTTTCGGAACTCGGATTCATGGAAGTGGAAACCCCTATGATGCACGTGATACCTGGTGGTGCTACCGCCAAGCCGTTTATCACCCACCATAACGCTCTTGATCAGGAGATGTATCTGCGGGTGGCGCCCGAGTTGTTTCTAAAGCGGCTCACTGTCGGAGGGTTTGAGCGGGTTTTTGAGATTAACCGGAGTTTTCGTAACGAAGGTTTGTCCACACGCCACAATCCGGAATTCACCATGCTGGAATTTTATTGGGCATATGCTGATTATCATGAATTAATGGATTTGACAGAAGACCTGTTCCGACGACTTGCAATAGAGGTTATAGGCAGTCCATCAATTAGCTATCAAGGTTCCGAGTATGATTTTTCCAGACCTTTCGCCAGGCTGACTGTGCATGAAGCAATTTTGCAACATTGTTCTGATGTCAGTGATGAAGACCTGGAGAACAGAGACAAGGCCGTCGCTGTGGCCAAGCGCCTTGGAATTGATGTTGACGACTCGATGGGTGTCGGCAAGATCGTTATGGAAATTTTTGAAGAAGTAGTCGAGGACAAGCTTGACCAGCCCACTTTCATTACTGCTTACCCAACAGAAGTATCGCCGCTTTCAAGGAGAAACGATGACAATCCCGAAGTCGCTGACCGGTTCGAGCTGATTATCGGGGGGCGGGAGTTGGCCAATGGTTTTTCCGAACTTAACGACGCTGAAGATCAGGCGCAAAGATTTCATGCACAGGTGGAGCGTAAAAATGCCGGCGATGATGAAGCGATGCATTTTGACGATGACTACATCACTGCGCTTGAATACGGTATGCCGCCAACTGCAGGCGAGGGCATAGGGGTAGATCGTCTGGTAATGCTCTTTACCAATTCACCTTCCATTCGCGATGTGTTGCTGTTTCCGCATATGCGGCCCCAGCATCAAGAAGACTAGTGTGTTTCCATGGCTGAATTCGACGCGTCCCGAATACAGCTGCACGAATCATGGAAATCGTTGTTGCTAGAAGAATTTCAGAAACCGTATATGCAGTCACTGCGGTTGTTCCTGGCTAATGAAAAACGTCTTGGCAAGACTGTATACCCTTCCGGTAGCATGATATTTAATGCGCTGAATTCGACCCTCTTTGATAATGTCAAAGTGGTGATTCTCGGTCAGGATCCCTACCATGGGCCCAATCAGGCTCATGGATTATGTTTTTCGGTTAATCAGGGCGTATCGATTCCGCCATCACTGCAAAACATATTCAAGGAGCTGCATGCGGACCTCGGCATTGCGCGCCCTGCCAGTGGCTGCCTTTCGCACTGGGCAGATCAAGGCGTGCTACTCCTAAATGCGGTATTGACAGTTGAGGCGGGGAAGCCGGCTTCGCACGAAGGGAAAGGGTGGGAGCAATTCACGGATGCGGTAGTTGCCAAGGTAAATGCACAAAGGGAGCATGCGGTATTCCTGTTGTGGGGCAGTTATGCCCAGAAAAAGGGTGCCATTATCGATTCGAAAAGGCACCTGGTGTTAAAAGCGCCGCATCCGTCTCCTTTGTCGGCCAGTCGCGGCTTTTTTGGTTGCCGGCATTTTTCCAGGGTCAACAAATACCTGTTGGAGACTGGTCAGATTCCTATTGAATGGGGAGCGCCCGCAGGGGTTTGACTGTGTTCAGTCACCCTGATATCGACAGCCGCTGGTGCAGGTTTCACGAATTTCGATTTCGCACAGTTGTGGCAATACCGATTTCAGGCGCTGCCATATCCAGCGCGCGAGGTTTTCACTGGTAGGATTTTCCAGCCCCTCTATTTCATTAAGATAGTAATGATCAAGTTGTTCCCAAACAGGCTTGAATGCTTCTGAAATGTCGCCAAAATCCATTACCCAGCCCGAGTGTTCTCCTACCGGCCCAGAAACAAAAACCCTTACCTGAAAGGAATGGCCATGCAGGCGGGCACACTTGTGCCCGTCGGGCACGTTGGGAAGCCGATGCGCGGCTTCGAAGGTGAATTCCTTATAAATTCTCATTGGCTACGCGTAGCTGGTGTCACTGGTTAATTCACGGACGCGCAAGTCTACAGATGCGCTGCCCGCTTGTATAGACCGGCTTGCGCATCGCAGTTTTATTGACATAAACCCGCAAGTCGGTACAATGCGCGTCTCCCAGTTTAGCGGGTGGTTAGCTCAGTTGGGAGAGCGTCGCCCTTACAAGGCGAATGTCGGGGGTTCAAATCCCTCACCACCCACCAAATAAGGGTACTGCACGAGGTCGTTTTGGGTTCGAGACACGCGTAAGTGGCTCCCCCAGGCACGCTGAAAAGGATAGCGGACCGGTAGTTCAGCTGGTTAGAATGCCGGCCTGTCACGCCGGAGGTCGCGGGTTCGAGTCCCGTCCGGTCCGCCACTTTTCAACCTTGTTGCTCGAATGTCCCGTTACCCCATGTTCGCTTCCTTGCCAGCCGTTCCTGAGCTGGAAACTATCCAAGATCGCTATCTGCACAATTTTTCAGTGCGCATGGAAGTATTGCGCCTGGACCGTATCCACCCCCTGGTTAGTGGAAACAAATGGTTTAAGCTACGATTAAATCTGCTGCAGGCCCAAAAGGACGGCCACAGCCAGCTGCTCAGTTTTGGTGGAGCTTACTCGAATCATCTACGAGCGCTCGCCGCAGCAGCACGACTCACTAATTTAAAAAGTATTGGCGTGATCAGGGGGGAAATCCCCGATCCGCTAAATCCCATTCTGACATTCGCGAAAGAACAGGGCATGGAGCTAGTCCCGGTTTCCCGAAGCGAATACCGGCTCAAGAACCAGGCTGACTTCATGTCCCGACTAGAGCGGCGATATGGCAGATTTTATCTGCTGCCAGAGGGTGGTAGTAATGAATTGGGGGTCGACGGATGCAGTGAAATCGCAAGTATTCTGGAACCTTATCTGGTTAAAGAGCAATCAGCAAAAACCATTATCGCGGTCGCCTGCGGAACGGGAGCCACACTTGCTGGGTTAATACGTAGTATGCAGCAACGTGCACTCGATGTCTCTTGCCTGGGAGTGGCTGTTCTGAAAGGAGCCAATTTTCTTGATCAGGACGTCGACAATTGGTTGCGCCCCCTAAATGCTGCCATGAGTTGGAAAATCGAAAAATCTTTTCATTGTGGCGGATATGCCAAAACCACCCCCGAACTCGCGGCTTTTATTGACAGTTTCAGCGAGAGGACAGGTCTTGACTTGGAGCCGGTCTATACTGGCAAACTGGTGTTTGCTCTTTACCGCATGATCGAGACCGGCGAAATCGAGGCCGGTAGCAGGGTGATCTGGTTACACACTGGAGGAATTTATCAAAATAGTTAAACGACGAATTTTCTGGCTATGACTTACGGTGGCAATCCACTATATGTGGACTATTTCATCTAGGTGAAGGCAGGCTGCGTGCTATACTTCGGGCACGCTGATAATCAAGGAACCTCTGATTGATGGCGCAGTTTAAAAAGATAGGTCTTATCGGTCGACCTGGCCATGCTGGAGTGGTCGATTCCCTGCATCGATTGCTTGCTTTCCTGCTGTCGCGAGATATGGAAATCGTGCTGGATCAGGAGACCGGTAAACTGGTGCCGGGACACGGCCAGCAGGAATTTAGCAGGGCTTCTCTGTCCCGGCACTGCGACCTGGTTATTGTGGTCGGGGGCGATGGCAGTATCCTGAATGCGGCTCAGAGTGTCGCCTCCGAAAATGTGCCCGTCATCGGTGTCAACCGCGGTCGGCTGGGGTTTCTAACCGATGTGTCACCAGACGATATCGAGCAAAAGCTGGCCGAGGTCCTGGCCGGCAATTATTCCGTAGAATCAAGATTCCTGCTTCAGGTTGAAGTTCAACAGGGTGATGAGCGCGAAGCGCTTGGTTGCGCACTGAATGATGTAGTGTTGCATCCCGGTCAGGCAGCCCAAATGATCGAGTTTGAATTGTTTGTCGACAATCGGTTTGTCTACAGTCAGGAATCCGATGGACTGATTGTGGCGACACCTACCGGTTCTACCGCTTATGCCATGTCCGCTGGTGGTCCGATTATGCACCCGAGTCTGAATGCCATTGCTCTGGTGCCGATCTGCCCACATTCCCTCAGCAGCAGGCCGATTGTGGTGGATGGAGACAGCGAGGTCAGGTTGGTTATAGGAGAAAAGGATGGAATACTGCCGCAGGTTAGCTGTGATGGGGCTGTCATGTTTTCTGCGGTTTCCGGGGATCAATTGATCATAAAAAGGAAAGCTTCGGCACTGCAGCTGATTCATCCACCCGATCACAGCGTGTACGAGGCGTACCGGAGCAAGCTCGGCTGGGGCAGCAGATTGGAAAGGAAGGATGATTAGAGTTGTCGGTGTTGGTATAGACAACGACCTGCGTGAATTCAGCCACCACCTTGGACAACAGGGAATCCGGCATCGCATTATCGAGGAATCCGGCGAACAGGTGATTTTTGTCAGGGATAGACACCAGGTAGATACGGTGCGAAAACTGATCGAAGACTACCTTGCCGGTATTCTCAAATTGCAGGCGGTTGTGCCGGAAGCGACGGTCAGGAATAGGTCGGACTACGCTATACCTAAATCGCTGATCCATAACGTGGTCAGGATTGTCTTCAATGCTCCGATCAGTTCTTTTTTGACACTCACTTGCTTGCTGGTAGCCGCGATTACCGAACTTGGCAGGGCGGCCTACAGGTTAGATTTCTTGTTCTATCCTAGGCTTCCGACAGGCGACCTGATTAGTTTGCTGGGTGGAATCCACAATCCGCTCATCTTTCTGCAGACTCTGACGCCGATGTTTTTGCATTTCGGCGAGTTGCATATCGTATTTAATCTCCTCTGGTTATGGTATTTCGGTCGGCAGCTCGAATCGGTCCAATCCAGTTGGATGTTTTTATTCCTGGTAGTATTGACCGCTTTCGGCGGCAATACCGCGCAATACATTTACAGTGGTGCGTCAAACTTCGGTGGGCTATCGGGAGTTGTTTACGGGCTTGTAGGATACGCTTGGGTGTTACACAATTTTGTGCCGGGCAAGCGCCTTTTGATCAACGAGTCTTTGTTTATCGTTTTCGTGGTTGCGCTGGTAGTTATGGAAATCGCGGCCTCGTCATGGATTGCTACAGCTGCCCATATTGGGGGGCTGGTAGCAGGACTACTTGCGGGGCTTGGAGTGCTTGTAAAAGCCAGTCTGGCGAGGTCAGGCGGTCACCGTCCAATTCAATAAACCACAGGATTATCGAGTGCAGGTTATGCTGGAAATCAAACCGGAAAATATTGAGCAATTGATAGACCTTATTTCGCCTGACATCTATCAGAAATTAAGAACCGCCGTGGAAGAGGGCAATTGGGAGTCTGGTGAACCGCTCAGCCAGGATCAGAAGGAATACTGTCTGCAGGCGATCATAGCCTACGAGCATCGCCATGTGCCGATTGAGGAGCGTACGGGGTTTATGAATCCCGAAACCCTGGCGGGAACCCTTTGTGGAAAAAATCAGGATAAATGATGCAGCCCCGAGCGAAAGGAATCTTACGAAAAATGCTGACGAGACTCGAAGATCCAGTCTCCTACCGTCTGCGTCTCGGTGACGATGAAGTTCCCGGTAATGAATTGCTGGGTAAAGAGGTTGCTCTGATTTATTCTGGCGAAATTCACTGTGTACACTGCGGCCGCGGGACGAGTAAAAGTTTTAACCAGGGTTATTGCTTTCCCTGTTTCCAGAGTCTCGCTCAGTGCGATTCCTGCATTATTCATCCGGAAAAATGCCACTTCGAGCAGGGAACCTGCCGCGAACCCGATTGGGGTGAAAGGTATTGCATGCAGGATCATATAGTATATCTGGCCAATTCTTCCGCAATTAAAGTCGGAATTACTCGAGCTACTCAGATACCCGTCAGATGGATAGATCAGGGAGCCGTTCAAGCCTTGCCGATCATGCGAGTGCGAAATAGATTGCAGTCAGGATTGTTAGAGGTGATGTTCAAGCAACATATAGCCGACAAGACTAACTGGCGCAGCATGCTAAAGGGCGGAGACGAAAAACTGGATCTGGAATCAAAGCGCGATCAATTGCTGGCTACCTGTTCAGAAGAGCTACATGAAATGCAGGAAAGTTTCGGTTTTTCTGGAATGAGCGTATTGAATGGAGTAGATGCCCTGACTATTCGATATCCGGTCCTGCAGGTACCTGACAAAATCACCAGTTTCAATTTTGACAAGGAAAATGAGGTCAGGGGAGTGCTGACAGGAATCAAAGGACAATACCTTATATTCGAACATGGGGTCATTAACCTGCGTCGATTTGGGGGTTACGAAGTAGAACTATTCAGCTGACTGTGATCAGCTATTTCAAAGGCTCTAATGCCTGCCCCGGCAGGCAATATTCGGACGATTGCAGATGAGAGACGCCCAGGCAAGAACAGTGTATTTAAAAGATTACCGTCCACCGGCTTTTCTGGTGGATCGCACCGATCTGCATTTCGAACTCTTCGAGGAATACGCACTCGTCAGATCTACGCTGACGCTGCGTCGTAATCCCGAGGCGGGTGGCGAAGTCGAGAACGACCCACTGATTTTGCAGGGCCAGCAGTTGCTTCTCCAAAAATTGTTTATAAACGATCGACAGCTTGCCGCCAGCGAATACATGTTGGACTCGGAGTCGCTAACGGTGTCGGACCTGGATCAGTATCTCGGCAAAGAGGGCGGGGAATTTACCTTGACTTGCCACACCCGGATTGAGCCGCAAAACAATACGGCACTGGAAGGCCTGTACAGATCCGGGGACATGTTCTGTACCCAGTGCGAAGCGGAAGGATTTAGGCGTATTACCTATTATCCGGACCGTCCCGATGTCATGAGTGTGTTCACTACAACGATCGTTGCTGATCGGGAGAAGTACCCGGTATTGCTGTCCAATGGCAACCAAATTGAACAGGGCATTGATGGCGCTGACAGCGGTCGCCATTGGGTTAGATGGCATGATCCATTCAAAAAGCCCAGCTATCTCTTTGCTCTGGTCGCAGGCAG
>Ga0181584_10002482_pt1 | contig 14115 bp, 11 predicted proteins | sample 071ome_30_FD_132462 | JGI IMG/M metagenome (GOLD analysis project Ga0181584, IMG submission 132462) | Coastal salt marsh microbial communities from the Groves Creek Marsh, Skidaway Island, Georgia - 071406AT metaG (megahit assembly) | ecosystem: Environmental > Aquatic > Marine > Intertidal... | reverse complement strand
CGCCGACGACGCGCCGCGTCGATGCGCGCGGCGTCCGCGTCCGCGTCCGCCGACGCGTCCGCGGCGGCGACGACGAGCGATGGTGGCGATGGAACCGCCGTCGCCGACGTCGCGGACGCGTTGGCGTACGTGCGGGAAGTCCGCGCGCGTTTCGTGGACGAATCGTTCAAGTACGACGAGTTTTTAGGCGCGATGAAGGCGTTCAAGCGGGGAACGTGCGTGGACGCGATGCGACGCGACGCGACGCGATGCGACGCGATCGAGACGATCGATCGAGGGTGGTGACTGACGGGCGTTTTCGCGCGCGCGGTCGCGTTCGCGCGCGCAGATTACCCGTGGACGTCGTCGTGGAGAGCGTGCGACGAAGCCTCGCGGGGCACGACGATTTGTTGGATGGCTTTCGGGCGTTTTTGCCCAAGGTGCGCTTACCGATCGATGACGACGATGAAGACGATGAAGACGAACACGATGAAGACGATGACGATGAAGACGCGCGACCGAGGAGGCGCGCGAACGCGACCGAGGACGCGAGACTGACGCGAGACGACCGGTCGATCGGGCGACGGGACGACGACGCAGGGGTACGCCGACGCCGAGGACGCGGGACGCGGCGCGCGGGCGAGTCGAGGCGGGGCGCGACTCGCGAGCGGCGCGAGCGCGAGACGAATCAAGGAGGAGGTACGCGCGACTCGCATCGCGGCGCATCGCGCGTCGACGACGACGACGACGACGACGACGACCGCTCGAGCGCGCGGGTCGAGCCGTGCGTGAACGCGAAGCGGCGGCGCGGGTTGGAGGGGGTCGGGGATGAGTCATGACTCGTCATTTTCGAATCGGATCGATGTCCAACCGACCGGCTGACAAGGTCCTCACCGCCGAAGCCGTCGGGAGGCGCGCGAGCGGCGTGGGATGTCGTCGTCGCGCGGTCGGGCGTCGCGTGCGCGAACGCGCGTGATGATGGCTTGTATTTTTTTTGTTTTCTTTTCTCTTTTGAGTGATGCGCGCGATCGTGCGAGCGAACGAGGTGACTGACTGTACGGCGCGACGACGCAGGAGGCGATCGAGCGGCGAAACGCGTCGCTGCATAGCGGACAGGAACTCTTGAAGAGGATTCGTCAGAAATACGCCGCGGACGAGCGGCCGTATCAGGCATTTTTACTGGCGTTGATTAAATTCCGAAATAAACAGTTCAGCGCGGAGGAGGTGGTGCAAAAGTGTGCGATTTTGTTTTACGACGAGCCCGAGTTGTTGGAGGGCGAGGACGGGTTGGCCACCTTTGTGCCCAAGACGTGTCACCCGCCGAAGCGGTCGTCGTGGTTCGATTGGTCGCCCGCGGTGCACCATCGATTCGGAAGTGAAAATTTCCGATTATTCGTGCGCACGTTGTTATTGTGCGAGTACAAGAGTCGAATGAACCCACCCGAACCGAAGATGCGTCGGTGGCGCCTGACGGAGGGCGATAGCAGCGAATCCGATAGCGACGATTACTCTTCGTCGGAGGAGAGCGAGACGGAGAGTTCGCAACAGATTGAAAAAGAGTCGGGGACGCTTCGACCGGACCAAATACCACCGCGATGGATCGGTGAGGATAAGGATCGCGTCATGAGTGCGTTTGAACGAATGACGTTGACGCTACAGCCGAAGGACGACGAGTACTGTTGGGCGGACACCAAGGCGGCGCGCGAGGCGAAGGAGAACAAGGATGAGATCGAGATTCGTGGGAAACGAGGACGCACCGAGGAGCGCGATTACTCCAGCACCCCTCGCGAGTCCCCGTCACCGCCACCATCCTTCAATAAACGTCGAGCGAGCGCCAGAATCGTCGCCAAGGTGAACAGGGGCATCGTGTACAACCGCTTTCGCAGCTTGTCCTCGCCCGACGGTTTGGCGAGAGGTCGCATGCGCATGACGCGCTCGATGAGCACGGTGAACGACGAATTACCGGTCAAACCCAAGAATATACTCACTCTGAACCGAGATTCGAGCAAAATGTCCGCCAACTGCGCCGAGAGAATCGGTTTACACTCGCTCCCCGCCGACGTCGTGCAGCGCATCATCGCGCACTACTCGGCCCAAGAGGGCAAGGCGGAGTTGAACCAAATTCGCGAGGTGCTCATCAAATCCTTGTTGAAGAATTATAAAGGTAAATAAATAGCACGTATCATTAATGGTCACATCCATTTTCAGTATATTATTTTTACAATTCGCTCGCGCGCGCCTCTCCGCGCCGAGCGCCGCGCACAGCCCTAAGATCACACTCACTCTCACCCCTCACGTCGTCGACGTCGCGCGTCGTCGCCCGCGCGCGCGTTTACACGCGCATCACGACATCACCCACGGTCACCGACGTCGCACTCGCGCGAACCCATCGCTCAGTGTCCACCGGGGTGTAAAAACTTGGACGCCTTCTTATCAGCCTCGGTGATCCCAGCCGTCGCGTACACGACCGCGCATCCGACGACGGCGATGCCGGAGAAGAAGGGCCACGCGCGCGGAACCTCGCGCGCGAGCGCGGTGAAGAAACTTTGGTTCGAGTACGGCATGTCTGAGTCGAGCGCGGACGCGAGTGCGGACGCACGCCGTGAAGGTGGAGAGGTGGGCGCACATCGTCCGGCGAGGGGACGGAGTGGGTCGCGCTTGGGTCGTGATCGGTGGAATGTGTGAATTGTGGGATTCGTCGTCACACGGTCGCGTACGGTGACTTGAGACGGCTCGGCGCGTCATGGCGAGCGCGGACGACGGTCGGTACGATCATCTCGTGAAGATTTTGCTCGTCGGCGACAGCGGCGTGGGTAAATCGTCCCTCGTGCAGCGATTCGTGCACGACACGTTCGAGGAGGTGAGTCCCACGGTGGGCGTGGACTTTAAGCTCAAATACGTCGACGTCGATGGGAAACGGTTGAAACTCACGGTGTGGGACACCGCGGGACAGGAACGTTTTCGCACGCTGACGAGCTCGTACTACAGAGGCGCGCACGGGGTGGTGTTCGCGTACGACATTACGAGCGAGGAGAGTTTTCGGAACTTGCGCGACGTGTGGCAAAAGGAGGTGGACATGTACGGCACGATTGCGAATTCGGTGAAAATCGTCATCGGGAATAAGATCGATAGGGAGGGTGAACGCGCAATCGCGCGTGATGACGGCGTGGCGTTCGCCAAGGAGCACGGGTGCTTGTTTCTCGAGTGCAGTGCGAAGACCAAGGTGCGCGTGGCGGAGGCGTTCGACGAGCTGGTGAAAGCCATCTTGGAGACCCCTGGTTTATTGGTGGACGTCGAGGGCGACGACGATGGTGTTAAGCTCGGGGCGTACGCCGATCGCGCGAACGGGGGATGTTGCTGAGCGACGTCGAAGTGACGCGCGACGTCGCCTCCACGTTGAAACAAACGTGTAGCAAGTAGTAGACGAAACGACGGCGTGTTGTAGAAAAGAGAGTAGAATGTTTGCCTAGGTTATAGTATTGAAAGTCTTCAAAAGAAAAGCTACATAATTGCCCAGCGCCGAACCATCGCGACGATGGTCCTCCCCGAGCGTTCACAGTGTACACAGTCTCGTCAGCGCGCAACGGGAGAGTCATCCCCTTAGAGCGGCGCCGTGAGCACGGCTTCGTACTTTTTGATTTGGCTCATGAGAGACAAATCAAAGTACTTCTCACCGATGCTAGCCGTCAAACCACCGATCAAGCGCGGGTCGACCACGGTCTCAATCTTGAGCTTGGAACCTTGCGGTGCGTGACCCTTGATGGAGTCTTGCACGTTGGTGAGTTGCTCCGGCGTCAACGCGTGCGCGGTGGTGATGACGCACTTAACTTCGTTTCTAGACGCCATGCACTGCTCTTCGAAGCGAAGAACGATCTTCGGCAATTCGCGCAACCGACCATTCTCAGCCATGGCCTCGACAAAGTTGCTCGTGATGGGCGTGAACTTCGCGCCTTGGCAAAACTCCTTCACCCCCGCCAACTTTTTGCTCTTGGCCATGGACGGATCCATCAAGAATTGCTTAAACTTGAGATCCTTCTCGACCAACGCGGAGAGCTGATGCGGTGTAATCGCGCGCGCGAGCCAACGGTCAGTCTCTCGTCTCACGAATCGTTCGCAGCGCGCGTCGCCGTCGTCCGTCGAGTCGAGCGCGTCTTCGCGCGCGTCGCGTCGCGCACCTGCGCCACTTCACCCTCGACCGCGCTCAAGTTCCCAGCCTTGGTCGCCGCGACGTACAGAGCCGTCGCGTATCGTCCACTCGTGCCGTATTGTTGCAAAGGCGCCTGCACGGACACGCATGACATTCGCGTTCGTCGGTCAGTCGGTCTGCTCTCACCACATCGTTCGAAACCTCGCCTCGGTCACCCTTCGTCGCCCTCTATCGCGCCGCGCACCGTCACCGCGTCTCTTCTCGTCGCGATCGCGCGAGACGTATTACGCACCTTGACGTCCGCCGTCGCCGCCGCGCCCTTGGCCGTCGCGTACGTTCTCTGCGTCGTCGTTCCGTCCGTCGTCAGTCGCGCGTCTCGCGATCGTCTCGCGCGCCCCCGTCATCCTCGTCGTCGTCGTCGGCGCGTCGACGTCGTCTCGCGGTCGCGCGTCCGTCGCGTGGTCGAACGTGTTTTCGCGCGCACCTCGAGCGTCGCTCGCGCGCTCGCGACGCGAGCCAATCGTCGAAGCATCGTCGTCGTCGTCGTCGCGCCGGTGTGAGGGGATCGGCGAGCCGGCGAGGTCTTCGCGATCGTGCGGGTGGTCTCCATAGTGTGGATCTCCGAAGCCCATCTGTGACAACGTGTTTCGTACTCAAGAGGTTTGAGCTCTATCTTTTCCATTTTGGGCATCGCACGCCGACGAGCGATCGTAACACCCACGCCACGACCTGTTCGACGCCACACGTCGTCAGCGACGCCGGCGTCGCGATGCGCGCGCCGTCGAGCGACGCACGGGACGATGCGGGTGCGTCCGCGTCCGCGTCCGCGCGCGCGGACGCGCGAGAGCGAGCGCGTCGCGCGCGATCGCGGACGATGATGATGACTGCGGGAACCGGCGTCTTGCTCGCGACGCTCGGCGCGTCGATCGCGCGCGAGGCGAGCGCGGGAGGAATCGTGCAGGCGGCGTTGCGGGCGACCGGGGGTGAGAGCGCACCGACGCCTTCGCGCGGTGGGAACGAGACGCCGTCGGGACGCGGGGAGAAGGGGTCGACGGGTGGCGGGACGCGCGCGGTGGAGGAGTTGGATGCCAACGCGCGCGAGAGCGAAACCGCGGCGGCGATTCGTCGAGGCGCGCGCGTCAAGTTGACGGATGAACGCGCGGAAGAGCTCATCGCGGGTCCGATGATGGGGTTGTACGGTGGGTTGGACCAGACGGGCGAGACGACGAACGCGTTGCACGTGTTGACGGGGAGCTCAAGCGGGGACTACCTCGTGTGGTGCCACCAAGGAGAAGAGACGAAGAGCGCGGCGCCAGCCGTCGCGAGCGCGGGTATGGGTCTTTTTGAGACTGCAAAAAAGGTCATCTTTCACGGCGGGTACAAAGTGTGGGACTCGGGGAGCGAATTCGAAGACGTGTCGTCGACACACGCGTTCGACACCGCCGCCGGCGCGTTTGAATGTCTCACATCCGGAGGTTCGGAAGATGGGAAAGCCGCGCTCGGTAAGACGAACGGGGACTGTCCGAGACTGCACGGCGACCGTCCGAGCAAGCGAGACGAAGAAGTGGCCGTCATCACGGCGAAACCGATTAATTTACCGCGTTCAACCGCCATGGCGACGCTGGGAAAACATTTGGAGAGGCGCGAGTTGCCGGCGCTCGACGTCGACGACGAAGATGACGAAGACGACAGCAGCGTAGCGTCGACGGGATCGCAAGAATTGTTAGATGAGGGTGACGACTCCAAGCTCGGCAAAGGGAGCAAACAACACGCCTTGATCGTCTTTGGCGGCCGAGACGAGGATGACCAGCGCTTGGATACGCTCTACGCGCTCGGTCTCGACGACAAGCAGTGGCGCAAAATTGAATTCGAACGCCCGGATGAACGCGATGACATGGTCCCCCAAGGACCTTTTGAGATGCCGATGATAGTGAAACACGCGCACGAGAACGGTAAGCCGTTTCCGCTCGGACGCTCGGGCGCGACGGCGGTCGTGACCAAGGATAACAGGATGATCATCTACGGCGGTTTCGTCGTGGAGGGACGATTGGGTTTCAACGTCGGTGAGGTTTTGTCGCTCGACTTGGATAAAATGAAGTTCAGCTATCCCATGGTCAGCGGTAGTCTCCCGGTGCGTCGTAACAAGCACTCTGCCATTTTGGACGACAAGCAACGCATGTGGATTTGGGGCGGCTCCGTCTGGGACCACACGGGCGGTAGCTCGACGTACGCGTCGACGGCGACGTACTACGCCGACGTCAGCGACCCTAAGTCGATCGTGTGGCATCGCGTGGACACCAAGGGGAAACCACCGAGTCAACGTCGCTTCCACAACGCCCTCTTCATGGACGGGGCCATGTATATCATCGGCGGCGAGGATTACCGCACGCGCACCTACCTCAGCGACGTGCACCGATTGGATCTCAACACTCTCACGTGGACGCAGCCCGCGGTTCTCGGTGGCATCAAGAGTGGTCGCATTCGGGCGAGCGCGTTTCCTTGGATTCCGACTGACGCGCACGTCAAGGAAGCCGCCTTGGGTAGGTCTCACCACCATCACGAGGACGGCGAGGACGACGCGGAAGAACACGCGACAAACAAGCGCGAACATTCGAAAAAGGCTGAAGTCAAAGACTCGAAGAAGACGGAGAGCAAGGAATCCAAGAAGACGGAGGGCAAGAAATCCAAGAAGGCAACCGATGAGAAGGACGAGAAGAAAAGCGACGAGGAGGCGCGAGTCGGGCTCATCGACGCTTCCACATGCGGAACCGGCGAAACCGCTCGCGTACGGACCGGCGAAAATCAACCGGACATCGAGCATCTCATCTCTGTCCTCGTCGACGGTTCGACGAGCAAACTCGGTCAACACGATGCCGACGATGAGGCGGCTTTGGCGTCGAGTCTCACCTCGTCGGGCTGGTTGCCGAACACGGCTCGAAGTTCGTACATCCTCTCCGAGTCTAGCATGATTTGGCGCAAAGCGCCCGACGTCGGTTCGAACGAGGGTCTTCCCGGCTGGATCACAGATAGCAACAGTCGAGATAAGTCGGTGCTGACGGAGACGCTCGCCGCGGATCCAGAGGCGTCAAACATCGAGGCTCGTCTCTTGCAAGCGATCAAATCTAGTCGCGGGACGCCGACAGCCGCGACGACGGAAGACGACGACGATGAATTAGACACGCTTGCGGAGGAAGAGGGCCACATCGGCAAGACCAAAACAAAGACGGCGAAGGACTCGGTCGACGAGGTTCTCAAACGCGCCAAGCGCGACGTCGAAAAGGAGGAGAAAGAGAAGCCGAAACAATCAAAGAAATCGTCTCGACGCTCTGATAAGGATTCCGAAGACGGCGCGGATGACGATACGTCGCCAAAGCGCGACAAGAAGGCTGCTGAACGGAAAGACGACCGCAAGTCGAAGCGCAAAAGTTCGGACGACGACGACGATGATGATGATGTCAAATCCAAGCACAAGAAGTCAACCCAAAGTGACGACGACGACGAGGATCACAACTACCCGAAGCGCAAAAGTTCGGACGACGACGACGGTGATGATGATGTCAAATCCAAGCACAAGAAGTCAACCCAAAGTGACGACGACGACGAGGATCGCAAGCCGAAGCACGGGAAAAAGGGCCGCAAAGATGAGGATGAGGATGAAGATAAATCGAAAAGTTCCAAGCATAATAAGTCAGCAAAGAAGGGTGAAGAAAAACTTCATCTCTCGGCGGCGGCGAAGATGCTCCAGAAGATTCAAAAGAGAGGAGAGGCGGCGGCGCATTTGGGAGCCGTCTCGAGGGTGACGTCCAATCCCACACACATCACGTACTTCTGGAGTACGATTTCAGTTTTGGCGATTGCCGCCGTGATCGCGATCAATTTTAGGCCAACGAGAAGTCGAGACCGAGCGGCGAGCCAGACGGAGAGAATACCGTTGGTGCCGAGTAGTTTATCTATGTCAGACTCTCCCAGCACGTCTGCAGCCAAGTGGCAGCGAGACGCCATGGCTCGAAGAGGTATCGCGTACGGAGACTTTGACGAGTTTGTGTAGATCTGCTAGTACGTTAAGTTCAATTATAAAGTACATTAATTCATAAGGTTTCCTCATCATACTTCTGCGCTTCGCGTCAAAAGCGGCTCCTCGGCGTCGTCTCTCGCGTGGAAGAGCTTTCCTCTCGCAACCGCCACAACTAATACGCCAAACATGAGCACCGCGAATCCGAAAACCACATCAAACACAAAATACGCTTGCTCCGAATCCGCAAGTAATTGAACTTTCTCTTGTCGATGTCCGGGAACGTTCAGTCGAACGTAAGATGGATCGATGCCCACAGCAGACGCATCGGAAGACTCCTCAGTCTTCAAAATCCACCCGCTTGTCGGCATCTCGACGAGAGCTTCGACGTCACCCTGCACCACAGAGACGTTTGTCAAAGGGGTTTTGACATTTTCAAAGGTGCACTTCGCATCCGCTTGGAAAACACACTGTGAAAATCCAGTCGGTTCGCATTTTAACGCATAGAGATCGTCGCCGTATTTCCCTTCTTTGTGACTCCAATAATTCCCGGGACGATCCTCTCCACATCCTTGGTCCACATGGCACGTGAACACGCTCCGTTTTACGTCCGCGGGATCTTGGATTGTCGGATTAATCTGTTTGTTGATGATGTTGAGAACACCCGAGTCTCCTTGAATCATCGCAGATATATTCTCCGACGTATATTTGCTTGAAGTCCCGTACTGTTCCGCCTGAACAGTATTTTCATCACCACACTGATTTACTATACCAATCTCCGGACAGAACCGAACCCCGTGCGACCGAAGGTTGAGGTCATCGCAGTTCTGTGATCGCGAGTTTCGCACATTGAAACACTGCCCAATGTCCAAATTTGGCGCGCACGAACACGTGCACGTACCGCTGAACCGCTGCGTGTCGTCCTCTGTCCACGTCGTATCAGGTTGCAAGGCATCCGATGACGCCTTCGAGGCATCTATTTGATTCTGCGGCACAGAGTTGACCAGATTTTCCATTTGATCGTTGTACGTGGTTTCATCCTGTTGACCGAGGTGGGAAGCCAAAGCGTTTCTCGCAGGCTCGAGTTTGTGATGCATACTTTGCCACAAATTGCCATAGGTTGCGCGCGCACCCCGATGACTGGCGAGACGGCTTCGCTTCATCATCGTCTTGCGTTCATGTTCCGTGCAGACGACTGACTTCAAACGCTTCCACACTCGCTGCGCGGTAAAGACGTTGTCGCGCGATAACGGGGTTCGCTCCGATTCAGCGAGACTCGCCTGCTGTACAACCTTACTGGCCGCCGGACACTTGGAAGAAGACGCCCACGTCGTACCAAGACTCACGACGATCGTGTGTCTAGATGGAACGGTGACCATCAGCGATCCGAGCGTGCCCGTGTTGAATAAAACATCGAATTCTGGTTCGTCTCCCTCGAGCACGGGGCCTTCGACGTCTCGGCACTCCGAACCGAGACCCGATGCCGCCGCGCTTGGCTCGACTTTCTCGCTGGAAACCCTCGCGTTATAAACATATCCACCCAGACCGTAGAACCTGTTCGCCTCAGGAAACGCTGGAATGACGATGTCGTCGATGAAGCTTGAGCTGACGAGCTGGCGAACGCGTCCATCCGGCATTTTCCATTTACCTCTGTTGACGATGAGCTGACCGAAGCGCGCGACGTCGCGGCAACTCGCGAGCTGGCCGCCGACGAACGAGATATCGCCATTTTCATGCCCGTCGTGATCGAAAAAATCAGTTAAACCGAGCGGTTCAGCCAAAAACTTTTTCGCAAACGCGGCGGGTCGCTGGCTCGTCGCCCCGCGCAGCACCCCGTTCAACAGCTTCAACGGCGTTCGAGTCGGATTATTATACAGATCGTCGTCGTCAAACACCGTCCCGGGCTCATTTGAACCATCCGAACCAACCTGCGCGAGTAAATCTCGCACAGAGAGCTTTTCCCAATAGTTGTAGTTCCACAAGGCCGGCGTGTCGCCTCCGTGTTCGCTCGCCGCGTCCAACAACCGCTTCACGCTCGAATCCAGGGTCAAGTCTTGCCGAGCGATCGCCACACCGATCGCGAGCACGGTGGCGACTTTACCGACGCCACCCACGTCGAACACACTGTTCAAATCCGCGCCGTTGTAATACTCCTCGTGAACGATCACGCCATCCTTGACGACGACGAAGCAATCCCGAGACGGGAGCTCCTTTCGAATTCGCGTCGCGCCTTCGATGAGATCCGTGCCGACGAGTCCGTGCTCCTCGGGAAAGCTCGAAAACCACGAGTCGTTCGACGGTCCGAGCGCGTCGCGACGACCGAGCGCCTTGAACCCGTCGAGATTTTCATACGCGAACCACGCTCCGAGCGCGAGCACGAGCGCCACCGCGACGACGACGACGCGTGAGCGGTGCTTGGACCACCACGACCGACGGCCCTGCGTCGCCCACTCGCGACTATCGTCGTTCATGGCGATCGACGACGACGCGAGGCGCGGGTGACGCGCGCGCGAGTGCGGACGGGCAGTGTAACACCCCACGTCGTATTTTGCTCGAGGTGCTTGAGTTACATACGGAAAGAGGCGAGCGAACGCGCGGCTCGAGGTTGCGCGCGGGGAAGGTGCGAGAGAGGCTACACGCGGCGACAGTGACGAGAACAATGGACTCACTCAGAGCCACGGGGTGGAGCTGAGATCGCCCGAGGCGGAGCGATCGTCGAGGGGATCGACGGAGCTCCCGCCGGCGACCTCTTTGCCGGCTTTCGCGCTCGACGCTTCCCAGCCTCCGAGAGGCTTGGACGTGTCCAGAAGCTCGGAGAGCGATTCGCCGGAAGGAATGGATCCGGCGATGGCGAATTTCACTCCTGTGCTCTCGAAGATTCGGGAGAGACCGAGGAAGATGTGGTGTCGTAAGCGCATGGTGGTGAAGCCGGCTTGGCGAAACGTCGCGTACTCGTTGTAACAGACGATTTCGAGCACGGCGCCACCCGCGAATGAGTTCATGCCTGTGAGCGTGCATCTCGGCGCGAGTGAGACACCGCGCACGACATCGACGCCGACGGTGGAACGCAAGAAGCTCTCCACTTGCGTTTGTAAGTGTGGCACCTTCGGCAAATCGTCAAACGAAATGGCGAATTGCTCGCGGAATTCACGGTATTGTGCCCTGGATAAATTCTCAACCTTGTACGCCACCATGGCTGAGTTGGGGATGTACGCAATCTTTCCCGCTCGATTGATGAGCTTGGTGTAAAGGTAGCCGATGGACTCGACGCGTCCCGAAATTTCGCGTCGACCGCCAATCAATACTCTCACGACTTCTTTCGGAACGAACCATCCGGCGGCGATCACAATCAAACCTCCAAAATAGTTAGCGATCGTGTCTCGAAGAACCACGGAGGCCAAGATACCGAGAACCACACCGCTCGCGCCGATAATTTGAAGCACGGTGCGAAGCGGAACGCCGAGTGAATCGAGCGCCGCCAAACTTGTGATCCCCCAGATGAGCGCCGCGCTCTCCCTATCGTACACGTGCGCCGGTATTAAATCACGAGGCTCCCTCGAGCCATACATTCTCCGTCTCAGAGCGCCGGCGGCGGTGGCGAGATATTTTTTCCGCACGCTGGTCACCACCGAACCGTAGTACAAAATTTTTAACATGCGCACCACACGTTCGGGCGGCAACAACTGATGCGCGTCGGGACTCGCGATCGGAACGATAATTGCGTACACGAACGCCAGCCCGACGTTAAACAGCGCGCCCCGACCTAGCTTGTACACGAATCCGAAAAAACTGTCCTCGAACGCCCCTCGCTTCTCCGCCGCCGTGCGTCTCGCATTCATAAAACATTCATGCATCACCACCAACGCCGGACGCAGCGCCCCCACGGCGAACATCAAAGAAAACGAAAACATCGTCGCGTACGCCAGCACCTCTCCAACTGTCAATCCCGTGGCGCTCTGCAACACCTGCGGCAGATATTTCGCGCTCTGCCTGGCGACTTCGTCCGAAATTGTGGACGCCGTCGCGCGCGTCGACACCGACCTCCGTTCGCTCTTCGCGCGTCCATCGATCGTCGTCGCGCGACTCGCCGCGCGCGCGGCGTCACGCGGCGTGCTCGAGGGTCGCCTCGCGCCCGACGCGTCGACGGTGCCTCTGGGCCAACTGTTGCGCCGAGCCGGCGCGGACGCGGACGCCGACGTCGACGCGCGCGCGGGCGCGAGACGTGCGAGCGACGCGCACGCGTGCATCATTGTCATCGCTCTGTCGGTGACACGGCTCGCTCGCGTGGCGCGCGCGCGTGTGACGACGACGCACGCTCGCGCTCGAGTGCGCCCACAAAGTTGAAGTTTCAAAGAGGGGGGCTGAGCGACGCTTTCTCGGCGAACGCGACGAAGAGTGGCTTCGGGCTGAAGGAAGTGCACGAACGCGCGCGCGTGTGTGAATTGAAATGTGAGTGAGCGAGCGAGCGAGCGAGCGGTGGCGCATCAATTCTTCCGAGGTTTCGGAGGATCTCGGCCGCCGCGCGCGACGAGCACGAGGATGGCGCCGCCGAGCACGCCGCTCGCGACGGCGGTTGGATTTTTGTCGACGATGCGTTCGGCGCGACGACGAATGTTGCGTCGAGCGCGCTTGAGAAACTTGATGACGGCGTTTTTGAGTCTGTGCGCGAGAGGCTCCTTGACGCCGGCGGACATGCGTTCCTTGAAGGGCGCGCGAAGAGGACTCTTGGCGACTTCGGCGTGCACTTCCGCGGCGGCGGCGCGCACTTCGCTGAGCCGTTCCGTGAGTTTCGCGCCGGCGATGGTTTGCTTGGGCGTTCTCGCCGAAGAAGTACCGGAACCTCTGGTCGAGGCGGTGGCGGAGGCGAAGAGATCGACCTTGCGTTTGGCGGGCGGAGGCGTGGAGATGGCTTGCAACGCCTCGCCCGAAGCGATGACTCCTGCGACGGCGCGTTCGACACACTCTCGAATCGCCGCCGCCGTCTCGACGTCCGGAGGCGTTTCAATCTTCACCTCCTTCACAACCTTCTTCGACGCCTCTGTCTTCGCTTTCTTCTCCGCCTCGGCGCTGCTCACTATGACGCGCGTCACGACGGCGGCGACGACGTCGCGAATCACCGCGCGTCTCTCTTCGTTCTCCTCACCACTCGACGTCTCCTCCCGATCTGACAACTCTGCCGCGCTCTGAAATTCATCCTCTCCCGAGCTCGCGCTCGCGCTCGGCGCCTCAGCCGTCGGATCCACCCACAGCGGTCGCTTCGCCCCCGCCGCGCGCGTCTCCCCGGCCGCCTTCTTCGCCTCCCCACGCCCAGCGGACGATTGTCTATGCTCCAACGCCTTCTTAATCGGCGATTTCTCCGGATCCACGACCGCACCGCTCGCGCTCGCGTAAGCGCCCTCGCGTTCCCTTTTCTCCGCGATCTCTTGAATTTTATCATCCTTCGCCTTCACCTTTGCCTGTCTCCTCCGACGCTCCTCCTCCGCCATCGCCGCGCCCCTCGCGCGCACCTGCGCGACGCGTCGATTATACGTCGCCGCGCGATCCTGCGTTCCCTTGGCGTTCGGTGTCGTCGGTCTCTTCGCCTGGATGGGTGCGCCGTCGGTGGCTGTTGACGTCGAATCACCGTCGCCTTCTCGTCCACGCGTCGCGCCGTTCGCCGCCGCGACGCGCGACGCGACGTCCACCATGACGGATCGACGTTCTCTAGATCGTCTCGCGACGCGCGACGGGTCTTCCCCGACTCGCGGTGCGCGGTGTGACGACGAATGCGATTCCGAAATCAATCAATCAGGTTCGAACGGGAATCGCGTCATTCCTTCGCGCGACGCCTCGAAAAGGCGCGCGGCGTCATCGTGCGCGGCGTCATCGCGCGTGTGCGTCGTGTCTTCGTCGCTCGGGGCGGTTGACACGCGCGCGCGATGGCGCCGGCGCGCGTCAAGCGCGCGAAATCGTCATCGGTCACGACCGTGCGGGACGT
>Ga0181584_10002469_pt1 | contig 14168 bp, 8 predicted proteins | sample 071ome_30_FD_132462 | JGI IMG/M metagenome (GOLD analysis project Ga0181584, IMG submission 132462) | Coastal salt marsh microbial communities from the Groves Creek Marsh, Skidaway Island, Georgia - 071406AT metaG (megahit assembly) | ecosystem: Environmental > Aquatic > Marine > Intertidal zone... | reverse complement strand
TTCGCATCCATTGCACGCTCTGGGCGGAAGATTGCTCCCTCGTCTCTGCATTTCCGTCTCCCGAATTGCGCCATGAATCCATATCAACAGCCTGAGATTGCGGGACGGCGATCCGCCTCCCATCCGGAGGCCGGCGTCGACGGGCGACCGCACTCGAGGCAGACGGGCGGCCACCCTTGTCCCAGCCCGGGTGGCAAGTCGCATCCGACCGCTGCCGCGGAGCAGGGGGCTCCGTCTCTGTCGCTGTCTCCTTCGCTGTCGCTCGATGCACAGATCGACCGGGTGGATCAGACGCTGAAGAAGGACCTGAACGACGGGCTGTCCCTGAACGAGATTGAAAACCCGGGGATGGGCCTCGAGCAGGACCCCAAGCGGAGGCGCGTGTCTGACGAAGGTACGACCGAGCCGAATACCGCCGGCAACACGACGGCCGAGGAGGGCGCGTCTCGCCTCGGCGGGTACCTGCTGCGGAAGCGCCGGGCCGAGTCGTGCGCCGAGTCGTACTTGCAGCTGAAAGAATTGGCGCAGGAAATCAAGAACGAAAAGATTCAGCAGCAGAAGGAGCAGCAAGAGCATCAAGAGCAGCAAGAGCATCAAGAGCAGCAGGAGCAAGCGTGTCTGCAGCAAGATGCGCACGCGCAGCTCGTGCAGACGAGGGCGATGGCCAAGCGATCGATCGACTGGCTGGGCATGCTGCCGCAGGAGATGTGGGCGGAGATTTTGTCCCACCTGGCCTATACGGACATTGGGAAGGCGATGTGCGTGTGCAAGACGTTCTCGGAGCAGGAGCCGTACGTGTGGCGCCTGGCGTGCGCGAACCAGTGGCCAGAGCTGACAGAGCGGATGGCGACCGTGCCAGACCGGATGTTCAAGAACCAGTGGTCCAGGTGGCGCAAGTGCTACGAGATGCTGAGCCTACGGGCGGCAGAGAATAAACTGGTGAGGGGATGGGGCAACACGTTTGCTTCGTTGGCGTCGTCGGCATCGTCTTCCGAGGAAGGGGCCGATGCGCTCCCCAGCCTCCAGAGGGAAGTCACGCCGCACTTTCGCAGCGTACTGGTCGAGTGGATGATTGAGGTGGCGCAGGAGTGGAAGCTCGAGTCGACGATGATCTTCCAGGCCACGCGCTATCTGGACCACTACCTGCGCACCGTGGAGGTCACCGACATCGGCAAGTTCCAGCTGGTGGGCATCTCGGCCCTTCGGCTCGCCGTGTCGCTGCTGCGTCCGCAGATGAAAATATCTCCGGAGCAGCACGCGTGTCTGATGGACCCTGCGAGGTACGCGGCCGTGTGCGACGGGGCCGCGACGGAGGAGGAGGTCGTGGCGACGACCGACCTGCTGGCTGGCATGGTCTCCAAGGAGATGTGCGAGGCGCCCAACGCCAAGATGTACCTGCGCTGCCTTTGGTACACCATTTCCAAGACGGGCATCGCGGGATGCACGACGGAGGACATGCACGTGTACGTGCTGGCGGCGTTTCTGCTCGAGCTCGGGCAGACGGACCTTGCGTACTCGACGCACAGCCACTCGTCGTTGGCCGGCGCGTCCATGTCCCTGGCGCTCCAGTTCTACGGCAAAGACCCGTGGCCGCTGGAGCTTTTGGCTTTCAGCTCGTACACGAGCGAGTGCCTGGCCGAGCAGCGCAAGGTGCTTGCGAGGGCGCAGGCGATGACCCTGGGGTCCAATGTCAGGGACATCTGGTGCGGCTTTTATCAGAACCATCTGTACCACGACCGCAGAGCCGAGTGGGACAGGTCGCTCGCGCTGATGGGCCGGCGCGGACCGGACTTTGTCGAAATCGCGTTTGGTGCGGACGTGGCAGAGCGGCTGCGGTCTCGGACCGGCCGGGAGTCGGCGGACGCGATCAGTTTCAGGGGACAGGAGGCGCTGGAGCTGGCAATGATCAGGATTTTGGTTTAGAAGAGAGCGGTGGAGAGATACGGATGGTGTTCAGAGAGACGAGGGAGACGACACAACGAAGGGACGACGAGGGAGACGACACGAAGCATTGAAACGGACGAATTGAATTGGATGTTTTTTTGAGTTCTACCCTATTTGTTGCAAAAACGAACGAACGAACGTTCGGTACGAACGCCGTGACGGAGGTCGGCTACTTTTTCTTGGCGCGCCGCTTGCGGCCGCCCTCGGCGCGGGTGCGCAGCGGCTGCTTCGGTCCTTTCGTGGGGTTCGCCTTGTTCGCTCTCGGTTTTTTGTCGGCATTTTTCGTGTTCGTCGAGATGCTCTTCGGCTTGGGTTTGCTCTCCATCCTTGCTCGAGGGCGGCTGCGAGCGTCAGACCGCCTTGGCTCCCGGGGCTTTTGGTGCCTCTGAAAGGGCGCGCGATTCTGCTGGACGCCGCCATCGCCGTCCCTGGTACCCACCCTCCCATCCGAAGACTCGCTCTCGTCCGAGTCACGCTCCGAACTGCGATCGCTGCTCGTCGCAATCAAGTCGCTGAAGGAACGCTTCTCGCCACTGCCATCGCCGACGTCTTCGTCGCCATCGCTGTCTCCGTCGCTCGTATCGTCACCAAACATTCCCGTTTCATCACGACCGTTACCGTCATCGCCATTGCCATCGTCGTCGGAGTTTGCGAAAAAGTCGTCCTCCCTGATCTCCTGCGCAAACCGACCCTCGCCCTCGCCCCCACCCTTCTCGCCCTCGTCCAACTCGTTGACAATCGCCTCGTCGCGCATATGTCGCTTCACGACCGCCCGAAGTCGCTCCCGCTCCCGCTCCAAGTGCGCCTGCGCCTCCGGATCCTCGGCGTCTTTCAGCAACGACACGTACTTCTCGCCCTTCGGAAAGTGCAACACGTACTCCAGATCCTCCCGGGCCGCCGCCAACGCCCGCCGCGTCGCATCCTTCGACTCGCCGTCGTGCTCAAGACCCTTGAGCGTCTTCTGTAACTTCCCGATCTTTCGTTCGAGCTTGATCCGCTCGAAAAAGCGAACCTTGTGATACCGCACCGCGTACTTCTGCTCCCTGAGCTTCTGCTTGTTTTCCGCCCACTCTTGTTCCAGCACCGCCAGCTTCTTCTCCAAAGACGATCGCATCTTGTCGTCGAGCGTGTCCTACGGCGTGGAGGAACGGGTCCGTGGCGGGTGCGAGCGTGTGAGCGAGCGACCGAGTGCGCGGGTGGGTTGCGTCGTCGTACCTTTGCGAGGAGGCGCTTCACGTCACGAATTCGCTTGGCCACCGACGTGTTCTTCGCCTTGGCCTTGGCCTTCCCCTTCATGTCCGGCTTGCGCGATGCCGGCCTGCCCATCGTGTGTGTGTGCCAAACCGCGGTTTCAATTTCGGTCAACGAATTCGCGAATGCAGATGCAGAGTCCGTCCTCGAAGAACGCTCCCGTGCTCTGCGATGCCTCGTATGTCCACGGTAGGCCTCGATATATTACACGCGTTCGCCGCGATCCGCGAAACGAACAAAAACGGTCTAGAACAACCGAAGCTCGACCATGCCCTCGCGTCGCTTGGGCGACCAAAAGCAACTCACTCGAGCGGCGCCCTCCGTCCCGGGGATGATGATGTCGCCACCAAACATGCTCTCCAGCAGACTGGGACGAATGCTCAACGCCGTCTGCGCGATGCCCTTGAGAGTGCGACTGTCGCCCTGGTTTTGGGGGACGTTTGTCGGGTCGAGCGCAAACCGGAAGTCGGCCTTGGCACGGACGGGCCCAAACAACTGCTGCGCCGCGGAGATCGTGCAACAGTGCCACACGCCCTTTCCTTCGAGCACGAATGCTCGGTTCTTGTCCGGGCGAGCGTCCAAGTCGATGGCGGACATGGCGCTGGCGGTGGGGAGGCTGCCGACGACGTGCTGGGAGTTGAGGCCGAGGTCGAGCTTGACCTCCATGGCCGAGTAGTCCAGAAAGGGCCTCGTGAACTTTCCGATCTGGGCGGAGAGGCCGATGGACGAGAAGATGCGGAGCGTGGTCCGTTTCAGGTAGGGCTCCCACGTGTCGGCCAGCTGGGAGGAGATGCTCGACTTGGAGACGAGCGAGGTGGTGGACGCGTTGAGTCTCCGAGACAGCGACGGGATCGCCGAGATCGCTGGAGGGGCGTTTCCGTTGACGCCGTTGACGCCTCCGTTTGGCACGCCGCCGTTTGTCGTGACCCCCACGGTGCCACCGTCAGAGGCCCCGCCGAATAGACCAAAGCGGTTGGGCAGCGGCATGCGCACCAGGCACCCCAGCGACGCCGCGAGCTTGACGTGCGGCTGCGATAGGAGAAACGAATACGGACGGACGCGCCGGGCCTTTCGCTTCCCGGCGCCAGCGATGAACCGCTGGAGCGAGCCATCGTGCACCTCGTCCGTGAGCCGCACGACGTTTGAACGAATCGACTCGAGCGACTTGAGCGACTCGGAGATGCTCGTCTCAATCGATGTCGACGTCACCGGCAGGATGCGTCGTTTCGCTTCGATTGTCGGCAGCGACGGCGACGGCGATGGCGAGGACGACGACGATGGCATCGAGTCAACGTCCTCGGACGCCGACGACGCCTCGTCGTCCCGCATCGCCCCGTCCTCCCCGTCCTCCAAGCTCGACACGAACCCCTCGATCTCCGATCGTGCCTCTCCACCAGCTTCCACCTCCCCGCCATCGCCATCGCCAACGCCACCAGCATCACCGGCATCACCGGCATCACCGTCCATCGCCGGCTTCCCTTCCACCACTGCCGCGGCCTTGCCCCCCGCTTCCTTCACCCGAGCCTTGGCCGGCTTCCACACGTACGCCTCCCCCTCCACCGCAACCGCACCCTGCGCGTGCAAGCTCGTCCGCATCTCGCCCGCCGACATCCCCTCCTTCTCCCCCACCAGGCTCCCGTCCAAACTCGGCGCCGTCACCTGATACACCCCCGCCCGATACTGCAGCCCCTCCTGACTCGTCGTCGTCATAATATCAAACGCCACCGCCTTTGGCACCCTCGCGTACTCTCCACTGCACTCCACCACATCCAGGTTCGTCGCAAAGCTCCCACCAACGCTGTGCCCGTGCACATCCATCCGCAACGACGAATGCGTCGACAACGCCTCGTTCAGCCTCGCCGCCGTCGTGACCACCACGTCTGGCAACAGCCGCGGGCGTGTGGCGGCCTGGACGATAGGCACGACCACGCCCCGACGACCGACGCTTCTGCTTCCGTTGACCGCATTGGACAGCACGCCCACGTCGCCCGCCTCCACCGTCGAATCGAACACCAACGGCCCCGCCTTGGCGTGCGTCCTCGACAGCAGCCCATAATTACTGCTCACCGTCAGCGGCTTCAACCAGTCCGAAATCTCCGACGACTGAAACGCCTTGGCATTTGCCGAATCCGTGTACATCCGTTGCGTCTTGACCCGACACGACAACGCACTCCACCACGACGCCCCGCCCATCTTGAACACATTCCGATCCAGCACCAGTCCCCCGCTACTGTCGTCATACGACGGCAACGCCGGTATTCCCACCGCCTGCGCGGCAATCAGCTGCTGCGACCGCGACAGCCCCGACGGCGCCGAGAGCGGCGTGGCAGTCGGCTCGCAGGGAAGCTTCCAGACCACGCCGTCGATCGACCTCGGACTGTGTTCCTGGTTATCCCAGAACTGACAGTGCACGGCCGAGCGCGTCCTATTCGACTTCTCCGGGATGATCGCTGGCATGATGAATGGAGCTGTGTGTGGCCTCTCTCTCTCGGTTATTCGTCGTTATTCGATCGCTCGCTCACGCCACGCACGACACTCCTTCGTTCGTTCGCTGTATGCACCCTCGTATCTCGTATCTCGTATCGTGGGCGTGGAGCGCCACGCGATTCTCAGTCTTTCAGTTGAGCGAATCCCTCAACAGCGAGGGCGTGGTGTGGCGCATTTCCCACTCGGCGTATACGTATGCAGCGGGTGACTGTCTGTATATGAATTCGTTCTTGTCGAGGGTGACACGGACTCGGAACACGAATGAAAAGCGAACGAATAGTGGGGCCCGTGAAATGGCTTCGCCATTCGTTCTTGTCGAGGGTGACACGGACTCGGAACACGGAACACGGAACACGGAACACGAATCTCACCCATGGTGGAGCTTTTCCGCATGCCACGCCACATGCTCCTCGACAAACGTCGCAATCGTAAAGTACGAATGGTCGTACCCCTCGTGCATCCGACTCGTGACCACCACCCGCTCGTTCCCCCGGGCCGCCTCGACCAAGTCATCGACCCGCAACTGCGACTCCAGAAACTCATCCGCCAATCCCGTGTCCACCAAAACCTCCACCGTATCCCCGGTATACCCTTCCACCAAACCAGACGCATCATACCGCTGCCACGCATCCACGTCTGCCTCCCCGAGATACCCTTTGAACGCCTTCTGGCCCCAGCCCACGGCGCTCGGACGGCAGATTGGTGCAAACGCCGAAACCCTCGCATACTTCCCGGGATTCCTCAACGCCAACACCAGGGCGCCGTGACCGCCCATCGAGTGTCCCATGATGGACGACCGCGAGAGGTCCAGGGCCGAAGCCAGGACGTCCGTGGCCGCGAGCACCTCGGGAAGCTCCTTGGTGACGTACGTGTCCATCCGGTAGCCGCGCTTCCAGGGCTCTGTGGTCGCGTCCACGTAGAACCCCGCGCCGGTGCCAAAGTCGTAACTGTCGTCTTCGGTAGGATACCCGAGGCCGCGTGGAGAGGTGTCCGGACAGACGACGGCGACGTTGTATCGTTCGGCGTACTGCTGGATTCCAGACTTTTGGACGACGTTGTCGTCGGTGCAGGTGAGGCCAGACAGGTAGTAGAGCACTGGCACGGTCGTGGACGCCAACGCGACGCTCGGGAGAAAGACGCTGAACGTCATCCGGCAGGAGGCGGCCGCGGACTGGTGTTCAAACTTGTACTGGAACCCGCCAAAGCTGAACGAGCGAGTGGGTGGGAAGGTGAGGGGGGGCGTGCGTGCGTGCGTCTCGCGCTCGCGTACGTACCATTTGTTGCTCTTGATCAGCGTGGCCATGGCGATCGATCGATCGATGGGGTCTCGGTTCTGGATGGGTCTCGGTCCTCGTTCTCGACGGCGGAGCGAGGCGCGAGGAGCGAGGAGCGAGGAGGAGGAGGCACACGACGTCTCTTTGTCGGAAAATTCTCTCAGGCCGAAAACGTTTAAACGAAATTCTTAAAACTTCCTGCTTCGAAACGCTTGCTCCGTAGACGGGCCATATCCGGGGGTACTGGTCTTTGTATAGCTCGCAGGGCGCCATATCCGCCGGCTGTTTTGTGTGTGCAGTGAATTGATCGGGAATCGAAATTCAAATTTCCAGCCAAAATGGCCTCCGCCGTCTCGAACACCACGGCTCGCCAGGGGCAGCTGTTTCGGCAGGAGAAGACTGCGATAGAAGATTTCCTTCAGAACTTCCTGGTGTCGGACGCTGCGACGGGCGAGGCCACGACCAAGTACATGATCCAGCTTCAGGCGATCGCGAACCGCAGGTCCGAGTCGCTCGTCGTGCACCTGGACGACCTCGAGAACTACACGGACGTGCCGGAGCTCGTCACGAACATCGAGTCGAATACGTTCCAGTACCTGTCGTTGATTGCGGACGCCGCGGACGCGGTCATGCCGGCGGCGACAGACGTGGAGCTGAGCGAGGACGTGTTTGACATCATGATGGAGCAGCGGGTGCGCAACCAGGAGGCGCATGAGACGCAGGCGACGGAGGATGGTATTCAGCGTCACCCGCAGAATAAGATTCCGAGCTGTCTGACGCGGCGGTACGACGTGTTGGTGGTGCCGCGGAGCCAGGCGGGGAGGCTGGCGATGCGGGGCATCAGCTCTCCGCAGATCGGGCGCTTGGTCTGTTTCCGGGGGATTGTGACGCAGGTGACGGACGTGCGCCCGATGATGACGGTTGCGACGTACCTGAATGACGAGGACGGGAAGGAGTACTTTCAGGAGGTGACGGGCAAGACGTTCAGTCCGATCGTGCAGATGCCGGTGACGGTGGCCGGGGTGGGGAGCGGGAAGATGGACCTGCAGATGCAGATCAGGGGGAGCAAGTTTGTGAAGTATCAGGAGGCGAGGGTGCAGGAGAATCCGGACGAGGTGCCGCATGGGAGTACGCCGAGGACGATGACGGTGCAGCTTCGTGGGTCGTTGGCGAGGGTGATCAAGGCGGGGGACGCGGTGACCGTGAGTGGGATCTTCATGCCGGCGCCCTTGACCGGGAAGCGGGCGATGATGCGGTCGTCGCTGCTGACAACGACGTATCTGCACGCGACGCACGTCGTGCAGGCCAAGCAGAGCTACCAGGAGATGGCGCTGGACGACTCGCAGAGGGACGAGGTGGAGCAGTTGACTGAAGAGGGGGACGTGTATTCGAGGTTGGCGGGGTCGATTGCGCCGGAGATTTACGGGCACGAGGACGTGAAGAAGGCGCTGCTGCTCACCATGGTGGGCGGGACGACCCGGGCGTTGAACGACGGGATGAAGTTGCGTGGAGACATTCACGCGTGTCTGATGGGGGATCCGGGGGTGGCGAAGTCGCAGCTGCTGCGTTATGTGGCGTATGTGAGTCCGCGGGCGGTGTACACGAGCGGAAAGGGGAGCTCCGGGGTGGGTCTGACGGCGGCGGTGGTGAAGGACCCGACCACGGCGGAGATGTGTCTGGAGGGTGGGGCGTTGGTGATGGCGGACAAGGGAATCTGCTGCATCGATGAGTTTGATAAGATGGAGGAGACGGATCGGACGGCGATCCACGAGGTGATGGAGCAGCAGACGGTGAGTATTGCCAAGGCGGGGATCACGACGACGTTGAACACGAGGACGACGGTACTGGCGGCGGCCAACCCGGCGTTCGGACGGTACGATATCAGGAGGTCGCCGGCGGAGAATATCAACCTGCCGGCAGCGCTGCTGTCAAGGTTCGATCTGTTGTGGTTGATTTTGGACCGGCCGAGTCCAGAGGCGGACCTGTCGCTGGCACAGCACGTGTTGACGGTGCACAGGGAGGGGAGGGCGCCGGTGAGGGACACTGGGATCGCCCCGGTGAGCGCGGAGTTGCTTCGGGCGTATATTGCGGCGGCGAAGCAGTACAATCCGTACGTTCCCAGCAGCCTGTCTGAGTACGTCGCGACGGTCTACGCAGAGCTGCGGCAGGAGGAGGTGCAAAGCTCCGTGCCCCACACCTACACGACCGCGAGGACACTGCTTTCAATCCTGCGGCTGTCACAAGCGCTCGCGAGACTTCGGTTTGCGGACGAAGTTAACCAGACCGATGTGGACGAGGCGCTGCGGCTGATGAAGATGAGCAAGGCAAGTCTCTACGACACGGGAGACAACGTTACAGTCCAGGACCCCATCTCGCAGATCTTCTCGAGGATCAGTGCCCACAAGGAGCGGACGGGGCGGACGAGCTACTCGTGGGCCGACCTGATGGACTTGCTCGGGACGAGCTTCAATCCCGACCAGATCAAGGAGTGTCTGGAGGGCTACGCCCAGATTAACATCTGGCAGATCGAGGGCAAGATGGAAGAGACTCCCGGAATCAGGATCGGCGCTTAAAACATTCAGAGTAAATCAGGACCCCCCAATTCCACCGGGCTAACGGCCTGAAACCACAGCGTGTCGTTGAAGAAATCGTCGTCGTCGTCGTCGTCATCGTCGTCCATTGCGAGCCGCCGCCCGCAGACCACCAGGCCGTCGACTCGCTCACCCTCTTCGGCCCCGCCCATCAGATCAGACCGGCACAGCGGGCACGTGCACTTGCTCCCGTCGCACTCCTTGATCCATGCCAGCAAGCAACGCAGGTGGAAAATGTGACCACACGGTAGCCTCCTCCCTACGCCGATCCCCTCCATGCATATCGCACACTCCTCCCGGTGATGATGCTGACGATTCTGATGACCAAGATGACCAAGATGATCAAGATGATCAAGATGATCAAGATGACCAAGATGACCAAGATGACGGCAGTCGCCTTGTTGTTTATCACCATCGCCATACCCATCACCGTCGTGCTGCTCGTCGCCCTGACCGTAACAACCCTCCCGCTCCGACTCCCGCTCCCGCTCCGTCTTGTTCTGCACGACCTCTCTCGCCAGGGTTCCCACCACGTACTGGGCCCGAGAATGCAGCACTCGCCACCGCGTCATCCGCCACTTTGAATGCGCAATCAGGTACCGCAAGTCCAACAGAATTGCCAGGTCGAAGACGTGCACAAACACCCCGTCACGGAATAGGTACACTACTGCATACGCCATACAGCTCGACCAATACATTCCCAGCTCCAAAACTGCATCAATCAACCCGTGGAGCTCCGTGTAGAACGCCACCTCTGCCGTCAGCTTTCGCTTCACGACGATCGATCCTGGGAGGGGGAACTTCCGCAGTCGTGCACCCGTCCGTCCTGACCGGGGTGCATCCTTCGAGACTGCATCTTTGTTCGTCCTCGGCACGAGCACGAGCCCCGTGGTCGTGCTCGTCTGGCCCTTGATCCGCACGCCCACCGTCCACAGCACGGCCAGCCCCCGCGCAGCATACATCGACATCCCGCTGGCGCTGAGCAGCAGCAATGTCCACGCATCCAGAGCCCAGACGAGCGTCTGCGCGCTCATCGACCCACCGCCCACGAGATTGGCCAGCATGTTGAAGGTGACGACCCCGACGCTCAGAAACGTCAGCAAGCTCACCCCGCCGTACTTCAAGACGCCCTGCCACGACGCCCCGTAGTTATTCTCTATTTGGTTTGACACGCGCCGATTTGTCAGGAACTGGGAGATATACACGAGCAGGAAGATGGCCACCTGCGTCAGACCCAGCAGCGCCCGCTCGATCCCGAACGAAGACGTGAGCGCAAGCCCGGCGTACAGGATGGACTTGTTCATCACGATACGGAGCATCTTTTGGCTCACCGGGCTCATGTCGTTAAACTTGAGCTCCTGGCTGATGACGGCCAGGGACAGGCCGGCCACTGGCGAACGAAGCGTAGCGCGAGTGAGAGCGCGTCAGGGCGAGCGAAGAGCGAGCGCGTCGTCGGTCGAGTTCAATACCCACCGGCCAACGTCACCACGCCCAGGTGCCAGAAGCTCAGGCATTTTGTCCAATATGGGCCGTGTAGAATGTCGTAGGGGAACGAATACGGCTGTACATGCTGCCGGAAAATGGGAAATGCCAAGTGCCAATTTGCACGTGCGGCTTCCATTTCGGCCGGTTCGTTTCGGCGACGTCACGTCAGGTATCGTACATAATGTAGAAAGGTGTCGGTGCCGCGGTGGATTGGTATTGGTGAAAGGAACACTTTTGTTGTTGGGGGGTTCGTGGGTCCAGCAACCGAAGCGGGGAACCCGAAATCGCAAGGTTCGCCTTGCCATTAGCCTGAGTGTCGCCGATGGTGACGTCGTTGAACGCGTCCGTGCAGTTCTCGCCCATCCAATAGAGCATGGGGTTGGCGTAGCCGATGACGCCGTGGCCGTCGCGCATCAGGGCCTGGTTAGCCAGCGAGAAGAGCGCTGCGGCCATCGGCGCGGACAGAGCGGTGCCACCAGCATCGGCCGAAATCGCACCATCCGAATCCAATGGACTAGTCGTGGTCTGGGAGTTGCCGTTGTTCAGGGTCACCCGTGTACGTTATCGGCGTCGGGGCGTCTGAGGCGCTCTCCTGAAATATGCATCTTGCTCTATGATCATATGATCATGATGGCGTGCGGACTTTTTGGACTGGCGACAAGTGCGGATCGTCCCGTCCATCTCACTCTGAATAGCAAGTACACGAGTCAATCGCAATGCAGCTGACTCTGGCCTCGACGATGCGCCCTCGGGCAAGCGCTCGATGCAACGTGAACGCCACAACAATCTTCGGGCCCTCGCGTTCGCTGCTGCGACCCGCTACCCTCGGCAACCAGCGCATTGCAACGAGGTCATCGATCAACACCCATGTGTCTGCCGCGGCGACCTCTGACCAGGCCACTGCGACGACGGCCTCGTCAATCCCAGCCTCGCCCGCGACCGCCAAGACCATCGTCGACCTGGCCGCGTACGGCACGCTCTCCACCCTCGACAACTCTGGGCTTCCGCTCGGGACGTACGTCACCTACGTCCTCGACCAGATGGGCCAGCCCATCCTCCGCCTGCGCTCGGACGCCATCCACACCGCCAACCTCATGACCAACCCGCGCTGCAGCCTGTTCGTCCAGCCGGCCGAGTACCCCGCGCACCTGCTGGCGAGGGTTACACTCATCGGCGCCGTCGAGCCCGTCGCGCCCGAGATTGCCGAGTCCGCGGCGGCCTTGCATAAGACGCTGCATTCCGGCGGCATCGGTGTCGACGAGCCGCGCGACGATGACTTGTACTACCGTATGAACGTCGACGAGTGCTTCTACGTCGGTCAGCTCTCCGGAGACGCCGCAGCCGAGGTGATCCCCGGCGAGGAATACCGTAACGCCGAGGCAGACCCGATGAGGACGTTTGCCTCCTCGCTGGTGAAGAACATGAACGAGGACCGGTTGGAGGACGTCATCCGCGTCTGTGCGCAGGAGAAGGGGGTGGGCATGGACGATGTGTACTACGGAGAGATGGCGTGGATCGATAAGAAGGGCGTGTATATGCGGGCGAGCATGGGGAGCGGGGAGCGGATGGAGACGATTCGGGTGCCGTTCGATCGGGACGTGATCGACGAGCGGGACGCGAGGAGCGCGCTGACGATGATCGCGCAGGTGAGTTGGGAGAAGGACAAGCCGTACCAGCCCGTGCCGGTGGCCATCGTCTCGGACGATGCCGCGGTGGAGGCCTGACGAGACGGAGATTAGCCAAGAAAGTAACGAATCTTTTCGGACGACCATCACACACAATGTTGACGACTCAATCACACTACACCGAACCGCTTGATGAACGCGACGAGGTCGTCGACCTGCCAGGCGTTTTGAACGTCAAACTCGCCGATCTTCTCCCGCCGCAACGCGACCAGGTGGGCGCCGCACCCTGCGGCCTGGCCGAGGTCGTGCGCGAGACAGCGGATGTACGTGCCTTTCGAACACCGGACGTAGTAATCAACCAAAGAACTCGGACTTGAACTCGGACTTGAACTCGAACTCGTCAGGTCGTACCGCTCCACCGTGATTGTCCTCGCCTCCCGTGCCACCTCCTTGCCCTCCCTTGCCAAATCACACAGCTTCTTTCCGCCCTGTTTCAGTGCCGAGAACATTGGAGGAACCTGCTGAATCTCTCCGAGAAATTTCTCACGCACCAACCCCTCCAGCTGGTCGATCGTCGTGTGCTCCCACTCGTGGCTCGACACGACCTTCCCGTCGGCATCATAGCTGTCCGTCGACTCCCCCAGCTTCATCGTCCCGCTGTACTCCTTTGGCATACCCATCAACGTATCAATCGACTTTGTGCCCTTCCCGACACAGACAATGAGCAGCCCCGTCGCCATCGGGTCGAGCGTCCCCGCGTGCCCCACCTTGATCTTCTTCGGCTTCACGTTCAGCGCCCGACCCAGCTCGCCCCGAATCTTCCCGCACACATCGAACGACGTCCACGTCTTGGGTTTGTCCACGAGCAGCATCGCCGCGTCCCACATCGACGCGTCGAGTTGCGGCTGGGAAGACGCCGCGGCGGACGGCGAGACCACGGGCGGAGGGGACGGAGGGGGCCTTTTCCGTGGCTTTTTCGTCTCTGGCTGCGTCGACTGCGTTGAAACTTCTCTCTCTCTCGTTGCTATTTGGTTTATCCGCTGTGCCGGCGTCGTTTCTGCCTGGGTTTCCAGGCCCTTGTCGAACGCGTCGCTCGCGCCGTTGCCGCCGCCGATCGCATCGTCCCGGTCTGTCGTCGTCGCAGCGCGCTTCATCGAGGCAAACCGAACAGTGCCAGACGGTATTCGCTCTGCGCCACCAGCCTCCAGTCGAGTGGCCCGACCCGTCGCCGTGAATAGAACAGCCTTCGCGCTCGGGCAAGCTCCAGTGTGGCACGAGGATGCGGCGCTGCGAACGCCGCTACTGCCGTCCGGACGGATTCCCAGGCCACGCGCGTCCAATATACGTGTGGATAATGGTATCCGCGACCTCCCCAACGTGCTCAACGTGCCCAATCTGCTCAATGAACGAAGAATCGGCGAGGCCGAGCACCGCATTGTCCGTTTTTTTGGCTTTGTCGGAGCTTGGTATCGAGGGGTCGAGGCTGTGGCTGTGGCGAGTTCGAGTACGAG
>Ga0181584_10002464_pt1 | contig 14182 bp, 9 predicted proteins | sample 071ome_30_FD_132462 | JGI IMG/M metagenome (GOLD analysis project Ga0181584, IMG submission 132462) | Coastal salt marsh microbial communities from the Groves Creek Marsh, Skidaway Island, Georgia - 071406AT metaG (megahit assembly) | ecosystem: Environmental > Aquatic > Marine > Intertidal zone... | reverse complement strand
TCGTGACCTGATTAATTTGATCCAGAAGACGCGGCAAGGGAAGATCTTGCAGGGGCTGAGCTTGATGCAGGAGGCGGCTGCTGTCAAGCTGAATAACCTGAGTGCGATGGAGCTGAATGCGGTCCGGAGTTTTTTCACTGGGACGCTGGATGCGTTCACGAGGCATGCGAATATGAAGGAAGGGCTGGGTGTGCGGCGGGAGGTGGTCGCGGAGGACGGGGCTGCGGGGATGCAGGTCGACGGGGACGACGGGCCCAGTCCGAGTCCCGCGAGGAATCTGCGGCGTGGGAGGTAGGTGGTCGTGGTGTTGCCGTCGTGGTGTTGTTGGTTTTTGTTCAAGAAGAAATGAAAAGAGACGTGCGCGCCGTCCGCAACCAATTGGTTGCCACCCACTGTTCAAATTTGAAGTATCCTCGAGGATCTCAGGGCGTGGCCATTTGGATTTCGTACACCCTCAGTTTCGACCATGGCGTGCGCACGTATACAGTGAACCACCGCGGCAGAACGATGGCGCCAGAGGCCGGGGCGGAATTCAAAGCGAGTCTCAGACAGCTCGACGACGCCAGCGTGCTGAAGGCGCTCCGGGGCGTGCTTGAGCAGGTGGCAGGGGAACTCCAACCGAAGAAGGATGTCGTCACGGGAGCTGCGAGGAAGCCGAAAGCGAAGAGGTCGAACAAATCGACCGAAAAGCGCCGATCAGAAACGACACGCCTGGACCATCCGTTGCTCGAGCCTCTGCGGTCGGTGCTGGTCAGGGCGGCGCGGGTGAAGGGCGTGGATCACAAAGCAGGGATCGTGAAGTACCTGGCGGGGTTCGTGAGGGAGCACGTATGGGTGCTTGACGTCGTCTTTTCGACGAGCGGGGACGGGGCCGACGGCGAGGCGGTCGCCGCGGCGTGCGTGCCGGTGTTTGATGCGATAGGTACACAAAACGATGTGGATGCTGCAGCATCGTTTAGAAGGCTACACCGGCTTCTTTGCAGAGATCGGGGCGGGTCGGGAAAAACAGGAGTGACCCCTGCGGTCGACCCGTCGGTGGCTGGCCTGGCGGTGAGGGCTGCGTTGGAAAAGGCGGGTCGGTTGTCGGTTGCGGATGTTTTGGACCGCCAATGGGCTCCTTGGGTGCTCGGCGTTGCGGCCCTGCCGTTGGTCGATTCGAGGTACCGGGCAGTTGAGACGGAGCGAGGCGTCGTGCGGCGGGTCGTCGAGTTGGTGCTCGAGACGTCGGTCGGTCGTCCAGAGGTACTGGTGGAGGGCCTGTCGAGGGCTCGTAAGAATGGAGGGGTGACGGCTGGAACTGCCGATATCGGGGTGCAGACGTCGATCGAGACGGCCACTGCCCTCGTCGAGCTGGCGTTGCAGGTCGTCGCTGGCTTGTCGCTGCGCGGAGCGAGTCGCGAGGAGAGGGGACCGTCGAGCGTTAAGGAAGAGGGCGGCGGTCCGAAGGCGGGGGCTGGCGCAGATGTGGACGCGGGCACGGGCACGGACGATGAGAGGAGCAGCGTGGCGGGACTGCTGACGGTGCGGTGGGAGCTGGAGTGGGTCGCTCGGGCCATGGGCGTGTGGGCGGACTTTCGATCGTTCGCTTCCTGGGACGCGCCGATACGGAACCGGATGCTGGAGTTTCTGCTGGAGGATCGAGACCAGTCGTCGACCATGGCAGACGAGTTTGGCCGGGCGGTCGGCCTGCGGTGCACGCCCCCGCAGACGCTCGTCGCGCTGGAGCTGCTCCGGGCGTCGAAAGCGTCTCGGGACGCGAATGATGTGGTGTTTGCTGGTCACGTGGGAAGCTTTCTGCGGGCAGGCATGGAGGGTTTGTACAGGCCGACGGAGGTGATGTTGGACGTCCGGAACCAGGAGTTTGCGAGCCTCAGCCAGCGCATTCAAGTTCTCGTCTCCAAGAACGGGACCATGCTAACGGAGCTCGGCAATCGTCCCGTCAAACTGGAGGAGTGTGCCGTCGATGCACATAACGCGCCAGAACGGGACGAGAAGGTGGACGAGCTGCTGTCGCTGTTGCCGAAGAGCACGAGGAGCACGAGGAGCACGCCGCGGGGCGCCTCCGCCGCCTCCGCCTCGAAGCGAAAGATTGAACCGCACCGCGTGGGTGACGTCGCGGTGAACGCAGAGGATAGGGGCGTGGACGAGAAGGATGGCGGACACGAGGGGCGAGCGGGTGAGACGACGGTGGCGGCCTACGAGGCGTCGATCCACCAGAACGGGCGCGTCGTCATGCCGCCGATGTACAACCTCGACTCCGAGTCGCGAGAACTCCTTTGGAAGGAATATCTGAAGGACAAGGACAACCTCGTCGAGATGCTCGGCGATGCGTCCTACAGGAACTGGCACGACGAGTCGCGCCGGCCAGAGCGGCGGCGGCAGAGCGGGTTTGACCAGGCGTTTGACGCCATTTTCGGGGCGGGTTCTGCAATCAATGACGTCGAAGGTACCATCGTCGACGAGAAAGGGGCGTTCATCGAGACGCCTGACAAGAAGCCGCTCGACCTGTGCTGGACGTTCCCATGGGACGCGTTGCTCGTCGGCGCGCTCGCAGTGGCCACCGACATGGTGCGCCAAGTCCATGTCCCCCATGCATCTGCAGACCAACTTGGAGACCACGCCGGCGCGGAGGCCAACACCAACGGCGACCACGGCGGCGACACCAGCCGGCAGCACGCTCGCCTCCTGACGGCCACAGTAGACGCCTACGAGGTGCGCCACTATGTCGACGAGACATTGGCTGCGCTCTCTGAAGCAGACAGGGCGGCGATGGCGCCGTGCGCCGCTGACTTTGACGTCTCAGCCGGGCTTGGGGCCCTCATCTGCACAACGGGCTCGATGCGGAAGATCCTCACGCACACCGCCATGCACACGCGCCCGGAACTCCTCGCTCAGTACTTGGAGCTGGTGCAAGTCACCAACGATCGCTGCTTTAAGGATCTGGCGGCTCGCCGAAAGCTCAGACGCCCAGCGCTGCTCGCGTCGACTAACCTCCGCGCCTGCATGAGTTTCCCGCCGCTGATGGGCAAGGCCATCAGCTCCAAGTCGGCAAAGCTCCTGCCCCAGCTTTCCGCGATGGCACGAGATTCGGAGTCGATTATATACACGACAGCCTGCTGCTGGTCCGTGTGGCACTCCCTCAAGTCCAAGCGCGTCCCAACAGAGTGGATCCCAGAGGGCGTCGACCTGTCGACCCATCCGCTGTGCGCCGCCGGCGTCCAGCAGCGGTGCCACTTCATCTCCTCCTCGCTCGGTCTCATCTCCGCCATGGTTCACGAGATGGGCAACGGCGACGGCGACCGTGACGGTGATGCCGGGGATGCGCCAGCGGACATCATCACGGCGCTTGTCGCCAGCTCGTCGCTGTGCGCGACCGCTGCCGTGGATCTCCAGAAAGGACTGATCCTGTACCGTGCTCGAGCCAAGCGAACCAAGTCGGCTTTCCAAATCGTCTGCGAACAGAAACAGGTGCACCTCCACCTCTTCTCGGTCGCGTCGTCGCTGTGCGAGATTTACTGCGGGTTGGCCGACGACTGGGACGAGTTCCTGTCGTTTCACACAGATGCCAAGCCAAATGAAGGCTCCATTCCGCACGCCGGCGCGGTCGTGTTTGGGTTCGACTTCACGGAGGCCGCGCAGTCTTACCTGGCTGTCTTGGCCGAGAACCAGGAGGCGGTGCTCGGCTCGACCATCTCCACCGCCGTGATCGAATCAATTCGGGCGATGATTTCCGAGACACACAGGCACCTCGATCGCGTATTGAAACGGATCCAAACCCTGGACAAGAAGTCTGAGGTCTACGCCCTGTCCGCACAGCAGATTGCCGCGGCCCCGGCCGTCGTCGTCCTCGACACGGTGACGCACTATACGGCTGCCGAGCGCAAGACCGCGAAGACGGCAAATAAGGAAACATCGCCCGCGTCCAATGCGGGCCACGGCACTGCGAACGACGTGAAGCGACGTAAGACCATCAAGGACGTCGGGAACAGCTACGTGCGCGCCGCCCTGATGGAGGACGACGGTGACCTGGGCGAAGACGACTACCTCCTGGACGACGACCTCAGCGACCTGGAAGACTTCATCGTCACCAAGCCGGACTTTGACTACGAGGAGTTCCTTCTCGAGCACTTTCCGCACGGTGGATACGACAGCGACGACTAGATCGTTTGATTGTTTTTCCGCGTCTCGACACGGAGGTCGTGCTCGTCCCATGCAACTCATGCAACCCGTGCCAAGACCCAAAGGCTGTATCTGAAAGGGATCAGCGACGACGCCCGCCCCGTGTGCGTTCAGACGAGCGGAAACTCGGCGAGATCAACATGGCAGCACTGGCCGCTGCGGCCAACATCGAGGCACCGCCCGCCGTCTGTTTCGTGGTCCGGACGTACTGGGGGCACGGCGACGCGCACGGCGGGGAGCTGCGGTCGTTCTTGACGTCGCTTCAGGACCAAACCGTTGGGGCGTGGGAAGCGGTCCTCGTGATGGTCGACAAGACGCCGTTCACGGAGGCGTACGACATCATCCGTGATCTTAACGAAACGTCCAGGGCCTGGATATACACGGAGTGGATCGGGGAACGCTACACACCCAAGCAGCCGGACGGTACCTGGACCGAGGGATACCACGGCACGTTGTACAACGTAACCGACGACGCGATCCGGGCGTGCGCTCCGGGCTCGGACTGGGTCGTGGCCACGAACGGCGATAATGTGTACGGGCGGCACTTTATCCAGAAAGTCATAGAAAACGGCCAAGATCCGTCGATAGACCTGGTGGCGTTCGACTTCTACTCGAGATACCAGCGGCCGGCGATGCCGTCCTGTGAGCGCTTCTCGATGGAGCGGGCCGAGAAGGTCGACGGGCGTGAGGACGGGGGGGAGCGGCAACGGACGTCGTGTAAGCGAAACACGCTGCAGTGGTGCCAAACGGACTTAGGTTCCGTGGCGATGCGGCGAGCCAAGCTGCTGGCCGAAGGGCGGAGCTTTGGGTCAGTGAAGGCCGACGCCGGCGGCCTGGACGAGGCACACAACGACGGGCTCACCTTTGCGGAGCTCGTGCGCGACGGGTGGCGTACGATTCACGTGCACGACGAGTGTCTTTTCGCGCACAACCCCAGCTTTCAGACGTGCGCGTGGAAGGGATTCGTTTGGGACGACTCGGACATCACAGGGACGGGCGGCGGCGAGTGCATCGACCGGACCGAGGCGGCTCGGCGGCTCCGAGACGACGCCCTGGAAATGGTACCAATCCGCGTAACGCATTCGCCTAACTACATGGACGAGTACCGGGGCGCGACGGTGTCTCTGGACGACCCAGCCGATTGCATACGGCGGAGAGACTACATGTCGAGGGAGGTGTGGGGGCGGGCGTGCTCGTGGTTCCCGGACGGATGCGTGGACGACGAGGATGTCGACGAGCACGAGCGGGGTCTGAGTCTGTACTATGACGCCGACGACGCCGACAATGCCGACGACGCCGATGAGACAGCGCCTGACGCGCACATCGAGCTGTGACCGATCACATGTAATAGGAATGCAATCGTTTTTACGCAATTGTATAATAGACTACTCGTCATCCCCGGCCTGCGTCGCCTGCTCGGTGCCCTCCTCGCCCTCACCGCCGTCAGCGGCCTGCTTGGCCTTGTAGTGCTCCATCTCCTTCTCGTAACGCTCCTTGTCGGCAGCGGCCTGAGCATTGAACGGCTCCTTGTCCGCGTCGCTCATCGCCTTCCAGAGCTCTCCGAGCTTCTTTCCGACCTCGGCCACGCCCTTCATGTCGGGGTTGGCCGCCTTGAGCTCGGCCGTGACTTCGGCACGTTTGGAGTTGGAGAAGAAGAAGAAAGCCGTCAGATTCTTTTTCGGCGCGTTGGGGTCCTTCTTGGCCTTGGCCTTCTTGCCCTTCTTCGCCGCCGGCTCGTCCTCGCCGTCGTCCTCCGGCGGCGTGTAGTTCTCCATCTCCTTGAGGTAGCGCGCCTTATCCTCCTCGGCCTGCTTGTTGTACGGCTCCTTATCGGCGTCACTGAGCTCCTTCCAGAGCTCTCCGAGCCTCTTTCCGACCTCTGCCACGCCCTTCATGTCCGGGTTGGCCGCCTTGAGCTCGGCCGTCACGGCGGCGCGCTTCTCGTTGGAGAAGAAGAAGAACGCCGTCAGATTCTTCTTCGGCGCGTTGGGATCCTTCTTCTTGCGCTTCTTCTTGCCGTCCTTGTCGCCCTGCGACGCGGGCGACTTGGGCGACTTGGGCGACTTGACCTGGGAGGGCTCCTTCTTTTTCTTCTCCTTCGGCTTGGCCAAGGGCACGGTCTCTGCAGCGCCCTCGACATCCGAGTCATCTCCATCGCTCTCGCTCTCCGACGCCTCGAAATCTTCGTCCTCCTCCTCGAAGCCGTCGTCGTCGCTGCCAGCGGCGTCGATGGCCGCCAGCGCCGGGTCGATGCCGACCATATCCCCAAAGCCAGGGCGAGCAACAGGCCCCTCCTGAACCTCCTTCAGGTTCTCGACCCTAAGGTGCTTGGCCTTGATCCACTCGAAGAGGTTCGTCCACTCGGCACGCGGGATCGAACGGAACAGGTACGACTGCTCCCTGTAGTCGTCCGCGCTGCCCTTCATCTTGAGCGTCAGATCAAAGGTCTTCGAGGCCGAGGCACCCGACTGCCTCATGAACTCGACGCTCCTGATGTCATCGTACGGGATGAGCGTGGGCGGCTTGACCAGGTAGAAGAACGCCTTCTCCAACGGGTACAGGTACCCATCGTCGTTCCTGTACGTGCAGCGCACAGCATGCTCCTCTCCAATAGAGTCCCTGAAAGCACCAGTCCTGGTGAGCTTGGCGCCGGACAGGCCGCGGAGCGCCTTGGCGAAGATGTCCGGGCTCGACCCGGACATCGTCTTGGACAGCTTGGCACCCTTGTCGTTGAGCTTGGCCAACTGCTCGTCGTTGAGCTGCAGTTCGACGGTGACCTGCTCCTCGTTCGGGAACTGACACAGGACCGTCCCGTACGTCGTCTGTCCCTTCCTGAGCGGCGGATCCAGGGCCACAGCCACGACCGTCTGTGACGAGTTGGTCTTGGGCAGGACGAAGATCCGCATGATGGACGAGTACTGCACCCTGAAGTCGTGCGCCTGTCCCAACAGGTGGAAGCTGCTTGTGTACATTTCGATGTCGAAACGTCCACGCGGCACCAGCACGCCGACCTGGTCGAAGGACGCGACGACGTCTCCCGCGCCCGTGTCCAGCGTGTACGGCTTGAGCATGTCGTACAGCGCTTTGCTCGCGGGCAGCTCCTCACCGGCATCTGGAAAGTCCTCGGCGTCCTTCGGAATGTGGAACGAGATGCCCACCAGCGCGTCGTCGGCCCGCTCGACCGTGTCGTCGATCGGGAGCTGCATCATGACCTCGTCGCGTCCCAGGGTGGCCTGCTGCACCTCAGAGAGCGGCACAGTAAATGCGACCTGATCTCCGTCCTTGAAAACGAGGACGGACTCGTCGAAGGTCATGTTGCCCCAGTTGTGCCCCTTTGTCGACAGCGCCACCTCCTTGGCCTCGCCGAGACCCGTGGACGAGAGGGCAGCGAGCTTGGACTTGGGGAACCCGACAAAGTTGTGTGACCCGTTCTTCTCCCTGAGTATCACGCGCAGCACGGACATCTTGGTGCCAGACGACCCGGTGTCCAGGCGCGAGGACTCTGACCACATCATCGAAGCGATGTCGGCCTTCTTGATCTCGACGGTACGGCCACCTGCAAGCGGAACGAGTCGAAGAGCGTGTGAGGAGCGGTCAGAAAGGTCGGAGCGATCGAAGCGGCCAGCCCGGCGAGGGGACAACGCACCGCCTGCTTTTTTGAACGTCAGTCCATTCGACGACAGGGCAAGGCTCCCTTCCTGGGCGCCACCACGGGTGCCTAGTGCGACTCCGGTGAGAATTTGAGACTCCTCAACCATGTCTCTGTGCGGATGGACAGCAATTTCCTCGCAACAAATTCAAATTGCTGATCCGTGCCAGTGGGGCTTCTTTTTGTCGTTGCTCAGTTCACGGCTGCACGGCACACACACACAGAGCTTCTACGAGTGTGTGATACGCAGGAGACGAATTTGCGGATTTTGCGGATGATCGCGTCGGGGAAGCACTCGGACTGCCAGCGCTCATGGAAGGCTAGGACGGGCTTGTTGGCCCGCTCGTGGGTGTAGGTTTTGGAGGTGTTGGAGGTGGTGTCGCTTTTGCGCTGCAGCCAGTAGTACAGCCTCTGCTCGTCCGCACGACCGCTGTACCTCGGGAACCTGTCTTCGTGGGTCCGCTCGAACTGCTTCACGGCCTCCAGCGCCGCGTCGCACTGCGCCTCGTCCCTTTCACTGCCTCCTAACTGGTGGCCCGGCTGGAAACCGCCAACGGTCCCCAGGTGGGGGAATCATTCCTTCTCCCATCCCTCCGTGAACGCCTTGTTCAGCTTCTTCCAGCGAGCCTGGGTCCAGTTCTGTCCACCAGGCATGCACCTCAGCCCCACCCCTACAATTTTGTACTCCCACTGCTTCGTCCACTGCTTGCGCACCTCAAGGCGTATAGTATCATCCTTTCCCTGGACGACGTGTTGTTACGACGACCATCGCAGCGGCTGCTGTCCACCGATCCGGTCGGCTCCCACTATTGCATGGCATCCAGCACACAACAAGCTCTCGATGGCCAGCCAGGGCGTGTCGGTCTTCTCTGCGTCCATGCAGGCCCACATGCGTGGCGTGCCGAAGCAGCTCCAGGAAGAGTATGAACGGAACGAGCCATACCCCCACACGGTGATCAAGGACGTGTGCAGGGAGGACGTCATGCGAGGCGTGCGGAACGAGATCATCGACAACTTCGAGGCGACGTATAAAGAGACTGATCTTTTCAAGATGCTCCAGAGTATGGATCTGGCCAACCTGAGCACACTGGATGACGCCACGAAGGCGCGCATCCCCAACTTGCTTGCCCTTCGTGACGCCATCTACTCCGCCGAGTTCCGAGAGTTTGTCTCCAGCCTGACGGGCTGCGGCCAGCTGTCCGAGACTACCGACTGCGCCTGCAACATCCATCCGGTCGGGGGACATCTGCTCACGCACGACGACGTCATCGGCGATCGGCGCGTGAGCTATATCATCTACCTGACGGATCCCGACGATCCTTGGACGGAGGAGGACGGCGGCGCGCTGGAGCTGTACCCCGAGGACCCGGTGGGTACTGATCTCGAGCGACGTGCGGACGCGCGCTCCGACTTTCTACCTCTCTCTCCCTCTCACACACTCGCGGTGCTCGCTTCGTCTGTTTGTTCGCCAGGACGCCCCCATGCAGCCGTTCCCGATCCCGTCGGCCAAGGCGCTGCCGATATTCAACTCGATGGCCATGTTCAAGGTGGAGGCGGGGAAGAGTTTCCACTCGATCCAAGAGGTGTACACGTCGGACAAGCCGAGGATGAGCTTGCAAGGGTGGTTCCACGGGCCGCTGCCAGAGGCAGAGGGGCCCGTCAAGGCCCTGCCGACGCTTGCGATGCTCCAGTCGAGCATGGAAGAGAGCGATCTGGGGAGGTTCACGGCATTTCAGTCCCCTGGACGCGGTCCGGAGGTCCACGTGCTGAGGCAAGGGGACGCGATGCCGTACGAGCTGACAGAGCCCGACGTGGAGTACCTGTCCAAGTGGTTGAATCCGCTCTACTTGGACGGACGGGGGACGAGCAAGTTGCAGAAGGCGTTTGAGGAGGACGGGTCGATACACCTGTTGAACTTGTTGTGCGAGGGCAAGGCGAAGGAGATCAAGGCGGCGATGCTGGCGGCAGACGCCGCAGACGGGGTGGGGGAGGGCCGGCGGCCGGCGTACGAGGTGGGCGTCAGTGACGGCTGGACGTTGTGTGGGCCGGCCCATATGCAGCGATACGTGCGATACGACGGTGGGGGTGGCGACGACGACGGTGGCGATGAGACTGTCCACAAGAGGGTCGGCGACCTGCTGCGGTCCGTGTACACCGAGCTGATCTCGAGCGTTCCGTTCTCGAACCTGATCCGGACGTTTACGACGCTGTCGATGACCGGGTGCCAGGGCGAGGTGCGGCGCTTCCGGCCGGGACTCGACTACACCGTGGCACACTACGGGGCGCTGACCAAGGACCCTCGCCTCGACGTGGTACTGACGTTCGTGAACGACGACTCGATGAGCTCTGCGTCGTGGGCCGACGGCGAGTGCGGCGGCTTCGAAGCGTACCTGCTCGCCGACGAGGACGAGGACGGGCCCGCCGAGGTCTACCGCCAGGTCCAGGACGACGACTCGGGCGTGCTCAACGTGTCGGCCGGCTTCAACGCGCTGAGCATCGTCCTGCGTGACGAGGGTCTCATGCGGTTCGTGAAGTACGTGTCGAGTACCGCCCCCGGCAGTCGCTGGGACGTGTCGGCCATCATGTTGCCTATCGACGACAGCGACAGCAATGACGCAAGCGATGACGGCGGGACGGCGAGGTAAGTGTGCATTGACAATGAAAGAAATCGAGAGAAGAATGGAAAGAATCAAACGAATCAAGCCGTCCGTCACCAGACGTCACCAGACGTCCTTGTGATAGCGGCCCTGCTCGGCCCACTCGTGCACGACCCGCTCGGCCTCCGCGGGGCTGCAGTTGCCCTCGCGTTCGACGATCGTGTGCAGCGCGCGGTTCACGTCCTTGGCCATGTGCTTTCCATCGCCGCATACGTACAGGTATCCCGGGTTCTTTGAGTCGCTGAGCATGGCGTAGACCTGCTCGCTGTTCTTCAGGATGTGCATCTGCACATAGTCTTTCTCCTTCGTCTCCCGGCTGAAGGCCACCGCGAGCTTCGTCAGTGCCCCGTCCGCCACGGCCGCGTTCATCTCCTCCTCGTAGATAAAGTCGTGGCTCCGGTTGCGGCAGCCGAAGTACAGCACGGCGTCCGACTTGCCGGCGGCCTTGGTCGCCTGCCGCTCCTGGATGAAGCCGCGGAACGGCGCAAATCCGGTCCCCGGGCCGACCATCATCACCGGCGCGTTGCTCCTTTTGCCTGAGGGAAGCTTGAACGACGAGCTCCGCAGGAAGACGGGTACCCGGTCGCCGCTCTGCAGCTTGGCCAGCCAGGTCGAGGCCACGCCCTCGTGCACGCGCCCGGTCGGCATAGTCTCCTTCACGACCGCGCACGTGATATGCACAGACTTGGGATGCATCTTGGGAGACGAAGAGATGGAATAGTACCTCGGCTGCAGCTTGGGAGCGATGGAACCGAAGAAGGCCCCAATGCTCGGCTTGGCCGACGGGAAGTCCCTCATGACCTCCAACAGGCTCCGCTTCGGCACGTGCACGTACTTGTCGTACTCTGATGCGCCATCCAGGCTACACAGTTTCACCAACCGGGCGTGCTCCTTGGAGTTACCCGCGAACGCGGAAAGCATTTTGAGCGCCGCCTTGCTCGGGGAGGACAGCAGGTCGGCAAAGTGCGTGAGCGCAAACTCGAGCGTCACCGGCCCGGCGATGGGCACCTCGCCCAGATCCTCTTTCCAATCGTTCATCTCGGCGTCCGCACCTGTCGGCAAGCCGAACGCAAAGCAGGTATCCAGCGGCTCGCCGAGCAGCGCGGCTGCCTCCCGCACGACCGACGCGTTGTTCTCCGGGAACACGCCGATGTGGTCTCCCGCCTCGTATGTCGCCTTGCACTTTGAGATATCCACCTCGACGTGCACGCAGCTGCGCTCGCTCTCCGCGCCGTGAAGCTCCCGGACCACCGTCACCGGCGCCAGGTACGGCTCGTGCACGTTCTTCCCGCTGCCGCTGGCCAGGACGTTCACCTTATTCTTCGGCGCGTCCATCACCTTTCGGATATCGAACGCCGGCACCGACGCCTCGGTGACGTCGGCCGTCTTGCCCGCCTTCAGGACGTTGGCACCCTTCAACGCCTCGAAAAACTTGGTTGACCACTGGTCGAAATCGCGGTCGATGTCGTCGTCGTCGTCACCGAGGCCGAGCGGCAAGAGGGCCTTGGCACCCATCTCATCCATGCACGTAAACACCTTCTTCCCCATCGAGCAAAAGTGCTCGTACTGGCGGTTCCCGAGCCCGAACACCGCATACGTCACGCCCTCGAGCGGCGGGCTGGCGGCGTCCACCTTGCCCGCTTCTTCGACAAGGTAATCGTGCAGGTCGACCGCGGAATCCGTGGGCTCCCCGTCGCCGTACGTGGCCACGAGGAAGACGACAAACGTCTCGTTGGCGAGCCTCTGCTTGGCGTCGTACTGCTCCGAGTCGACCACGTGGAACGCCGTGGTCGACCCGTAGGACGACTCGAGCTGCGACTTGAGCGTCTTGGCAAACTTCTCGGCCGTGCCAGTCTGCGTGCCAAACACCAGGGTCGCCTGCGGCAGGGAAGCCCGGGGCGAGGTCGGCAGTCCGACCGGATTGGCCGTTCCCGGATTGGCCGCTCCTGTCGCCTCGCCCTTTCGCGCGGCAGGCGAGCCAGATCCGCCAGAAAGACGTCTCATGAAGACGATCACGACGACGATCAAGCCGACGAGGGCCGTGCCGAGCAGGCCGAGGTCCATCGTGGAGGTAGCCCCCAAATTTCTGAAGAAACGGACAGCCTGCGACCAGTCCTGTCGCAGCAGCCGAGCGTGTGGACGGATGGACAGATCCAGACCCAGATGACCGACTGGCCTGGCCAAACAGTTCTCAACTTAATCCAGAGTGCGACAGCAAGGCCTTGAGGAGTTCCCCCCGAAGCTCCATGACGCTCGAGCTCGAGATCTCTGCGAGCCGGGCGCCGACCGCCTCTTCCCAGCCACCCTCCTCGCTCCCACGCATGTCGACGTCCATGTATGCCCGCGCAACGGCGGCAACGAAGACGCCACAGTCGGAGTCGTTCTGTTGTCGCCCTCTGAAGGACCGGTCGTGTTCCACGGCCGGCGGCCGCTCGCTGCCTTCGAAACCGGGACACCCACTCAGAACGTTCGCCAGGTCCTCTGCGACCCGGTTGTTGACACCGATCGAATCGTAATGGATGTATCTGCAGGAGGAGGACCCCGCAGTCCGCACTGCGACCAGCGCACTCCAGTGCGAGCCAGCGAGCGGTCGCGTGAGGTCTGCGGCGTTGTTGACGCAGAACAGAACTCCGGGAGCTCGTGCAGGGTCCAGTCTCAGGTCGTGCGCGACGCTTGGTGCGACGGTCGGGGCGTGCAAACACAGCTGCGTTGTTGCCGGCGGCACGACCGTCAGATCTGAATTCGAGCGTTCTGACAGCCAGCGCAGGGCGAACTCGAGCACCTGGTCATTCAGCCACTCGCCGGGATTTAGGGTGTCGATGTCCGCACCGTGAAGGACGAGGTCGCCGTACACGGCCTTCATTCACGGACGGGCGCCTCGTTTCAATCTGCGGTTTGAACCTCCACGTTCAAGCCCTAGGTCGGGAAAAACACTCCACATCATTTTCCGCTCGGTCACGCACACATGCCGGCAACAACAAAAGAACCCAAGTTCACGTCGTCCCGCACGGAGGACTGGAGGTCGTTGGCCGAGGCCCAGCGAGCGAACAAAACTCGACCTACCCAGAGCCAAGTCAAGCGCGACCACGACGGTGTCGTCCAGCCAAATGTGTTCGGCCTCAAGAACCTAGCCATCTTTGGCGCCCTGCTCGCGGCGGGGTACCTGATCGACGGGGCGCTGTCGGGCAAGCGCGTCGACGGCGGGCGGGGCGGGCCGTTCAGGAAGATGGTGGACGCGCTCGTGTCGCCGTTGCGGCGGCTCACGGGTGGGGGGACTGGGGGCCGGGGAGGCTGGAAAGAAAAGTCGCCGGCCGAGATGGCACGGCTGGCCGCCGAGAAGCGGAGCGGGGGCGCGAAGAGCAAAAAAGGCAAGGGTAAGGGCAAGAAGCGCGGGTAAAGAGCGAGCGGCTTGTTGCGAACCAGCATGCATGTACCACGAAGAACCACTGTAAACTAAGCTCCTGCACTCGTCTTCTTACCGGTTCTGGAACGGATGTGTATCAGAGCTCGTCGTGTTCCTCCTCCTTCTTCTCTCCCTCGCCGTCCTCGCCGTCCTCGCCGTCCTCGACCTCTCTGGACTCGACAGGCTTGCTCTTGATGTTCATTCGTGTGAACGTCTTCTTGGTGGTGTCCAGCTCGGCGAGGATCTCGCGGACCGTCACGACGGGGTCCTTGTTCTTGTCCGTCTGCTCCTGCG
>Ga0181584_10002461_pt1 | contig 14187 bp, 12 predicted proteins | sample 071ome_30_FD_132462 | JGI IMG/M metagenome (GOLD analysis project Ga0181584, IMG submission 132462) | Coastal salt marsh microbial communities from the Groves Creek Marsh, Skidaway Island, Georgia - 071406AT metaG (megahit assembly) | ecosystem: Environmental > Aquatic > Marine > Intertidal... | reverse complement strand
CGACCCGGGATATATTGCCTTCCACCGTGATTTCGTGGCGCGCCTCCGAAAGCCGAAAACAACCGGCTGAAAGCAACTTTCCAAGCGAGCCCATGCTGCATTAGCCTGTCATCATGAAGATGGACCCGCAGGATTATCCCTTCCAGAGCGTGGCGCATCGGCCGGGGTTTCTTGCCGGCAATGATGCGGCTGTGGAATGGTGCGCGCGCGGATTCGGCTGGCTCTATGCCTTCAATCATGAGGAAGCGGCCCACTGCTTCCGCGCGGCAACGGCCGAGGATGATGATCTGGCGCTTGCATGGTGGGGGCTCGCCATCGCCGACGGTCCTTTCATGAACATGCCCTGGGACTGGTTCACGCCCGCCGAGAAAGCGCGCGCCCTGCCGGCATGCCATGCGGCCGTCCAGCATGCCCTGCGGCGGTGCGAGGCTGCTCCGCCTGTCGTGCAAGGGCTGGTCGGTGCGCTGGCAGCGCGGTTCCCGTCACCGTATGTGCCGTCCGATGATGAACTCGCCGCCTGGGAACGCGCCTATGCCGATGCCATGGTTCCGGTGTATGACGGCTTCGGTGATGATCCGGATGTGGTGGCACTGTTCGTCGAATCGCAGATCATGCTGACCCCCTGGGCAATCTATGATGTTGATTCACGGCTTCCCAACCCGGCCGGCCGCGCCGCCGTCATTCATGCCGCGCTTGATGATGCGCTGGCCGGTGACGGGGCGGATCATGTCGGGCTGCTGCATTACGATATTCACACCCAAGAGATGTCGCCATACCCTGAGCGGGCACTGGCGTCGGCGCGGCGTCTTGAAGAGCTGGCAGCGCGTGATGCCGGCCATCTGCAGCATATGCCGGCGCATATCTATGCGCTTCTTGGCGATTTTGACGGCGCCGCGCGATGCAGTCGCCGTGCTGTCGCCACTGACGAGGCATTCCGCCCCAGCCTGTCTCGGGCGCCCTTCTACCGGACCCTGCTGTGCCATGATGCGCATATGCTGATGTTTGCCGGCATGCAGATCGGTCATTTCGGCGATGCGACACGGGGCGCGGCGGTGATGGCGGATCTTCTCGACGATGTGCCGGTCACCCCGCCAACAACGCATGTGATGATGACGCTGGAGGGATACCGGTCGACCATCGGGCATGTCGATATCCGGTTCGGGCGCTGGCAGACGGTTCTGGATACGCCGTTCACCGGCGATCCGGCATGCTGGCCGGTATCCTGGGCGATGCACCATTATGCGCGGGCGGTGGCCAGTGCCGCGCTTGGCCGGACCGAAGGGGCGCGGCAGGCCGCCGAGGCGTTCGTGGATGCGCGGGCGGCGGTGCCGGCGGAATATGCCTTTTTCAACAATCCGGCGGACGCCATCCTCGAAATCGCCGATCTGATGATGCGGGGGGAAATGGCCTATCACGCCGGCGAGGTGGAGATGGGTTTCGACCTGTTGCGCCGCGCCGCCGCCGCCGAGGACAGGCTTGGCTATAACGAGCCGCGTGCTTGGATGCATCCGCCGCGCCACGCGCTTGGCGCGCTGTTACTGGAGCAGGGGCGCGTGGCCGAGGCGGCGCAGCTATACCGGATCGACCTTGGCCTTGATGACAGCCTTCCTGTCAGCCGCCAGAACCGCGGCAATATATGGGCGCTTCACGGGCTTCATGAATGCTGGCGAATTCTTGGTGACGAGCGGGCTGGCAGGATCGCCGACGAGCTTGACGCGGTGCGCCGGCTTGCCGACCGGGACATCACCTCATCCTGCTTCTGCCGGGGCATGGCGACGGGTGAGAGCGATGGGCCGGCAGCCTGATAAGAAGCATGAATGTGAAGAATCCTGTTGATCCCGATGCCCCGGCTGGGCCAGCCTTGCCGGGGAAACAGCAACCGTCAGCCATGGCAATCCGGTGTGTGGGGGAAGCATATGAGCAAGACAGCGTCGATGGGTGATCTGTTCGGGGGCGAAACGGTAGGCGGATGGCTGAATCTGCCGCGCGTCGAGCCCGATGCGCTGGCGGGTGTGGATATCGGAGTCATCGGGATCGGGTCGGCGACTCCCTATCCTGTCGGGTCATACTGCCATGATGCGCCGGATGCCATTCGCACCGAGCGCAGTTGGCCGGCAATCCTTGATCATCATGATTTCGACCTGTTTGATATCACCCCGTCATCCGGCGTGATCCCGGCGGGTGTGCGGGCCGCCGATCTTGGCAATCTGGATGTCGTTGCCGACGCCGCGCCCGAAATCACCGCCGGAAACCGTCGCCTTATCCGCGAGACCATCACCACCATGCTGGATGCCGGCACGACGCCCTTTGTTCTTGGCGGCGATGATTCGGTGCCTGTTCCGGTGCTGGAATCCTATTGCGGCTTTGCAGGCGGGCCGATCTCGATCCTGCAGATTGACGCGCATATCGACTGGCGTGACGAGGTTGGCGGCGAGACGCAGGGCCTGTCCAGCAACATGCGGCGCGCCAGCGAAATGGCGCATGTCGGCAATATTGTGCAGCTGGCGGCGCGCGGCATCGGTTCGGCCCACAAGCAGGATGTCGAGGCGGCGCTTGATTACGGTGTCGCTTTTCACACCATGCGCCGGCTTCGCGCGCCCGGCGGCATCGAACGCGCTGTCGCCGATCTTCCCGAGGGCGTCCCTGTCTATGTCGCGCTTGATGTCGACAGCCTCGACCCGGCGGTGATGCCGGCTGTCATCGGCGCGGCGCAGGGAGGCCTCGATTACTGGCAGATGATGGAAATTTTCGAGGCGATCGCGGCCCGCGCGCCGATCTGCGGGTTCAATATGGTTGAACTGATGCCGTCGCGTGACGTCAATGGGCAGGGGGCGCTGATGGCATCGCGCCTCGGCCTGTCGATGCTGGGGCTGATGGCGCGCCAGATCGCGCGGAATGCAAGCTGAACGCAAGGGACATGACATGACACAGACCAGCGCGAACATGCCTGAGGACGCGGCCGCGCGCCGTGCCGTCGAACCGGTCATCTGCTATCCGAATGACAGTTTGCCGCCGCCCGACCTCGATCTCTACCGGGCGGCGCGTGCCGGCGCGCGCAAGATCGGCGAGGTGCGGGTGGCACCGCGTGACGCGTCATGTTTCGAGGTGCCGGCAGGCGGGTTCTTCCGGATCAGCTCGGTCGAGGGGCCGCAGGTCGGCGATCTCAATCTGTGGCATGCCGGCAATCTTGACGAGACGTTCTTTTCCGGCAAGACCCGCGCCATCCATGGAACGCATGTCACCACCGGCGAAAGGCTATGGTCCTGCCTGCCGTTCCTGCGGCCGATGGCGACGATCATCGAGGACAGCCTGAACTGGTACGGGATTGATCAGTTCGGCGGTTCGGTGCATGACGTCATCGGCACGCGTTGCGATCCCTATACGCATCATTTGCTGTCAGGCGATCACTATCATTATTGCTGCCATTCGAACCTGTCCCGGGCGCTGGCGGGCCACACCGGCCGCCCCATCGAGGAGATCGAGATGCAGGTGCATGACGTGATGAATGTGTTCATGTGCACCGGCTTCACCCGTGATACCGGCCAGTATTTCATGAAAGCCAGCCCGGTCCGCCCGGGTGATCATATCGAATTCTTCGCCGAGATTGATCTTGTCGGCGCGCTGTCCGCCTGTCCGGGGGGTGACTGTTCGACGACACATTCAAGCGACATAGCCAGCTGCCATCCGTTACTGGTCGAGATTTTCACGCCGCAGGACGGGGCGCTTGGCGACTGGCAACCGGCACCGGTCAACGGCTATAACCGCGCGCACGGCCGCTAGGGAAAAGCGGGTCAGGCGGCGGCCGGGCGGCGCATCGCATGGAAGGCGATCACGCCGCCGGCGGCAATCGCCGCGCTGATATAGACGAACTCGTAGCGTGTCATCAGCAGGATGGCGAGACCCAGCCTGACGGCCACCTCGCCAAGACCAAGCTGCCGCCGGTCAAAGCGGGCCAGCGCGCTGGAGACAAGATAGAGCGCCAGCACAAGCCGTCCCAGCACAAGCACCAGCGCCGGTATATTGATCGTGCCGTCATACCCGTCGAGATAGACAATGGCGCCGGAGGCCGAGGCGGCGACATCGATCACCGCATCATCGATCAGCAGAATCTCCGGATAGAGCGCGAAGACAAAGGGGATGACGAACATCACGATCCCCGACTTCACCGCCGAGAAGCCTGTCGCCATGGGTTCGGCCTTGGTGATGCTGGCGGCGGCGAAGGCGGCAAGCGCCACCGGCGGCGTGATCGCGCTGGCGACGGCGAAGTAGAAAATGAACATATGCGCGGTGAAGAGCGAGATCCCGAGGCCGGCCAGAACCGGCCCGAGAAGCAGCGCGACATTGATATAGGCCGGCACCGCCGGCATGCCCATGCCAAGAAGAATCGCCATCAGCATGGTCAGCAGCAGGGCGATCAGCTGGAAGGCTGTCGATCCGCCCTGGCCAAGGTCGAGCGCCTGCAGCCAGCCAAGAACATCGAGCGAGATGAAGGTCGGCAGGCCGGTGAACTGCAGACAGAAATCGATGATCGAGACGGCGAGGAACATCAGATAGAGGGTCGAGATCAGAATGCCGGCATTCGACAGCGCGTCGACAACCTTCATCGGCCGCGCCCGCACTTCCGGATCGACGAACAGCAGACCCAGCAGCAGGATGACCGCGTACCATCCGGCGCTGCCGGCGTCACCGGCGGCGTTGCGGACCAGTTCCTGAATCCAGGAATAGCTGGTCACCCGGCAACCGGCCTCGGTGATGATCCTCTCGGCACCCATCATGGCGCCGAACATGCCGCACCCGACAGCTTCCTTCTTCGTCAGCAGTAGCAACAGGATCAGCAGGATGGGACCGAAGATCATCACCAGATTCAGCATGTCCTGCCGGTCGAGGCGCATATCGTCGGTCAGCTTGCCAATGGCCCGGATGTCCTGCTTGCGTGACTGGAAGATGACCGACAGGAACAGGCAGAAGAAATAGGCCAGCGCCGGGATCGCCGCCGCCACGATGACATCCGAATAGGGAACACTGGTCAGCGAGGCGAGGACAAAGGCCGCGACCCCCATCACCGGTGGCATCACCGACCCGCCTGACGAGGCGGCGGCCTCGACACCGCCGGCAAAGACCTTGGAGAAGCCGCGTTTCAACATCATGGGAATCGTCAGCACGCCGGTCGACAGGACATTGACGATCGGGCCGCCGGAAATGGTTCCGAACATGGCTGATGACACGACGGCAGCATGCGCCGGCCCGCCGCGAAGATGTCGCGTCCAGCGGAAGGCGAGCTTGATCAGCGAGCGGCCGCCGGCCGAACTGCCGAACAGCGAGCCCAGGACAAGATACGGGAAGATGGTGTTCAGGATGATGTCCATGAACCGGCCGAGCAGACCGGAGGAATTATTCACCAGAATGTCATGCACCCGCGGCCGTCCGTCGGCCAGCATGCGCGGCTCGCCGGCAAGCTTGGTCATCAGATATTTATTGATGTCGTCCGGTCCGTGGACATACCAGACAAGAACGGTGATGATGGTGTAGGCCGCGATCAGGATCGCCACCAGAACAAGCGGCAGGCCCCAGACCTTGATGTTGTAGGACAGGAACACGATGATCGCGAGACCGGCGATCAGCACCAGCCAGCCGCCGGTATTGTTGACGCATTTCGGGTCGTCGATGGTGGTTGGCGGCTCCATTCCCAGAAGCTCGGCAAGCTCCCGTTCGGCCTTCAGGCTCTCCTCGATCAGGCGCGCGCGGTCACCGGTGATCTGGTCGATCAGGCAAATGGCCTCGATCTCGACGAAATAGGTCACCGAGATGGTGGCAGCCATCAACACCAGCGCGATATCCATGAACAGCCCGAACCGCCGTCGCCAGCGCGACGCTTCGGCCCAGCTTCGCCACATCGAATGTTTCAGCGCGACGATCAACATCATCAGCGCGAAAAACGAAGGATAAAACCACTCAAAGGGGAATTTGCGGAATGTCGCGCCCTGTATTCCGGTCAGGCTTTCGGCAAGATCATCATACCCCGGAATGCCCGGTGTCATGTTGATCAGCCCGATGATGACCATCGCCACCGTCAGCCAGTAAACAAGTTTCAGGCCGACATCCGGTTCGGCTGTTGGCGTCTGGCTGTTTTCGGTCATGCGCTGGGATCCCGTACACTAAAAAAGGCGCCGGCAGAAATGCCGGCGCCGCAATGTTGGCCGGCTTTACCTGGCGCAGGCCGGAATGGTGTGACCAGCTTCCTCCCAGGCCGCCACGGCACCGGGGTGGTACTTCAGCGGATTCAGGCCGCACATGTCGGTCAGTGCGACATCGGTCTCGCCATGCCAGGAATTCAGCATGAACGGCGCCTTCGCGTGATAGACCTCCTTGAGGCCGTCAAGAAACGCCCTGGTCAGCGCCTTGGCGGTGTCGAAATCCATCGAGGCGTTGACGATCTCGCCGCCAACCGTGCCGGGACAGCGGAAATTGTCATCCTCGGATTTCACTGTCACGCCGCTCTTCCAACCCATTTCGGAGATCGGCAGTGTCACGGCGACAGTGCCTGGGCGCTTGGTGAATTTGCCAAAGGCCTCGCCATTGAAGGCCTCCATCGGCATCGACCACATGGTCATGTCGCCCGACGCCATGGCGGCTGTCATCCGGCCGTCCGGGAAGCTGACCGGCAGAACAAAGGCGTTTGCCGAGCCGTCCTGGATGGTCTTCACGGCCTGACCCCAGTTCACCTGGATGCCGGTATAATCCTTCTTGTCCTCAAGGCCGGTGACCAGACGCACGAGGTCCCGCGCGTTGGTCAGCGCCGCGCCACGAGGCGGGCCGTTGAAGATGCGCGCGCCCTTGATGCCGTCATAGCCCGGGAAATTGCTGCTGTCATAGGCATAGAGCGACTGGCAGGCGATCCGATAGGTATAGAGCACCCGAAGATTGCCGGTCAGCTCGGCGCCCTTTTCCTTGCCAACCTTGGCATAGGGACCGACCGCCCGCGACATCAGGAACGGCAGCACGAACGGCGCCGCCGCGATGTCGGACTTGCCCTCGGCGACGTTCTGCACCGAATTGGTCAGCGTCTGGCCGGTGGTGACCTGGATATCGGCGACATTGTATTTCGCGGCAACTTCGGAAAGCGAGATGACCGATACACCCGGTGCGCTTCCCGGCGAGGCCGTTTCGGCAGTCAGATTGACCTGGGCCTGCGCCGTGACGGCAAGGCCAAGGATGGCGGCGGCTCCCGCCACTGCAAAAATCTTCGACATGGGTTCCTCCCTTGAGCGTCCGGATCTGGCCGGACAGTCTGTTGTGGCGCACCTGTTCACTGCAGGCATCACCTCGGTAGCATGTTGGCCGGGGATTCGGCGTTGTGCAAGTCTGCTGTGACAGGTCAGCCAAGCGGGACAAGCCGCAGATCGAATTCGGCCAGCAGGAATGGCTCGGTAACGGTGCCGCTCAGCGCGTAGCCTTCGGGAAATGCGTCAGCCGGGTGCGGTTCGTATTTCATGACCAGATCGCCGCGTACACCGAACACCGTATCCTCATCCAGATAGGGATCATCGTCAGGGAAAATCTCGGTCACCAGTGGCCGGAACCCCGGCGCCTTGACGATGTAATGCAGATGCGACGGCCGCCAGGGGTGGCGCCCTGTGGCCCGCAGGATATCGCCGACAGGCCCGTCGGTGGGGACGGTGTAGCTGACCGGCTTCACGGTGGTGAAGCCGTACCGGCCATCGGCGGCAGTGGTCTGGATGCCGTGGAAGGAAAATGTGTCCTGCTCTTCATCCTGGCTGGAATAGAGCCCGTTCGGGGCGGTCTGCCAGATATCGATCTCGGCCCCCTCGATCGGGTTGCCGGCGGTGTCGGTCACGGTGCCGCGGGCCAGCAACACCTCGCCCTCGTAATGGCGCTTCATATCGCCGCCGAACGGCAGCGGAGGCGAGCCGGAGATGTGGAACGGCCCCAGCACGCTGGAGGATGTCCCCGCGGCACTGGAATGCAGCATGTCGACAAGCGACGACAGTCCCAACACATCCGACAGCAGGACGAATTCATGCCGTGTCTCGTCAGAAACGCGGCCGGCCGCCTCGAGAAATTCGATGCCTCGCTGCCATTCGGCATGGGTCAGATTCACATCCCTGGCGAAGGCATGGAGATGCGTGGCAAGGCTTTGCATGATCTCGCGCATGCGCGGGTCGGTATCCGGCCCGAAATATTGCATGAATACATCGGTGATATTGTCGGCGGTAACATTGCGCATGTGAAATCTCCCTGACCGCGCTGCCGGGTTGCCCCGGCTCCGAAATTTTACAGTAGGTCAGCCGCGTCCGGCTCGGCTAGAATAAAATCATTGGGTAAAATCACCGGGTAAAAGCACCGGGTGTTGCCGCCGTCTGGCGGTATGGCTAGAGTCGGGCTTTTCCGGCGCGGGGTCACGACATGCTTGTTCTCTATCACGGGGCGAATTCCGTCTGCTCCATCAAGGTGCGGATCGTGCTGGCGGAAAAGGCGCTGGAATGGGAGGGGCGGCATATCGACCTGCCGAAAGGCGAGCAGTTCCATCCCGATTTCCTGAAGGTCAATCCGCGTGCGATCGTGCCGGTGCTGGACCATGACGGGATGCTGATTCGCGAATCGAGCGTGATCAGCGAGTATCTGGACGGGTTGTCGACGCATAACAGGTTGCTGCCGGCCGACCCGGTGGCGCAGGCGCGCACCCGCATCTGGGGGCTGAACACGCTGGAATATCATGACAGTGTCAACACGCTGACCTTCTCCAGTTACCAGCGGCAGATGCTGCTGGCAAAATCGCCGGAGGAACTGAAGGCGCGCTGGGATGCGATGCCGGACAAGATCAGGGTGCGCAAGACGCTCGACCTGATGAAGAACGGCGCGCAATCCGACTATGTGCCGGTGGCGCTGTCACGGCTACAGCGCATGTGCGCCGAAATGGAGGAGTCGCTCGCCGATCATGACTGGCTGATGGGGGCCGACTACGGGCTCGCCGATGCGCTCGTCACCGCCTATTTCTTCCGGCTCGACTGCATCGGGCTGGACCGGTTGTGGGAATCGCGTTTCCCGCGCGTCACCGGCTGGTACCGGCGGGTTTGTGAACGCCCCTCGCTGGCGGCGGCGACGGCCCCGTGGCTTGACGAGGACGCCATCGAGACGATCCGCGCTGTCGGAAGGCAGACCTTTATCGAGGATGCCGATTTCCCGGAGTATCTGTAGACGCTTTTACCAGGACGGCGCGGGAAAATTGCGGCTAGGCTACCGCCACTTGATCGAGCATCCCATCGACGGGGTCTGCTCGGCCGGGCCGGCGCCGGTCCGCGCGACCTGGCGCATCGCCGTCAGCAATTCGGCCGTGCGGTTGCCGGCATCGCCGCGCGCGGCATCGTCCAGCCGGCCGCGATATTGCAGCTCGCCTTTCGCATTCAGGCCAAAGAAATCGGGCGTGCAGATGGCACCCCAGGCGTGGGCGACCTGCTGTGACTCATCGACAAGATAGGGAAAGCCGAACCCGTGCCGGGCCGCGAAATCGCGCATGTTGGGCGGGCTGTCATCGGGATGGGTCGTGTAATCATTGGGCATGATGGCGACGGTGTTGATGCCATCCGCGCGCAGCGCCGCCGCGTCGGTGACCAGCCGGTCGATCACGGCTTTCACATAGGGGCAGTGATTGCAGATGAAAGCGACGAGAAGGCCGTTCCCGCCCATCAGCCTGTCAAGGCTGTGGCTGGTGCCGTCCGGGTCGGACAGGGTGAAGGCCGGCGCCTTCCAGCCGAAATCGCAGATCGGGGTGTCGAGCAGCATGTCAAGTCTCCATCGGTTTCACATGGGAGATAGGCATCCGCGCTACAGCCCTCAAGCCGCATGCCGGGTTTGTGACCGGCCTACAGTGTCACCGCCATGCCGGTGCGGGCTGATTCCTGTGCCGCCTGGCCCATCCGCACCGCCCAGATCCCGTCATCAAGCCCGACCTCGACCTGTCCTTTGCCGCGCACCACATCAAGAAACTTCAGATGCTGATGATAGGTCGACCCGTTATGGTCGCCCGCCGCGAGAATGGCCGCATCCACCGGCACCTCGGTCATAACCGGCGCGCAGGGGTGACGGGGGCTCTCGACAATATGCGGAACCGGGCGCCGGTCCTCGGGGCCGGACCAGAATCTGGCCGGGCCGGGGATCCGGACCTCGATCTTGCCGTCCGCGCCGACGGCATGGACCATTTCCTGAAATTCCGATCCCTCGGCGAACATCGACAGCTCCAGCATCGCCCGCGCGCCGTTCGCGAAATCGACGATGACATAGCCGCAATCCCATATATCGGGCGTTGCGCCATCATAGCGTTCGTCGAGATGGTTCACCTCCTGCCCGCCAGTGGCCATGACCCGCACCGGATTGCTGCCGATGATCAACCGCATGAGATCGAAGAAATGGCAACATTTCTCGACAAAGGTGCCACCGGAATTCGCGTTGAACCTGTTCCAGTTGCCGATCTTCTCAAGGAAGGGATAGCGATGCTCGACGATGCTGAGCATCCGGATGCCGCCTGTCGCCGCCACAACCCGGTCAAGAAAACGCTGCATTGGCGGCATGTAGCGATATTCCATCGCCACCCAGACCGGGGCCTGATAATCCTCTCGGAACCGCGTGAGGGCGGCAAGGTCATCGGGGTCGGTGAAGAGCGGCTTTTCGACCAGGACCGGCAGGCTGACCTTGTTGGCGATCATCCGCAGCTGGTCGGTGTGGCAATGGTTCGGGCTGGCGATCAGAATACAGTCCAGCCGGTCATGCGCCAGCAGCGCGTCAACATTCCCGGCGAGGCTGGCTTGCGGCGCGACGGCGACGGCCGCTGCCGCCATGTCGGGGTCGGGTTCGTAAATGACGCTGGCAACGGCATCCTCCATCAGCGCGATATTCGCCAGATGCTCGCGTCCCATCATGCCGCAGCCGATCACACCGTAATGAATTGTCATAATACCCGATCCTGTTCCTGTGATGTCCTGTCGATTACGATCCGTCGACTATGTTACGGTCCCTGTCCGGCCCTGCCGCGCGATGAAGCGGGCGGTAGTGGGATCGAACCAGTTTCGCGAGTATTCAACCCGCCGGTCATGCTGCGACCAGCCATATCTCTCCACATAGCCGACGGTCGATCCCGCCGGCAATGGAAATTGATCCACCGTCCAGTCGGGAAGCGGCGCCACCGCCACGCGGTCCTCGGTGCGCGTGATCCACAGGCCAAGCTCCTCGCGGTAGAACTGGTACAGCGATTGTGACACCCGTGCCGGGTCGATGTCGCTGGCGGCGGCCCCGTCGAGCCATATCTCCTCGATCGCCACCGGGATATTGTCAAGAAAGCGCAGGCGGCGAAAGCGATAGCCGTTTTCATCCGTGCCAAAGGCCGGCAGGTCGGCCGGCTTGCACATCCGGTCAAATGACAGCAGACGCGCCGATGGTAGCCCGCCACCATCAGGTCGTTCGAGCCTGAACAGGGAATAGAGCGAGGCCGCGCCATCGGCCCGGCGGATATAGTTGCCGGACCCCTGACGCCGTTCGAGATGGCCCAGCGCCGTCAGGCGCGCCAGCGACTTGCGCAATGTGCCCACGGCGACGCCATGCTGCCTCGCCATCTCGCGCTCGGGGGGCAGACGCTGTCCCTCGGCCAGCAGGCCAGCCTCGATCTGCCGCGCCACAAGCTCGGCAATCTGGATATAGACCGGTAGCGCGCCCTGTTCGACAGGGATGGATTGATCGGACGTCATGTCAAATTGATACACCATTGATTAATCTTTCAATAGATGGTTCCATGGGTCGTGACAAGAGGTAAGCCATGACGATTGTTCCCATCACCAGCCCTGACCTTGACGCGGCGGAGGTCAGTTTCTTTTCCGCGCTCTGTTCGGATGATTTCCAGCACCTTGGCGTGCCGAACGGTGATCTGCGGTCAAGCTGGGCGCATTGTTCGGAAATCGTGAAACGTTCAGAGGCGAACGGGTTCCGCAATATCCTGTGTCCGTCCTCCTATCAGGTGGGTCAGGACACGCTGTCCTTTGTTGCCGGCTGTGCGCCGATCACCGACCGGATGAATCTGCTGGCGGCGGTCCGGTGCGGCGAGATGCAGCCGATCATGCTGGCGCGGACCATCGCGACGCTGGATCACATGCTGGAGGGCCGGCTGACAATCAACATCATCAGCTCCGATTTCCCCGGCCAGACCGAAGACAGCGCCCATCGCTATCAGCGCTCGCGCGAGGTGGTGGAAATCCTGAAACAGGCATGGACGCAGGACGAGATCAACCATCAGGGCGAGATCTACCGGTTTGCCGGGCTGACCACCGATCCGGCCCGCCCCTATCAGCAGAATGGTGGCCCGCTTCTGTATTTCGGCGGTTATTCACCGGCCGCGGTCGAACTGTGCGCGCAGCATTGCGATGTCTATCTGATGTGGCCGGAGACGCGCGAGGATCTGGCGGCCCGGATGACAACGGTCAATGAACGGGCGGCGGCGCATGGCCGGACGCTTGATTACGGGCTCCGTGTCCATATGATCGTTCGCGAGACCGAGGCCGAGGCGCGCGAATATGCCGAGGAGCTTGTCTCGCAGCTGGATGACGAGGCCGGCCGCGCCATCCGCGACCGCGCCCTCGACAGCACGTCACTCGGCGTGGCGCGCCAGGCCCGCAACCGCGAACTTGCCGATATGGAGGGCTTCATCGAGCCGCATCTGTGGACCGGTGTGGGCCGCGCGCGGTCGGGATGCGGCGCCGCGCTTGTCGGGTCCGCGGACCAGATCCTGTCCGAGATCGAGGCCTATCAGAAGATGGGCATGCGAAGCTTCATCTTTTCCGGCTATCCGCATCTGGACGAATGCGATTACATCGGCAAGCTTGTATTGCCGGAATTGAAAACCTGTTCGCTGCCGCATGCATATGGGCGTGTGCCGGACACGACACCGGCGACACCGCTTGGTGTGGGAGAGAGAGCCTGATGGAACGTGTGACCCTGAGCGATGATGTGTCGCTGTCCCGCATTGTCTATGGCATGTGGCGACTTGGTGATGATGCCGACACCTCGCCGGCGCATGTCGAGGCGAAGATCGAGTCCTGTCTTGCGCAGGGTATCACCACCATGGACCAGGCCGATATCTATGGCGGCTACATGGCCGAGGAAATTCTCGGCGCCGCGCTTCGCGCCGCCCCGGCGCTGAAGGACAGGATCGAGATTGTCACGAAATGCGACATCGTCGCGCCGGTCGGCCGCCATGAAGCGGCGCGGGTGAAATATTATGACACCGGCCGGGCGCATATCACGCAGTCGGTCGAGGACAGCCTGCGCCTGATGGGGATCGAGACAATCGACCTGTTGCTGATCCACCGGCCGGACCCGCTGATGGATCATCACGAGACCGGCGCGACCCTTGATGATCTGGTGGCATCGGGCAAGGTGCGGAGTGTCGGTGTCTCGAACTTCCGTCCCTGGGACTGGGAGCTGCTGCAATCGGCGATGACAACCCGGCTTGTCACCAACCAGATCGAGATCAGCGTCCTGGCGCATCATCCCTTCACCAATGGCGACATCGCCTTCCTGCAGCGTCACGGCATTCCGCCAATGGCCTGGTCACCGCTTGCCGGCGGGGCGCTGTTCACCCCGGAAAACAAACCCACCCATGACAGGCTGGCGGCGATCGCGGCGCGGCATGACAGCGACGTGACATCGCTTGTTGTGGCGTGGCTGCTGGCGCATCCGGTGCGGATCATGCCGGTGATGGGCACCAACAGCCTGGACCGGATTGCCCGTTTCGGGGATGCGGCCAACATCGGCCTCGACCGCGAAACCTGGTACGAAATCTACACCATCGTTCTTGGCGACGAGGTGGCCTAGGCAATTCAGGGGAGATCGCTATGCGGTATGTCGCCGTACAATATATGTGGACAAGGCTGTCTTCCCTTCGTCAAGGGAGGTGTCAGGCTTGATGGATGCGCTGCTGATCATCCTGCGGCCGCTGCAGCGGTTGAATGACCTGACCGGTCGCGTTGGCCGCTGGTTGTCAATCGGCGCCATCGCCATCATGGTCGCGGTGATCCTGCTGCAGGTGTTCTGCCGCTATGTGCTGAACAACGCGCTTCCCTGGCCCGATGAGGCGGCGCGCTTCATGATGCTGTGGCTGACCGGCCTGATGGCCCCGGTGGCGTT
>Ga0181584_10002458_pt1 | contig 14196 bp, 15 predicted proteins | sample 071ome_30_FD_132462 | JGI IMG/M metagenome (GOLD analysis project Ga0181584, IMG submission 132462) | Coastal salt marsh microbial communities from the Groves Creek Marsh, Skidaway Island, Georgia - 071406AT metaG (megahit assembly) | ecosystem: Environmental > Aquatic > Marine > Intertidal... | reverse complement strand
GTCACCGTTTGGGTTGGTATCGCACGATGAGTTTGAAGCCGCGTACACGGTTGTCGAGGTCGCCAAGCTCGCCAGCGAGCGCGACAGCGAGCACGAGAGCGAGCACGAGAGCGAGGGCTCCGATGCCGAGTCTGTGGGTCCTCACTTGGAGGGGTGCGGTCGCCCGTGCAAGTCAATGTTTGTGTAAGATGGCATTTGTATTTTTACCCCATTTCCTCACTCAACCGCTCCCAGCTAAATCAATGAGTAATCTATTTGTTCGACATGTTGTCGATCTGGTTCTTGGTCGGTCCGGCGATGTTGAAGAGGACCCAGGCGAGCGCGGCGCCCAGCGGGAAGAGGAGCAGGCCCGGGCGAGCGTCGGCGACGTTCATCATCTCCTGGGCGGCAGACGCAGACTCAGTGAAGAGCAGCGGGGAAGCGAGCACGGCAGCGGCCTTGGCGACCTCGCTCACCTACGACGGACGGACGGAGACACGGGTGAGCCGCGAGGGTGAGATTGACGAATTCCCGGCAGTAACGGGGCATCTGGTGCCATCGACTCGCGCCACGACGCGCTTCTGTCCCTGAATGTCCTCGATCACGCGCAACGCACCTCGTTCTTGCCGGCAGCGCGAACAACGACGACATTCTTCCTCGTCGAGCGAGAAATGGAGAACTTGGAGGCCTTCTGGGCGATTCCAGAGGTCTTCAGGCTGCAGGTCATCATCATGCTGAATGTAGAGTGCGTATAGAAGCAACAGTAATGTGTGCAGACACGGCGAGGATGCGGATGTCGCAGATTTGGAGGCTGGTTATCCGAGTCATCGGATCACCCAGGCTCCGATGCGGAGGTTGAACCTGGTGTCGGATTTGTGTCTGTCGGACTTACAAAGTCAGACCTTGCTGGCGAACGACCCGCCCAACACGGGATCGTCCTTCATATCCGAGTAATCACAGTTCTTAGTCATGCCCGCGAAGAGCGCTTTGAAGTCCACCGTCGGGGATCCCTCGCCGACGTTGCGGGCGACGCAGTCGATCGCTCGGTTCTCGGCCAGGTCGAGACTCTGGACGCACAGCTCGGCGACGTCGGCCCGGGGAATCGACCTCGGTCCCGCCTTGTCGTCCAAGAAGATGTCGTCGACGTTCAGAACGATCTCCCTCTCGCCTCCGTCGTCGTCCTTCAGACCGCCCGGGTGAATGATGCAATACCCCAGACCGCTGTCCATCAGGTATTTCTCGGCACGCCGCTTCCAGACGAGGATTTGGCCGTCCCCGATGGTGTTGAGGAAGTTGTCCGCCTGCGTGCCGCCCATGGAGCCGACAAGGACGACTTTCTTCACGCCGGCACGCTTCGCCGCATCGATCTGCATCTTTTGGCCGATCCAGTCGACCTGCTCGGGCATCTGATCCTCTTTGAATGTGAACTTGGGGCGGACGCCCTCCTTGCCTGTGATTTTCGCGAGGATGACCGGGATCAGACTGAAGGGTTTGAGCTTCGGAACGGCCTGGCGAACGAGCGAAGCGCGTAATGCGCAGTGAGACAGTGAGAGAGTGGGTAAGTGAGAGAGTGGGTGAGTGGGTGAGTGGGTGAGTGGGTGAGTGGGTGAGTGGCAGAAAGCTGCGTGTGCGGCGGGTGAGAAAGTCAGCGTTCGAGCGCACGTACCGAAGTGGCGATCACCAGGGCGTCTGCGCCTGCCATGGCCTTGTCCAGGACGGCCGCGCCGTTGCTTCCCAGGATGTCTCCCACGATGATCTGATCGGGGTCGGTGGCACCCGTCTTCTTCATCAACGCGGCCTTCGAGGCATCGGAGCGGACGACCCCGATCGGGCTGTACTGCGTCGAGTTGGTCAGCTTTTTGAAGACCAGCGAGCCCGTCCGGCCTCCCGCGCCGGTGACACACACCTTTGCTTTGGATTCGGCAGATGCCGCGATCGTGGCTGCAATGAACGGCATGAGAGAGAGTTCGCGGTTTCAGCCGGTACTTCACCTTTATTGTGTGTCGATGCACCTCACCTCGTCCCCGACCAAACACTCGCCCCATCCGACGATGGACACGCCACACTCGGTGTTCTTGCCGACGCGATCGACGTCCAGCCGCCCCCGTCGCAGGCTCTCGATCTCGCCGACGTGCACGACCTCGCCGCTGCGCACGACTTCGACCTTGCTCCCGGCCTTTAGGCTGCCGTCCACAACGCGGCATCCTGCGACCTGTTTTTGGTCCGCTTTTTTCGCGCCGGGGACTTGAAAGAGTGCAAGTACCTGGGCAGAGCCCACGAGCACGTCGACCGGCGGCTTGGGCGTCGCCCCCTCGATGGCGTCTTCGATATCCCGGATGATCTCGTAGATGATGCGCCTGTTGGTGATCTGGACACCCTTGGATTTTGCCGTCGAGCTCGCATCGGAGGCCGTCTTCACGTTGAAGCCGACGATGCGGCATCCGAACGGCACGGCCAGGTCGACGTCAGACGACGTGATGGGTCCGACGCCCGTGTGCACCACGTTGATCTTGACGGCCTCGTTCCCCATCGCCACCAGAGACTCTCTCAGCGCCTCTGCCGATCCCTGCACGTCGGCCTTGATGATGACCGGGATGACGGTCGTCGTCGGCTCGTCGTCCGATTCGTCGGCGACGTCGGGCGGATCGGACGGATCTGTAGACTGGCCACGACGACGATCCGATCTAGGAGCCTTGTTCGTCGTCTCCATAGTCTTCTCCGTCGTCGCCAAATGGTCGTCGTTGCGCATCTTCAGCTGCTCGGCGCGGAGCACGCGCGCCTTGCTCAGCTTTTGTGCTCGCTCGTCGCTGGCCACCGCGACGAGCTCGTCGCCCGCGCTCGGCACGCCCTTGAGACCGACGACCTCCACGGGACGACCGGGAAGCATCCCCACAGTACTCACTTTGCCCGTGAAATCCTTCAGCGTGCGGACTTTCCCCCACTCGCTCCCGACGACGATCGAGTCGCCTCGCTTGAGCTCGCCGGCCGTCACAATCACCATGGCCACCGGGCCCTGCCCCTTGTCCACCCTCGCCTCCACCACGACGCCCTTCGCAGGCACGTCCACCGCTGCTTGCGGCTCTAGCAACTCGGACTCCATCAACAGCGCCTGCTCGAGCTCCTTCAGCCCCACCCCCTTGGGCGCGGCCAGCTCGACCACCTGCACCGTCCCGCCGTACTCTTCGATCTCGAGCCCCAGATCCGCCACCTCGTGTTTCACCCGTTCCACATTGGCCCCTTCCAAATCGCACTTTGTGATGGCCACCACGATCGGACACCCCGACGCTTTCGCGTGCGCGTACGCCTCCCTCGTCTGCGGCATGACCCCGTCGTCCGCAGCCACCACGAGAATCACGATATCTGTGATGGCCGCCCCGCGCGCCCGCATCGCCGAAAACGCCGCGTGACCAGGCGTATCCAGAAACGTCAACGAGCTCTTCGACTCGGGCATCAGCACCTCGAACGCGCCCACGTGCTGCGTGATCCCGCCCGCCTCCCTCGCCGCCACGCTCGTGCTCCGCAACGCGTCCAGCAGACTCGTCTTCCCGTGATCCACGTGACCCATGACGGTGATTACCGGGGGCCGGGGCTTGAGAACGGCGTTGGAGTTGTTATTTTTAGCCGTCTCCCCCTTGACAATCTCGATCGTCTTGCCGAGCTCCATCGCCACCAGTTCGGCCGACTCGGGACACATCGTCTCCTCGACACTCTGCGGCGGCGCCTCCCCGATATCCGCCAACACGCGCTCAACATCCCCCAGCGACACGCCCAGCAGCTTGCTGAACCTGAGCAGCGTCACGTCCGACGGGACGGACAGTACGACGGGCGCACGCGGTCCGACGACCTCGTGTCTTTTGTTGTTGTTGTGTTTGCCCGGTCTCTGAGACGAGTGCTCCGACTGTTGATACTGGTGCTGATACGGCGACCGACGACGTGACCCGTAACCCCCGGAACCCCCGGAACTACCACCGGGACCATACGCGGACGTCACCGGGGACTTTTTCGTCCGATCCGAGTTCCACGACTTCTTCCCGCGGCCCGTCCGCACGCCGCGAAAGTTCACATTCCCGCGCCCTTCATCCGCATCGTCGCCTTGAATCGCCAGCATTTCTCTCGTCCGATCTTCTTGCCGCGAGTGCTGACCGTACTGGGAACGCGGCGCGTACTGCGACCGCAGAGCGCCTGGTGACGATCCCGACGATCCCGACGATCCCGACGATCCCGACGATCCCGACGATCCCGACGAGGCTGCAAAGCTCGGAAAACCCGTATACTTTGATCCCGGCCTCTGGTTTGCAGACCACTGGTTCGTTCGTTCGTTCCCGCGGTCGCTGTTGTGGTTGCTGTTCGTGAAGCCCCCTTCCCGCACGCGCTGGTGCTGCTGCTGGCGAGGCCCGCCACGGCGACCGGACCCCGGGCCTGGACCGTTTGTACCCGGTCCGGATCGCCGGGGCACCGCGGCGAAACTGCTCTCTCCTTTCTTCAGCCGCCGTGTCGGCGAGGATTTCGACGACGAGGATTTCGATGACGACGCAGCCTTTGGTCCGGAAGAATCACCCGTCGCCTTTGACGACGATGACGCAGAAGACAACGTAGACGACGACGACGATGACGACGATGACGACGACGATGACGACGCGAATCGACGCATCCACCCACCGGCGTCTGCCCATCCGGGCAGCCGCGCGAGAGAGCGCGCCGTTTGGGTGTGGGTTCTCGACATGCAGCTGGTCTGTTCTTCTCTCGCTCCAGCCGTCTACCCGGCCAAACCTGGACCTCCCGCCGGTCCCATCAACGGAACACGTCTTCTTCTATACGTGCGCAAGCCAGAGATGGGTGGAACGAGTCAGTCAGTCAACGAAATGGCGTCAACTTGACGGACTTTGGCAAAGTCAAATTCGGCTCTTCTTCTGCCCAACCCACCTCGACGGACGGTTGACGAGAGATCGCGTACCTGACTGACGAGTTCACACGGTGGACAATACATAGGAGCGTCGTACGTCGTACGCGCAGCAGGCGAGGAGATCACCCCGCGTCGAGTACAGGTTTTGGGAACCAGACGGCCCGCCCACGCGACCCGCCCACGCGCCGACGCCGTCATGTCGACACCGCCACAGCGGCAGCAGCCGCAAACGCTGGACTTGTCCAAGCTGGACGCGAATCAGCTGCAGAGCCTGCACGGCCAGCTGTCGTCCGAGCTCAACTCGTTCACATCGTCGATGATTGCGCTGCAGCATACGGCGAGTAAGTTTGCCGCAGCCGGGCAGAGTGTGGAGGGTTTGAAGGAGTATAAAGAGGGCCAGCGGATGATGATTCCGTTGACGGAGAGTCTATATTGTCCGGGTGAGCTGTCGTGTCCGGATCGCGTGCTGGTCGAGGTTGGGACGGGATACTACATTGAGCGGGACGTCGAAGGTGGGGTGGGGTACTGTCGGGGTAAGGTGATGGAGATAAAAGAGCAAGTGGCCGAGCTCAGTAAGGTTCTGGGGCAGCGGCAGCAGATCTTGATTCGAGTCGAGGGAATGCTCCAGGAACGGATGGCGGGCTGAGGTGCGGTGAGGGTGGCGGGGTAGCGATCGATCGATGTACCGTGTACCGTGTAACGTGTAACGTGTACTTGTCACGACCCACTGACTCGACTCACCCGTGGAAGACGCGCGTGGAGATCAGGGCGCTGCCCGTGCGTCTCAGACTCGGGGGGCGCGGCCGGGTTTTCGAGGCTTTCGTCGTGGACGATCTCGTCGTCGTGGCAAACATGGAGGCCATCGAGGTGTCCGGCGGCGTTGTGGCTCCTCCGCAAGGCGCGAGGGGGAGCGACCCAGAATACACGTTTTTGGCAGCGTAGTCCAGCACAGAGGCGACCCGGAGGATAGAGAGGGGACGGGTCGAAGTTGGCGGCCGAACGCAGAGCACTGGCCGGCATTCTGCTCTAACGGTCGTCTTTTGACGGTTTGCGTAGCGTCGCGAGGGCAACTGCGACGGGCGACGAGGAAACATGGTGGCGGTAGGGAGTCGGTAACGGTAATTCCGTTCACCGTACCCAACAATTTTTGCCCGCGATTTCGGAGGGTTCCGGTCAGTCAGCAGCCAGAATGTTTCTGGTTTGGTGGAAAGTTGTTGTATTGCGCGTTGGTTGGTTGGAGATTTCGGTCTGGGCGGAGTTTGGCGGACCCGATTCGTTCAGGTGGGCCGGATTTCGGCCCACCTGAATGCCATGCCACCTTCGCCGATTACAACAGGCGGACGCGTCCGTACAAAGGCTGGGAACTGAACAGCGGATGTTCGAGCTTCGTCTGCACGCCCCTGTGGCCATCGACGCCATCCACGAGGTAGGGGACGATGTTCCCTTGCTCACGCGTACCGACACGGTTCATCACTAGCATGTCCAGCCCCACGATACTCGAGCGCAGCTCTTGGAATCTCGCATGAGCTCGAGCCCCGCTCCACCCCAGTTGAGACGGCCGGAGACGACCGGCGACGGCGGCCCAAAACAGCTCTTCCTCCGCCGTCCCAAGCACGACCGCGCTCAACCCAGGGCGCTGCCTGGCGCATTCGACGACTGTGTCTATAAGACGCGTGTCGTCGTCTCGACTCCACGCGTGGCGATGAGTCTGAAGAATGGGACGACTCGTTGGAGGTGGAGGACTGGAGGGAGAAGGACCTGAGAGAGGAGGCAACCCGCGCGGTTCGGTCTCCGCGACGACGACGCGGGAAGCCGGAGCCCGCCCGTTCAGCCGCTCCGTCTTCGCCTCGTGCTTGCCGGTGGCCGTGCTCATTGCGTCGAGTTCCGTGTCCGTATCCGTATCGTCGCTGCCACGACTTCGAGGCGACACAAAGTTTTGACCGAATCGGAACGATCTCTCTCAGTCTCTTCACCGACCCCGCACCACGTCACAACCATGGGTGACGGTGACGAGAAGCCTGCCCTGACCGCGGCCGAAAAGCGGCGTCAAAAGGTACCGTGCGCACGCGAGATGTCTTCAAATGCCTGAACACGAACGAGAAGAATCCGGCACGCTCGCGCTCGATAGTCCGTTTCTCACCGCATCCACCCGCCTGCGAATACGAATTCTCCGACTCAGATTCTTGCTCGGTCGGCCGAGCGCCTGGAGAAAGTGACGGCAAGTTATCACAAGGGGACGGCCGGCGAAAATGCAGACGATGCCAAGGCGGCGTCTGTCGACACCGTGAACACAAAGATCGAGGCCACGACCGATACCCGGGCCCCCACAGACACACCATCGGTGTCTGAAACCCAGTCAAAGGGCGACGAGCAGGCAACCAGCACACAACCCCAGGACACGGGACACGGGACGGAGGCGACGTCAAAGCCGCCGCCGTCGTCGTCGTCCGGACCGCGCCTCCCTGCCAAGAGCGCAAAGAAGAAAATCGGCACGCTCCATCAGGAAGAAAAGTGGAGCAACTACGCGGGCGCAAATCCGACGTCGTTGCAGGCCCACAGAAAGAACAGCTTCAACAGTGGTCTGCTCAAAGTCACGACCCTTTCCAACGTGGAGCGGATGTCGGTGGCCGTTCCAGTCTCCCGGCCTCTCCGCCTCGTGCTCGTCTCCTTGCTCACCGTGATCCTCTGCTTGATCAAGGAGGGGGACCTTCTGGCCAAGGACGAGAACAGCAGCATGGTGTTCAACGCGTCGGAATCGCACATGGTCGACAGCTGCTCGGCCCTGCTCACCTCTGCCAACATCTTCCAGGCGTCGACCGTCCGGGAGATCCCGGCAATGGCGCGCTCGTGCCTTGCCAATTCCCGTGTGGTCATCGCGATGGTGCTCGCGACCGAGCCGCGGTTTGCATGGGCGACGGGGATCCAGCGGCCGATTGCCTACGTCGGGCTGGCGAGTGTGGCGGCCGCCGTGTTCGTGTTTCTGGCGTCGTACGTGTTTCCGAGGATTCTCGTCAAGCATCTTGGCGGGGAGGACGATGTCGGGAGCGACGGCGGGCCCGCGGCCATGGTCAAGAAGATGATGTCGACAATGTTGCCGGCAAACTTGCGGACCGCCTTCCATAGCGTCAACCTGCTACGGTCGATGCTCAACGCGGTGTTCATGGACGCCAGCTGCTATCTCATGATCATGATCACGTACCAACTGGTGGTATTGTAACTCGTATTGTACTCGTTGCATTTGACACGCTACTACGCGCTTCTACTACTCTGCCGGTGTGGCAGCGGCGGCCGCCTCTGTCTTGGGCGCCTCCGCCTTGTTGGCGTCGTCCGCTTTCTCGTCACCGCCAACTCCTGCGTCTTCCGCCTTCCTCTTTCTGGGGTTGTTCCTGAGCAAAAAGTCGGCCAAGAACGACACGGGGTCGTCGGGCCTCTTGCGAGAGATCTGCTGCATGCCCTGCATGATCACGCCGACAACGGTATGTTCCAGGTATTGACGGAGCGGGAGCGCCTTCAGGTCGTCGTCCGTGAGCTCCTCCTTCGGTTTGGGGGCAGCCGGGGCTGCCGGGGCAGGGGGATCCGTTGGGGAATTGGCCGGCTTCTCGGGCTCGGCGGCCACGGGAGGGTTGGTCATCGGTTCCATGCTCATGTCGTAGGATAGATGGATCAACCTGATCAGGGTCGAACGAGACTTGGTTGGTTTTTATGATTGTCTCCGATGATTCTTCAACGGAGGAGCTTTGCCGTCCCTCGGTTCGCTCGTTCACTTCGGGATGCTGTCGTATGCTCTGTGATCACGTGAGCGCTGGCAGTGTTGAATTGAATTCGAGTGAAGAGACAAAGAAGGGGGAGAAAGGCCTTCCCCCATTCTCACAGGGTCCCTCAATAATCTTGGCCCGCGGCCAGCCTGGGAAAGTCGCCGATCGCAAAGGGATCGCGCACGCCGCAGACCGGGTGGGCGATGGGCCGCCGCAGCTCCCTGTCCCCCTCGTAGTCCGCGAACGTCTCGCCCGCGTTGAGGACGGGTCGGAACTTGCTCATGCTCGTGCTGGGTGCACCGGCGCCGAGCATGCCGAATCTGCGCTGCTTTCCGAGGTTGACCATGCTCGGCTTGAGCGACTTGAGGGTGCCCTCCACGAGGACGTCCTCCTCACGGAAGTGGTGGGTGAGGGCCGACCAGACCATCTGCTTGGCGAGTACTTTCGGGTTGCCTAGCACGACGAGGCCGTATTTCGCCCTGGTGAGCGCGACGTTGAGGCGCCTTGGGTCGGAGAGGAAGCCGATGCCCTGATGCTCGTTGGAGCGCACGCACGACAGGATGATGTAGTCCTTCTCGCGACCCTGGAAGGCGTCGACGCTGGCCACTTCGACCTCGCTGTAGAGCTTTTGCGACAGGCTGCCGTGTCGCAGCATGAGTGCAACGACGTGGGCGCGCTGTCCCTCGTACGGGGTGATGACGCCGATCTGCCACGGCCCGACGCCGTGCTTGAGCAGGTGCGTGACGATCTTCTCCACGGCGTTGGCCTCGCTCCTGTTGAGGAAGGACGTGCCGGAGGACGAGATTTCCTCCGCGCCGAGCTGCGACCAGAACATCATCGGCGTCTCGGGCCGCGGCCAGGGGAAGCTGGCCGTGCCGAGGCGCTCCGACGAGCTCACGCCGTTCTGCAGGGATCCCTCGTAGAACATGTTGGACGGGAAGCTGGAGAGCGCCGGATGCATCCTGTACTGCACGTCGAGACGGATCGGCCTCAGTCCGAGCAGCAAAATCCGCTCGTACATGCTCTGGCAGAGGCCGGCGTTGGCAGCGGCCTTGTTCATGATGCAAGGCCCCAGCTGGCAGTGGTCGCCCACGATCACGACGTGCTTGCACCCCATGACCATCGGAATGAGCGCCTCGGGCTCGACGGCCTGCGTGGCCTCGTCGATGAGCACCGTCTTGAACTGGAAGTTCGACAGGCGGGGGTCGCCCGCGCCCACGCACGTGACGCAGATCACGTCGGCGTAGCCGAGCACGCGCTGCTCGAGCGTCCGAACGAGCGTCCTGTACTTTTTTTCGTCGTTCTTCGAGAGCTCGCCGAGCTCGTTCTTCATGACGTGCAGCTTGCGCGCCTGCTGGGCCATAGGGACGTTGAGGTGCATGATCTGGTGCGTGAGCGTGAGATGCTCCACCGAGCTGCCCACCTCCTCCCTGCTCTTGGAAAGCATCCGGACGACGCGGAGCCCGGTCATCGAGATGCGCTCCGCCAGATGGTCCACGGCGATGTTGGACGGCGCCGTCACCAGGACCTGGCCGCCCGACTTGGACAGGTGGTAGACGATCGTCGCCGACGTCAGCGTCTTGCCCGTCCCCGGCGGCCCCTGGATCAGAGACAGCGGCTCTGTCAGCACCCGGCGCACCGCGTTCATCTGCGAGTGGTTCAGCTCGGGGAGACCGGGGGCCGTCAGGCGCCCGGGCACCTTGATCTTGTTCGAGACCTTGGGCACTGGCACGGTGTGACCGAGGATCGAGTGATACAGGTAGCCTGACATGGACGTGTCGTCCGCGACAAAGCTCCTCAAGGCGTTCTGCATCCGCTCGTACGACACGCCGCGCCACACAAACTCGATCGAGTACCCGTGCTCGACGTTGACCGGCACCTGCTTGTCGATATCGTCAATCGCACCCGCGCCGTTCTCTAGCTCCCCGTTCTTCCCGTTCTTCCCGTTCTTCTCGTGCTGTTTTCTGTGTTTCCCTTTTGTCTTGCCCCGTCCCTTCTTCCCCTTGTCGCCCTTGTCGCGCCGCAGCGTCCCGCACGGGTGGATCTCCAAGTAAACCTCGTCGCTCGTTCGATCCATGCGCACGACGGTTCCGACCCCCTCCCACGGCGGCCTGCCCAAGCTTGGGCACGGGTGCTTCAGCCGTAGCTCGTCCCCGACCATCACCTTGCTCGCCTCGCTGCCATCCGCGGGGAAGCAAAACCTGGCCATGTGTCGCTTGTTCGCCGCCAGCCCCCAGAACACCGACACGTTGTGTCGCACCTGCGACTCCTTCAGCGCCCGCTCGTACTCCGCCTCCATGTGGATCAGCGCACCGAACAACTCCTCATACTGGCCGGCGTCTGTGTAGTGAAGCGCGACCGGCAGCACCGACTCCTCGTCCGAGATGAGCGTGGCCAGATCGTCCAGCTTGGCCTCATTCTTGCCCTGCTTCCACATATCTTCCAACCGCTTTGCCTCCTCGATCCGCAGCTTTTTGCTCCCGCGCAGCTCCCGTCCCTCTGGGTGCGTCACGAGCCAGTCAACAAACGCGCGATCCTGGATCAGGGGCTCCCACTGGCTCATGTCCAAGTTCAGCCCCTTGATTGTCGCGTGGCTCGCCGGGATGTCCCTCGACAGCAGCACGACCGTGTTCTCGTCCCCGACGCACGGCACGTAGCCCAGTGCAAAGACGTTCCGAGCACCCGTCGCGTAGCACTCGAGCACGCTGTCACCGAGCGGACTGCTCTTGTGCAGCACGACCTCCTTTCTGTTCGACTTGACGAGATGCGCCACGATACACGAGGAGGAGTTGACGTTCCTCGCGTTGCAGAACCACTTGTTCGTCTGCAAGCACTTGACAACCGCACTCGGATTTGTCCGAAATCCACAATACGAACATGCCCATTCCGGCACGGTCGACTCGAGGGACTCGAGCGACGAGTCCGAGTGGGTGGACATCGCCTCCGAGTCGGACGACGAGACCGACGAGTTGTCGTCGAACGAGTCGTCGTTGGCGTCGTCTGCGCCGTGGTCATTGCTGTCAGTGTCCCCGTCCAGGATGCGAAGGTCGTCGAAGGACGACGCCAGCTCGACGTGCCCGTTCGACCCTTCGAGATGGATCCCTCCTTCGTTTTCCAGAGGAACGTTTCCGCCCGCCAATGCCGCGCCGCCAAACCCCCAGTCGACGTCACCGCCGGAAGCCTCCCATGAAGACATACTCTCGCGTGTACCGACGACGCCTGCGCCCAGAGGAAGAGAAGAAGAACCGGACGCGGAGGAAAACGAAGAATAATCTGACCACGTTCAGGCCCTTCGTGGCGGTGGCTGACCCCCCTAGTCTACATTCCCCGTCCTACGTGGGCACGTGGAGCCTGCACGAGCTTGAGTCTGCGCGAGTCGGTCGTCAGTCAGTCGCCGGCAAGCCCGACCCGAGGAACCTGCTGCCGACGCCGATGCCGTCTAGCGCAGACGGCAGCGCAGCGCCGACGCCGACGCCGATGCCGATGCCGTCCAGCGCGGGGCACGCAAGCGCTGCGTCGCTGGCCCTGAGTGTGCGTCGTCGCATGTCGGGGCGAACCGGAGGAGGAGGAGAGAGAGACGAGGATGCCGCTCGAGGAGATCCGATCCCGGCCGATCGTCATGTGCTGATCAGCAGAGACGACGACGACGACGACGACGACCGCACTCATACCGATTCTTCATTCACGAAGTTTGCACGAAAAACACCCATTCGATTCGATTCGAGCCAGGCCACGCGTCGTCGTCAAACCGGTAGTTGGATTCGCCAGTAATTCGGATTTCAAACATGACCACCACCGATCTCAAGGAGCCGGCCGCCCAGCAGCAGGAGAAGCCCATGGTCCCGTCGCTCGACCTGTCCGAGGCCCAGAAGGCCGACGCCGACGACGTCCCGCGCAAGAAGACCTTCACCGACAAGGTCAAGAACGTCAAGGATACCATCAAGCGCGCAGTCACCCCGCGTTCTCGCACGGCGTCGATGAACGAGGAGGAGCTTGCCGCTGCTGTGCCGAAGAAGGCCAAGACGGAAAGCGCGGAGGAAGGAGCGAAGGCCGTGGAGGAGGGCAAGCCGACGTACGCGCAGATGGTCTCGAAGCAGGCCACCAAGGCGACCCAGGCGGTGAAGAAGTCGTTGGGTATTGCGAAGAAGGAGGAGGAAGACGCCGAGATCAAGGCCGAGGAGGCGAGCAGGCTCGCGAAGGAGGCCAAGGCGGAGAAGAAGGGGGCGGTTGCGGCCGTCGGCGGCGGCGTGATTGCCGTCGGCCTGCTCATCCTCGGGGTCGTCCTCAGCAAGGCCGGCGCCAAGCCCGAGCCCGTCGCCGAAAAGAAGAAGGGAGGCATGTTCGGAGGAAAGTAGAGAGAAGAAGGGTGGAGAGAGAGAGAGAGGGAGAGAGAAGAACTCAACTAGTTTGCTTTGCTGATCATTGAAGAATACATACAGATACATGCCGAAGTCAAAGAGGAACAGGGTTGGTACGTGTGGTATCCATCTCCCCCCCCCAATCTCCCCCAATCCCGCCCCGATTCCCCGCTGCATCCCGTCGTCGGATGCATACCCGCTCACTCCCCCCCCCCCTCCCCTCCCCTCCCCCCTCCAGTCTCCCTGACGCAGGTGAAGAAGAAGGACAGAGAATGGAAGGAGGGCCTTGTCTCGCAGATCCATAAGAACGTGGACAGCTACCCGACCGTGTACCTCCTGCGCTACGAGAATTTCCGCAACGAAGCCTTCAAGAACCTCCGCGATACGCTCCGATCATCGTCTACCTTCTGTCTGGGCTCGAACAAGGTGCTCAAGGTGGCCATGGGGAAGTCGGAGGCCGAAGAATACAAGGCAGGCCTCCACCTGCTGGGGGAGGACATCCGCGGCAACTCGGCGTTGCTCTTCACAAAGCTCCCGCGGCCAGACGTCGAGCGGATGGTGGCGTCGTTCGAGGTGATGGATTACGCGCGGGCAGGGGCACGGGCCACGGAGGAGTTTGCGGTTCCGGCGGGGCAGGTGCTGCAGTACGGAGAGCCGATCGCGCACACGATGGAGCCGACGCTGCGGAAGCACGGGATGCCGACAAAGCTGAATAAAGGGGTCGTGGAGCTTTTGAGCGACTTTGTCGTCTGTCGGGAAGGAGAGACGCTGACACCGGATAAGGCGGCGTTGTTGAAGATCTTCGGCGTGCAGATGGCGGCGTTCACCATGCGATTGCGTGGGGTCTGGGAAGAGGCAACCGGATACGAGCGGATGAATGGAAACATCACGGACGTCGACGACGACGACGATCTGGCAGTATGATCTTCGATTTGATATACCTCCATATATCTCCATATACCTCCAACCCTCTACCCTCTACCTCCGCTGCTTCTTCTTCCCACCACGTGTCTCCTCCCCCGCCCCCGCCCCCGCCCCCGCCCCCTCCCCCTTTATCTTCCTCGCGCGCCACTCTGGCATCAGCGCAGCCTGCCGACTCACCACCTCCCCCCGTACCAACCGAAAAGCCTCTACCAACGACGCACCCTCTTCATTCGCACCCCTCTCCTCCTCTTCCCGCATCCGCGCCCGCGCCGCCGCC